>Ga0075364_10001571_pt1 | contig 12488 bp, 12 predicted proteins | sample EndMetdeltDD1764_FD_71517 | JGI IMG/M metagenome (GOLD analysis project Ga0075364, IMG submission 71517) | Populus endosphere microbial communities from Tennessee, USA - Endosphere MetaG P. deltoides DD176-4 | ecosystem: Host-associated > Plants > Roots > Endosphere | place: USA: Tennessee... | reverse complement strand
ACCGAAAAACACGAAGGAGAAAAACAGCAACTTGACCTCAACACCAGACCCGAAACATATCTAAAAGGCGGGTCAAATCTCGGTGGAAATACCGGGTCAGTTCTCAGTGGCAATCAACAGCCTGATGATTACTCCGGTACGCTAGTCGACGCCGATCACACGCAAAGCTACGTTGTATGGAAATTCACTTTGTGCTTTAAATACCAAGCGAAGTCGGAAGCTTTGTTGGCTCACCGTTAAATTTCGGCTGAGTTGTCGATCCTTTACGTGGAAGTTCAGAGAATACAAAGGAGGAATTGCGCTGTCGAATTCGACGTCCTGTCTTGATCCAGTAGGGGCGAGCGCTACCATTACTCGGGATGGCGGCCTACTTGTGTCTGCGGGTGGTCAGGCGGCGATCGAATTCTTCAACATTCATCCACTGATTAGCATCCATGCTCGAAGACTTCTTGAATCGGGCCGAACGTCCGTGCGTTACACTTATGTCGATCAAGAAGTTCAATGGTTCCTCATTGCGATAGATGCACTGCCTAACCATACTGGCAGCAGCCTTGGGCGGATTGTTGTGAATCCCACTGCATCTCCCTTCGGGCTTACACTCCGCGAGCTTGATGTTTTGACGCTTTTGGCTGCGGGGCACAGCAATCAAGATATCGCTGATTGTCTCAATGTGAAGCTCCGGACCGTGACTACCCACGTCGAGCACATATTACTCAAGCTGGGCCGCTTAAGCAGAACTGCAGCAGCGACGTTAGCTGTCGACTTCGGCTTGCTCCGACTACCAACTCCGGGTGGCGGTAGAAATCTCCAGCCGCTGACTGTAGGTTTGCTCGACATGCCCAGTGTTGAGACGAAACATACAAGCAGTGCGCGTTGGAGTTCACCAGTTGTGCCTGATCCGCTCATAATTGGCACTGTGCTCAGTCTTAAGGGTTTGTCGGCAGGTGACGCCCGTGAGATGATGATGGGTGCGCGATTGGCGGTGCGCGAAATAAACGCACTAGGAGGTGTTCTGGGACGGCCTCTGGAGCTACGTGAAGTTGAGTGCGATGTGGGAAGAACCGAAAGTATAGTGTCAGCGGTCAACTCTCTGATTGACGCTGAGGTCGACGCCGTAGCGAGCTCTTATTCAGCGGGCGAATTCGAAGTTCAGGACTTGGTTGCTAAGTACGGTGCCCCATACATCCATTCTTCCGCGCTCGAAGCATCGTCTGTGCGCGTGCGTAACGAGCCAGATCGGCTGTCCAATATCTTTCAGCTCTCCCCGGGCGACACAAATTATGGCCCAAGATTCATCGACTTTCTCGGTCAGCTAGAAGAAAGTGGTCAATGGAAGCCTCGCTCCCGAAGGATCGTGGTAATCAAACATCAATGGGGAGGGATGGATATTGGCATCCAGCGCGTCGAGCAGATGGCCGCGCGTCGTGGGTTTAGTATCGATGTCATCGATCACCTGCCACTCGTCAATGTTGATTGGCAGGACGTCGTAAGGGACGCAAACAGCTACGATCCCTGCGCAATCCTGTTAGCGTTCTATTTCCCTGAGGGAGGTGTTAGCTTTCTGCGTCAATACCTCGCAAACCCGGGAAATGCTCTAATCTACAAGCTTTACGGGCCGTCTGTGCCCGCGTACTTGGAAGAGCTTGGCGGAGCTGCGGAAGGAATCCTCTGGTCGACCACCACGGGCGTTCTTCCAGACCCGCGGGCGCAAAGTTTTGCGAACCGGTTCCGTCAGTTCTACCATCGAAGTGCGGGGCTTTCTCAAGTTGGGTTAGCGTACGACCGAGTGTACTTGCTAGCGCAAGCTTGGCAAAAAGCGGGGAGGCCAAGAAATTTCAAGGCAGTAAACGCTGCGCTGCGTACACGTCCTTACCGGGGCGTGAATGGAATGTACTTTCTGGATAATGCCGGACAATGCGTGAGCCCGAGTGATCCGAATTCGGGCGATCCGACGGTTAGCCATCCGCATATGGTATTTCAGATCCAAAGTGGAGAGCACAAACTGCTTTCCCCATCATCGATGCTTGGCGTTACCACCTTTCGCTTGCCGCCTTGGCTCCAGCGGACATGAGCATGCGACACACTGTAGACATCGAAAAGCTGCCAAAATCGGTGAATGTCCGATCCTATGCCCGCTGAAATTATGGGGGAACGTAAGACTAAAGGCTTCCTTCACCTATTTGATCAAAATCTTTATTTGGCCGCTCTACCCCAGCTGAGGTGGCTTCAACTTAACTCCGATGAACGGCGTGCTTGTCGTTTTGTATCCAACAATCACCACTCCCTCACGTCGATGCATGATCCGCACTGTGTAAATGGCGCTCGTCAATCCGATGATACAAGGCGAGCTGGCAGCGCAACACCTACATTTATTCCTAAAGTCAACGAAGTGACACTGGTGCATCAACATCTGATGCCGCATCACCGTCAGCACTCGCAGTATCCATAACTAAGGCGAGTCTCGTAATTGCCGCGATGCCCGGCCGATAGCTGCGGGTCACAGCCAACGCTTCGAATTGGTGCGGAACAGAAAGGCATATCCCATGCTATCGACAATCTTCGGTTGCGGCTATTCCGGTCAGGCAATTGCCCGGGAGCTGCGCGAGCAGGGGTTGTGCCGCGCTAGGAACGGCTCGATCCGAACAGAAAGGAGCCAAGCTTGAGCGCACAGGAATTACCCCGCTCCTTTTCGACGATGCCCAAATTGACGCGGACTTGCAGGCCCAAATGGAATGGGCTACCCATTTCATGTGTTTCGGCGTGGAATATTGACCCCTCTGGCGGGGTGATCGGCGTCCAATTTTGACCCCCCACCTGTTTCGTCTGACCATCCGTCTTTTGGTGACGGATGGAGGGGGAGTTGAAGCGAGTGGATACGATTGCGCGTGTTCGTCGAGCCTTCCATGTTCAGGGCTGGTCGGTGAAGAAGATCGTCCGGGAGCTGAACGTGTCTCGCAACACGGTCCGCAAAATTCTGCGATCCGATGAGACGGACTTTTCCTACAAGCGAGAGCGACAACCTTTACCGAAGACGGGTCAGTGGAAAGGCGAGATCGAGCGCTTCCTGGCTGCGAACGAAGGTAAACCCTCTCGTGAGCGGCTAACGCTGATCCAGATTTACGAAGAGCTTCGGGCGATGGGCTACGATGCGATCCGGCGCTATGCGAAGGGATGGTCGAAGGATCGAGGAGCCGTGACGGCCGAAGCCTACGGTGCTTCTCTACTATGCACCTGGTGAAGTCTACCAGTTCGACTGGAGCCACGAGATCGTCCTAATCCAGGGCGTGACAACCACGGTGAAGGTTGCGCACGTCCGGCTCTGCCACAGCCGGATGATGTTCGCACGAGCCTATATGCGTGAGAGCCAGAAGATGGTCTTCGACGCGCACGACAAGGCCTTCGACTTCTTCCGTGGCACCTGCACGCGCGGCATCTATGACAACATGAAGACGGTGGTCGAGGCTGTCTTCATCGGTAAGGAACGGCTCTACAATCGTCGCTTCCTGCAGATGTGCAGCCATTATCTCGTCCAGCCCGTAGCCTGCACACCCGCATCCGGCTGGGAGAAAGGGCAGGTCGAGAACCAGGTCGGTCTTGTGCGAGAGCGCTTCTTCACGCCGCGTCTCAGAGTCGAAAGCCTGGAGGAACTCAATGTTTGGCTGCTCGACAAATGCGTTGCCTATGCCAAGGCTCATAGCCATCCCGAACAGACGGCGCGGACAGTCCGGCAGATGTTCGAAGCCGAACGCAGCAGCCTCGTTCGCTACGTCGGCCCATTCGATGGTTTCCACAGCGTCCCGGCCTCGGTGTCGAAGACCTGCACCGTTCGCTTCGACAATAACAAATACTCGGTCCTGTCGACTGCCGTTGGCCGCCCCGTCGAGGTTCATGCCTATGCTGATCGGATCGTCATCAAGCAGCATGGAGTGACAGTCGCTGAACACCAGCGCAGCTTCAATCGTGGCGACACTGTTTACGATCCTTGGCACTATGTCCCTGTTCTTGCTCGCAAACCCGGTGCCTTGCGTAACGGCGTTCCCTTTCGGGAATGGGTTTTGCCAGCCGCGATGGAGAAGGTGCGCAAGCGGTTGAAGAGTGCTGACGACGGTGATCGACAGATGGTCACCATACTCGGATGCGTTCCCGCCGATGGTCGCGCCGCCGTTGAGGCTGCTTGCCAGGAGGCGCTCGAGCACGGTGTCTGCTCGGCCTCGGTGATCATCAACATTCTGGCGCGAAGCCGCGATCCGGCTCCCGCGGCAACCCTGCAAATCCCGGATGCGCTTCGGCTTGCCCATGAGCCGGTCGCCGACTGCGCCCGTTACGACAGGCTCAGGAGGGTGAGTTGATGGAACGCACACAGGTTCTCGAACTGATGAGCACGCTGAAGCTCTACGGAATGCGCAGCGCCTACGACGAGGTCATGGGAAACGGCATCAAACGGCAGCACGAGCCGCCGCACATTGTCGGCGACCTCCTGCAGTCGGAGATCGCCGAGAAGCAGGCACGCTCAATCCGCTACCAGCTCAGCATCGCCAAATTGCCGTTGGCAAAAGATATCGACGACTTCTATTTTGCCGACACGCCCGTCAATGAAACCCTGGTGCGGGAATTGGCCACCGGCACCTTCGTTGCCGACCAGCGCAACGTCGTTCTCGTCGGCGGCACGGGAACAGGCAAGAGCCATCTGGCTATCGCGATTGCCCGTTCGCTCATCCGTAACGGGACGCGTGGGCGCTTCTATAATGTCGTTGATCTGGTCAACCGTCTGGAAACGGAAACACGCAACGGCAAGCAAGGTCGAATAGCCGATTACCTCACGCGCCTCGACTTCATCATCCTCGATGAGCTTGGCTATCTGCCGTTCGCGCAGGCCGGAGGTCAGCTCCTCTTCCACCTGATCAGCAGACTCTACGAGCGCACCTCGATCATCGTCACAACGAACCTGGCCTTTGGCGAATGGCCGTCGGTATTTGGCGATGCCAAGATGACGACAGCGCTCCTCGACCGTCTGACCCATCACTGCGAGATCGTGGAAACAGGAAACGAGTCCTGGCGCTTCAAGAACCGCTCTCAAAGCTAAAGCCGAAGATATCCATCACCCGCACTTGGCCTACCCTCTGCAACCCCGGCCAGCGCCGGGCAGGCCAAGCGCTGATCGCCTACAGGGGGATATTGGACGCCGATAAGGGGTCAACATTCTGCGCCGATTGACAACCAACGGCTTCGACGCTACGTGCATATTCTTCGGGAGAAAGAATCCCGAACGTGTCGGAAAGACTTAGGCGATCCGCTCCAGCCTCAGCAACAGTGCCGGCATATTCCTGCAGAAACGGCAGCTCGGTACGACCAATATCTTCCGCGCTGATTGATACGAAAACGCCTCGATCCTTGGCATATTTGATAATTTCGGCAGCACGCTGGAGAAGCCATATGCGATCTTTTCCCACGCTTCCTTTCAGATGAATGGTGGAGGTCGACAGACCGATGTGTACTGCATCGAACCCCATATCGATCGTTGCTGCCACATCGTCCATGACACCGCGGTTCCAGCCGATCAACCGAACATCGTTCTTCCGTTCGAGCATGGCGTGAAGTGCGTCGAGTTCCTCTCCGCCCATTGCCGGTATCCCAGGCTCAACCCATTTTACGCCTGCATCGATGAGCTTATCCAGGATTTGAAGTTTTGTTTTCTTAGAAAAGGCTACCCAGGGGCCTGCTCACCATCACGCAGCGTGGTGTCTTCGAGAATAATATCATGGCGGATCATCAGCGCTTCCCTCTCGTGTGTCACAAAGCTGTAGCAACCTATGAGAGCATTTGGTTACTGGCAAAACGAAATATCGGAACTTACAAAGTTCCGATTTATCTATATCGTTGATTTTGTTATATTGTGTTGGCAGTTAAGTGGTCGAAGTTAAACGTTTATGCTGCCCGACAAGCGCTCCGATCGTCTTACTGGCGATTGCCTATGTTGCAACGAAGCGTTTCAGAGCGCTGTAGCGAGAGCTTGACGGCGTAAGGCTACTCTCAAATCTCTGCCATGATAAGGTAAGAGGCTGGCACCATCATCTTCACATCCAGTTTCGTCGGCACGAGTGTCGAGCTTCCCTGTATGCGGTCTATACTGGAAATTGTAATTGCAATGGAGCTAAGGGGGGCGAGTTTGCTTGGGAAAATGGACCAGAGTTAACGGCACACAGTCGTGATTTGGCGGCCTGGTTCCCATCAAGACGCTCGTGGCGACGTATGAATCATTTCCCTGTTGGACATATTTGGGTCAGGCCTGTTCAATCTTACTGTTAAGCTTTTGAACTGGTGATCTGTTGCGAGATGAATAGGTTCGCTGAAATTCGCAGCGGAGCATATTGGATGAATGATGGGGAGGCGATTTACCGCCTGTTGGACGAAACGAATGTTTCACTAATAGAGTTTGCTTCTGGTCGTCATGATGCCGGAAGCCGCAGTCTGGCAGAGGCTTTCGCTGCCGATTTCTATTCCGAAACCAAACGTCCAGCGTCTGCCACGCTCAACCGATCGCAGGATGTCCGAGGATTGCGCTACGGCCCTCTCGTTCTGGACAGCGAAGCGACAGGCGCTTCAGCCCTTCTCGATGCGGCGCGCGGAGCGTTTACATATGCACGCTGGACCGAATTTTATCGAGAGACACCATGGTCGCAGCCTTTTCTCGGCAGCTTTGCTACAGGTGAATGCATCGGCTCGGTCGGACGTTTTGAAAGCAACGCTATTACTCTCGGCTTGTTCGTGCTTGGACCTGACACGCTCTACCCGGCGCATGCTCACCCCGCGGAAGAGTTTTACATCGTGGTGGCTGGGGAGGCTGAATTTCAGAAAGGTGCCAAGTCTGAATTCGTCAACAAGCGAAAAGACGATGCCATCTTCCACGCCAGCGATGTCAGCCACGCGATCCGAACCACGTCCCAACCGATGCTCGCGGTTTATGGATGGCGCGGTCAACTAAAAGAGCCGAGTTGGTTCCGTTCGGACATGGGTGACGAGACTGAGGCGAAACAATATCCGGTTCTGATATGATTGAGAAAATTTCGCGTTGGCCGATGCTGCTGGATTTGCCCCATACAATAATAATCGAAGGCAACGCCATCCGATGGGGGCGGATCGGTAACGGTCCGCCTCTGGTTGCTATCCACGGCACACCATTTTCGTCACAGGTCTGGCGCCGCATCGTGCCACATCTGGCGGACAAAAGGACGGTCTATTATTTCGATATGGTCGGTTATGGCCTGTCGGAGATGCGCGACGGGCAGGATGTGTCTCTGGCGACACAAAACACGGTCCTTGCTTCTCTTTTCCGGGAATGGAAAATCGAGTGTCCGGACATCCTGGCGCACGATTTTGGCGGCGCCACCGCTCTACGGGGCTACTACCTTAATGGCTTGCGCTATCGATCGCTCACCATCTTCGATGCGGTTGCACTGGCCCCATGGGGATCGCCCCTGGTTCAGCATGTACGCAAGAACGAAACCGCCTTTTCCGGCATGCCGGATTATATGCATCTCGCCATGCTCCGCGCCTATCTGCAAACTGCCGCACACAATCCTTTGTCGGAAAAGGCGATGGAGATTTATTGCGCTCCGTGGCTAGGTGTGGTCGGGCAGGCGGCTTTTTATCGCCAGATCGGCCAGATGGACCAAAAATATACCGATGAGATAGAAGGTCTTTACGCGCCGATGGATTTCCCCGTGCGAGTGCTTTGGGGGCGGGACGACGAATGGATCCCTTTCGAAAAAGGCGCGACACTCGCCGCCTTGATATCCGATCACGATTGCATTCCGATTTCGGATTGTGGACATCTTATGCAAGAGGATCGACCGGAAGTCATCGTGGCCGCGGTTCTCAAACAGATCGGCTGACGCGGTCTGCGGCGGTCGGCGCTTGGGTTTGCTTGCGGGAGGCCTTGCAGAGCAAAAAAGGACACCTTCGCCTGGGTGTTTGATGCTATCGCGTGGACTTAACCGGACTGAAAAGATCCATGGCGGGGTCTTATCCCAAGAGCGGCGTCCCGCTTCACAGGGTATCCGGATGTCAATTGCTTGAGAATCATGGGGAACGGGTCGGGGGGGGGGCGTTTCGGCTCAAGACCTTAAAGGTTCATTCAAGTTGGCAGGCTAGTCGCCGCCGCACGATCCCCGCGTGGAAGCGCATGCCATGGACGAGCCCCTCGTCATTGAAATCATAGGTCGGATTGTGGAGCGGCGCCGATTCCTTGCCGTTGCCAAGAAACACGAAACATCCGGGCACCCGGCTCAAGAACTGCGCGAAATCTTCTGATCCGGTCATCGGTTTCGCGGCAACCTGCACATTCGTCTCGCCGAGAAGCTCCGTCGCGACGGCCATGGCGTCGTTGGCCAAAGCGGGGTCATTTAGCAACGGCACGAATTCCCGCGTGTAATGCACATCGGCCTCGATATTGTAGGCAAGTGCTATGCCCTCGGCGATAACGCGTATCTGATTTTCTATGCGCTCGCTGATTTCACTTCGGAAGCTGCGGGCATCACCAAGAATACGGGCGGTGCCGGGCAGGGCGTTGCGGGTGCCATCGGTAATCAGTTCGGTGACGGAAACAACGCCGATATCGGCAGGATCGATGCGTCGTGAGACGATGGTCTGCAGGCTGGTGACAAGCGTACAGGCGGCAACCAGAACTTCATTGCCCCAATGCGGGCGGGCCGCATGACCACCGGTCCCCTGCAACCTGATCTCGAAATTGTCCTCTGCGGACATGAAGGCGCCGGCCCTGGTTTCGAACTGCCCGACCGCGATGCCGGGCATGTTGTGGATGCCGTAGACTTCATTGAAGGGAAAGCGCTCGAATAGGCCGTCCGCCATCATGGCGAGCGCCCCCTTGCCCCATTCCTCGGCGGGCTGGAAAATGAACCGCACGGTGCCCTCAAAACCACCTTCCTCGGCAAGCAGCCTGGCGGCGCCGAGCAGCATTGCCGTATGGCCGTCATGACCGCAGGCATGCATGACGCCGTTGTTGCGCGATCTGTAGGCCGGAGTGCCCTGTTCGGTGATCCGCAATGCGTCCATGTCGGCGCGCAAGGCGATCGCCCGATTGCCCGTGCCGCGTTTCAGCGTGCCGACTACGCCGGTGCCGCCGACGCCTTCGACGACCTCGTCGAGCCCGAATTCACGGAGTTTCGATGCGACGAAGGCAGACGTCGCCTTTTCCTCGAAGCCGAATTCGGGATTGGCATGCAGATGCCTGCGCCATTCGGTCATGTCTGCGTGGAGTTTGACGATATCGGTCATCGGATCAGTCTCTTGAGGTGGTGAGCTTGCGGACGACGTCCAGCAGGATGTTGGCGCCGGCAATCAGGTCCGCATCATGCGTGTGTTCTTTCGGATTGTGGCTGACGCCGCCAATGCTGGGCACGAAAATCATCGCAGTCGGGGCGATGCGCGCGATCATCTGGGCGTCATGGCCAGCACCTGATGTCATCCGCCGTGACCGCAGGCTACGTCCGGCTGCCGTCGCCTCGATCTCGGCCAAGATGCCGCTGTCGAAGGTCACCGGCTGAAACCGGGCCAGGCGTTCGGTGGAGATCGTCACATGCTCTTCCATTGCAATCCTGTCGAGATAGGCTGCGAGCGCCGCTTCTTCGGCCAGAAGGCGCTCTTCGTCTGGGTCCCGCAGGTCTATGGTGAAGGTTGCCCTGGATGGAATGACGTTGATGGCATTTGGTTCGAATTCCATGAAGCCGACCGTGGCGACAGTCGGTGTGTTCGAGGTGATCGCCCGTTCGCGAAGGAAGGTGATGACCCGTGCCGCAGCCAGACCGGCGTCTCGCCGCATAGAGATCGGCGTCGTGCCGGCATGGTTGGCATCGCCATTGATCGTCACCTTCTGCCAGGAAATGCCTTGTAGATTCTCGACGGCACCGATCGGCACGCCTTCGCGTTCAAGTACCGGCCCCTGTTCGATATGCAATTCAAGATAGGCGTGGGGCCGCAGAAAGCCCGGTGCATGTGACCCGGCATATCCGATCCTCGCCAATTCCTCCCCGAGGACGGAGCCGTCGGTTCCGATGGTCGCAAGCGCCGCGTCGATATCCAGTCCGCCCGAATACACGAGCGAACCCATCATGTCGGGCGCGTAACGCACACCTTCCTCATTGGTGAAGGCGGCAACCACGATCGGACGGATCGGATCGAACCCTTCTGCCTCGAGGGTCTCTATCACCTCCAGCCCTGCCAACACGCCGTAACATCCGTCGAAGATGCCGGCATTGATGACGGTATCTATATGCGATCCCAGCATCAGCGGCTTCAGCGCGGTGTCGATAACGGCAGGCGCCCATATGCCGAAGATATTGCCGATACGATCGATCGCGACCTCCAGCCCCGCTTCCTCCATCCAACCGACAAGGCGGTCCCGGCCGTGCTTGTCGGTATCCGACGCCGCAAGTCTGACAAGGTGCCCGGCCTCGTCGCGGCCGATCGATCCGAGTTCCTGGAGGCGTCCGAGCAGGCGCTGCGAATTCACGGATGCGCTGCTCATGCCAAAACTACCCCGTTTCTCGACAGGACACTGCCGGGCGTTTGCCCCACGATTTCCTCGTAGCGGGTCGGATCGGTCGCACCCTCTGTGTTGATGAGGAGGACACGCGAATGCAGGCCGAGCTGTAGGGCAGCTCTGCTGACGGGGTCACCAACCGCCCTGATCAGCCCTGCAAGACCAACTCCGCCGCTTTCACCCGCGACGACTGCCGGATCTCCCCCAGCCGGATTGGCGAGTCTCTTCATCACGGCAACCGCATCCTCATCCTCCACAGTCATGAAAGCATCGGCGACGCGCGAAAGGATGCGCCAGGCTACAAGCGAGGGTTCGTAGCATTCGAGCATGGCCATGACCGTCGGCACTCCATGCTGGATGACGACCGGATGCCCAGCCTTGGCAGTTTCGACAATGCAGGCAGCGCGAGCTGGATCGACGACGGTAAAGATAGGTCGCCTGTCACCAAGCAAGATTGCCAGATGGCCTGCCGCAGCAGCGGCAATACCGCCAACGCCGGATTGAACGAAGACATGCGTCGGCGGTTCTGGCAACTGGCGGAGCGCCTCGCCGATGATCGCCGTGTAACCCTGCATGACAAGGGCAGGGATCCGCTCGTAACCGGGCCAGGACGTATCCGAGACAATCGTCCAGCGGTGTTCGGTGGCGACCCTTGCTGCCTCCCTCACGGAGTCATCATAGCTGCCCGCGACCCGGATCATCTCTGCCCCATACCGGCCTATCGCTGCGACCCGCTCATCGCTAACACCGGAATGGACGAAGATCGCAGCTTTCGCGCCGACAAGCTCAGCCCCCTGCGCCACAGACCGTCCGTGATTGCCGTCCGTCGCGCAGGCGACGGTCATGGTTTTTGCGATCGCCGCGACCTCGGGCGTCTTGAGCTCGGAAATGTCTACCGGCCGCAACAATTGTCTGCTTGCCTCTTCAAGGACCAACCGGATCACCGCGTAGGCCCCTCCGAGCGCCTTAAAGCTGCCAAGCCCGAGCCGGAAACCTTCGTCCTTTATGTGGATGCTGGAGACACCGAGTTCCCGGGCAAGCGCTGACAGGGCTACGAGAGGCGTTTCCGCGTTATTCTCGCGGTAGGAAAGGAACCTACTTACCGTGGCAGCAGCCTCCATGCCCAGCGTTTCGTTATCACTTGGATCAAGAGAAGACTTGTATGCGGGATTCGTGTTCGTGAGAAACATGGTGGACCTCGCTCTGTTCAAGAGGAAACATATTGCAAGCACGTCGCAAAGTGCGCTGTATTTCCGGGCCTAATTTGCAAGTTTGTTTCATAGAGGACGTCATATGACCGAGACCGCGCGCAGACCTGCGCTGGATGAGTTCGACCGCCAGATCCTCGCGATCCTGCAAAAGGACAATCTCACGCCGCAACGGAAGATCGGTGAGGCCGTCAATCTCTCGGCTCCCGCCGTCCAGCGCCGGATCAAGAGAATGACGGAAACCGGCGTCATCCATGCAAATGTCGCGATCGTCGATCCGGCGGCACTCGGCCACCCGATCACCATCTTCGTTGAGGTCGAGGTGATCAGCGAGACGGCGGAGCAGATAGAGAATGCCAAACGCGAATTCGCGGCCATCCCCGAGATCCAGATCTGCTATTACGTGACTGGCGAGGCCGATTTCGTGATGATGATCACCGTGCCCTCGATGGCCGCCTATGAAGCTCTGACCAAGAGGCTGTTTTTCGGCAACAACAACGTCAAGCGGTTTCGCAGTTTCGTGGCGATGGACCGGATCAAGGCGGGGCTTGGGGTTCCGGTCAGGTAGTCACATCATTGCAGGGCGCAAGTTCAAATCTCATTAAGAGTCCGTCCGAGAATTCATGATAACCGTGCGATGCGTCTGGTCAGTGTCATGATGGATGCGGCATAGAGGAAGGCTTCGGCGGACTTTATCGTCGCCTCCGGGTCTTTCCACAGTC
>Ga0075364_10001570_pt1 | contig 12488 bp, 12 predicted proteins | sample EndMetdeltDD1764_FD_71517 | JGI IMG/M metagenome (GOLD analysis project Ga0075364, IMG submission 71517) | Populus endosphere microbial communities from Tennessee, USA - Endosphere MetaG P. deltoides DD176-4 | ecosystem: Host-associated > Plants > Roots > Endosphere | place: USA: Tennessee... | reverse complement strand
GTATCGATCTGCAGAAGGGCTTCGTCGAAAACCTCTCGGACTCGATCGAGAAGGGCGTTGGCCGTCTCGTGGACGCTGACATGAACGAGGAATCGACCCGCCTGAAGGCTCTGCAGACACAGCAGCAGCTGGGTATTCAGGCCCTGTCGATCGCCAACTCCTCCTCGCAGAACATCCTCACACTCTTCCAGCAGTAAGCCGGTCGAGTTTGGATTTCATCAAGGCCGCGCCCTCGGGTGCGGCCTTTTTGCGTAGTTTTGAAGCTCTATTGCGGAAAATCGCCGCGAAGCTGGTGCGAAGCTTAACCTACGATTAATCAAGGTTAAAACTTCGTATTGCATTAATATCTCGTTAACCATATTAGCGTTAACCGTACATTAAGAACGTACGGGCCGGTCAACAGGGCAAAAGTCTGACCGGTGAGCATGACGCTTCCGAACGTTGCCGGCACCGCTCCGGTATGTCCCGTATTCCTCAAGGGGCATTTTTCCAGATGACCAGCATTCTTACCAATACCGGCGCCATGGCGGCGTTGCAGACCTTACGTTCGATCAACACGAACATGGAAACGACGCAGAACCGTATTTCCTCGGGCTACCGGGTGGAAACGGCTGCCGACAACGCCGCTTACTGGTCGATCGCGACCACGATGCGCTCCGACAATTCGGCTCTTTCGACTGTCGAAGATGCGCTCGGCCTCGGTGCCGCCAAGACGGATACCGCTTATACCGGTCTTGAATCGGCAATCGACGTCGTGACCGAAATCAAGGCGAAGATCACGGCCTCGCGCGAGCCGGGTGTCGACAAGACCAAGATCAACAAGGAGTTGTCCGAGCTGAAAAACCAGCTGTCGTCGATTGCCGAATCGGCATCGTTCTCCGGCGAAAACTGGCTTTACAACACCGCGACGACCGGCATGCCGACCAAGGAGATCGTGGCCTCGTTCAACCGTTCGACGGATGGTTCGGTCTCGCTGACGACGCTGAACTACAATGCTGCCGATTCGGTGATGATCGATACGGCCAATGCCAGCCGCGGTATCCTCACCAAGGATTGGGCGGTTCACGACGAGACAGGTGCAACGGTTGGGACATACTTCCTGATCAATGCCAGCTCTGCCACCGCAGCGACCGGCACCGAGATCGAGCTGGACGAAGGCACCACCGATACCGAGGTCGACGGCATGCTGAATGCGGTTGAAGCCATGTTGCAGCAGTTGACGGATTCTGCTGCAAACCTCGGCGCGGTGAGCAGCCGTATCGATCTGCAGAGCACCTTTGTTTCCACGTTGATGGACGTTATCGACAAGGGCGTCGGGCGTCTGGTCGATGCGGATATGGACGAGGAATCGACACGCCTAAAGGCGCTGCAGACACAGCAGCAGCTTGGTGTCCAGGCGCTCTCTATCGCCAATACCAACGCCCAGAACATCCTGCAGCTCTTCCAGCAGTAAGCCGACTTTGGGAAAACGTAGCGTCTTCAGTGCGTCATTGGCGTGCTGTGGCGCTGCGAAAGGGAGGCGATCGGCCTCTCTTGTGTCCCGCAGAGTTTTTCGCCGGGCCCCGGTCATCGGTAACGGCGATGCTGGACCGCGCTTTTGCCCTGTCGCGGTCCAGCACCTTCATTTTCGCGCAAGTTTGACTGCCTAGGTTGCCGTAAACGTTATCCGCTCGAGGTGTATTTGCCACGTTGCGGTAATCCGCTCTTAATCGGGACAGCGCAATGATTGCAGTGGCGAATTCCCGGATCCTTTCCGCAGGTGCATGCGACAGGGCCGGACATCAGGGCAAAGTTCACGGAGTAAACGCATGAGCGCGTCGATCGCCCGTTATCTCAAGGATTTTGGTGAACCTAAGCCCGCGCCTGTCATGCTGACACCCGAATTCGATATCGGTGGCATGTCTGCCGACTTTGATTTTCCTGCTGTCGAGGACGAGCCGGCCGTCGATGTCGTGGCAGAACGCGCCGAGGCTTATGCCGAGGGGGCTGAGGCTGCACGCACCGAATCCGAGCAGAAATGGGCGGATGAGAAACAGGCTCTGGAAGCCGGTCATGCTGCCGAACTCGAGGCCTTGCGCGTGCGTTATGAAACGCAGGGCGCAGAAAAGATCGAGGCAGGTCTGCATGTGATCGCCGGAAAGCTTGCCGCTGTCATCGGCGAGCAGACCGCCATGGCTCTGGCGCCGTTCCTTCAGGAATCGCTGGCGAACAAGGCCGTGGAAGAGCTTGCGGATCTCATTCGCAAGGCAATGTTCGATGGCGATATCGGCACGATCACCGTGTCGGGTCCCGGTGAAATGTTTGAAAAATTGAAGACGGTGCTCGGTTCCGAAGCGCCTGTTCTGCGTCATGTCGAAGCCGACGATCTCGATCTGTCGGTCGATATTGACGGCAGCGTGCTGGTCACCCGGCTGTCAGCCTGGGCGGCAAGCCTGAGAAAGGTGCTCGGATGAGCGATAATCATCATCACGGCAAGAACGAAATCATCGTCGTTAAAAAGCACGGTGGCGGCCACGATGGCCACCATGGCGGTGCCTGGAAGATCGCCTATGCGGACTTCATGACGGCGATGATGGCTTTCTTCCTGGTCATGTGGCTCGTCAATGCCGCCAACGAGGAAACCAAGGCTTCGGTTGCCAGCTATTTCAACCCGATCAAGCTGTCGGATGAAACGCCGGCTAAAAAGGGGCTGGAAAAGCCGGTCGATACGGCTGAAGGTCAGGAAAAGAAAGACCGCTCCAAGGTCAAGGCCGATGAAGGCCAGACCGTCGGTTCGGCTGCCGCCACCGGCGAAGACCTGACATCGAGCGCCGGCGAGGAGCAGAATTACTCCGAAGCGGATTTCTTCGAGAACCCGTATTCGGTTCTGGCCGAAATCGCTCAGGAAGTCGGTCAGCAGGCCAATGTCAGCGCCAAGGGCGAGGGTGGGGCCTCGACCTCTGGTCCCGCGACCGGTGCCGATGGCGGCGAAGCGTATCGCGATCCGTTCGATCCTGATTTCTGGACGAAACAGATTCAGGTAATCCGTGCGGAAGGGTCCGAGACGGCCCAGAAAACAGAGGCCGAAAAGGCTGCCGAAGCGCAGATGCAGCAGTATCAGCAGGCAACAGCCGCGCAGCCTGCCGACCCATCCAAGCCCGTCGAAATTCTGCCTGAAACGCCACAGCCGCCACAGACAGCTGCCCAACAGCAGGCGCAGAAGCCCGGTGAAGCCGAGGTGGCAATGGTCGTGCCGCAGCCGCGCCCCGATCCGGCTCAGATCAAGAAAGATGCTGCCGAACCCGACGCGACGGCCGAGGAGAAGAAGCAGGCGGAAGAATTGCGTGAAGCCATCGAGCAGCAGATTGCCGGCATATCCGGCAAGCTCGCAGAAGGCCTGATCGTGACCCCTGCCGAAGGCGGCCTGCTTGTGACGATTTCTGACCAGAACAACACGCCGATGTTCAACCTGTCTTCTGCCGTGCCGCGCCGGGAGATGGTGCTGGCCATGGAAAAGATCGGGCAGATTCTCAAGGATCGCCAGGGTGACGTCCTCATTCGCGGCCATACCGATGGCCGCCCGTTCAAGGGTGAAGGCAACGACAACTGGCGTCTGTCGGCGGCGCGTGCGCACAGTGCCTATTTCATGCTGGTGAAGGGTGGACTGGCGGAAGATCGCGTCAAGCAGATCTCCGGCTTTGCCGATCGTCGCCTGCAGGTGCCGGATGATCCGTTTGCGGATGCCAACCGTCGTATCGAGATCCTTATCGAGGACAAGGGATAATCATGCCGCGTCTTCCGCATCGTCTTTTATGTCTGGCTTCGGTCGCCTTTGCAGCTCTCTCGCTGCAAAGCGCCGTTGCGCAGCAGCCGGGCGGCGAAAATCTCGAACCCTATCAGATGCTGCGGTCGCTTCAGTTCGTTCAGGATACGGTCGTCACCGGCGACCATTCCGCCGGTGAAATGCAGCGCTATATGATCGGTGCAATCGACAAGCGCCTGCGTGCCGTCGATCCGACAGCCTATTCCGATCCTCGCAATGTCGATGCGGCGCTGATCTATGCGATGAGCGGCGGCAATCCGGCAACGCTCGAATATCTCGTGTCGCGCGATGTCTCCGGCAATTTCGACAACCGCGTTTCCGATGTGCTGCGGAAATATCTGGGCGGGCAGGGCACACTGATTGCCAACACGCTCAAGGCCATGGTGCCGGAATACAAGAACGAGCGTATCGGCCCCTATCTGGCGCTTGTTGCCGGCAATGTTGCCGTCACCAATACTCCGCTTGAGGCACTGGAACTCTATGATTGGGCACGTCTGACGGCGCCCGGCACGATCGTAGAGGAGGCGGCTCTTCGCCGTTCCGTCTCTATTGCCGTCGAGGCCGATCTTGTCGACAAGGGACTGGCCTATGCGCGCAAATACGCGCGACGTTATGTCCATTCTCCCTATGCCAGCCAGTTTGCCGATCTCTTCGTGCTTCTGGTCGTTCGCCATTACGGTCAGGAAATCACGGCTCCCGATGTCGAAGGCACGCTCGCCTTCATGGATGCCGACCGCCAGCGCGAAGTCTATCTGCGCATTGCCCGCCAGGCGGCGATTGCCGGCAAGAACGATCTCGCCCGTTATGCTTCCGAACGCGCAATCGGTGTTCAGGGCGGGGAAGACGACCGCAATGCCGAGCAACTGGCACGCCTCTATGGTGGCATGGCAGATATACCAAGCGACAAGGTCGGTGACGCAGTGAAGGCGATGGCAGACATGCCGGAGACAACTCTGTCGCCAGCCGACCAGGCACTGCGCGCAGCGGCTCAGGCGATTGCCGATGCAGTGGTTCGCCCGCCGGTCGCCGAGCGCGCACAGTCGGCAAGCCCATCCTCCGAAAGCCTGGGGCAAGACACAAGCGCCAATATCGCCTCAACACCAGATTCGGTTTCACAAACCGCGTCGTCCGCCAATGATGTGAGCGGATCAGGCTCTGCCCCCGGCAATACCGCCGCCGGCAGTGCGACGAAGTACGATGCTGACTTCCAGACCTATGTCGATAGGGGCCGTTCGACACTGAATGCGATCGATGATCTGCTGAAGGAAGAGGGTACTCTGCGATGATCAATCCTGACGTTACGGCGAGGACCGGTGCGCCTGACGCGACCGGCGCGGCGAGGGGTTTTGCTGGAAAGCAGGGCGCTGAAGGCGAAAAGAGCGGTTTTTCCGATGCGCTTTCCAGCGCCGGTAACGGCTCGCGCAAGCATGAGGAAAGCTCGGCGAAAAGCGAAAATGCCACGTCTGAAAACGTCTCCGATGCTGCGGATGACACGGCGCCTGCCAAAGGGCGGAGCGCCCTGGAGCTGACGGCAGAGATGCTGCTCGGCAAGTCGGCTGAAAAAGGCCGCGCCTCGGCTTCGGTCAAGACGGTGCTCCGAGAAGACAAGACGTCCGGACAGGCTGCGGATGCTGAAGACGCCGCGGCGGCGCTGGTGAAAAACAAGTCCTCCAAGGCCGACGCATCGGCGTCCGCCAAAAATACGAAGACGACTTCGGCAGAAGATACGGGCGAAAAAACTGCCGAGACGGCAGAGGTTATCGTTGATGCCAAGGATACCGGCTTGAGTGACGTTCTTTCGCTTCTGGCCGGCGGCGCCAATGTCGAGGCGGCTGCGAGTGCCACACCGCGTCAGGCGGGCCAGGTGCGCGAGCGTGGCGAAGGCCGTGGTGACAAAGTGGGGTCGGCAACGGAAGGGCGTGCAGCGCAGGCATCTACTGCGGCAAAGTCGTCCGACGCGCTTGATATCCACTCCGATAGCGATGCGGCCCTTGTTGACGAGCGTACGTTCCGACTGTCCTCCGGGCGTGGCACTGGTTCGAGCATGGACATGAAGATCGGCACCGATGAGCAGGGCAAGGTCGGCTTCGAGGCAAAGGCTGCAGGCAGCGGTAATGCCGAAAACGTCGTCGTGCTCGATTCACGCCGTTTCCTCGGTTTCGGCCAGAGCGCCAACGGCGCTGCCCTGACGGCAGCCATGTCCGAAGACAAGACGTGGGCTGCCGCCATGACGTCAGGCGCTTCGCTTGGCGATCATCTGGCATCCAGCACGGGCAATGTCGTCAATACGCTGAAACTGCAGCTCAATCCGCATGATCTGGGCTCGGTGACCGCGACTTTGCGCCTGACGGGCGAGACCCTCAACGTGCATCTGACGGTCGAGAACCATGCCGCGTATCGTCATTTGAGTGATGATAGCTCTGGCATGATCGAGGCACTGCGCTCGCAAGGCTTTGCCGTCGATCAGGTGACCATCAGCGTGGCATCGACAACCCAGTCGGATACGTCGAGCCAGCAACAGCAACAGGGACAGCAGTCCGGTCAGGCCGCGCAACAACAGGCGGCCGCGAATGACGGGCGTCAGGGCAATGGCGCAGGCCGCGACCAGAACCAGGCAAATACCCAGCAGACGACAGGCGATAGCGCAAGAGGCACGAATGACCCGGTATCCGACACTGTCGCTGCTGGCAACGCTCGCCCTGATCAGCTCTACCTCTGACGTCTCAAGGGCTGCCGGCCTCTATTCCACGCCAGCACCCGCGGTTCAGGCTGCAAGGCCTGTTCCCGCCGCCATCCAGCCTCCCAAGGTGACCAGCCCCAAGGTCAGCGCGGCCGCCCCGCCTGCCGCCGGTGCCGGTATCTGCGAGGCTCAGATCCAGGCCGCAGCCGCCAAATATGGCATACCGGAAGGTATCCTCTATTCGGTCGGGCTGACGGAAACGGGACGCAAGGGAAGCCTTTATCCCTATGCGATGAACGTCGAAGGAAAGGCCTTTTTTCCGCCCAGTCAGCAAGAGGCGATGCAGAAATTTCGCGAGGCGCGCAGCCAGGGAATGAAGCTCATTGACCTCGGCTGCATGCAGATCAATCACCATTTTCACGGTGAGAATTTCGCCTCGGCAGAGGAGATGTTCGATCCACGTCTCAACGTGGAGTATGCCGCGAAGTTCCTCAGCAACCTCCATAACCGTCACGAGACCTGGACGATGGCGGTAGCGAGATACCATGCCGGTCCGAATAACGATCCCGCTCAGAAGCGTTATGTATGCCGTGTGATCGCCAATTTGGTTGCAACCGGCTATGGTAGCTGGACCGGAACGGCCTCTCAATTTTGCCGTGGATGACTATTTTTGGTTGATTGACCATTCGCTTTTTCTCGCGGGTGAAGGCGATGTTCTTCCTTTGATCTCATTGTGTCATTTAACGCTAAATTTAGACCTTGTTAACCTTTTCCACTGAAAAATTGTGCGTCAATTTTTTACACATACTAGATGTAGTGCAAATCGCGAGGCCAATCTTAATCAACTATTAAATTCTATGGTTAATTTTAGCCAGTTGTTCGGGATTCGCTCGATTCGTACTCATTGCCCATCGAGGTGCCACAGTGATTCGGAGGCGGACGAATGATCGTAGTGGTTGATGAACGTGAACTGGTGAAAGACGGGTACACATCCCTGTTTGGACGTGAGGGTGTGCCCTCTACGGGTTTCGACCCGAACGAGTTCGGTGAGTGGGTCAACACAGCAGCGGATACCGACATTGCGGCGGTGGAAGCATTTTTGATTGGACAGAGCGAACGGTCGCTCGAACTGCCGCGGGCTATCCGCGACCGTTCGCAGGCACCGGTCATCGCGGTCAGCGACCAGCATTCGCTGGAAGCGACATTGGCGTTGTTCGACAGCGGCGTCGACGACGTGGTGCGCAAGCCTGTCCATCCCCGTGAAATTCTGGCCCGTGCGGCAGCGATCCGTCGCCGCCTCAAGGCCCTGTCGACGCACACCGATGTCGGCGCCATCCGGGTATTCTCCGATGGTCGCGATCCGGAAATCGACGGCGAAATCTTCGCTTTGCCGCGCCGTGAGCGCCGCATTCTGGAATACTTGATTGCCAATCGTGGCCGTCGCGTTTCGAAGACCCAGATCTTCAACGCCATCTACGGAATCTTCGACGAAGAGGTCGAGGAGAACGTTGTGGAAAGCCATATCAGCAAGCTTCGCAAGAAGCTCCGCAAGAAGCTCGGTTTCGATCCTGTCGATTCCAAGCGCTTCCTCGGCTACTGCATCGACTGGAACTAAGTTACTGTAATTGATTTCAAAAAGGCCGGCATCCGAAAATGGGTGTCGGCCTTTTTCGTTTTTCAGAAATGTAGCGAATGCTGATTGAAAGTGGCCCGAACAGCCAAAACAGACAGCCTCACGCAAGGCCCGTCATCTAGGGTCGTCAGCATAGGCAATACGAGGAACTGAGATGAGCCTTTACGGAACTATGCGGACAGGTGTGTCCGGGATGAATGCGCAGGCCAACCGTCTCAGCACGGTTGCCGACAACATCGCGAACTCGAGCACCGTCGGTTACAAAAAGTCCTCGACACAGTTCTCGTCGATGATCCTGCCGTCTTCGAACGGCTCGTACAATTCGGGTGGCGTCAACACCACTGTTCGTTATTCCATCAACGACCAGGGTTCGTTCACCTACACGACATCGACGACGGATCTTGCCATCAATGGCGAAGGTTTCTTCATCGTCAGCGGCGCCGACGGTTCGAACTACCTGACCCGCGCCGGCAATTTCGAAGTCCAGCCGGATGGTTCGTTGATGAACGCGGCCGGCTTCACACTGATGGGCTATCCTTATTCCTCGACCACCGACCCGACCATCGTCATCAACGGTTTCGACGGCCTGCAGGAGATCAACGTTCAGGCTGGCGGCATGAGCTCGACGCCTTCGACGACCGGTGTGGTCTCGGGCAACCTGCCTTCGGGTGAAGATAACCTCTACACCAAATCGTCCTCTCTTGTCGCTTACGACAGTCAGGGCAACTCGCGTAAGCTGGATCTGACCTACACGAAGACGGCCGACAACCAGTGGACGCTGGATGTCAGCTACACCGACGAGAATGGTACACCTCACTCCCTGAACCCGCCGGTGCCGCCTGCCACGACACCCGGCCCAGCGCAGGTTTTGACATTCGATTCGACCGGCAAGCTGACGGCACCTGCATCGGGCACCATTGCAACGGAAGGCCTGACCATCAATGGCGCAGTGCTTAATCCGCTGACCATCGACATCAGCGACATGTCCCAGCTGGGTGCGGCCTATTCGATCGAAGGCAATATCAACGGTCAGGCTGCAAGTGCTGTCGACAAGGTCGAGATCAGCAAGGACGGCGTTGTTTCCATTCTTTACAAGAACGGCCAGTCCATGCCGGCCTATCGTATCGCGATGGCAAATGTGCAGAGCCCGAACAACCTGACGCCGCGCGAAGGCAATGTCTATTCGCAGAGCAACGACTCGGGCGTCATCGTCATGGGGTATGCGGGCAACAGCGGTTACGGTTCGATCCTCTCGGGCGCGCTGGAAGATTCCAACGTCGATATCGCCGAGGAACTCACCAGCATGATCGAATCGCAGCGTAACTACACTGCAAACTCCAAGGTCTTCCAGACCGGTTCCGAATTGCTCGAAACCCTGGTCAACCTGAAGAGATAAACCGCGGGGATGAGCCTCGCAAAGGTTAGATAGATGTCGATTAGTTCAGCGCTTTCCACGACCAAGCAGATCTTCAGCAACACCGGCACGCAAACGTCGGTGACGTCTACGAACATCGCCAATACCCAGAACGCCAACTATGCAAAGCGGACTGCGGTACTGGTAAGCTCTGGTAGCGGAGCGCTGGTCGCGACAACGACCCGCGAACAGAACCAGCCTTTGCTGCGTCAGACGATTGCCAGCACATCGCTGGCAAGTGGCCAGTCGACCTTGGCAACGGGTCTCGAAGAGATCCGTAGCCTGCTCGGCGGCAACGATTACGAGTTGTCGATGAGCACGGCGATGACAAAGCTGCTCAACAATCTTAGCGCCTATGCGACCAAGCCGAGCGAAGCGACGCTTGCTTCAACAACCGTTTCCTCGGCGCAGGATGTCGTCAATACGCTGAACACGACCGCCAACGAACTTCAGGCGATCCGTGCCCGCGCGGATGCAGAGATCAAGACCCAGGTCGATAACCTCAACGGCTTGCTTGCCCAGTTCGAAACCGCCAACACGGCGGTAATGAAGGCCGAGGCTATCGGCAAGCAGGACAATGACGCGCTCGACACGCGCGATACGCTTCTCAAACAGATTTCCGAAATCGTTGGCGTTTCCTCCACCATCCGTGCGGGTAACGATATGGCGCTCTATACGAGCGACGGTACGACGCTTTTCGAGACTATTCCGCGATTGGTCAGCTTCACTCCGACCAAAACATATGTCGCGGCGACTGACGGTTCGGCCGTCAAGATCGACGGGGCCGAGGTCAAGGCCGGTATCGGTGGCGATACCAGTGCCAATGGCTCGCTTCAGGCTCTGCTGCAGATCCGTGACGACGTTGCGCCGACCTTCCAGAGCCAGCTCGATGAAATTGCACGCGGCCTGATCAAGACATTTGCCGAAACCGATCCTAACGATCCCAACGCTGATTTCGGCGTGGTGGCCGGCCTGTTCACCCATAAGGATGCAGGCGGCCTCGAACAATTCGACGTTCCGAATGCTGCGGATTCGGTCGGGTTGAGTGCTCGGATCATGGTTAATTCCGCTCTGGTTCCGCCGACAGGTGTGCCAACTTTGCTCCGTGACGGCGATATCAACGGTCTTTCTGGTTACAAATGGAATACCAATAACGACTCTAGTTATTCCGCCCTGCTCGACAGGCATGCGCAGATGATGCAGGCTAGTCAGAGCTTTGATACGGCAACTGGCGGGACAGATATTGATCTGATGTCCTATGCATCGGATTCTACCGGCTGGCTTGAGGCTCTGCGCAGCTCATCGACCACGGCCACAGAAACCAAGACGGCAATGCAGTCTCGCGCTGCCGAAGCCCTGTCCTCGGAGACGGGTGTCAGCCTCGATGAAGAGCTTTCGCTGCTTCTCGACATCGAGCAGTCCTACAAAGCAGCAACGAAGCTCGTAAGCACCATCGATGAAATGATGAATGCGCTTCTGAACGCAGCAGGTTGATCATGAAGACCTCCTTTAGCTCCTCGAATTCCATACAGACGACGCTCCTGCAGACGATGGCAAGAGCGCAGAACGACCTGGCCAAGGCCAACAAGGAAGTCACCACCGGCGTTTACGCCGATCTTGGTGCCGAACTGGGTGCGAAAACCTCGCGCAGTCTTGACCTCTCGCGCGACATGCTGCGCATCGAATCGCAGATAACGACAAATTCCATCGCCACGCAGCGGCTGAGTTCCTCGGAAGAAGCGCTCGCCCAGCTTAGCGATATCAGCCAGGGCGTCATGGATTCGCTGGTTGGTTTGAGCAGCAGCTCCAGCACGCTCGACGTGGCGCGTTCGACCATTACCTCGGCGCTCAACAGCTTTGTCGATGTTGCCAATACCTCGGTCAGTGGCGAATACCTCTTTTCTGGCACCAACAGCGACGTAAAGCCGGTTCTATCCTATGAGGCCGGCTCCAAACTCGACCTTGCCATCACTGCTTTCGAAAGCGGTTATCCCGATCCGGCGAACATGACGGCTGCCGAGATGAAGGCCTTTCTGGCCGATCTCGAGACCCAGTTCAACGATGACACATTCTGGGCTGACAATGTTTCAGCAGCCAGCGATACCAACATTTCTACTCGTATCAGCAGCACGGAAGTGGTCGAAACCTCGACCAATGCCAACAAGCAGGGTTTCCGCAGCTTCATGTTCGCTTCGGTGGTTTCTGCCCGGTACCTGCAGCAGGATGTGCCCGAGCAGACGCGTGCGGCTGTGGTGGAAAGTGCCACTGCTGCGATCGGCAAGTCCATTTCCGGCATTAACGATCAGCGCTCCACCATCGGCCTGTCGACCGAGCGTGTCAGCAAGGCGACGGATTCTCTCGCCGATCAGAAGTCGATTATCGAAACGCATCTTAACGAGTTGCAGGGCATCGATGTCTACGAAGCATCGACTCGCGTCAGTGCGCTGCAGTCTCTGCTTGAAGCGTCTTACACCCTGACCTCGAGGATAAATCAGCTGAGCCTTGTGAATTACCTTTGATGCAAAAGGTAAGTAATTGAAAATAAAGGGTACATGAATGTTCCAGTTTTCATATGCCGAGATCATGAAGGATGACGTCGCCGACGCCAAAGCGCGTGAACGGCAGACGCTCGATCGCTCGATCGAACTCCTTCAGGCGGCTCAGGCAGATGCTGACTACGCCCGTTCCACCGTCGAAGCGCTCTTTTACACGAGACGGGTCTGGATCAGGTTCATTGAAGATCTGCGACAGCCGGAAAACGAGTTGAATACCGAGCTGCGCGCCAATCTGATTTCCATCGCGATCTGGATCTTGAAGGAATGCGAAAAAATCAGGCGGCGCCAGTCGGACAATTTCCAAGGCATTATCGACGTAACCACCATCATCAGGGATGGCATTAAATGAAAAGCACTCTGCGTATCTCGCTCAAGTCCGGCGAACGAATCTTCATCAATGGTGC
>Ga0075364_10001569_pt1 | contig 12492 bp, 11 predicted proteins | sample EndMetdeltDD1764_FD_71517 | JGI IMG/M metagenome (GOLD analysis project Ga0075364, IMG submission 71517) | Populus endosphere microbial communities from Tennessee, USA - Endosphere MetaG P. deltoides DD176-4 | ecosystem: Host-associated > Plants > Roots > Endosphere | place: USA: Tennessee... | reverse complement strand
GTGGACAACTCGCCGAACCAGGCCGCCTCGATCTCGGACTTCGCGATGCCCTTGTCGACGCCCGCAACCGCCTCGGCGTACGCCATCGGCACCAGGTCCTTCAGGCCCAGTTCGAAATGTTCGGCGAACGGAGTCATCCCTGCTCCGACGATGGCGACCTTCCTCATGTCCGCGCCTCCTCTGCCACACGGCCCGGCCAGAATGCGTAGCCGTAGTCAGGTATGCCCGCTCTCGTCGCGATTCGGCGCAACACCACGCAACCAGCCTGCCCGATGGTGGCCTCGCCCGCGGGCACGCCGGTCACCTTCATCAACGCCCGCACCGGGCTGTCGTCGAGCTCGACGACCGCAAGAGAGTACGGACTCGGCAGGTCGGGCACCGGAATGCGGATCGTCGTGTGGGTGTAGACGGTGCCGGTGCGCGGCAACGGTTCGAGTCGGTAGTCACTGGCAAGGACGCCGGATTCGTCGACCCTGAACCGCGGCGGAAACTGCGGAGCCGCGTCGATGCCGGGCCGTTCCTCGAAAACTGCGGCCTCCCAGCGGATCTTCGGTTCGAACGCGCGGCTGTACGCCGGCATGGAAATCGGAATGCCCACACCCTCCGCGATGGTGAATCTCGGCAGTTCCCGTGGACTGACTTCGTCGCGCCTGATGCGCGGGGAGACATCACCGTGGGCGATCTCGGCGACGCTCATCGACGCCTGTTCGACCGCAATCAGCAGACCCGCCGAGTTGCATTCGACCGCTCCCACGAGCACTCGGATGGCTCCGGCCGCTGACGACGCCGACTCCTCGACAGTCGCCGACCTTTCGAAGCCGTCGCCGAGCTGACCGGCCGCAACTCCGACGACAGCCGCGAGGTCACCACCGCCCAACTCCAACGTCGCGAGTGTGGCGCGGACACCGACTTCACGTTGCAGCCGCGGATCGGGGTACGTGCGCCGGGATCCGTCATCGTGACGCGCCACCAGCGGCAGACTTCTCGTCCGGCGCGCTCGTGGGGTGACGGCTACGCCGGCCTTGCCGGTCAGCGCCGCGGCGGCTCCCACGAGAGAGTCGTTGTCATCCGAACCGATCACCAGGGTTTCGGGCGCGGCAGAGACGATCTGATCCAGCACAGCCGGTGCACCACCGAGGACTTCAGTCACGGGAACGTCGTCCGCCAGACCAAGTGCGGCGAGCAGCACGGCGCTGTTCCCACCTTCGACGAGCGGAAAATTGCGGGACACGATGACGACGCGCTGCGCCACCGCATCGGGATCAGCTGCCCGTCCTGCAGCGACGGCCATGGTGAGAGCGTCCTCGTCGGGCCCTTTGACCCGCCGGTCTCCCTTACTCCAGGGCGGCAGATACGTGCCGAACGAACCGACACGGGTCATGGGGCCTCCCTTCGACCGGCGGTGGGCCGGACCTCGGATTGGTTAATGCGCTATATAGTTATAGCATTCGATGCAGTGTGACCCAACGGCGGCTAAGGAGAGATAGCGGTGGCTCAGCCCATGCCTCGCAGCTTGAAAGATCGCGTCCTGCTGATCACGGGCGCCAGCCGTGGCATCGGATGTGCGATGGCGGTGCGGGCCGCCGCCGATGGCGCGCGGGTGGGCTTACTCGCCAAGACCGACACTCCGAATCCGAAGATTTCGGGCACGCTCGCCGAGACCGCGGAACGGGTCCGGGCGGCGGGCGGCGTGGCCCTACCTGTGGTGTGCGATGTGTGTGACGCGGATGCGGTGGCATCGGCGGTCGCCGATGTCGCCGATACCTTCGGCGGTATCGACATCGTCATCAACAACGCGGGTGCACTCGACTTGCGGCCAACTCAGAAGCTGCCGCCCAAGAACCTCCGTCGGCTATTGGAGGTCAATGTCGAAGGTCCGTTCGCGGTCGTGCAGGCTGCGCTCCCGCACTTGCAGCAGTCCGACAACGCGCATGTCGTCAACGTGTCACCGCCGTTGAACCTGGATCCGTCATGGGCCGGTGCGCACGTCGGGCACACGGTCGGCAAATACGCGGAAAGCCTTCTGACACTTGGCTGGTCGGCCGAGTTCGCGAAGATGCCGATTGCGGTCAACTCGCTGTGGCCTGCCACCACCGTGGCGAGCACCGGAATGCTTGTTGCGATGGGTGAGGATATCGTGCGGGCGCAGGCGCGCAGCACGCAGATCATGGCCGATGCGGTGCACGCGCTCGTTACCAGGCCCGCGAACGCCTGCAGCGGCCATTTCTTCACCGACGAGGAACTCCTGCGCGACGAGGGTTGGGACGACGCCGATCTCGCGCAGTACCGGCTAGCCGCTCGCGAAGAGGATCTGACTCCGAACTTCTATCTCCCCGCGACGCCCGTGCCGTCAATGTAGGGGGTGGTCGATATGTCCTCGTTCGCTGCGCTCACCGCCAATGAACCGGAGCTCTCGAAACTGCGGGCGTCGGTGCGTGAGTTCCTGCAGGCCGATCGGACCGAATTCGGTTGGCGGCCCGCCGTCGACTCGTGGCTGGGTCAGTGGGACCAGGATTTCAGCGCACGGCTCGGCGATGCCGGTTTCGTCGGCATGATCATCCCGCGCGAGTACGGCGGCCAGGGTCTCAGTCACCTCCATCGCTATGTGGTGACGGAGGAGCTTCTGAGCCAGGGCGCGCCCGTTGCGGCGCACTGGGTCGCCGACCGTCAGGTCGCACCCGGACTGCTCGCCTACGGCAACGAGGAGCAGCGGGAACGGCTGTTGCCCCGCATCGCTGCGGGCCGGTACTTCTCGTCGATCGGGATGAGCGAACACGGCGCGGGCTCTGATCTCGCCGCGGTGCAGACCAAGGCGACGAGAACCGACGACGCATGGTTGCTCAACGGGACAAAGGTATGGACCAGCGGGGCGCATCTCGCCCACCAGGTGGTCGTGCTGGCCCGCACCAGCCCGCCGGATCCCGAACGGCGGCACAGCGGTTTCAGCCAATTCATCGTGCCCTGTGACGCCAACGGTGTGCGGATCGAACCGATCAGGCTCATGAACGGCGAGCACCACTTCAACGAGGTCATCTTCGAGGACGTGGTCGTGCCAGACGCCGACGTGCTGGGCGAGGTCGGAAGCGGCTGGCATCAGGTCACTTCGGAGCTGTCCTTCGAGCGCAGCGGGCCCGAACGTCTGCTGTCCACCGCCCCGCTCATCATCGCCGCGATCCGCGTCCTGAGTGCGGGTCCCACCCCTGACGACCGCACCGCCGAGGACATCGGAGACCTGCTGGCGCGCTTGATCTCTCTGCGTCAGCTGTCGGTATGGGTGGCGCGGATGCTCACTGAAAACGTGGACGCCGCCAACCAGGCAGCGCTGGTCAAGGATCTCGGCACCCGGTTCGAACAGGACTCCGTCGAGGCAATCGCCGACCTCATCGACGTGGTACCGATGACGCCCGAGCTTGCAGACCTGTTGACCACCGCCAGGCTGCACAAGGCCGTCTTCACTCTGCGCGGTGGTACCAACGAAGTGTTACGCGGTGTCGTCGCACGCGGAATGGGGCTGCGATGAGCGCACTTTCGGGTGGTGTTTTCGACGTCGGACCTGTCGATGACGACAACGCCGAACTGCGACAGCTCGTCAACGACATCGGGCAGCGGTCGTTCGACGCCCGCCTTGGTTCGCGACGCGTGCCCGAGGTATTCGACGACGTCCTGTGGAAGAACCTGGACGAGACCGGGCTGGCGCGGCTGACGAGCACACCGGATCTCGACGCGGGCCCCGAGCAGCTCGCGGTCGTCCTGCGCGGTCTCGCCCGCCATGCCGGCGCCGTGCCGATCGCTGAAACCGACGCTCTCGCAGCCTGGCTCGGAACAACGGTAGGAATCGAACTGCCCGATGGCCCGTTGACCGTCGCGATCGCCAACGGCGACCTGTCGGACGGCCGGATCGCAGGCACGGCACCGGATGTGGCGTGGACGAGGGCGAGTGCGGCCGTAGTGCTCGTCGTGCACAGCGATGACGTGGCGCGGGTCGGAGTCGTCGACTCCGACAGCGTCAGCATCGCCGATGACCACAACCTGGCCGGCGAGCCGCGGGACCGCTTGACATTCGACGTCACCGCGGGCGATTTGACCGAAGTGACCACCGATGTCGTCACCGAACTATCGCTGCGCGGCTCGTGGTGCCGGTGTATGCAGATCATAGGTGCGCTCGATGCCGCGGCCGCGATGTCCGTGGCCCACACCACCGAGCGGATCCAGTTCGGCCGAGCCCTGAGCAAATTCCAGGCGGTGCAGCATTCCCTGGCGGAGATGGCCGGTGAGATCGAACGTGCAAGGGCCGTCGCAACACTCGCGGTTGCAGCGGCCACAGACTACGGTTTCTCCGCATTCGAAACCGAGTACGCCGTCACCGTGGCGCGCGTCGCCGTCGGCCGGGCGGTCACGCCGGTCACGACGATTGCCCACCAATTACATGGCGCCATCGGCGTCACCGATGAGCATCCGTTGTGGTCGGTGACCACTCGCGCGCAGAGCTGGGCCTGCGACTACGGCACGACGGTCAGTCACGCACGCAGACTCGGGCGAATGGCGTTGAACGCCGTCGACCCCTGGAACCTTGTCGTCGGCAAAATAGCTGAGCTGAAGGAGAATTCGTGAGTATCGAGAAGTTCATCGGGGCGTCGGCGATCGTCAGCGGTGGGGCGGGTGGTCTCGGCGAGGCCGCCGTCCGACGCCTGCACGCCGAGGGACTCGGTGTTGTCATCGCCGACCTCGCCGTCGACAAGGGCAAAGCCCTGGCCGACGAATTGGGCGACAAGGCGACATTCGCCAGCACCGACGTGACGAGCGAAGGCTCCGTCAAGGACGCGATCGAACAGGCCAACAGCCTCGGTCGGCTGCGCTACGCGGTCGTCGCACACGGCGGGTTCGGTGTCGCCCAGCGGATCGTTGGGCGCGACGGAAGCCCCGCCGACCTCGGCGGATTCACGAAGACGATCGAGCTCTACCTCAACGGCACGTACAACATGACCCGGTTGGCGGCGGCATCGATCGCAACGGCGGATCCGGACGGCGGCGGCGAGCGAGGCGCGCTCGTCCTCACAGCGTCGATCGCGGGCTACGAAGGCCAGATCGGACAGTCCGCGTACGCCGCGGCCAAGGCCGGTGTCATCGGGCTGACGATCGCGGCGGCCCGCGACCTCAGCTCGGTCGGAATCCGGGTGAACACGATCGCGCCGGGCACGATGAAGACGCCGATGATGGAGTCGGTCGGCGAGGAGGCGATCGCCAAGTTCGCCGCCAACGTGCCGTTCCCGAAGCGTCTCGGGGCTCCTGACGAGTTCGCGGACGCCGCGGTGTTCCTGTTGGCCAACGGCTACGTCAACGGCGAGGTCATGCGGCTGGACGGCGCGCAGAGATTCGCACCGAGGTAGCCGGCGGGCCTAAAGAGGCAAATAGTTGAATGATTAAAGAGGCTGGGCGTAACATCGAGCCACGCCGACGAGAGGAATTGCGCGATGGGCTTGCTTGATGGCCGAGTCGTCTTCATCACCGGAGCAGCCCGCGGGCAGGGCCGGTCCCACGCGGTGATGTTCGCCGAGGAAGGCGCCAACATCGTTGGTGTCGACATCTGCGAAGACCTTGATGTGGCGCCCTACAAGCTGGGCACTTTCGGCGAGCTGGAAGAAACAGCTCGTCTCGTCGAGAAAACCGGGCAGGAGATGGTTTTCCAGAAAGCGGACGTCCGCGACAGGCCCGCGCTACAGGCCGCATTCGACGCCGGGGTCGAACAGTTCGGCCACATCGACACCGTCATCGCCAATGCGGGTGTAATCCTCACCAATCCAGACGAAGCGGACGCCGACGAGGCTTTGCGGATCGGCATCGACATCATGCTGATCGGCGTGTGGAACACATTTCAAGTCGCCATCCCCCACATCAAGAAGCGCGGTGCAGGCGGCAACCTGATTGCGACGAGTTCGATGGCAGCCCTACTGAACGTCACCGACGGCCGGGGCGGTTCCGACGCATACAACATGTCCAAGCTCGCCATCACTGGACTGGTGCAGTCGTATGCGAATCTCCTTGCACCGGAGGGTATCCGGGTGAATGCCGTAGCCCCGACAAACTGCCTGACGCCGATGGTGACCGATAACCCCGCATTGTTCAAGGTGATCGAGCAGACGCCCCACCTGGTGAACGCCATGCAAACGGCGTTGCCGGACCTTCCCGTGATCGAACCGCAGGACGTCACCAATGCCATTCTGTTCCTGATCTCGGAGAAGGGCCGTTCGTTCACCGGTAGCGTCCTCAAGGTCGACGCGGGCATGGACGTCCGTCGGTAGAGGCCGAACCGGTGGACTACGGCATCAGGAACCGGTCGGCGCTGATCGTCGGCGGCAGCAGGGGCATGGGATTCGAAGTGGCGAAAATGCTTGCCGCTGAGGGATGCCGGGTGGCGGTGCTCGCACGCACAAAGCGGGACGTCGATGCCGCCGTGGAAACGCTGCGCGCCGACGGCGGCGAAGCGATCGGTGTGTGCGCAGACGTCAGCGACGAGGAGCAGATCGAGAATGCCGTCCGTCAGGTCGGCAACGACATCGGGGCCCCACTCATCGTGATCGGGCAGGCGATCTACCAGCGGCCGGGCGACTTCGCCGACATCCACGATCTCAACGTCTATCGCGAATCGTTCGAGGCCTACACGATGAGCCAGATCTTCCTGCTCCGCGCGGTACTCCCCGCGATGCAGCGGGCAGCTTGGGGCCGCTTCGTGCATATCGGTTCCGGTACCGCCAAGGAACCCGCGGGGAACATCCACCATGCCGTGGCCAACGCCACCCGACCCTCCACGATCGGCCTGCTCAAGACCGTGTCCGACGAATATGCCCGCTTCGGCATCACCGTCAACACCGTCGCGCCGGGGTGGATCGAAACCGAGAACGCGATCGCCTATATCGAGAAGAACCTCGGTGCCACCACCGAGGAGCAACGACGCGATTTCATGCTCAACCAGGCACGGGTTCCGGCGGGGCGAATGGGCGCACCGCGCGAAATCGCCTCACTTGTCACGTATCTGTGTTCGGCGGCCGCCGGCTATATCACCGGTGCCTGGATCGAAGTCGACGGTGGACTGCATCGCTCGGCGTTCTGAGAACAAGGGAGACCGATGAGCACGGACCAACAAGTGCGTTCAATCATTGACGTGCCCGAACTCGAGTGGGCTGCCCTGCCGATGGCGGCCGATCGCGGAGTCGGATGGAAGACATTGCGCGACGCCGGACCTGTGGTGCACATGGATGGCTGGTACTACCTGACCCACCGCGAAGACGTACTGGCCGCGCTGCGCGATCCCACGGTCTTCTCGTCGAAAAAGGCCTTCGACGAGCTCGGTAGCCCGTTGCCGCTGGTTCCACTCTCGTTCGACCCGCCCGAGCACACCCGGTTCCGAAAGATCCTGCAGCCCTTCTTCAGTCCGCACACGCTCAAGGAGATGCTTCCGTCGTTGCAACGGCAGGCCATCGACATCGTCGATGCCGCCGTCGCGAAGGGGGAATGCGATGTCATGGCCGACATCGCCATCCCCTACCCCTCGCAGGTGTTCCTCACGTTGTTCGGACTTCCCGTCGAAGACCGTGACCGCTTGATCGCGTGGAAAGACAGTGTCATCGCGCTCTCGGAGCTACCCTCGATGGAGGGAGCCGACCTGACACCCGCACTCGAACTGGTCACCTACGTCTCCGAGGCGATCAACGAGCGACGCCAGAATCCGGGCAATGACATCCTGTCGAAGGTGCTGACCGGCGAGGACCCCCTGGACGACGCCGAAGCGATCGGCCTGAGCTTTCTGTTCGTCCTCGCTGGGCTGGACACCGTCACCGCATCGATGGGCTTCGCGATGCTGGAGCTTGCGCGCAATCCAGAACTGAGACACTCACTTCGCGACAGCACCGACGACATCAGGGTTTTCGTCGAGGAGATCGTCCGGCTCGAACCACCGGCGCCGATCACACCGCGGGTCACCACAGCAGAGGTGACCATGGGTGGCGTGACATTCCCGGCCGACACCAAGGTGCGGCTGTGCCTCGCGGCGATCAACCGCGACGACACCGATGCCATATCGAGCAATCACGTAGTCATGGATGGAAAGGTGCACCCGCACTGGGGCTTCGGCGGTGGTCCGCATCGCTGCCTGGGCTCTCATCTGGCCCGCATGGAGCTGACACTGATCGTCGAGGAATGGCTCAAACGCGTTCCGGACTTCGAATTGGCCACCGATGATGCACCGGAAATCGTGTTCCCCGCGAACACGTTTGCACTCGGCTCACTTATGCTGCGCTACTGAGCCGCGGTGATGTTACAAGGCGCGGCCACCATCGCGGTGGTTTGCGTGGAATGTCAAAACGGCGTGCTAGGGCCGACTTCCGTACTGCCCCAGTTGGCTGCTGACAGTGCGGGACTCGTCGCGAATCTCCAGCGGCTGCTCGACGCGGCGCGCACGCGTGGGGTTCGGGTAGTCCACGCCACGTATGAAGGCAACTTCGGCGGTGGGCACCCAGGGACGGCGCGACTTTGGCGGACGCTAGGGCCGCTGACGGCGACCTGGTCCCCGGGAGATCCCGAAACCCAGGTCCTGCCGGCGCTTCTGGCGCCGTCCGACCTGATTCTTCCGCGCCACCACGGTCTCTTCCCCAGCCTGGACTCCGAGCTGTTGCCGGTACTTCGGGGCCTCGGCGTCAGCACAGTGGTGTTGGCGGGCGTGTCACTGAACCTAGCGTTGCCCGTCACCGCGGGCCATATGACCCAGGCCGGATTCGGCCTTGTCGTACCCCGAGACGTGGTGGGCGGCACACCAGCTGAATACGGAAATCAGGTGCTGGACAACACCATCGCTGTGCTCGGCCGGATCACCACCGCCGATGCTCTGATTGCCGAGTGGGTGGACCGTTACTGACCCGGCGGTATCAGCATGTCCTGCCACGTCCTGTCTGCGATCGCACCTTGCGCAAGGTTGCGCTGCGTGTACGTCTTCCCGTCCGGCCCGACGTACTCACCTGTGGCAGGGTTGTACTCCGCTGCCGCGATGGGAATCGGCGAGTAACCGGGCGGCGCAGGAGCGGCGGAATCGAGCTCGTTGAGCCGAGCTGGAACCGGCTCACCCGACAGCGTGGCGTTCGGGTCTCCTTTCCAGTTGTAACCGTCGTTGAGCGGGATGTAGTACTCATCGCTTTCACAAATGGCCGCCGTCGGTGCCCGCTTACCGGGCTTCGTAGCGCACGGGATATTGCGGGCACCACGGACATTGAGCGTTGAGTCCTGAGGAACCCGGCAGTACACATCCCCATCCGGTGGTGGAGGGTAATCCGTCTCACTCGTCGAGCGCTGCTGTGCGGCGGGCAAGAAGCCGGTGTTGCACGCCGGCGGGATGTTCAAGTTCAAGTTGAAGCTGAGGAATGCGCCCTGATAGTCCTGCTTGGTGTTTCTGTTTGCCAAGAGAATGCCCTGCATATCCGCTGTCCCCGTGGGAAACAGCACCAGCAGGTGTTCCAGGTTGGGCTGATACGCGAGAGCGACGTCGCCCGCGGTGACCAAGTTGGCCAGCACGAGCGGCAAGGTCGGCCGGAGGCGGTCAAAGAGCTGCCTCAGCTCGTCGGCAGCCGGCGCGGTCCGCTGCAAGATACCCTGCACTGCAGCATCATTCGTCTTCAATTGCGTGGTGACTTCGGCAAGGTTGGCAGCCCACGCACCGATCTCGTCGGACGTGTCCGATTGGGTCTCGAGAATCGGCGCGGCGTTGTCGGTCAGGTTGACGAGATCGTCCAAGTTGGCTCTCGCATCGATCGCCAGGTTCGACCCACCTTTGAGAACCCGCGCAAGTTCGGGACCGAGGCCCCCGAGCGCGACGTACGCCTCGTCGACGACGGTCTTGACGTTGTCGCGCGGGATGGCCTCCAATCCGCGGTTGGTCGCATTCAGCAGTTCGTTGATGTCGGGCGGCACCGTGCTTCGATCGCGGGCGATCACGTCGCCGTTCTTGAGTGGCGGCGACGTCGCGTTGCGCGGCAGCAGGGCGATGAACTGCTCGCCCACCGCGCTGGTGCTGTGCACCTCGACATTGAGATCCGAGGGAATGTCGATGTCTGAATCCAGCTCCATCACGGCTTCGACGCCCGTATCTGTGAGCCTGACACTTTTCACCTGGCCGACTTCGGTTCCCCGATAACTCACGTTGCTTCGGGGGTAAAGGCCACCGGCCTCGGGCAATTCGACTGTGACCGTGTACCTGCCGATTCCGAACAACATCGTGGGCAGCTTCACGTACCCGAAGGCCATGATGGTCAGCGCGACAAATGACACAACGGTGAAGATAATGATCTGGATCCAGATTCGCCTCGTCATGTTCATGTCATGGCCCCTGATTGAAGTTGTAGGGCACGAGGAGTGGATTGCGCGCGGTATAGGGGCTGGGCATCTGCCCGATCGTGCGACCCCACTGCAGTTCCAGTTCGGTGAGCTCGCCCTCGAACCTCGTACCGGTGAACAACGCTTGGTCGATGCGACTCAGCGTGAGGTCGACGACCGCTGTCAAATTGCCGTAGTCACCACGAAGCCACTTGCTCAGCGTGGGCTTGGGGAACGGGAAGGTGGTGAAAAAGTCCAGCGAGCGGGTCAGCGCCGGTCCTGCGTCGGCGAGTGATTTCAGCACCGGCGCAAGATTCTTCAGGTTCTTGACCAAGTTCTCCTTGCTCTGGTTGACGGCGTCGGCGGCCAGTGCGGCGAACTTGCCCAAGGCGTCGATGGCGTCCGCCAACTCCTCGCGCTGGTCCCGGAGCACGGTGAGCGCGTCTGGCAGCGTCTCAAGGGCTCTGTCCAGCACCGGCTTCTGCTGCGCGACCTGACCGGTCAGCCGGTTCAGGCTGTCCGTCGCGGCGATGATGTCGCCGGTTTGGTTGTCCAGATAGGTGACGAACTTGTCCAGTTCTGTCAGGAGGCTGCGTAAGTCGGCTTCACGACCGCGGAAAGCGGTGCTCAACTCTTTGGTGATCTCCTGGATTTGGCCGATACCGCCGCCATTGAGCAGCAACGAGACCGATGCCAATGCCTGCTCGGTGCTCGGGACGAAGGTTCCAGATGACAACGGGATCAACGATCCCTCATGGAGTTTCCCCTCGGGGGGAACGCCGGTTGGTGGTGCGAGTTCGACGTGCAACGAACCGAGCAGGCTGGTCTGTCCAACCTCGGCGGTGGAATTCGCCGGCAGGTCGACATCACCGTTGAGTTTCAACGTGAGCAGTGCGTGCCAGTCCTGACGCTCGATCTTCTCGACTTTTCCGACAGTCACGTCGCCGACCCGAACACGCGAGTTCCGTTCGATGTTGTCGACATCCGGCAGTTGCACCTGCACCGTGAAGGCCCCTTCGCCACCGCCCTCGGTGCCGGGCAGGGGCAGTGAATTCGCTCCGCGCCAATCAGCGCATCCAGATAGGCCCGTCACGAGTACCGCAGACATCGCGAGTACACCGATCCCGCTGCGACGCATCATGACCCACCCCCGGGCGGCACCATCATGCCCCGCAGGCCGTCGGTTGGAGTGGTTGGCTGCGAGGGGAGATTGGAGTGGTCCATCTCGCCGGGGGGTGTCCCGGGAGCGATCGGCACGAACGGCGGGTTGCCCGGTGGATTGGCCGCAGGCTCTCCGAATTCGGTGAAGATGTTCCCCGCTGGCGGCAGCGGAGCCTGCGGGGCGCCCTCGCTTCCCGCCGGGGGCGGGATGTAATCGGGGCGCAGCCAGTCCTCGCTGTAGGTGATCTCGTTCGGCCGGGCCTGGGTACCGACGAAGAGGTTCTCACCCAGCGGTGGGAAATTGAACTGGCGGTTCTTGATGATCGGTGCGAGATACTGCACGCAGAGCTTGGCAGATTGTTCCGCACCCAGGCGAGACGCCGCTTGTATTGCACCGCAGAGGAACTGGATCGGGTTGGAGAGCTGATTGATGCCCAGTGCTCCTGTCAGCGCACCCTGGGCGGGCTGATAGATGTTGAGGAAGTTCTGGAACGAGTTCGGGCCCGAGTGCAGGATCTCCTTGACCTGTCCGATGTTGTCGACCAGGAATTGGCTCACCGAAGCCAACTTGTCCGATGTCGTTCCCAGCGTCTCTCGATTCTCCGCAAGGAAACCGTTGAGGTCGTCGACGACGTCGTTGATTCCCGAGACCGCGTTCCCGAGCTCGTTCGAGTCGTTCGCAATCACACCGGACACCGAGGCAAGGTTTCCGTTGAGCTCGCGGAGGAGATCACGACTGTCCTCGAGTGCGGAAACGAGAGTGGACAGGTTCTTGAACGTCGTGAAGAGGTCGGCGCTCTTGTCACCGAGCGCTGAAAATGCCTGCGATAGCTTGATGACGGTGTCCCTGATGTTCGGACCCTCGCCTCGAAGGTTGTCGGCGGCCGTGTTGATGAACTCGCCGAGTGTGCTGACCCCGCCGGGCTGCGTCGGCTGCAGCGCGTCGGCGAGCCGCTCGAGTTGTTCCCGGAAGTC
>Ga0075364_10001568_pt1 | contig 12494 bp, 9 predicted proteins | sample EndMetdeltDD1764_FD_71517 | JGI IMG/M metagenome (GOLD analysis project Ga0075364, IMG submission 71517) | Populus endosphere microbial communities from Tennessee, USA - Endosphere MetaG P. deltoides DD176-4 | ecosystem: Host-associated > Plants > Roots > Endosphere | place: USA: Tennessee... | reverse complement strand
AGGAAGAGTTGCTCGTCGCACTCCTGCAGCCGCCCGCCTTCGAAATGACCCGGCACTGCCGCGAAGCGCTGCACTCTGATGCCCCCGCCGACGACAAACTGCGCCGGGCCTTGCGCTCATTCATCGAAGATCTTTCAACGCACCCAGAGCTGTTCGTGTTGTTCACTGAGAGTGGGCATCTCGCATCGATACCGGAGGCCGAGCCAATCGTGGACAACGCCAACGCGTACGGCAGGGTGCTGCTCGCGATCATCGAGGAGGGCGTCGCGACCCGTGTGTTCCGCACGGATCTCGACGCCCGACTCGTGATGCTCGGCATTCTCGGGATGCACAACTGGATCCACCGGTGGTATGTGCCCGAGGGCCGCAATTCACTCGACGAGATCGGCGAGGTTTTCGCCGAACTGATCCTGTCGGGTCTGCGGCCGACTGAGTGCAGCGCCCCGGCGCCTCGCTAGCCCCGGTTGAGCCGCGAGAGAACGTCTGCCAGAACGTCATCGACGGCGACATCGACCTGGTCGCCGGTCGCCAGATTCTTCACCCCGATGGTGCCCGCCTCGATATCGCGGTCACCGGCGATGAGAGCAAGCGAGGCACCCGAGCGGTCGGCGGCGCGCATCGCACCCTTGATGCCGCGGTCGCCATAGGCCAGGTCCACGCGCACACCGGCGGCACGCAGTCGCGCCCCCAACACGGCAAGCGTGATCTTGGCCTGCTCCCCGAGTGGCACAGCGAACACGTCGACGCGGGCGGTGCCGCCGACGGCTTTGCCCTCGGCCTTCAGCGCCAGCATCGTGCGGTCCACGCCTAGCCCGAACCCGATGCCGGACAGGTCTTTTCCGCCGAGTTGTTGCATCAGGCCGTCGTAACGGCCGCCGCCGCCGATCCCCGACTGTGCGCCGAGTCCGTCGTGCACGAACTCGAACGTCGTCTTGGTGTAGTAGTCCAGCCCGCGCACCATCCTCGGGTTGATGACGTACGGCACACCGAGCGCATCAAGGTGTGCCAGCACGGTGTCGAAATGCTGCTTGGCGACATCGGAGAGGTGATCCAGCATCACAGGCGCGTCCGCGGTCATCTCGCGCACCTTGGGGCGCTTGTCATCGAGCACCCGAAGCGGATTGATGGTCGCCCGGGTGCGCGTTTCCTCGTCGAGATCCAGCTTGAACAGGAACTGCTGCAACAGTTCCCGATACTGCGGGCGGCACGTGTCGTCACCCAGGGAGGTGATCTCCAACCGGAACCCGTCGAGCCCGAGCGACCGGAAACCCGCATCGGCGATGGCGATCACCTCGGCGTCCAAGGCCGGGTCGTCGACGCCGATCGCCTCCACCCCCACCTGTTGAAGCTGCCGGTATCGGCCGGCCTGCGGACGTTCGTAGCGGAAGAAGGGGCCCGCGTAGCAGAGCTTGACCGGCAGCGGTCCGCGGTCGAGGCCGTGCTCGATCACCGCGCGCATCACTCCGGCGGTGCCTTCGGGGCGCAAGGTCACCGAGCGATCGCCCCGGTCGGCGAAGGTGTACATCTCCTTGGAGACCACATCGGTGGACTCCCCCACGCCGCGTGCGAACAGCGCGGTGTCTTCGAAGATCGGCAATTCGATGTCGCCGTAGCCGGCGCGGCGGGCCGTGTCCAGCAGGCCGTCGCGGACACCCACGAACTGCGCCGAGTCCGGCGGCAGATAGTCAGGGACGCCCTTGGGCGCCTGGAAGTCACTCACAAATTCAAGCCTTCGAGGAACGGGTTGGTGCGGCGTTCGTCGCCGATCGTGGTCTTCTCGCCGTGCCCAGGTAGTACCACGGTGTCGTCGTCGAGCACCAACAGTTTGTCCACGATCGACCCGAGCAGATCGCGCCCGCTGCCGCCGGGCAGGTCGGTGCGGCCGACCGATTGCCGGAACAGTGTGTCGCCCGTGAACACGAGAGAGCCAGTGCCCGACCCTATGTCTGAGTCGATCCGGAACACGACCGAGCCGCGGGTGTGCCCCGGGGTGTGATCGACCGTCACGGTGACACCTCCCAGTTCCACCTTGTCTCCGTCCCTGTCGAGCTCGATTACCTGCTTGGGCTCGCGGAACAGCGCGCCGAACGCGAGCTGCGCCAGTCGCGGCCCGAAATCCTTGATCGGGTCGGTCAGCATAAACCGGTCGTCGGGGTGGATATACGCCGGGCAGCCGTACATGTCGGCCACCTTCTGCGCCGACCAGATGTGATCGATATGCCCGTGTGTCAGTAACACCGCCGCAGGTGTCAGGTGGTTCTCGTCGAGAATGCGCTGCAGCGGACCCATCGCCCGCTGACCGGGATCGACGATGATGGCGTCCGCTCCTGCGTGCTGAGCCAGCACGTAACAGTTGCAAGCCAACATGCCTGCCGGGAATCCGGTGACCAACACGACGTCCAGTTTTCCATCACCGACGGCGTGGGCGGCAACGCCACACTCAGCAATGCCTGGCACACTCGTTGCCGACCGATCAACACAAGGAGGAGACCGGCGGTGCCGACCAACGAACAACGGCGGGCAACAGCAAAGCGCAAGCTCGACCGACAGCTGGAGCGCCGGGCGGCCAAAGAGCGTAAGCGTCGCCTCTTCACGATCGTCGGATCCGTGGTCGGCGTGATCGTCGTCGTCGCCGCTGTGGTCACGACAGTGATCCTCACCAGAGACGATTCGGACACTCAGAACACCGCTGCGACCAGTACACCGCCGACGAGCGCGGCACCGGCCGGCAACGGCGGCCTGCCGGCATTTGTGGCGCCCGCGGGCCTCGGTGACAACTGCCAGTACCCGGCCACTCCGGACAAGGCCAGCAAGCCGGTCAAACCGCCGCGCGCAGGAAAGGTGCCGACCGAACCTGCTCAGGTCAGCGCCAGCCTGGAGACCAATCAGGGTGACATCGGTCTGATGCTCGACAACGGCAAGTCACCGTGCACCGTCAACAGCTTCGCCAGCCTCGCGAACCAGGGGTTCTTCAAGGACACCACCTGCCATCGCCTGACGACCTCGGAGTCGCTGTCGGTGCTGCAGTGCGGTGATCCGACCGCACAGGGCAGCGGTGGTCCGGGGTACCAGTTCGCAAATGAATACCCGACGAACCAGTACCAGCCCGATGACCCGAAACTTCAAGAGCCGGTGCTGTATCCACGCGGCACGCTGGCCATGGCCAACGCCGGGCCGGGAACCAACGGCAGCCAGTTCTTCCTGGTGTACAAGGACTCACAGCTGCCGCCGAACTACACCGTCTTCGGCACAATCGACGAGACCGGTCTGGCGACGCTGGACAAGATCGCCGCGGCCGGCACCGCCGATGGCACACCGGACGGTAAGCCGAAGTCAGACGTCAAGATCACCTCGCTGATGCTGGATCCGTGACCAGTCCGCCGCCACCTCCGTACGGCGGGTATCCACCGCCGTACGGTGCGTACTCGCCGTACGGCGGATATCCGCCGGGCTACCCCGGCTATCCGCCGTCCCAGCCGACGAACACGCTGGCCATCGCGTCGCTGGTGTGCGCGTTCGTGTTCGCACCGCTGGGCATCGTATTCGGGCACATCTCCCTGTCGCAGATCAAGAAAACCGGCGAAGAGGGCCGCGGGCTGGCCCTGGCCGGGCTGGTCATCGGCTATCTGATCACCGCGCTCACGATTCTCGTCGTGGTGTTCAGCATCATCTTGGTGATCGTGGTTGGCCGCAGCCTCGAGGACCTGGACGGGATGACGACGTACTACACGGCGACGCCGACGCAGCCGGTCGATGCGCCGCCGCTGCCGGAATTCAAGCGGCCCGCCACGCTGGGCTCCAACTGCCAATATCCGGCCACCACGGAACCGGCGAGCAAGCCCGCCAAACCGCCCCGCAGCGGGCGGGTGCCGACCGAGCCCGCACTGATCAGCGCCGGCATCAAGACCAACCGCGGTCCCATCGGGCTGGAGTTGGACAACGCCAAGGCCCCGTGCACCGTCAACAACTTCGCCAGCCTGGCGAACCAGGGCTTCTTCGACGACACCACGTGTCATCGCCTCACTACCACGCCCACGCTCGGTGTCCTGCAGTGCGGGGATCCGTCCGGCAGCGGCACCGGCGGCCCGGGCTACCGGTTCCCGAACGAGTACCCGACCAATCAGTTCCGCCTCACTGACCCGTCGCTGAAGACGCCGATGCTCTACCCGCGGGGCACGCTGGCGATGGCGAATGCCGGGATCGGCACCAACGGCAGCCAGTTCTTCCTCGTCTACGCAGATTCGTCGCTGCCGCCGACGTACACCGTGTTCGGCACCATCGACAAGACCGGACTGGCCACCCTGGACAAGATCGCCGCCGGCGGTGTCGCCGACCCCAGCGGCGACGGCAAGCCCAACCAGACCGTGACGATCGAATCAGTGCGGCTCGACTGAGGCCGCGCTAGCTACTCGGTTTGGTCTCGATGTAGAACTCGACGTCGTCACCCTCGACCTTGGTGACGCGCATGTCCGCGGTGTACTCGGACCCTTCGGGTCCGGTGAACGTGCATTCGAACTTCGTGCCTACCTTGGCTTCGACGCCTTCGGGACACTTCACGTCTTTGGGCTCGAAACCCGTTTGCTTCTTCACAAGATCGACGACTGATTGCGCGGCACCGTCGGGCTTGATGGTGGAGCCGCAACCGGCGATCAGCAGGGCGGCAACGGCAAGAGTCGCGACGAGTGCGGTACGCATCGCCGAATTATGACGACAAATTGTCGGTTCCGCGATTATTTGCTCCAAAACACCTCAGGCCGCTGACGTCACGCGATAAACGTCGTACACGCCCTCCACGTTGCGCACCACGTTGAGCAGGTGCCCCAGATGCTTGGGGTCCCCCATCTCGAAGGTGAACCTGCTGACCGCCACGCGGTCGTCGGATGTGGTCACCGATGCGGACAGGATGTTGACCTTCTCGTCGGCCAGCACGCGGGTGACGTCCGACAACAACCGGTGCCGGTCGAGGGCCTCGACCTGAATGGCGACCAGGAACACCGACGACGGCGACGGCGCCCACTGCACGTCGATGATCCGCTCCGACTGTTCTTGCAGCGATGCGGCGTTGGTGCAGTCGGTGCGGTGCACGCTGACACCGCCGCCGCGGGTGACGAATCCCATGATGATGTCCCCGGGTACCGGCGTGCAGCATTTGGCGAGCTTCGACAGCACCCCCGGCGCGCCGGGAACGGCCACACCGACATCGTCGGTGTGACGTTGGCGCACCGGCATCGTGGACGGTGTTGCGCGCTCGGCGATCTCGTCGGTGGCGTCCTCGTCGCCACCGAGTTGGGCGATGAGGCGCTGTACGACGTGCCGGGCCGACACATGGCCTTCACCCACAGCGGTGTACAGCGCGGATACGTCCACGTACCGCAGCTCACGGGCCAGTGCGGCCACCTGTTCGGCGTTCATCAACCGCTGCAACGGAATTCCGGCGCGGCGCACTTCGCGGGCGATGGAGTCCTTGCCCGCTTCGAGCGCCTCCTCGCGCCGTTCCTTGGCGAACCACTGGCGGATCTTCGCCTTCGCCCGCGGTGAGACCACGAACGTCTGCCAGTCCCGAGACGGGCCGGCGTTGGGCGCCTTGGACGTGAACACCTCTACCTGGTCGCCGTTTTCGAGTTTGCGCTCCAGCGCGACCAACCGGCCGTTGACGCGAGAGCCGATACACCGATGGCCGACCTCGGTGTGCACAGCGTAGGCGAAGTCCACCGGAGTTGACCCGGTGGGCAACGTGATCAGATCGCCCTTCGGGGTGAACACGAAGATCTCTTGCACCGCAAGGTCGTAGCGCAGCGACTCGAGGAACTCTCCGGGGTCGGCGGCCTCCCGCTGCCAGTCGAGGAGCTGACGCATCCAGGCCATGTCGTCGATCTCGGCGGCGGCGTGGTTCGCCGGAGCTCCGTTGCGGCCCTTGGCTTCTTTGTAACGCCAATGCGCGGCGATGCCGTATTCCGCGGTCTTGTGCATGTCCACGGTGCGGATCTGCACTTCCAGCGGCTTGCCCTCGGGTCCGACCACCGTCGTGTGCAGCGACTGGTACACGCCGAAGCGCGGCTGGGCGATGTAGTCCTTGAACCTGCCCGCGATCGGCTGCCACAGCGAATGCACCACGCCCACAGCCGCATAGCAGTCGCGGACATCGTCGCAGAGGATGCGCACGCCGACGAGGTCGTGGATGTCGTCGAAGTCGCGGCCCTTGACGATCATCTTCTGATAGATCGACCAGTAGTGCTTCGGCCTGCCCTCGACCACCGCGTTGATCTTCGACGCGTTCAGCGTGGCGGTGATCTCGGCACGTACCTTCGCCAGATAGATGTCGCGCGACGGGGCCCGATCGGCAACCAGCCGCACGATCTCTTCGTACTTCTTGGGGTGCAGGATCGCAAACGACAGATCCTCGAGCTCCCACTTGACCGTCGCCATACCGAGTCGATGTGCCAGCGGCGCAATCACTTCCAGCGTCTCGCGCGACTTGGCCGCCTGCTTCTCCGGCGGCAGGAAGCGCATCGTGCGCATGTTGTGCAACCGGTCGGCGACTTTGATCACCAGCACCCGCGGATCGCGGGCCATCGCGAGGATCATCTTGCGGATGGTCTCACCCTCAGCGGCGGTGCCCAGGGCGACCTTGTCCAGTTTGGTCACCCCGTCGACAAGGTGCCCGACCTCGGTGCCGAACTCCTCGGTCAACGCCTCGAGCGTGTAGCCGGTGTCCTCGACGGTGTCGTGCAGTAGGGCCGCGATCAGTGTCGTGGTGTCCATCTCCAGCTCGGCCAGAATGTTGGCGACGGCCAGCGGATGGGTGATGTAGGGGTCGCCGGAGCGACGAAGCTGGTCGGCGTGCCGCTCGTCGGCGACCTCGTACGCGCGCTGCAACAACGTCAGGTTGGCCTTGGGATAGAACTGCTTGTGGACCGCGACCAGCGGCTCCAGCACGGGGTTGACGAGGCTGCGCTGGGCGGTCATCCGGCGGGCCAGCCGGGCTCGCACCCGACGCGACGCGCTCGTCGCCGCTTTTGACGAATCCGTCTTCGGGATCTCCAGCGGCTGAGTCTCCGGCGGCTGGGCGCTGGGCGGGGACTGCACGGCCTGTCCCGTGCCGGGATCTTCAGCCATCGTCACCTCCCAGTATGTCCAAACATGCGTTCAGACTTTTCAGGATACGGCTCAGATCGTGAGCAGGGACGTCACCGGTAGTGGTTCGAGCACGTCGCGGCCGTTCAGGGCCGCCAGTTCGAGCACAACGGCCGCGCCGGTGACTGTTGCGCCGCACTGCTGAAGCAGTTTGTTCGTCGCGGCCACGGTTCCGCCGGTGGCCAGCACGTCGTCGATGATCATGATCGTGCGGCCGGCGAGTTCGATGCCGTCGGCAGGCACCTCCAGCGTCGCGGAGCCGTACTCCAACTGATAGGTCTCACTGTGCACCGGCGGCGGCAGCTTGCCGCCCTTGCGGACCGCCAGCACACCTGTTCCGAGCCGAAGCGCGACCGCCGCACCGAGCAGAAATCCGCGCGCATCGATGCCTGCCACCAGGTCGGCGCCACGAGCGGTCTCGGCGAGCGCATCGGTGACACTGGCCAGACCGTGCCCGTCGGCAAGCAGCGGGGTCAGGTCCTTGAACTGGATGCCCGGCTCGGGAAAGTCCGGCACGTCCCGCATCAGAGACGCGACGAGCGTGGCGATGTCTGCGTCGGCTGAAGCGTTCACTGCCCCAGCGCCCAGCGATCCATGTTCCATCCCGCACCCCATCGCGTCGGACTGCTGCTCACCGCGTACATCTCCTTTGACGTCAACACGGTGCGCTGCTGACGATAGAGCGGAAGCGTCGGCATGTCAGTCCACAGGATCGTCGCGCCTTCTGCGAGCACACGCGACAGTTCCTTGGGGTCGGTGGTCACCGCGATCGTGGCGATGATGCCGTCGACGCGCTCGTTGGAGTAGCGGGACAAGTTGTTGCCGTTGGCGGACTGCAGGTCGTAGGCATCCATCGAGTTGGATCCGGACGACCCGCTGCCCGCCGCACCGCCAGTGCTGGCGAGCAGGACGTCGATTTCGTTGTTGCGCAACGTCAGTGGGCCGGTTTCGTCGGTCGCGACGTCCTGCACGGTGATCCCGGCGGGCGCGCACGCCTTGGCGATGGCACCGACGGCCGCCGCCAAGCGGGCGTTGGGACTCTGGTACCCGATCCGCACTGTCAGCGGGCGTCCGTTGATCGACGCCCGCGCGGCATCAGGGTTGGCGACGGTGAACTGGCCTGCCTCGACCGTGTTTTCAGCCGCGCTGTAGGCGTCCTCGGTGACGGGGTTGAGTCGCGCGTTGGCGATCGGCACCGCCGCGTTGCGGGCGATCACGTCACGGGGCGTGCACTGCGCGAGCGCGCGCCGCTCCGGCGTCGTCGACATCGGGCCCTGCGAGGCGAAGATGAGCTGCTCGATGCCTGCGGACGGGGAGTCGGTGCGGACGTAGTCGTCGGGCAGGTTCAGGGTGCCCGACGAGCCGGCTGCGACGTCGACGACGTCGTAGGCGCCCTGGTTGATGCGATCCTGGATGTCGGCGCCCCGCGGCCAGACGGTGACCTTGGGGGTGACCGCCGGGGCTCCCCACCATTTGTCGTTCGCGACGAGCACGACGGCGCCCGCCTCGGTCACCGAGTCAAGCTTGTAGGGACCCGACGACGGGAACTTCTTGATGTCGATGTCCCGCTTCAGATTCCAGGTGGTGTTCCACGCCTGGGCGATCCGCTCCACGGTGGGGCCGTCGTTCTTGGTGATCGCGTTGACGACACCGCCGTCGGGCAGACCGAGTTCGTCGGCGATGACGTGCGACGGCATGATCGACGTCGCGGCGAACAACTGGCCGTAATCGACGAAAGCGCGATCCTGCGCGAAGGACACGCGCGCCCGCTTCTGTCCGGGCGCACAGTCCACCGACGCGACGTCGACGTAGCCCGCACGGCTGGCCGCGTCGAAGCCGGGGAACCGCCCGGACTGCGACGCCCACGCCAGCACCATGTCGTCACACGTGATCGGTTTGCCGTCGGAGTACACCGCGTCGGCGTTGATCTCATAGTCGAGGATCAGGGGCGCCCGGCCGACGACGGAGATCTTGCCGAAGTCATGATCGCCGACGATCTGCCCGTCAGGACCGTGATAGTTGAAGCCGGTCAGCACGCGCGCGAACGCCTGCGGTCCGCCGGATGCGGCTCCGGCGACGGTGTTGGTGTTGTAGGTCGTCAGCAACCCGTCCACCGCGAAGTCGATGCTCTCGGCGGGACCGCGCGAACACGACGACAAACCCGCGGCCCCGACCACCAACGCGGCCGCGAGCACTGCGCCACGCCGGCTCCATGCCATGGCCATCGGGTTACCGCCGCCGGGTGTTGCGCTTACCCGAAGGCCGTCCGGTCCGCGCGCCCGTCGGCCGCGCCGGGCGCGCACCCGGCACCGGCTTCTCAGGCGCCGCGGCGGTGCTCGACACCGATGCCGTGGCCGTCGCGGCCTCTGCGGGCACCGAGTCGTCTTCGTCGGCGTCGGATACCTTGGCCGCGCTTCCCTTGCGGCGGTTGAGCACCCGGCGAGTGTGGTTGCGTACCTGCGTCGTGCGTTCCCGCAGCGACACCAACAGCGGAGTGGCGAAGTAGATCGATGAGTACGTGCCGACGATGACGCCGACCAGCTGGACGAGCGCCAGATCCATCAGCGTGCCGACACCGAGCAGCCAGACCGCGATGACCATCAGCGCGAGGATCGGCAGCACCGAGATAAGGCTGGTGTTGATCGATCGCATGAAGGTCTGGTTGACGGCCAGATTGGCGTGCTCCGCGAACGTCCGACGCGTGGTGTGCTCGAAGCCGTGGGTGTTCTCCTCGACCTTGTCGAAGACGATGACCGTGTCGTAGAGCGAGAAACCGAGGATGGTCAAGAGGCCGATCACCGTGGCGGGCGTGACCTCGAAGCCGACGATCGAATACACACCGGCGGTGACGACGAGGTCGAACACCAGCGTGGCCAACGCGGCGACGGCCATGTAGCGCTCGTAACGAATGGTGATGTAGACGGCGGCCAGCGCCAGGAAGACCACCAGGGCGATGAGGGCCTTGTCGGTGATCTGCCCACCCCAGGTCTCCGAAACGGCCGAGTCGCTGATGGCGTTCTTGGCAGGCTTACCGTCGGGACCCCGCGGCTGGAAGGCATCGAAGAGCGCGGTGCGCAGCTTCTCGATCTCCTCGTTGTTCAGGGTCTCCGAGCGGATCTGCACGGTGGCCGAATCACCGCTGCCGACGAGCACGACGGCCTCGGCTTCCTTGCCCATCGACTGGCTGAACACGTCTTCCACCTGTTGCGTGGTGACGACGCCGCTCGCCGTATTCGCGGGCATGGACACCTTGGTGCCGCCCTCGAAGTCGATGCCGAATGTGAACCCGCGCAGCAGAATGCTGGCAACGCACACCGCGACGATCACGCCGCTGATCGTGAACCAGAGCTTGCGCTTGCCGATGACCTCGAACGCCCCGGTCCCGGTGTAGAGCCGGGTGAAGAAGCCGTGATGCGGAGCTTCGGTCGCCGCGAGGTCGGGCGCCTCGACGGCAGTCGTCGTCAGCTCGTCTGAATCATCGTCTTTGGCGGATTTGGCGGATTTGTCTTTGGTGGCCATCTCGCTACCCCCGTCCCGTCACGGTTGCGGCTCGTCGTTCGCGGGCGATCTGCTGCACCGCGCCGAGGCCGTTGAGCCGCGGCTTGGCCATCGTCGGCGACTTCGACGCGATGTACACGATCGGCCAGGTCACCAGGAACACCACCACGATGTCGAGGATGGTCGTCAGACCCAGCGTGAATGCGAAGCCCTTCACCTGCCCGACAGCAAGGACATAGAGGACGGCGGCGGCCAGGAAGGTGACCGCGTTGCCGGACAGGATCGTCTTCCGCGCCCTGTTCCAACCGCGGGGCACCGCCGAGCGGAAGGAACGGCCGTCGCGAATCTCGTCCTTGATGCGCTCGAAGAACACGACGAACGAGTCGGCGGTCATACCTATACCGATGATCAGACCGGCGATACCGGCGAGGTCGAGCGTGTAGCCGATGTATCTGCCCAACAGCACCAGGATCGCGTAGACCATGGCACCCGAGGCGACCAGCGACAGACCGATCAGTACACCCAAGATGCGGTAGTACAGCAGCGAATAGAGCAGCACCAGGGCAAGCCCGACCGCACCCGCGATCAATCCCGCCCTCAGCGACGTCAGACCCAGTGTCGCCGAGACGGTTTCAGCCTCCGAGGACTCGAATGACAGCGGCAGCGAGCCGTACTTGAGGACGTTGGCCAGTTCGCGGGCCGTCTGCTCGGTGAACTGTCCACTGATCTGGGTCCGGCCGCCCGGGATGGGCTCGCGGATCTCCGGAGCACTGACCACCTGGGAGTCCAGCACGAACGCGGTCTGGGTACCGACGTTCGCAGCGGTGAAGTCGGACCAGATCTTGGTGGCGTCACTCTTGAACTGAAGGTCGACGATGTACTGGCCCTGCTGCTGATCGAGGCCCGAGCTCGCGTTCTCGATCTGCTCGCCGCTGATGATCGACTTGTCGAGCAGGTAGACCTCTTTGCCGTTCTGCGAGCACGTGACCAGCGGCAGATTGGGGTCGTCGTTGCCGGCCAGCACGTCGTCCTCGCCGCAACGGGTGGCCTGGAACTGCAAGGCCAGGATCTGGATCTGCTGATCGCTGCTCTGGCGCAACTCCTTCTCGTCGGCGATGCGCTGCGACAGTGGAAGGTCTTCGGGTTTCGGCTGCGGCTGCTGTCCCGGCGGAGGCGCCTGCTGTCCCGGCGGCGGCGCGGGCTGCGACGGAGACGGAGCTGGAGATCGCGACGGTGAAGGCGACGGCGACGGTGTGGGCTGCGTCGGTGGCTGCTCAGGATAGGGACGGGGCTGCGGTGCAGGCGTCTGCGCGGGCGCGGGCGGCGGCGCTCCGGCGTTGCCCGGAGCGCCCGGTGCGCCTGGACCAGGTCCGGCGCCGGGGGGAACACCCGGGATGCCGGGAGCGCCGCCCGGTGCGCCTGGGGGCGCGCCCTGCGGCGCCTCTGTCGGCGGCTGCTGGCCTTGCCCCGCGGCGGGCATCGCGTGAATCACCGGCCGGATGTACAGCCGTGCCGTCTGACCGAGGTTGCGGGCCTCGCTGCTCTCGTTGCCCGGAACAGTGATGACGAGGTTGTCGCCGTCGATGATGACTTCGGACCCCGACACACCGAGGCCGTTGACGCGGTCACTGATGATCGTTTGCGCTTGGTTCAGGGCGTCGCGGGTGGGCCGCGAGCCGTCGGGGGTGCGAGCGGTGAGCGTCACCCGGGTGCCGCCCTGCAGGTCGATACCGAGCTTGGGCTCGGCCTTCTTGTCCCCCGTGAGGAACACCAGCAGGTAGGCGCCGACCAGCAGTACCAGGAAAAGCGCAAGGTAGCGGGCGGGGTGCACCGGCGTCGAAGACGATGCCACGTTTCTAGGG
>Ga0075364_10001565_pt1 | contig 12514 bp, 11 predicted proteins | sample EndMetdeltDD1764_FD_71517 | JGI IMG/M metagenome (GOLD analysis project Ga0075364, IMG submission 71517) | Populus endosphere microbial communities from Tennessee, USA - Endosphere MetaG P. deltoides DD176-4 | ecosystem: Host-associated > Plants > Roots > Endosphere | place: USA: Tennessee... | reverse complement strand
CGAATTCGTGAGCTGCTGAACAGGATTGGCGAACGGGTCGACGGCGTGGACATCACCGAGGTGATCATCGCGACGGATCCGAACACCGAAGGTGAGGCGACGGCGACGTATCTGGTGCGGATGCTGCGCGACATCCCGGGTCTCACGGTCACGCGTATCGCCTCCGGGCTCCCGATGGGTGGTGACCTCGAGTTCGCGGACGAGCTGACGCTGGGTCGCGCGCTCGCGGGCCGCCGCGCAATGGCCTAGTTTCGCTGGTTTCCTCTGCGGTTCCTCTTGCACCGTCTGTCACATCAATCCACGGTTCGCAGAAGCTTTCTCGCACTTCTTCTGCAAAACGTGGGTGGCTGAGACTTGTCGGTGGCGAGGTGCACGATGCCCCTATGGCTGACATCTTCATCGGCAGTGAGGCGATCGCAGCGGGCCGGGCAACGCGTTACGAGCTGCAACGCTGGCACACATCGGTATTCCGCGGCGTATATGCGCCCAGAGGTGTCGCGTTGACGTTGCGTAATCGTGCGACGGCGGCGTGGCTGGCGTCAGGACGAAAGGGTGTGATCGCAGGTCCCGCCGCAGCCGCCTTACTGGGTTCGCCGTATGTGGATTCGGATCAGCCCGTCGAGCTCGTGGGAGTCAAGATGCGTCCGCAACAAGGCTTGGTGCCGAGGCCGGACCGCATCCGCGACGACGAAATCACCAGAGTCGGCGGCCTGCCCGTGACGACAAGGGTCCGTACCGCTTTTGACATGGGACGCCATCTGGAACGTACAGAGGCACTCTTTCGCCTCGACGCGCTGATGTGGAACCAGAGGTATTCCATCGACGAAGTCAGGGCCCTTATGCAGCGCTATCCGCGGGCATCTGGACGTCGACGGCTTGACGAGTTGCTTCCTCTCGTTGACGGTGGAGCCGCCTCCCCGACGGAATCTCGAATCAGGTTGTGGCTGCACGACGCCGGCTTCCCGCCGCCGGAGACGCAGATTCCGGTACTCATCGGCTCTCGGCCGGTCGCCTGGCTCGACATCGGTTGGCCTGAGTACGACGTCGCGGTCGAGTACGACGGGGACCACCACAGAAAGAACCGCCACCAATACGTCAAAGACATTGCGCGGCTACGCATGCTCGAGGATCTCGGCTGGATCGTGATCCGGGTGATCGCTGAGGACAGACCGCAAGATGTGATCGCACGGGTGGAGTCCGCATTGGTGAGCCGCGGCTGCCTCGTTGAGATCAGCGAACTGCAGCGGTTCACACGTAGCCTCGCAGCCTAGACGCGGCGGGGTGCGACCAGGCGTTCCTTGCGCAGCTGCGTGACCTCGCCGATCTCCAGCGGCGGCAGGTCACCGACCACACGGGACAATAAATGGTCGGCGAGTTGAGGATTGCGCGCCAGACACGGTCCGTGCAGATACGTCGCGACGACGCTGCCCTGGACCGCTCCGTCGATGCCGTCGCCCGCCCGGTTGCCCGCCCCCGAGATCACCTTCGCCAACGGCTGCGCGGAAGAACCCAGAACGGTTCCGCCGCGGTGGTTCTCGAAGCCCGTCAATCGTTCGGACAGTTCCGGCAACAACGGCTGCGACACCACTTCACCGATCGTGCGCGTGTCCTGTGGCGACGTCGTGACGTCGAGCATCCCGACCCCGTCGACCCGCTCACCCGACGACGTCTCATACCAGTGGCCCAGCACCTGGATCGCCGCGCAGATCGCCAGCACCGGCGCGCCTCGTTCCGCCGCCTGTTGCAATCCCGGGTACCGCTGCAGATGCCGGGTCGCCAAGCGCTGCGCGTAATCCTCTGCTCCGCCAAGGGTGTACAGGTCCAGCTCGGCGGGCACGGGGTCCGCGAGTGTGATCTCGATGATCTCCGCGTCGAAGCCGCGCAACCGCAGACGTTGGCGCAGCACCACCGAATTGCCGCCGTCGCCGTAGGTTCCCATCACATCGGGCAACACCAACCCGATCCGCACCGTCGACTCACGCATCTCGCGCCAGTTTCCGTTGCAGTGCGAGGAACGCGGTGTAGTTGGCGACGACCTCGACGTGGCCGGGTGGGCACGACGCGATCGCCTCAACGGCGTTGTGCATCAACGTGTGTTCGACGCCCGCGTAGCCCAGCCGCACGGCCAGATCGGTTCCGCGCTCACCGGCGGCCACCACCGGATGGTTGACGAAATGCTCGAAGTTGACGTCCCACAGCCACGACAGATCCTCCCCGTCGGGCACTTGACCGTTGACCGAGATCACCACCGAGCCTGCGTCGGTGTCGACCATCGACAGCGCCTCCTGCCAGCCCGCAGGGTTCTTCGCCAGCAGCATGCGCACCGAGTGCTGACCCAGCTGCACCGTGCTGTAGCGACCGGCGACCTCGTCGACACCCGACACCGCCGCGACGGCGGCCACGGGATCTGCGCCCAGCGTCACCGCGGCGGCGACCGCCTGAGTGGCGTTGCCGCGGTTGATGTTTCCCGGCAGAGCCAGCTGCATCGGTAGCGACAGCCCGTCCGGTCCGTGAATATGCGTGTCGTCGTAGGACCACTGAGGCGTGGGTCGTTTGAAATCGGTTCCCGTCGAATACCAGTGGGCTCCGTCGCGCACGATGATCTCGCCCGAACGGGGACAGCTCACCGAATCGTTCGCCCATCCACCGCCGGCGGCCACCCACACCACGTTGGGACTGTCGTATGCGGCCGACGTCATCAACACGTCGTCGCAATTTGCGACCACCACCGTCGATGGATGACGCGCGAGCCCGGCCCGCAGCGTGCGCTCGATGTGATTGATCTCACCGACGCGGTCCAGCTGATCTCGCGACAGGTTCAGCAGAACGATCACATCAGGATCAAGGGCGTCGGCCACGTGCGGCACGTGCATCTCGTCGACTTCGAGCGCCGCCAGGGACGCCTCCCGCGTGCCCGCGAGCGCTGCCACCAACCCGGCGTCCATGTTCGCGCCCTCGGCGTTGGTGGCGACGGGTCCCAGCGTCCCCAGCGCCGCCGCGGTCATACGCGTGGTCGTGGACTTGCCGTTGGTGCCGGTCACGATCGTGGTCCGACGACCCTCGCCCAGCTGGCCCAGGATCGATTTGTCCAACGTCATCGCGACCAGACCACCGATCATCGCGCCTGCGCCGCGCCCGGTGACCCGCGACGCCCAACGCGCCCCGGCTCCGGCCGCGAGGGCGGCACGTCCGCGAATGGTGATCATCCCCGGCAGTCTAGGAGCCGACACGCTGGCGAGTAATCCGGTGATGTCACCCGTCCGTGCCATCCTCGAATTTGTGAGCCAATGCTGGGGCCGCCCCGCGGCCGACGATGGTGCAGGCTGGGCCGTCGTCGACGTGGAGACCTCGGGTTTCCACCCAGGGCACGCGCGGGTGATCAGCATCGCGGCGTTGGCCCTCGGTGACGACGGCAACGTCGAACGCAGCCTCTACACACTGCTCAATCCGGGAGTCGATCCCGGACCGACCCATGTCCACGGGTTGACCGCCGAGATGCTAGAGGGTCAGCCGCGCTTCGGCGACATCGTCGGCGATCTGATCGAACTGCTACGGGGCCGCACCCTGGTGGCGCACAACGTGGGTTTCGACTACTCGTTCCTGACCGCCGAAGCCGAGATGGTCGACGCGGTACTGCCCATCGACACCGCGATGTGCACGGTCGAACTGACCCGCAGGCTCGAGCTGGGAACCGACAACCTGCGCCTGGAAACCCTTGCCGCACACTGGGGTATCACGCAGTTGAAGCCCCACGATGCGCTCGACGACGCGATGGTCCTCGCGCAGATCCTCAAACCGGTGCTGGTGCGCGCGCGGGAACGCAAGGTGTGGCTGCCCGTTCGTCCGCTGTCGCGGCGGGAGTGGCCCAACGGCCAGGTGACGCATGAGGAGTTGCGGCCGCTGAAGATGTTGGCCGCACGGCTGCCGTGCCCGTTCGTGAACCCCGGCCGGTTCGTGGCGGGTAGGCCGTTAGTTCAGGGCATGCGGGTCGCGCTGGCGGCCGAGGTCGAGCGCACCCACGAGGAGCTCGTCGAGCGGATCGTGCACGCCGGGCTGTCGTATACGGACGCCGTCGACCCCGAAACCTCGCTCATCATCTGCAACGAGGCCGCACCAGAGCAGGGCAAGGGCTACCAGGCCCGTGAGCTGGGCGTTCCGTTCGTCACCGACGCCGATTTCATGCGCCAGCTCGACGCCGTGGTCGGTGGCAGCACGATTGAGGACTTCACCGACACCACGCTGGCCGGCGACCAGTTCGCCCTGTTCTAAATCCACCCTTGAACCACTACGCATGTAGTGATACCGTCTGCTTATGACAACCACTACAGACGTAGTACAACGTAGATACGGCAACAGCTATCGCCGGCATGGCTACTTCTTCCGGGAAATCGCGATGCTGACCATCGCCATGGGCGTGGGCCTGCACGTCTACCGCCTTGTTTTCGGGGACGCGCTCACGCTGCAGTATGCGATGACGCCGGCAACGGACAAGGTGCTCTTGATACCGATGACGTATGCCGCGATCACCGGCATCGTCGGCTACCGCCGAATGGTCTTCAAGAACAAGCCGCACAAGGTGCTGACGACGGCGGCGATCGTCTACATCGCGCTCAGCGTTCCACTGCACATCTACTTCGGGGTGATCGAAGGTGACGTCGACTTCTATCTGACATTTTTCCCGATGTGGTTCAGCTGGTTCCTGCTGATCCTGCCGTACCCGGCGTTCCTGACTGCATTCGCGAAGCTGCACTATAAGAACTGATGCCGCCCAATCCGGAACGCCGCAACCAGATCCTCGACGCCGCCATCGACATCCTCTGTGACGACGGCGTCGGGGGTCTCACACATCGGCAGGTCGACAGCAAAGCAGCAGTGCCCGCGGGGACCACGTCCAACTACTTCCGGACACGCCAGGCGCTGCTCGAAGCGACGGCCGCGCGCACGGTCGACCTGCACTGGCAGCGGGTGGAGCTCCTGCAGTCAGGTGTCGGTCCGCTGTCCCGAGATGCCTTGCAAGCGTTGCTGGTTCAGATGCTGCACCCCGACGAACAGATGCGCCGGGTGACCCTGGCCCGCTTCGAACTCTTCATGGAGAGCACGCGGCGCGAAGAACTCAGGCCGCTGATGAAAGAGCTCCAGGCGGCCGCGGTGAAGTCGGCGACACTCATTTTCGAGGCCGCCGGCTTCACCCCGGCGCCGGAGAGGATGGACGAAATCAGCAGGCTGCTCAACGGCTTTGTGTTCAGCAACCTCACCGTGGTGCCCGAACCGGGCACGCAAGATGCCGCCAGTCTTGTGGACCGACTGCTGAGTGCCTTCCTCGACTAGGGGAGCTCAGCGGGCGGCGCGGTTGACCGCCGACACCACGGCACGGAGCGATGCGGTGGTGATCGACGTCGCGATGCCGACACCCCACACGGTCTTACCGTCGATCGATGCCTCGACGTAGGCCGCGGCCTGCGCCTCCTCACCCGCGGACAGCGCGTGCTCGGAGTAGTCGAGCACCGATACGTTGAAGCCAATGGCGCCAAGGGCATCGACGAACGCGGCGAGCGGACCGTTACCCGCGCCGACGATTTCGCGCTCCTCACCGCCGACCTTCACGACCGCTTCGATGGTGTCGGTGCCGCCGTCGACCTCCGACGCGGTGACCTTCTGACGGATGCGTTCGAGCGGGCGACGCGGGCTCAGGTACTCCTCGGCGAAGACGTCCCACATCTCCTTGGGCGACACCTCGCCACCCTCACCGTCGGTGATCTTCTGGATCGCCTGCGAGAACTCGATCTGCAGCCGCCGGGGCAGGGCCAGACCGTGGTCGGCCTTCATGATGTAGGCGACGCCACCCTTGCCGGACTGCGAATTCACCCGGATGACAGCCTCATACGTGCGGCCGACATCGCGCGGATCGATCGGCAGATAGGGGACTTGCCAGAGGAGGTCATCAACATCCGAGCCGACATCGTCCGCTTGGCTTTTCATGGCATCCAGGCCCTTGTTGATCGCGTCCTGATGGCTGCCGGAGAACGCGGTGTACACGAGATCGCCGCCGTAGGGGTGGCGTTCGTGCACCGGCAGCTGGTTGCAGTACTCGACAGTGCGCCGGATCTCGTCGATGTTGGAGAAGTCGATCTGTGGGTCGACACCGCGAGAGAACAGGTTCATACCCAGCGTGACGAGGCAGACGTTGCCGGTGCGCTCACCGTTGCCGAACAGGCAGCCTTCGATGCGGTCAGCACCGGCCTGGTATCCCAATTCGGCTGCGGCGACCGCGGTTCCGCGGTCGTTGTGCGGATGCAGGCTCAGGATGATGGAGTCACGCGGGGTCAGATGCCGGTGCATCCATTCGATCGAATCGGCGTACACGTTCGGGGTGGCCATCTCGACGGTCGCGGGCAAGTTGACGATCAACGGCACGTCGGGAGTGGGCTTGACGATGTCGGCGACGGAGTTGCAGACGTCGACGGCGTATTCCAGTTCGGTGCCGGTGTAGGACTCCGGGCTGTACTCGTAGCGCCAGAGGGTGTCCGGATACTTCTTGGCCTCCTCGACGCACAGCCGCGCACCGTCGGTCGCGATGGCCTTGACCGCTTCCCGGTCGGCGCGAAAGACCACGCGCCGCTGCAGGATCGACGTGGAGTTGTAGAAGTGCACAATCGCCCTCGGCGCACCCGCACACGCCTCGAAGGTCCGCGTGATCAGCTCAGGCCGGCACTGTGTGAGCACCTGGATCGTGACGTCGTCCGGGATCGCTCCCTCGGTGATGATCTCGCGAACGAAGTCGAAGTCGGTCTGGCTGGCCGAGGGGAAGCCGACCTCGATCTCCTTGTAACCCATCCGCACAAGCAGGTCGAACATTCGGCGCTTGCGCTGCGGGCTCATCGGGTCGATCAGGGCCTGGTTGCCGTCGCGCAGGTCGACGGCGCACCACATCGGTGCCCGGTCGACGATCTTGTCGGGCCACGTGCGGTCGGCCAGAGCGACTGACTCGACTTCCTCGGCGAACGGGCGATAGCGGCCGACGGGCATCGACGAGCCGCGCTGGGTGTTCCAGGCCGGCTGGCCGGGGTTCGGGGCGCCCGACGGCGTGGTCAGGGCACGTGCGGACGCGAACGCGTCAGGAGAATCTGGTGCGGGTCTTGAGAAGGTAGTCACGATGGGGCTCCGGGTTGTCGATGGACTCACGACCGGCGCATCGCGAACACCCGCGACGGGAAGCCGGTCTGATCAGACCCCGTCGCGGCTGCCGAGAAGGAGCACCCGCTGCACCCGGCCACTGTAGCAAGCGGGCCTGGCAGGCCGAAACCCCTGGTCGTTTACAGCCCGGCCAGCTGGGGCAACGTCGCGTGGGCGATCATGAAGTAGATCATCAGGCCGGTGCCGTCGACGATCGTCGCGATCATCGGCGCCGATACCACCGCGGGATCGATCCGCAGCTTCTCGAGCACGAGCGGCAGGATCGACGAGACGAACGCCGACCACAGCACGATGGCGGCGACGGTCAGGCACACCGTCAGCGTGATCTGCGGCCCGACGCCCAGCGACCAGGCCCGGATCAGCGCGGCGATCGCCATCGCGATCGCGATCAGGAAGCCGGTCGACATCTCCTTCGCGACGACGGCGGGCAGGTCTCGCAGCCGGACCTGACCGGTGCCCATCGCGCGCACCAATGTGGTGGTGATCTGGGTTCCAGTGTTGCCTCCGGTGCCGATCAGCAACGGGATGAAGAACGCGAGGGCGACGACGGCCTCCATCTCGTCTTCGAACGCCCGCAACACTGTGCCCGTGTACGCCTCGGCGATGAACAGCACGAGCAGCCAGACGATCCGCTTGCGCCACAGCAACCATGGCGAGGCGCGCAGGTAGGGCACCTCCAAGGGGGTTGATCCACCCTGCTTCTCGGCGTCCTCGGTGGTCTCTTCTTTGATGATGTCCAGCGCCTGGTCCTCGGTGAGGATGCCGAGCAGCCGGTTGTCCCCGTCGACGACGGGGAGCTCCTCCAGGCGCCGGTTCACGCACAATTGCGCGGCGTGCTCGGCCTCGGTGAGCGGTTCGACGCTGACGACGTCGCCGTCGGTTAGGTCGGCAATGGCGCGATCGGCCTGCGCCAGCACCAGACTGCGAAACGGGACCGCGCCAAGCAGCTGCTGGTCGGAATCCGTGACGTAGACGCAGTTGCCGGTGTGTGCGTCCTTCTGCTGTTCGGAGATCTCGCGGCGGATGTGCGCCACCGCCTCCTCGGCAGTCACCGTCGGGCCTAATGTCAGGGTGTCCGTCGACATGTGCGCGGCGACCGAATCCGGTGGCCACACCAGCAACTCGCGCAGATGCTTGGCTGTGTCGATCGGCATCGCCGACAGCAGTGAGTCCCGCGCGTCGTGCTGGTAGCGGCGCAGAATTCGCACCGCATCGTTGGAGTCCAGCGCGGTCAGCAGTTCGGCGGCCCGTGGAACCGGTAGCGACTTGACGACTTTGGCGGCCAGTTGGCTATCGACTGACACGAGTAGCTCGGGGGCGACCTCTGCGTCGAGGCCCTCGCCGAGGCGGCGGCGGTCCGCGGACGAGAGCCGGGATAGCTCGTAGGTGCGTTCGGCGGGATCGTCGACAACATCCAGCCACAACGCGAGTGCCTTCGGGGTTTGCATGTCGATGGCCTGACGCAAACTGATCGAAGCCTGACTTGTGCCGCCGCTCATGGCGGGCAAGCTACACCCCCTGTTCGATCACAACTGCGAGTCCGGGAACGCGATCACCGAGAGGAAACGAATCGGCAGCTCGACCAGGTCGACCGGGCCGTGCGCGCCTTCGCCGTCGAACTGCAGCGAGTCGCCCGGATGCAGCCGGTACACCGAGCGGCTGTGGCTGTAGTCCATCACCCCTTCGAGCACGAAGATGAACTCGGTGCCAGGATGCTGAAACAGGGGATAGGTCTGGCTCTTGGCCGACAAGGTGACGTGCAGACATTCGAGGCGCTTGTGCTCGCCGCGCAGCGAGCCGAGCAGCCGGTACTCGTGGCCTTCCTTGGTGCCGTTACGGACGATGCGTGCGCCCGTGCCCGCGGTGACGAACGAGGCCGGACGTTCGACGTCCGCGCCGCGGAACAGGCTGGTGACCGGTACGTCGAAACCGTTGGCCAGCAGCGCCAGCGTGCTCAGGCTGCACGACGTCTGGGCGTTCTCGATCTTGGACATCATCGCCTTGGAAATACCTACGCGAGTGGCCATCTCGGCAACGGTGAGACCCTGTTGCAGGCGCAGCTGACGGACGTTGCGCCCGATCGCCGCCTCCAGCTCGAGCTCTTCGACCGGCGCCTGCGGGTCGCGGTCGCGAGCTGTTCCCGATCGATTGCGGAGCAGGGGGACGTCAGACATGGTTCTCCGGACGCGTCAACGCATCTGTCCGGCACCGGAATACGGGTACGGGCTGGTGAGCAGATCGCCCTCGGTGAACCGCGACAGCCGGAAGTCGCTCTCGGGGATGCGGGGGTCGGCGCTGCGGCCGTCGACGACGAGATCGGCGATCAACCTGCCGACCGCGGGTGCGATCTTGAAGCCATGGCCGCTGAATCCGGCGGCGACCACGAGTCCGTCGACGCAGGTGCGGCTGATGACCGGATTCCAGTCCGGTGTGACGTCGTAGCAGCCGGCGTAGCTGCCGGTGATCGCCGCGTCGGTGAAGCCGGGAAACCTGGTGCCGACCCGTTCGACGGTGTTCTCGACGAAGGCTTCCGTGGCGCGATTGAGGTAGTCGTCGGGGTCGGCGTGCTCGACGTCGGAGAGATCGCTGTTGCCGAACAGCAGTTCACCGCCGAGTTCGGGGCGGATGTATTGCAGCGAAACCAGATCCGAGAACACCGGTACGTTGCCGATCTCGACTCCAGGCGCGATTGTCACGAGCTGCTCGCGGACCACCCGAATGGGCACATCTATGCCGTACGGCGACAGGAAGTCGTGGGTCCAAACGCCGGTGGCCACGATGACGGTGTCCGCGGCGATCTCGGTGCCGTCGGCCAGCCGCACGCCGGTGACTTTGTCACACTCGATCAACAGACCGGCCACGGTGGTGCCCTGACGAATCCGTACACCCGCGGCCCGCGCGGCGATGGCGAACGCCTGCGCCGTCTGGTAGGCGTCGCCATAGCCACCGCGCACCTCCCACGCGAAGGCCCCGAACGGCGACAGATCGGCGTGGGGCCACAGCCGGGCGACCTCGGCGGCGTCGATCTCGTCAGTCTGGACGCCGACTGCTCGTTGTGCGGCAAGGCTTTTGCGTAGTGGCTCGACATCTCCGTCGCCAACCCCGACGACGTAGCCGGTCTGCCGGAAACCGATGTCGTGGCCGAAAATCTCGTCGGCTTTCTCGAATACCTCCAGGCCGACTGTGGCCATCGCCGCCAGCGAGCTGACCCCGTAGTGGCAGCGCACGATGCCGCTCGATTTGCCGGTCATTCCGGAGCCGACAGTATTGCGCTCGGCCACCACGACATTCGTGACACCACGCTGCGACAGCGCCCAGGCCGCTGCGGCGCCTTCGATCCCGCCGCCGACGATCACCACGTCCGCGGTTGTCATCGGCCGGGAATCCATTCGGTACCGGCCAACGGGACGCGTGCCATGGCGGCCGCCTCGATGGTGACGGCCACCAGGTCTTCGGGTTCCAGATGGCACACATGCGACTTGCCGCAGGCCCGGGCGATGGTCTGAGCCTCCATCGTCAGCACCCGCAGGTAATTGGCGAGCCGCCGGCCGCCCTCGACGGGGTCGAACCGCGACGCCAGCTCGGGATCCTGGGTACTGATACCGGCCGGATCGGTGCCGTCCTGAAAGTCGTCGAAGAAACCCGCGGCGCTGCCGAGCTTTTCGTAATCGGCTGCGTAGCGGGGGTGGTTGTCGCCCAGCGCGATCAGTGCCGCCGTACCGATCGCGACGGCGTCGGCCCCCAGTGCCAGTGCCTTGGCCACGTCGGCCCCGGTGCGGATGCCGCCCGACACGATGAGTTGCACTTTCCTGTGTACCCCAAGCTCCTGCAGCGCCTGTACCGCCTGTGGCACCGCCGCCAGCGTCGGTACGCCGACGTGTTCGATGAACACCTCCTGCGTGGCCGCCGTACCACCTTGCATCCCGTCGACCACGACGACGTCGGCTCCCGCGTGCACCGCGAGCTTCACGTCGTAATAGGTGCGGGTGGCGCCGACCTTCACGTAGATCGGCTTCTCCCAGTCGGTGATCTCCCGCAGCTCGTTGATTTTGATCGTCAGGTCGTCGGGCCCGGTCCAGTCGGGATGCCGGCACGCCGAACGTTGGTCGATGCCCTCCGGCAGCGTGCGCATACCCGCGACACGTGCCGAGATCTTCTGCCCGAGCAGCATGCCGCCTCCGCCCGGTTTGGCGCCCTGGCCGAGGACGACCTCGATCGCGTCGGCCTTGCGCAAGTCGTCGGGGTTCATGCCGTACCGCGACGGAAGGTATTGGTAAACCAGATTTTTGCTCTGTGTGCGTTCCTCGCGGGTCATGCCGCCGTCGCCGGTCGTGGTCGAGGTTCCGACGGCACTGGCGCCGCGACCGAGTGCCTCCTTGGCCGGACCGGACAGCGCGCCGAACGACATCCCCGCGATGGTGACCGGAATGTCGAGGTGCAGTGGGTACTTGGCGTAGCGGTCGCCGAGCACGACGTCGGTGTCGCACCGTTCGCGGTAACCCTCCAGCGGATAGCGCGACATCGACGCTCCGAGGAACAGCAGGTCGTCGAAATGAGGGAGCGGACGCTTGGCGCCCCAGCCGCGGATGTCGTAGATGCCGGTTTCGGCGGCGCGGTGGATGGCGGCGATGGTCGACCTGTCGAATGTCGCGGATTCACGCAGGCCCAGCCGTGCGCGGTCGTCTGCGCTGGAGTCCATCAGTACGCCGCCGCGTTGTCGACGTGGAAGTGATACAGCGACCGGGCCGAACCATAGCGGGTGTAGGCGGCGGTGTCATCGTCGAATCCAGCTGCTGCCAGGAGTGATTCGAGCTCGCTGTGATGTTCGGGCCGCATCTCCTTGGCGACACAGTCGGCGCCCAGCGAGGCGACGTTGCCGCGGACGTAGATGCGTGCCTCATAGATCGAGTCGCCGAGCGCCTCGCCCGCGTCGCCGCGGACGACGAGCCTGCCCGCCTGCGCCATGAAGGCGCTCATGTGTCCGACGTCGCCACCGACCACGATGTCGACCCCCTTCATTGAAATACCGCATCGCGCCGCGGCTTTACCCTCGATCACCAGTAGTCCGCCGTGCGCGGTGGCACCCGCGGACTGGGATGCGCTGCCCTTGACCCATACGGTGCCGCTCATCATGTTCTCGGCGACGCCGGTGCCTGCATTGCCGTCGATCGTGACGTGCGCCTGCTGATTCATGCCGGCGGCGTAGTAGCCGACATGACCGTCGATCTGCACGCGTATCGGTGCATCCAGGCCGACCGCGACGTTGTGTGCGCCATCGGGGTGCGCGATGACGAACTCACCCGTCAGGCCCGGCGCGTGC
>Ga0075364_10001564_pt1 | contig 12516 bp, 4 predicted proteins | sample EndMetdeltDD1764_FD_71517 | JGI IMG/M metagenome (GOLD analysis project Ga0075364, IMG submission 71517) | Populus endosphere microbial communities from Tennessee, USA - Endosphere MetaG P. deltoides DD176-4 | ecosystem: Host-associated > Plants > Roots > Endosphere | place: USA: Tennessee... | reverse complement strand
TCCGTATACTCATTGATAAGCAATATATTAAAGAGAGACTAAATTTTTGTCTATCGATTTGTCAAGAATGAAAACAACGCTGTGGTACATGTATCGGCGGTGATTCATGGCTATTAGAATAGCTTTCTGATAACTTGCCTCTCCATAATCCTCTTGGTAGAAATCGCTGTTGCTTTGATTTTAATTCCTCGAATGCTATACCGAGTAGCTCACTTTTTAAGAATAGTGTTTCTAAGTATTTTCTTCCTAAAAGTTCTCGTTCTAACGGCGTTTGTTCTAAGCCTTTTAAAGAATCTTCTTCTACTTTTCCTAATGCGTCGAGCTTCCATTCTAATACATCGACCTCCCTCTCTTTTCTTGCTGTACGTTTTACCATAGAGGATTCTTTGTCTAAACAAAGAAAATTACGTTTCCCACAACAGAAGAAATGCTGCCTATTAGGAGAATTTATTACCCTAGAGAAAAATTTTAGGCGGTCTCGTGGAAAGCGTAATTCAAAGCGTAATTCATCGCCCTGCTTACTCGCCAAGCGAACCTTAGAAAAATTGCTTATCCCTTGTTTATATAAGGGATATAGCTGCGAAGCCGATAAAGTAATATTCGTTATAATAGACTTTGCTAGCTGTACAGTCACTAACTCTGACGTTGAAAAATCAACCTCATTTAAATGAGTCTTACTAAGATCTACACCCAATATTTCACTCTGATCAAAATTAACTCGATTTAATCGAGCACCCTCAAAGCGGGTATCGATCAACTCAACCTTCCTCAAGTGAACGTCTGATAGTTTAGCTTCTTTTAAATAAACGGATATGAGCTCAGTCTTAAAAAAATTGACCTGATTTAAATTAGCCGCATTAAAAACAACTCGAATTAAACTTGAATTCAAAATAACTATATCTTTTATATCCGCCCCTATCATGTTAACGCTCGATAGATAAGCTCTCTCAAATTTACAATTTGAAAACTTAGCATAACTAAAATTAGTATCTGATATGCGAGTATCGATAAATATCGCCCCTTGTAAATCTGCATACAGAAAAAGACAGTTTGAAATAGCTTCATAAAATACGACATTCGATAAGGTAGTGCCTGAGAAATCTATATTGTCTAGATAACTGTCTCTTTCTCCCGCGTCGTAACCTATATCTCTTTTTTTAAACTGAATGCCACTAAAATCCCGAAAACCAGCCTGTATTATCCTACGAATAAACCAGTTAAGCATGAATAAAACTCTATTATGATTGAGGTCTTCTACCTGCTGGAGAATATCATCCAATATCGAATAAACCAGTTTATAATAATGACTTATAAAAAACTCCCTGCTTTCTTTTGATAAGCTCGTGAATAGCCTATAAAAATCAATGAAGTTAATAGAATCATCTAATTTATCGACTAGGATTGAAGGTAGATCAAAGCCAATAATAAAAGCTAGTTTTTTTAGTGTACTTAAATGATGAGATACAGGTAAGTGTTGAAAAAATAAAATAAGATCTTTTATATTTTCCAGAAGATCATTTAAATTTTTAGGATCCGAAAAAATATGACTAGTTAGCCACTCAACCCCCTCTTCTGTGGTAAGAACATCAAGAAGCGCTTCTCGCCTGTCCTCTCTCTTCACCCAACTTAAAGCAATATTATTGGGATAAATTCTAAATAATATTGGATTTACTGGTACTGGCGGTTGATATACACCTAAAATAATCTTAAACCAATCAAGCAAAGGACTCTTTGATTTTACAGGAGGAAACTCTAACCACTTGCTATCGAGTAAACGCTCGGCAATGGTAATCATAAAATCATCTACTGTTTTTAAGCTCCCCTCCTCGGTGAAAATTTCAGTCCAGCTAAATTCAGGATCGTTACCTAATTTGATTAATTGACCCTCTATAAAAGCTTGTAGCGCCTGATAATCACCCAAATAAATCGAACAGGACTCATAAAGGCTATAACTCATGAATCTAACTAAATTAGTTGCATTAAACCGCCGTTCAAATTCATGAAAATATTGAACGTAAAGACTATCTTCTTGTCCAGGTTTCTTGAATTTGCTCAGCCCAAGATCATAAATAAACTCATCAACATAAGGATCATTCGGCAGGGTTAAAAAATAGAGCCTTAAATCAAATTTAAGCCGTTCACAGAGGTAATTTACCGCATGGACTTCGTAATTTGCGATTAAACGGCCTGTATAGCTGCAAAGAACTGCGCTGTAAGATCGGTGGTCATGCAAGCTATTGCTTAGTGCTACTTCTCTGGCCATTGTCGCTGTAAATAATTTTATTAAGTCAATCGGTAAAAAATGGTCATGGTTTTTTAATTTTTCTGCTGCATCAGAGAGATTTGTCAAACAAGCCCCTACACACTGATCAAAATTATTCTCATCTAATAGTAAAACAATCACTTCTTTTCGAAATTCTAGGTTAATGCTTTCTTCTCTTATTAAAGCCGCAATGATTTCAAGGTTTTTTTTACCTTCACTATAAAGGTAAGTTCTATGCCAAGAAAATGCCTCACTTTGTAAACGATGTAAAAATTTTGTTAGTATGGAATTCGCTGTAGACTTGCTGCCATCTTGCTGCAATTTGAATACAATTTTTTTTTCTAGTGCCCAATCATTAATATAGTTAATACATATTTTTAATTCTTCGATTAAAATATTAAATTCTTCTGAGTGAATAAAGCGATCTAACTCTATAAAATTATTATTAAATAGGGCGTTATAATAAATAGGCGAATGCTGCTCATAACCATAAACAGCTTTAATTCTTACATCAATATCAATGCAGTGTGCATTATCCTTAGGATAATCGCGAAATGACAGCAATTTCTTTGATAGTAAGTGGTTTGGAAAGGAAAAAGGTTCACCATGTTTCTCAGGTAATTTGCGAACCATAATAATTATTCTCCTTGAAATAGATACATTAAGGATACCAAGAAATGAGGTGTGATAAAAAGAGATAAATAGCTAAGAAATTAAACCTTCTGGCCTTACAGTGAGATTAATTTGCCTAAAGCTATTAAACAAACCACTCTCTTTAGGAACAGGTAGTGGTGATGCTTTATAAACAGCCATCTGTGCGGAACGATCTAAAACAGCGTTACCACTGCCTTTTATAACCACCACTTCTAATACCATACCGCCAGGCGCAAGACGTACCGCTAATCTGGTTTCTAAGTGTTTATCTACATCAGGAGGAATAATCCATTGCTGTGCAATCGATTGCAAAATTAAATGTCTATATTTTGTAGTAGCTGCTGCATTACGCGTTAGCATTTGGTTTTTCTGTAGGGTACTACTGACTTCTTGCTGTAACAACTGCTGTACATTTTTCTGTGCTATTTGTAGAGACTTAAGCGATAAAGGAGGGTTAGCATTTTTTTCTTTTTTTACTAGCTTATGTTGTGTCAATGGCGTGGCTGTTTTTTTTTGCGGTGTTGTCATCGTTTTTAAGTGCGGTTTAACCAACGCCGGTGTTGGATGAGCTGGCTTTTTAACTAGTTTTTTCTCTTTAACCGCTAAAGTGAGAGGACTTTTTTCTATCAGTGTCGGCTTTATAAGCACATGCTCTATTTTAGCGGGTGGTTTAATCGTTTCTTCGGCAACGGGAGCAGGTACAGGCTTTAATAATGGAATATTATCCATCGCTGTCGCATGAATAATCGCTAAGGGCGCTGCAGCACTCAACAATAAGGGCTTAGAATAACGCAGTGTTAAAAATAAAGCGGAGAACAATACAACATGGAATAAGGTGGCCAGTAATAAAGTAAAACGATAATCTTCTTTACGATTGATAGAATAAGGTTTCATAGCTCAAGCAGCCAATTTATTCGGGGACTCCGTTATTAATCCAATATTAATAGCACCTGCCTTCTGCAATAAAACCATGGCGCCTACCACTTTCCCATAGTTAACATTCTTATCTCCCTTAACAAACACTTGACGCACTTGATTTTTTTGCTGAGCTAATTCTAATTGTTGCCTGACTTCTTGGCTAAGTTGTACCTCATCCAGTGCTACTTCAGGATGCACGCTGGTATTTAAATAAAAATGACCTTCAGCATCGACTGAAACAATGATAGGTTCTTGTGATTGTGAGATCGTCTGTGCTTGTGCTTTGGGTAAACTAACATTGATACCCTGAGACAATAAAGGCGTTGTCGCCATAAAAATAACCAGCAATACCAACATGACATCAATATAGGGGACTACATTAATCTCGGCGAGCGGACCTTTATGACGTTGGTGTCGGGATTTATTATGAAACATGGTTACTGCCATGAATTTGTCTATAGAGAATATTTGAAAACTCTTCTTGGAAGGTATGATACTGATGAAGCACATGCTGAATTTGACTGGCATAGCGGTTATAAAAAATAACGGCCGGAATCGCCACAAATAAACCCATGGCGGTCGCAACTAAGGCTTCCGAGATGCCGGGTGCAACCATCGCAATCGTTGCCGTTTGCTGAGAAGCCGATAGTGCTTGAAAAGAAGTCATAATTCCCCATACCGTTCCAAATAATCCGATATAAGGGCTGGTAGAACCTAAGGTCGCTAAAAAATCGAGATGCTTTTCTAAATGTTGGTGTTGCTGCGCATAAGCAATACGCATGGCACGCTGAACACCTTCCATAATGATGACCGGTTTATCACCTACTTGTTTGTGTAAACGCACAAATTCACGAAAGCCCGCATGAAAGATATGTGCCAAGCCTTCGTGTTCATCGGTGGCGCGACTTAACTCAGTATAAAGTTTACTCAAGTCCAAGCCTGACCAAAATTTTTCTTCAAATTCAGCGAGCACCGTCTTTGTACGTCGTAGAAAAAAACCACGGTGCAGAATAATTGACCATGATAAAATCGATGCTAAAAGCAGCAATAACATCACCAATTTTACAACAAAGCTTGCTTGTAAAAAGTAACCCCAGAAAGTTGGATCAGCGACCGGCATTCATATCCCCTTTTTTATGCATCGATTGTTATGACTAATTTTTAAACAAAATGTTAGAGCATTTCATTTAATCTTATCAGAAAAATCAAAAAGAGGTTGTTTATCGGCATTCAGATGCGCAAAAAGGCCAAAAGAAATACAAATAGGTCTGAGCAGCGCAGTTCACTCACTTCTTTGAGAGTACCGCGCGCTTAACTCATTAAAAATGTTAATTCGATGCCGTAATGCTTGCCGTTGTGTAGAGTTTACAACTGTTAACCATATAATTGTCACTACCTGTTCCAGTTACGTGGATATCACTTACATTAACTAGTTTATTCATACCTATATCGCTATCCAAAAAGTTTGCTATACCACTGAGGTGAATGTTATCGCTTGGTAACGCACCGATGGTCGTCAATATCACTTGAGCCGTTGTGGTTCCGTCATACACCTTATCGACGCCCGTTGCTATTACGTTAATATTCAACGGCATAATAGTAGCCTTCGTACTGAGATTAGGGTTATTAACAATATAATTACCGCCATCTATTCCATTTGTATGAATATCTTTGACATTCACTATTTTATTTGTCCCTGTATTTTGATCTGCAAAATTCGCTGTATCTGCAATAAAATTAACTTTATCGCTGGGAACTACACCATTGCTTCTGAATGTCACTTGTGCTGTCGGTGTTCCGTCATAGACCTTATCCACTCCCATCGCGGTGACATCAACACCAAGGGGCTTAATACCAGCGACGGTGCTCACATCCGGATTATTAATCACATAGTTACTGCTATCCGCGCCACCTATCCGAACTTCCTTGAGCGTGATGGGCTTCTCGGTTCCTACATTCTTATCGGAAAACTGTGACACTACATTAGTAAAACCAACATCATCTCCAGCTATCACATTACTACTGGTTAACTTCACTTGCGCGGCTGGCGTTCCGTCGTAGACTTTATCGACGCCTGAGGCCGTTAGGTCCATACCTCGCGGCGTAATATTGGCGACCGTATTCACATTCGGATTATTAATCACATAATTAGCACTATCGGCTCCACCTACACGAACATCTTTGAGTGTGACAGCTTTATTGCTTCCCACATGCTTATCTGAGAACTGTGCCACAGCAGGGATAAAACCAACATCATCGCCGGCTATCACATTACCACCCGCTAATTTCACTTGCGCCGCTGGCGTTCCGTCATACGCCTTATCCACTCCTGAGGCCACTACATCTATACCTCGTGGCGTAATACTGGCAACTGTACTCATATCGGGAATATCAACGGTATAGTTACCACCATCCACTCCACTAATACGAACATCCCTAATCGTGACTGGTTTATTGGCTCCCACATGTTTATCTGCAAACTGCGCCACAGTAGGGGTAAAACTAACATCATCACCGGCTATCACATGACTACCGGCTAACTTCACTTGCGCGGCTGGCGTTCCGTCATACACCTTATCAATGCCCGACGCAGTCACATTAGCAATGTTCAATGGCGTAATGTTCGCTACCGTAGTGCTGGGAGTATTAACGATATAGTTGCCACTATCCGCTCCATTTACACGAAGATCTTTAAGTGCGACCGGCTTATTAGTTCCCACATTCTTATCTGAAAATTGCGCCACTATATGACTAAAACTAACGTCGTCGCCGGCTATCACATTACTACCGGCTAACTTCACTTGCGCAGCAGGCGTTCCGTCGTACACTTTATCCAATCCCTTCGTGGTTACATCTATACCTCGCGGTGTAATACTAGCTGTTGTGCTGGTATGCAGATTATTAACACTATAGTTGCTGCTATCTATTCCACTGATATGGATATCTCTGACACTCACCGGCTTATTTACCCCTACATTTTTACCTGCAAAGTTAGCGATACCGCTAAAGTTAATGCTATCTCTCGGCAATATATTTGGACTGCTGTAGATAACGTCGCCTGCTATAGTTCCGTCATACACTTTGTCCACGCCTGACGCTGCTACATCAATACCACGGGGAGTAATACTAGCGACGGTACTCACAGCGGGATTATTAACCACATAGTTTCCACTATCCGCTCCATTTACACGAAGATCTTTAAGTGTGATAGGCTTATTGGTTCCCACTTTTTTATCTGCAAACTGCGCCACTATAGGGGCAAAATCAACGTCATCGCCGGCTATCACATTATTACCGCCTAACTTCACTTGCGCTGCCGGCGTTCCGTCATAGATCTTGTCCATGCCTGACGCTGTTACGTCTATACCTCGCGGCGCAATACTCGCCGTCGTATTCAGCTCAGGAATATCAACGGCATAGTTACTACTATCTGCTCCACCGGCACGAATACCTTTGATTGTTACAGACTTATTTTTCCCCACATTTTTATCCACAAAAGTAGCCACACCATTAACAATGCTTACATCATCACCTGGAATAACATGATTGCTTTCTAACTTCACTTGGGCGGCGGGTGTTCCATCATAGATCTTGTCTACTCCCGTCGCTGTCACAGTCAACGCAATATTCAATGGTGTAATGCTTGCTATCGTGCTAGCGCTAGGATTATTAACAATATAATTACCTCCATCTATTCCACTGGTACTAATATCTTTGATCGTTACAGGCTTATCTTGCCCTGCGTTCTTATCCACAAAGTTTGCTGTACCACCGAAGTCAACGTTATCTCCTGGTAATATATCTGGACTGCTGTAGTTAATAACACCGGTTGGCGTTCCATCATAGATCTTGTTTTCACCCACTGCTGTCACGTCGATACCGCGGGGTGTAATACTAGCCGTTGTGCTGGCCTTACGATTATTAACTATATAATTACCACTATCTGCGCCATCTGCACGGATATCTTTGACTATTACAGGCTTATCTTGCCCTGCGTTCTTATCCACAAAGTTTGCTATACCGCTAAAGTTAACCTTATCTGCCGGTAATATATCTGGGCTATTATAGGTAACGGCACCTGTTGTAGTTCCGTCATAGACCTTATTGACTCCCTTCGCTGTCACATCAATATCACGTGGCGTAATACTGGCTACGGTGCTCACAGCAGGATTATTAATCACGTAGTTACTACCATCCGTTCCAGCTATATGAATATCTTTGAGCATGACTGCTTTCTCTATTCCTACATTCTTATCTGCAAACTGCGCCACTATATCGCTAAATCCAACATCATCACCGGTTATCACATTATTACCGCTTAACTTCACTTGCGCAGCAGGCGTTCCGTCATAGACCTTATTAACTCCCGCTACTGTTACATCGATACCTCGGGGATTAATATTGGCTGTTGTTGTATTTATAGCTGGAATATCAAGGGCATAGTTACCATTATCCGCTCCACCTACTCGAACATTTTTGATCGTCACAGGTTTTCCTGTTCCCACTTTCTTATCTGCAAATTGCGCCACTATGTCGCTAAGACCAACATCATCACCGGCAATAATATTATTACTGACTAACTTCACTTGCGCAGCAGGCGTTCCATCATAGACCTTATCGACCCCCTTCGCTATCACATCAATATCACGTGGCGTAATACTGGCAGTCGTACTCATATCAGGAATATCAACGGCATAGTTACCACTATCAGTTCCACTGATATGGATATCTTTGATCGTGACGAGCTTATCTATTCCCGCATTTTTATCCGCAAAGGTGGCTGCACCATTCACGAAGTTCATATCATCGCCTGGAACAACATGGTTACTTTCTAACTTCACTTGAGCTATGGGTGTTCCGTCATAGATCTTGTCTACGCCTGTCACAGTCACATTAGCAATATTCAATGGCGTAATGCCTGCTACCGTGCTAGCGTTAGGATTATTAACAATATAATTACTTCCATCTATTCCGCCGGTATGAATATCTTTGATCGTTACAGGCTTACCTTGCCCCGCATTCTTATCCACAAAGTTTGCTATACCACTGAAGTCAACGCTATCTCCTGGTAATATATCTGGACTACTGTAATTAATAACACCCGTTAGCGTTCCATCATAGACCTTGTCTGCTCCCTTCGCTGTTACGTCAATATTTAACGGTATAATATTAGCTGCCGTACTGAGATTAGGATTATTGATCTTATAATTGCTGCTATCTATGCCATCTGCGCGAACATCTTTCACACTCACTGGCTTATTTGTCCCGGTATTTTTATCTGCAAAACTTGCTCTATCCGCAATAAAATTAACTTTATCACTTGGAATCACACCATTGCTCCGCAATATCACTTGCGCTGCCGGCGTTCCGTCATAGACCTTATCTACTCCCGACGCGCTTACATCTATACTAAAAGGCTTAATATCGGCGACAGTGCTCACATCCGGATTATTAATCACATAGTTAGCACTATCTGTTCCACTCACACGCACATCCTTGAGCGTGACGGGTTTTTTTGCTCCTACATTCTTATCTGAAAACTGCGACACTATATTGGTAAAACCAACATCATCGCCGGCTATCACATTATTGCCGGCTAACTTCACTTGCGCAGACGGTGTTCCGTCATAAATTTTATCTACGCCTGTCGCAGCTAGGTCTATACCTCGCGGCATAATACTAGCGACGGTATTCACAACTGGATTATTAATCACATAGTTACTACTATCCGCTCCTCCTACTCGAATACCTTCTAGCATGATGGGCTTATCGGTCCCCACTTTTTTATCTGAAAACTGCGCCACGACAGGAATAAAACCAACGTCATCGCCCGTTATTACATTACTACCGGCTAACTTCACTTGCGCGGCTGGCGTTCCGTCATAGACTTTATCTACTCCTGTCGCTGTTACATCTATACCTCGTGGCGTAATACTAGCTATCGTACTCATATCGGGAATATCAACGGCATAGTTACCACCATCAGTTCCGTTGACACGAACATCTTTGAGCCTGACCGGCTTATTGGCTCCCACATTCTTATCTGAAAATTGCGCCACGGCAGGGATAAAACCAACGTCATCGCCATCTATCACATGACTACCGGCTAACTTCACTTGCGCGACCGGTGTTCCATCATAGACCTTGTCCACGCCCATCGCGGTGACACCAATACTAAGAGGCGTAATACTGGCGACAGTGCTCACATCCGGGTTATTAATCCTATAGTTAGCGCTACCTGCTCCACCTATACGAATGTCTTTGAGCGTGACGGGCTTATTGGTTCCCACATTCTTATCTGAAAACTGCGACACTATATGGGTAAAACTAACATCTTCACCGACAATGACATTAGTACCGGTTAACTTCACTTGCGCAGCCGGTGTTCCATCATAAATCTTGTCAACTCCCGCTAATGTTATGTCTATACCGCGGGGTGTAATACTGGCTGTCGTGCTATCTTTACAATTACAAACCGTATAGTTGTCGCCATCTATTCCACTAATATGGATAGGATCGACACTCACCGGCTTATTTATTCCTACATTTTTACTTGCGAAGTTAGCGCTAGCAGCGAAGTTAATACTATCTCCCGGAAATATATCTGGACTGCTACAGCTAACCGTAGCTGCTATCGTTCCATCATAGACCTTATCCACGCCCCTTACTGTCACGTCGATAAGACGGGGGGTAATACGGGCCATGGTCTTATTCAAAGGAATCTGTGCTAGCAAATATTTACCCGAACTTTCACCCGATAGGGTTGGCTGGATTATAGTCACAGGCTTATTTGTCCCCACATTTTTATCATTAAACACCCCACTCAATGATGAAACAGAAACGCTATCTCCTGGTAACACGCCTGATAGGGTTCCAGAACCAGAAATGGTAGCCGCCGTGGTACTGTCATACACTTTATTGTCAACGCTCAAATTAGACGGGGACAGGGTTAATGGATAATAAGATATAGGTATAGGAGACGGAGTAGGTCCAGGTGTTATCACGGGAGCATTGGGAGGGCTGAAACCTGGATAGAGATAACCATCGGCATCCATCGCCCAAATACCATTAAAATCCCAGTTTGGGTTAACGTTGCCATTAGCTGCTGTAGCGGAAGTAAAATTATCCTGAGTCTGCATCTGCGCAGTGGACATACCTACGACATTAGCATCACCTGCTGAAGTAGTTTGCGTACTGGTCGTGGTATCCCAAAATGATTTTCCAGAAATAGTACCGCTTATTATTCCAATCAGCCCACCCACATTCGTGGCTCCGGTTGAAGTACTGACATTGCCAATAGAGTAACCATTCGTCAAACTACCACTACCACAAATATGCCCAATCAGTCCGGCAATATTACGGGGGGCAACGTCTCCACCCGTGGCCGCCTTAGCAGAAACATTACCAGAAGCATATACATTCGTCACTGGCGCTGCAGCGTGTCCTATAAGTCCACCAAACGAATCACCCGCTCCTACGGCAGTGACATTACCAGAAGAATAAGAACGGCGAACAGAACCTCCAACCAAAAATCCCACTAAACCACCTGTGCGGTAAGCAGGATTAACAAGGGTTCCAATTGCGTTCACATCACCGGTTGTATAGTCATTACTCAAAGTACCTGCAGCGCTGTAACCTACCAATCCACCATAGTTTTGAATAAATGTTTGTGCACCATCACCTCCTGGCACAGGCCCTGGCGTGACAGTCAGATTACCCGTCGAATAGGAGTTACTAATATTATTGTAGTTAGCACCAACAAACGCACCACTGTTCCAGCTTTGCCCTAAAATAACGTTACCCGTCGAATAAGAACTATCAATCGTGCCGTAATTGACACCAATAAAACCTGCATTACTATCGTAACCATAATCACCGGCATTGATATCAGCCCTTGCATAGGCGCCCTGGATAACAGAAGCAGCATCGGTATAACCAATAAAACCACCGGTATAACCATCATAAGGCGTTGTCATTTTACCCACATAGGAAGCATTTTTTATCGTACCGTTATTATGACCAGCAAAACCACCAACAATACGGTTATGGTGACCGGTAGTTACAGAACCAGTCACGGCAATGTGGTTATAAGAAGTACCTCCTGTGATATCTCCAGCGAATCCTCCAACATAATCACTCGCCGTGTTAACACCCGTAGCCGATACATTGACACGGCTAGTAATGCGGCTACCTGTAGACCCAACACCTGCACTACCAATCACACCACCGACTATAGAACCCGTTGCTGAAACAGTACCTGAAACAGTGATATTGCTGACTATCCCATTGTTGGTTCCAGCCAAAGCACCCACCGTTGAATTCCCTGATACCTTAGCACCACTTAGAGTGAAACTTTTGACAATCGCTCCTGTATTAATAGTACTGAATAAGCCTACGTTGCTGTTATTTCCCGCGATAGTCAAATTGCTGAGAGTGTAGTTCTGACCATCAAATTTACCGCTGAAATTGATAGGCGTGAAGTCAGCAATTGAGCTAAGTTCGAGACTCTTTCCCAGCGCATAATTTTGAGTAGGATTAGATGCTATGGCCGATAATTGAGCAGGCGTATTGACTAGCATATAGCCAGTAAAGGTGGTGCCGGCACCGGCGATCACGTTACTAAAGGTTGATGGTGTTCCAAACGTAGCGGGGTTGTAGTAAAAATTGATGACCCCACCCGT
>Ga0075364_10001563_pt1 | contig 12520 bp, 11 predicted proteins | sample EndMetdeltDD1764_FD_71517 | JGI IMG/M metagenome (GOLD analysis project Ga0075364, IMG submission 71517) | Populus endosphere microbial communities from Tennessee, USA - Endosphere MetaG P. deltoides DD176-4 | ecosystem: Host-associated > Plants > Roots > Endosphere | place: USA: Tennessee... | reverse complement strand
CTTCTGGTTCGTCCTGCCCTCGCTGCCCATGTTCCTGGCGATCCCCGCCCTACTGCGACGGGGCGTCCCGTTCTGGGCGGCGCTCACGGCCGGCTGCGCCCTGACGATCGTCCTCTACCTGGCCATGACCTGGGCCGCGCCCAGGCTGGGCCTGAAGCTGTGAATCCGCTCCCCTGGCGCTGGCCGCCGCGCGCCAAGGCGGGGCTCTACGCCCTCGCCAACCTGGTCCTGCTCTACCTGTGCCTGGCCCCCGCCAAGGCCCTGCCGCCCGAGCAGATGTCGGACAAGGCCGAGCACGCCATCGCCTGGGCGGTGCTGACGACCCTGGGCCTATTGTTCTGGCCAGGGCGCAAGGTCCGGGTGGCCGCCTATGCGCTGGCCCTGGGCGCCCTGGTGGAGGTGCTGCAGGCGGCCCTGCCGCTGGGCCGCGACGGCGACTGGCGCGACTGGATCGCCGACGCCATCGGCGTGGGGCTCGCCCTGGCGGTCGGCGCGGCCCTCGGCGCGCTCGCCCGCCGCCGCTAGAACACTCCAAGCGCCAGGCCGGCCGCCAGCGTCTGGCCAAGCTCGGCGCATCGGGCGAGGTCGGCGTCCTCCAGCCGCTTCTGCGCCAGGATGGCCTGCGGGGTCTGGGCGTGGGTGCAGACGATCAGCGGCTCGGCCACCGCCTTGAGCCGCCAGCCCAGCGCGATGCGGGCGATCTGCCGCGCCGCCCCGGTCCCATCGCTCCCCGCCGCGATCATCGCCGCATAGGGGCGGCCCTGGATGCGGTCGAGGACGGGATAGTAGGTGCGGTCGAAGAAGGCCTTCATCTCCCCGGACATGGAGGCCAGGTTCTCCGGGCAGGCGAACAGATAGGCCTCCGCGCCCAGCAGGTCCTTCGGCCCCGCAGCCTCCGCCGCCAGCCGCCGCACCTGCACCTCGGCTTCCTGCGCGGCGCCCGCCTGCGCGGCCTTCGCCATGGCCAGGGCGGCCCCGGTGCGCGAATGCCAGACGATCAGCAGCGACTTCATGCGGCGGCGGGCATCGCCTTCACATGCCCACCGTGGCGAAGACCGGGCGCGAGGCGTGCTCCTGCACGCCGGGATGCGGCGTCATCGTCTTGCGCAGCACCCGGGCGGCGCCGCCCATCTGCAGGTTCGGCCGCGCGTGCTGGACGGTGTAGTTGTCCCAGATCACCAGGTCGCCCTGCCGCCAGCGATGCTCCAGGACCTTGTCCGGCGCGTAGAGGTGCTCGAACAGCTTCTCCAGCAGGGTCTCGCAGGCGTCGTAGTCCATGCCCTCGATGTGGTCGGTGGCCAGCGGGCAGACGTAGAGCACCGTCTGGTCGAGCCGGGGATGCTGGTAGCCGATGGGCAGCCTGGCGAAATGGGTCACCGGGAAGGTCACGGTGAGCACGTCGCTGGTGTTGTCGCGCCGCTTCTCGGTGGCGTCCTGGCAATGGAGCGCGAAGCGGCCCTCCACCTCGGCGCGCAGGTCGGCGGGCAGGGTCTCCCAGGCGTCCTTGGCGCTGACGAAGAGGGTCGGCACCGAGGGCTGCTCGATCACCCGCCCGTAGAGCGAGGCCACCCGGCACCCGTCCTCGATCCACATATATTCGTGGTGGTAGAGCAGCCGGCCGAACGGGGCGGCGCTCTTCTCGTCGCGATTGGAGACCTGGAACTTCTCGTGGACCTCCAGCTTGGCGGGATCCACGTCGCCGGCGGCGGCGAACAGCTCCGACAGGTAGGTCTGGAAGCGGGCGTCGTCCACCAGCTCGGGAAAGACCAGCAGGCCGTACTGGTCGAACGCGGCCTTCAGCCGGCGGCGCGTCTCGGCCGGCAGCGGCAGGGCGGGCTCGAGGCCGATGACCTCGGCGCCGAAGTCGGCGCGCAGCGGGCGAATCTCGAGCTCGGCCAATTTCCTCTCCATCACTTTTATGGTCGGCGCCCTCGCCGGTGGCATTGACGATGGGACGCGCGGACAGCTTGTTGGGGATGCTGGCGTTCCGCCAGATAAAAATCAGAGATGCGGATGGGAATGTCGGACGAAATCGCCGTCGTCACGGGCGCGGCGTCGGGAATGGGCGAGGCGGCGGCCAGGCTGTTGTCGCAGGCGGGTTGGAAGGTGCTGCTCTGCGACCTGGCGGGCGAGCGCCTGCAGGCCGTGGCCGATCGCCTGGGCGGCCCGCACGAGGTCCTGGGCGGCGACATCTCCGCCCCCGACTATGGCGAGATGCTGGTGGCGGCCCTGGGCGGCCGGCCCATCGGGGCGCTGGTCCATTGCGCCGGCCTCTCCGGATCCATGGCCGAGCCGGCGCGCATCCTGGAGGTCAACCTGGCCGCCACCATGCGGCTGGTCGAGACGATCCGCCCGCGGATGGCGAGCGGCGCCTGCGCGGTGCTGTTCTCCTCCAATGGCGCCTACTTCTTCGGATCCGCCAAGGACGAGCAGATCAACGCCGTGCGCACGCCCGAGGCGGTGGCCTCCCTGGCGCCGATGATCACCTCATCGGGTTCGGCCTACACCCTCTCGAAGCGGGGGGTGAAGCTTCTGGTCGAGCGGGAGTCGCCGGCCTTCGGCGCCCGCGGGGCGCGGATCGTCTCGATCTCGCCCGGCTCCATCGACACCCCGATGGGGCGCCTGGAGATGGAGCGCAATCCGATCATGCAGGACCTCGTCGATCGCGCCGCCCTGCCCCGCTCGGCCGCCGCCGAGGAAGTCGCCGCCGTCGCCGCGTTCCTGTGCTCGCCGGCGGCCAGCTTCATCACCGGGACCGACATCCTGGTGGACGGCGGCATGATCGCCACGGCCGTGGGGGCGGCCAGGCCGGCGGCCCCGGGCTGAGCGTCAGGGCGCCATCAGCTCGACGATCCGCTTGGAATCCATGTGCTCGCGGATCGAGTTGATCAGGCCCGCGTCGTCGAAGCCGAACACGAACACATAGGTGTTGTCGTAGGGCTTGCCCTTGACGGTGCGCGCCGCGAGCTTGATTTCGGCGACGCCGTGGGTGTCGGACGCCAGGGTGGCGCCGCGCTTGACGATCACCATGGAGCCGGGCTCGAAATTCTGCTTGTGAGCCACGACGAGCCGCTCGAGCGCCTCGGCCTTGGAGCGCCAGATCACGCCCCCGCCCAGGGATTGGGGGACCCACCAGGTGAGGTCGTCGGCGGTGGTCTCGCGCACCGCCCGCAGGACATCGCTCGGCATCAGCTCCAGGAACCGTTCCATCACCGCGGCGGTGTCGCGGCGGGGCGCCGCGGCGGCGTTCGCATTGTCGCTCATGGTCAATATCCCGCCTTGGCGCGAGCCTGGGTTCGGGCCTTTTCGAAGACCGCCTCGGCGCCCTCCCAGTGGGGGGCCGTCATGGCCTCCCCGTCGGCGGCGTCGATCACCGCGCCCAGCATCTCGTGGGCCATCTCGAAGGCGGCGTGGTCGGCGTGGACCTGCTGCCAGCGACGGCGGATCACCTGCTTGGACATCAGCCGGCCCAGCGGCGGCAGCGCGGCGATGCGCTGCGCCATCTCCCAGGCGCGCGCCAGCAGCTTGTCCCGCGGCAGCACCTCGTTCACCAGCCCCAGCCTAAGGGCCGTCGGCGCATCGATCGGCTCGCTCAGCAGCAGGTAGTAGGCGGCCTGCTTGAGGTTCAACAGCTCCTGCAGGACGAACGAGGCGCCGTCCCCCGGCGCGGTGCCGAGCGCGCAGTGCGACTCGTGCAGCACCGTGTCGTCCGCGCAGATGGTGATGTCGCACAGCAGGGCCGTGGCGAAGTGGAACGGCGCCGGGCCGTTGATCACCCCGATCGTCGGGATGTTGAAGCCGAAGATGAAGTTCTCGGTGTTCTTCACCGCGTCCAGGTAGACCCGCCCGGTGCCCGCGCCCCGGGGGCCGGCCCTGGGCGCGGTCCGCTTCACCGCCTCGGCCATCGGCGGGGGGCGCATCCAGTCCTCGCCGGTGCCGGTGAGGATCAGCACCTTGTTCTCGGGATCGCTGCCCACGTCGCGCCAGGCGTGGTTCCAGGCGTCGTAGGACGAACCGGCGTTGCCGTGCATGCCGTCCTGGCCCGCGGGCCCGCCCCGGGTGTGGAACTGCATCTGCAGGATCCCGTCGCGGCGCTCGAACTTGAAGGTGTCGCGGTACTTCTCCGCATACTCCTCCAGTCGCCAGCCCCGCGGGCCATCCGTTCGCGCGGTGTCGAGGGCCATGGTCACTCCTGTTCGAGACTTCGGGGGATGCTAGGTTGCCCGCCCACAGACAGGTTGAGCGGGGGAAATCGTATGCGGAGAACGGCGCTGGTGACGGGGGCCGCCTCGGGCATGGGCCTGGCGATCGCCCACGAGCTGGTCGCGCGGGGCGATCGGGTCGCGCTCCTCGACCGCAATGGCGAGGGCGCCGAGCAGGCGGCGAAGGAGCTGCGGGACAAGGGGGGCGAGGTCATCGCCCTGGCCACCGACGTCGCCGACCGGGGCTCGGTCGATGCGGCGGTGGCGCGGACGCGAAGCGCGCTTGGTCCGATCGAGATCGTCGTGACGGCCGCGGGCATCGCCCCTCACCGGTTCTTCCCCGACATCACCCTGGAGCACTGGCATCAGGTGATCAATGTGAACCTCACCGGCACCTTCAACTGCATCCAGGCCTCGCTGGCGGACATGGTGGCGGGCAAGTGGGGACGGGTGGTCACGGTCGCCTCCTTCGCCGGCCAGGCCGGGGCGCCGAAGATGGCCGACTATTCGGCGGCCAAGGGCGGGGTGATCTCGCTCACCCGGGCGCTGGCCAAGGAGCTGGCCGCCCAGGGCATCACCGTCAACTCGATCTCGCCGGGGACCATCGACACCCCGATGTTCCGCTCCGAGCCCACCGAGGGCGATGTGGTGGACGCCGCGAAGGTAGCCGCCATGGTGCCGGCCAAGCGGCTGGGCTCGGCGGAGGAGATCGCCGCCACCTGCGCCTTCCTGACCTCCGAGGGCGCCAGCTACGTCACCGGCCAGATCGTCGGCGTCAACGGCGGCCTCTACTGAGGCGCCGGCGGTTCAGGTCGTTGGCTTGAAAGGCCGCTGGCGCACCCGACACGATTCGAACGTGTGACCTTTGCCTTCGGAGGGCAACGCTCTATCCAGCTGAGCTACGGGTGCCTTTGAGCAGCGGAAGGCTCTCCTAGCGGAAAGGGCCCGCCCGGGCAAATGGCTTGGCGGGCGGCCCCCTCGCTCTTTGCGCCCCTAGAAGCTCAGGGCGCGGGCTTCCTTCACGTGCGGCAGCTTCTGGATGCCGGCCAGCAGGTCGGCGGAGGGCTCCTGGTCGACGCCCACCAGGGCGATGGCGTCATCGCCCGCGGAGACGCGGCCCAGGTTGAAGGTGGCGATGTTGACGCCCGCCTCGCCCAGCAGGGCGCCCAGGGCGCCGATGAAGCCCGGCTTGTCGAGGTTGTTGACGTAAAGCATCTGCGGGGCGAAGGGCGCGTCCAGGTCCATGCCCTTGACCTCCACCACCCGCGGGGCGCCGGCCAGCACCGAGCCTGCGAAGGAGCGCTTGCCCTTCTCGGTCGTCACGGTGATGCGGATCAGGCTCTCGTAGATCGGCGAGTCGTCCTGGCGGCTCTCGGAGACGGTGATGCCGCGCTCCTTCGCCACGGCCGGCGCGGAGACCATGTTGATCTCCGCCAGCATGGGCCGCATCACCCCGGCGAGCGCCGCCGCGGTCAGGGGCCGGGTGTTCAGCTTGGCCACGTCGCCCTCGTAGGCGATGTCGATGGCCTTGACGCCGAAGTCGACCATCTGGCCGGCGAAGGCCCCCAGCTTGTCGGCCAGCGCCACGAAGGGCTTGAGGCGCGGGGCCTCCTCGGCGGTCACCGAGGGGCTGTTGAGCGCATTGGTCACCGCGCCGGTGAGCAGGTAGTCGCTCATCTGCTCGGCCACCTGCAGGGCGACGTTCTCCTGCGCCTCGTTGGTGGAGGCGCCCAGGTGCGGGGTGGCGATGAAGTTGGGCGCGCCGAACAGCACGTTCTCCTTCGCCGGCTCGGTGACGAAGACGTCGAAGGCCGCCCCGCCCACATGGCCCTCGTCCAGCAGCTTGCGAAGGCCGGCCTCGTCCACCAGGCCGCCGCGGGCGCAGTTGACGATCAGGACGCCCTTCTTGGTCTTCCGAAGGTTGGCTTCCGACAGGATGTTGCGGGTCTTGTCGGTGAGCGGGGTGTGCAGGGTTATCAGGTCGGCGCGGGCCAGAAGGTCCTCCAGCTCGACCTTCTCGACGCCCATCTCCACCGCCCGGTCGGGCGAGAGGAAGGGGTCGAACGCCACCACCTTCATCTTCAGGCCGTTGGCGCGGTCGGCGACGATCGAGCCGATGTTGCCGGCCCCGATCAGGCCCAGGGTCTTGCCGTAGAGCTCCACGCCCATGAAGCGGTTCTTCTCCCACTTGCCGGCCTGGGTGGAGACGTCGGCGGCGGGGAGCTGGCGGGCGAGCGCGAACATCATGGCGATGGCGTGCTCGGCGGTGGTGATCGAGTTGCCGAAGGGGGTGTTCATCACCACCACGCCGGCGGCGGTGGCGGCGGGGATGTCGATGTTGTCGACGCCGATGCCGGCCCGGCCGATGACCTTCAGCTTGGCGGCGGCGGCGATGACCTCCTTGTCGGCCTTGGTGGCGGAGCGGACGGCCAGGCCGTCGTAGTCGCCGATAATCTGGAGGAGCTCCTCCTTCTTGAGGCCGGTCTTCACGTCGGCGTCGACGCCGCGCTCCTTGAAGATGGCGACGGCGGCGGGCGAAAGTTCGTCGGCGATCAGCACGCGGGGCATTGGATTCCCTTTATTCTCTGACCGTCATGGCCGGGCTTGTCCCGGCCACCCATGCGCACCGAAGAAGGGCATGGCGGGCAAGACGCCCGATGACGGCGATCTGTGTTCATGGGTGGCCGGGACGGGGCCCGGCGATGACGTCAATGAGTCAGGCCGCGGTGAGCTCGGCGGCGACGGTGGCGAAGGCCCAGTCGAGCCAGGGCGTCAGCGCCTCCAGGTCGGAGGCGTCGACGGTGGCGCCGCACCAGATCCGAAGCCCTGGCGGGGCGTCGCGGTAGCCGGCGACGTCCAGGGCCGCGCCTTCCTTCTCCAGCACCGAGGCCAGCTTCTTGGCGAAGTCGGCCTGGGCGTCGGGGGAGAGGGCGGTGACGCGCGGGTCCACGACCTTGAGGCACACCGAGGTGTTGGAGCGGATCGCCGGATCGGCCGCGAGGAAGTCGACCCAGGCCGTCTTGGCGGCCCAGGCCTCCAGCACCGCAAGGTTGCCGTCGGCGCGCCGCTTCATCTCCGCGAGCCCGCCGATGCCGGACGCCCACTTGAGCGCGTCCACATAGTCCTCGACGCAGAGCATGGAGGGGGTGTTGATCGTCGCCCCCTCGAAGATGTCGGCGCTGATCTTGCCGCCCTTGGTCATGCGGAAGAGCTTGGGCATCGGCCAGGGCGGGCTGTAGCTCTCGAGCCGGGCCACCGCGCGGGGCGAGAGCACCAGCATGCCGTGGCCGCCTTCGCCGCCCAGGGCCTTCTGCCAGGAGAAGGTGACCACATCGAGCTTGGCCCAGTCGAGCGCCTGGGCGAAGGCGGCGCTGGTGGCGTCGCAGATCACCACGCCCTCGCGGTCGGCGGCGATGAAGTCGGCGTTGGGGACGCGCACGCCGGAAGTGGTGCCGTTCCAAGTGAAGACCAGGTCGGCGTCCTTGCGCACCTTGGTCAGGTCCGGCAGGGCGCCGTAGGGGGCGTCCAGCACCTCGGCCTCAAGCTTCAGCTGCTTGGTGACGTCGGTCACCCAGTCCTTGCCGAAGGACTCGAAGGCCAGAAGTTGCACGGGCCGCGAGCCCAGCAGCGACCACATGGCCATCTCCACCGCCCCGGTGTCGGAGCCGGGCACGATGCCGATCAGGTAGTCGTCAGGGACTTCCAGGACGGCGCGGGTGCGGTCGATGGCTTCCTTGAGGCGCGCCTTGCCGAGCTTGGAGCGGTGCGACCGCCCGAGCACTGCGCCGGATAGGTTTTCGGGGGTCCATCCGGGGCGCTTGGCGCACGGGCCGGAAGAGAATTCGGGGCGCGCCGGGCGCATGGCCGGCTTGGCGGTCGTCATAGCGATGTCTCCCATCCTTACAGATGAGCAGCGTCCCGTTGGGAGGACGTGGCCCGGTGCGCAAAGGCCTGCGTTCGCCTCCCGGCGCAAGATTTATTTTCCCTGAACGGCCGCGGCGAAACGGCCTGAACGGTCGTCCGGCGGGCTTCGCGCTCGCGGAGGTTGCGCCAATTTCACAAGGACTTGCGGGGCGCATCGCAACCGAGGCGCGAGCATTGGAAGCGAAGCGTTAGGATTATCGGACTACAGCCAAGAGCTTGAGTAGCTATGGCGTGAGCGCGATGACCGACGCCGACAGTCCAGCCCCCGGCGCCTCCGTGGCGACGTTCCACGCCCGCGTCGCGGGCGTGGGCCTGATCACGACCGTCGTCGTTCTGGTGGCGGCCTGCCTGGTCTTCCTGATGCAGCACTGGGCGGTGGCCCGGGCCGAGGCGCACCGCGACCACCTCTCCGAATCCGCCATCACCGCCACCCTGGCGGCCCCGGCCCTCGCCGCGGGCGACGCCGTGGCCGTGCGCGGCGCCCTGACCCCCCTGGCCCAGACCCAGGAGGTGGCGAGCGCCCAGATCCGCGACACCAAGGGCCTCGCCGTCGCCGTCTACCGTCGCAAGGCGGCGGGCCTGCCGGGCGATGAGCTGGAAGTGGTGCGCACGCCGCTGAGCGTGGACGGCAAGCGGGTGGGCGAGCTTTCGCTCGCCGCCGACATGCCGCGCATCGCCCCCCTGCTGCCCAAGTTCGTGGCCCTGTCCTTCGTCCTGCTGTTCGGCGGAGTGGGCGTGGCGTTGTTCCTCTCGCGCAGCCTGGCCCACCGGGTGATCGCGCCGGTCCAGCGGCTGTCGAAGGCGATGAACGCGGTGGCCGAGGGAGGCGCCTTCGAGCCCGTCGAGGTGGCCGCCCAGGACGAGCTGTTCCGCAGCCTCAACCACGCCTTCAACCACCTGCTGGGCAAGCTCGCCGAGCGGGAGGACGACCTGAAGGCCGCCATGCGCGAGCTGGAGGAGGCGCGCGACGCGGCCAACGCCGCCAATGTGCTCAAGACCCAGTTCCTGGCCAATATGAGCCACGAGATCCGCACCCCGCTCAACGGGGTGCTGGCCATGGCCGAGGTGATGGCCATGGGCGAGCTGGAGCAGGTGCAGCGCGACCGGCTGCAGATCATCCGCCAGTCCGGCGGCCTCTTGCTAGCGGTGCTCAACGACGTCCTCGACCTCTCCAAGATCGAGGCCGGGAAGATGACCCTGATCGCCGAGCCCTTCGAGCTGAAGGCGGTGATCACCCCGGTGGTCGAGAGCTTCGCGGTCATGGCCCGGGGCAAGAACCTCACCTTCGAGGTCGACTACACCGACGAGGCCGCCGGCTGGTGGGAAGGCGATGGCGACCGCATCCGCCAGGTGGTCGGCAACCTGCTTTCCAACGCGGTCAAGTTCACCCCGCAGGGGGCCGTGCGGGCCAAGGTCGACGTCGCCAAGTCGGGCGCCCTGCGCATCGCCGTCACCGACAGCGGCATCGGCATCGCCGCCGAGAAGCTGCCGACCCTGTTCGAGAAGTTCACCCAGGCCGACAACTCCGCCACCCGGCGCTTTGGCGGCACAGGCCTTGGCCTGGCGATCTGCCGCGAGCTGGTCCAGATGATGGGCGGCTCGATCAATGTGGAGAGCCGCGAGGGCCATGGCTCGACCTTCATCGTCGAGCTGCCGCTGGGCCGCTGCGCCGGCGCCGACGCCGCCCCCGCCGCCCACCCGCGCGACGAGCAGAACAACCTTCGCCTGCTGGCCGCCGAGGACAACGCCACCAACCAGCAGGTGCTGGCTGCGGTCATGGAGAGCCTGGGCATCGACATCGACATCGTCAGCGACGGCGCCCAGGCGGTCGAGGCCTGGGCCTCCTGCCCCTACGACCTGATCCTGATGGACATCCAGATGCCGGTGATGGACGGCATCTGCGCCGCCGCGGAAATCCGCAAGCGCGAGGCCGAGACCGGCCGTCACAAGACCCCCATCGTGGCGCTGACCGCCAACGCCATGAGCCACCAGGTGGAGGAATACCTCTCCGCCGGCATGGACGGCCACGTCGCCAAGCCCATCGAGATCGCCAAGCTCTACGAGGCCATCAGCGCGGCCCTCAACGCCGCGGCCACCGGCGGGGAGACCCACGCGGTCGAGGTGGCTTAGGGGCCGACGAGCTCCCTCCGTCTCGGCGCTTCGCGCCGATCCACCTCCCCCGCAAGCGGTGGAGGCGTTAAGCGCCAAGTTGCTCCGCCGCCTGCGGGGGAGCTGTCAGCGAAGCTGACTGAGGGGGCGAGCAGCGCTGCGCGCTACCCCGCCACCCGCCGCAGGATCTCAATCTGCCGCGCCACGCAGCTTTGGGCGTCGTAGCCGGCGGCGATGGTGGCGCGGGCGGCGGCGCGCAGCGCCGGGGCGTCGGGATGCTCCAGCGCCTGCGCCAGGGCGGCGGCGAGGGCTGCGGGGTCGTCCAGCGCCACGCCCAGGCCATTCACGCCGGGCTCCAGCACCTCCAGCACCGGCGGGGTCTGCGATCCCACCACCAGGCAGCCGGCCGCCATGGCGTCGAAGAAGGACCAGGAGAGGGTGAAGGGCGCGGTCAGATAGGCGTGGACCGCCGAGACCTGCAGCAGGGAAAGGTAGTCCCCCCGGCCCAGCCAACCGGCGAAATGCACGCGCTCGGGATCGAAGCCGACCTCGGCGGCCATGGCCTCGCGCCAGGTCTGCCCCTCGTTCGGCGGCGGGCTGTAGAAGCAGCGGTCCTCGCCGGCGATCACCACCTGGGCGTCGGGACGCCTCGCCAGCAGCTGCGGGAGGGCGCGGGCGAACTGCGGAAAGCCCCGCTGCGCCTCCAGGCCGCGGGCGACGTAGGTCACCACCGGATCGCCCGCCGACAGCACCCGGCCTGACGGCAGGGAAAAGTGCGCCTGCGGATCGGGCCGCACCTCGGCCAGGTTGACGCCGTCGAACACCACCTCGATCTTGTCACGGATCGCGGCGGGAAAGCTCGCCCGCTGCCAGCGCGTGGGGCTCCAGGCGATGTCGCAGGCTTCCAGGCTGATCAGCTGGGGGGCGTTCTGCACCCGCCGGTGCAGGCGAACGTCCAGGGTCTCATCGCCCGGCGTCGCGTAGAGCTCGGCGTAGCAGGCCAGCGGAACGGTCGGGAAGACGTCCTTGAGGAACATCGCCTCCCCCCAGGCCGGGTGGGCGATGATCAGGTCCGGGGTGAAGCCCGTCCGCGCCAGGCCCTCGAAGGCGCGCACCACCGCCTGGCCGTGCAGCACCGCATCCTCCACCGTGCGCAGGTAGTGATGCACCCCCTCCGCCGGCCCCCGGTGCGGGGCGTAGGCAACGCTGCGCACGCCCTCGATGGCGGCGTCGCCCCGGCGGGTGACGAACACCACCTCGTTCGCCGGATCGGCCGCCAGGGCGCGCGCCAGGCGGCCGAACTGGCCGGGCATGTTCTGGTGGACGAAGGCGATGCGCATAGGATGCGCCTCAGCCCCCTTCCGACGACCTCGTCAAGCTCAGAACGGCAGGTTGTAGAGCTCGACCGCATTGCGCTCGAGCACCCGCTTGCGGACATGGTGGTCATAGCGGCCGAGAGTCTCGACGAGGTGATCCTGCACGCCCGGATAGAGCGAGGTGGGGTGCGGGAAGTCGGTCTCGAAGAGCACCTTGTCGACGCCGATCCGCTCCAGCAGCAGCTCCGGGCCGGTCTTCTCGAACCAGTAGGTCACCCAGAACTGGTCCTTGAAATACTCCCACGGCCGGCGGGCGTAGCGGTGCACGAGGGGGGCCAGGGTCTCGTTGAACTTGTGCTCCAGCGCTTCGACCGCGAAGGGCACCCAGCCCATCCCGCTCTCGATCAGGCCGATCTTCAGCTTGGGGAACTGGTCCAGGCGTCCGCTGACGATCCAGTTCCCCATGGTGGCGGCGTTGCCCATGTTGGTCATCGAGGCCACCACCGAATGGATCTGCTCGTACTGGAAGCCCTTCCAGGTCAGGGCCTCCGCGTCGATCGCCGCGTTCAGGTGGAAGTTGAGCGGCATGCCGGCGTCCGAGGCGATCTCCAGGAACGGGGTCCAGTAGTCGTCCATATAGGAGGGCAGGCCCAGCCGCTCGGGCGTGTCGGGCAGGATGAAGCCCTTGAGCTTGCGGTCGGCGCAACGCCGGGCCTCGGCCTCCATCTCGGCCTTGTCCCAGATCGGCAGCAGGGCCAGGGAGAACAGCCGCTGGCCGGACTCGATCTCCCGCTCGTGGGCGGCGTCGTTGAACATCTTGATGACGGCGACGGCCAGTTCGTTGTCGTTCAGGCTCATCAGCGAGCCGGCCTGGGTGACGCCGGAGTTGTGGTAGCAGATCTGGGCGTAGATCCCCATGTCGTCCATGGCCTGCAGGCGGGCCTTGGTCTGGGTGGCGCCGGGGTGGCC
>Ga0075364_10001562_pt1 | contig 12521 bp, 10 predicted proteins | sample EndMetdeltDD1764_FD_71517 | JGI IMG/M metagenome (GOLD analysis project Ga0075364, IMG submission 71517) | Populus endosphere microbial communities from Tennessee, USA - Endosphere MetaG P. deltoides DD176-4 | ecosystem: Host-associated > Plants > Roots > Endosphere | place: USA: Tennessee... | reverse complement strand
AATTTAAGGGACTATTAAAAAGTAGGGTAAGTCTTTGATTTAATTGGTGCCGATGAGACGAATCGAACGTCCGACCTACTGATTACGAATCAGTTGCTCTACCGACTGAGCTACATCGGCTTTCCAAAGAAGCGTAAGTATAAAGATAAGCTATGGTTTAAACAAGAAAGCCTTGTTAAACTAGAGGGCTATATTGCATTTTTAAATGCGGCTTGATTTGAAATAAAACTTAGTTAGGGGCGCTGGACGATGAAAACAATGAGAAAAAACCAACGTGGGCTTACGCTATTAGAGCTTATGATTGTTATTGCTATCATCGGTATTTTGGCGTCGATTGCTATCCCCAGCTATCAAAATTATAGTAACCGCGCTAAGTTTTCTGAGGTTATTCAAGCAACGGGGCCTTTCAAACTAGCCGTGGCGACGTGTGTGCAAGAACACGGTGGCTTAAGTGCTTGTGGTAACCCAGGTCAAAACGGCCTGCCTAATAATCTTAAGGTTCAGGACCCAACAAAAGGTTATGTGGCTAGTGTAGAAATGGGTAAAAATGGCCAGATTATCGCGACTTCGCAACGTATTCGCGTGAATAAGGTTGATCAATTTACCTATACTTTAACCCCCACTTATCAACCAGATGGGCAATTACGCTGGGATATCAGTGGTACTTGCGTGCAACAGGGTTTGTGTAAGGCCGAATAGCTTTTTTTGTTACTGAACACGCTTCAAGCATGTTATCCTAAACCCCTTTAAATTGAAGGGCGGAAGGCTGCGCTCTAACTCGGCGCTTGAGCGGATAACATGACTGACTATAAAAACACCTTAAATCTTCCTCATACTAAATTCCCGATGAAGGCGAATCTGGCTAATGCAGAGCCGGCCGTTTTAAAGCAGTGGGAATCTTCAGCGCTTTATAAACAATTGCGTGAAAAAAACCACGGTAAGCCAAAGTATATTCTTCATGATGGCCCGCCCTATGCAAATGGGCATATTCATATTGGTCATGCGGTTAATAAAATCTTAAAAGATATCATTGTAAAAGCGAAAACCTTGGGTGGTTTTGATGCGCCTTATGTGCCTGGCTGGGACTGCCATGGTTTGCCAATTGAATTAAATGTTGAGAAAAAATACGGTTCTGTTGGCGATAAGTTAACGGCGAAGGCTTTTCGTCAGGCTTGTCGTGAGTATGCTCAGAAACAAATTGCGATACAACGTGATGAGTTTAAACGTTTAGGCGTTGTTGGGGATTGGGAACACCCCTACTTAACCATGGATTTTAAATTTGAAGCAAATATTATTCGTGCTTTAGGCAAAGTGATTAGCCAAGGTCATTTACAACAAGGCTTTAAGCCGGTGCATTGGTGTGTTAATTGTGGTTCAGCATTAGCGGAAGCCGAAGTGGAATATGCAGATAAAACTTCATTGGCAATTGATGTGCGTTTTAGAGTAGTAGATGCAGCTGAGTTTCTAAATCGAATCACTGCTACCACGGGCCATGGTCCTATTGTTATTCCTATTTGGACCACAACACCTTGGAGCTTACCGGCTAATGAAGCACTGGCTTTAAATGCGGAGCTTGATTACGTGTTAATTCAAACCAAAACAGAGCGTTTATTGCTTGCCGACGCTTTATTAGAGTCAAGTTTGGCACGTTACAAAATAAGTGATTATCAACGCTTAGACCAAGCGAAAGGTAAAGTATTTGAAGGTATTTTGTTGCAGCATCCCTTTTATCACCGTCAAGTGCCGCTTATTTTAGGTGAGCATGTGACGACAGAGACAGGAACTGGTGCGGTACATACGGCGCCTGCGCATGGTTTAGAAGATTATTGGGTTGCGCAACAATATAAGTTACCACTGGTCAATCCGGTCGGTGACAATGGTTGCTTTTTGCCGGATACGCCGTTGTTTGCCGGCGAGCATGTTTTTAAAGTAACACCGCATCTGATTGAGGTATTACAAGGACAGCAAAACTTATTAAGTGAAGAGTCACTAACACATAGTTATCCGCATTGTTGGCGACATAAAACACCGTTGATTTTTCGTGCAACGCCACAATGGTTTATTAGCATGCAGCAACAGGGCTTGCGCGTAGATAGTTTAGCCGCTATTAAGCAAGTACATTGGATTCCGGAATGGGGGCAAGCGCGCATAGAATCGATGATTTCTAATCGGCCGGATTGGTGTATTTCACGGCAACGAAGTTGGGGTGTTCCTATTCCTTTATTTGTACATCAAGCATCGCGGGAATTACACCCACAAAGCTTAGTCCTGTTAGAGAAAATTGCAGCGCAGGTTGAAGAAAAGGGAATCGATGCGTGGTATGACTTAAACGCTGAAGATTTATTAGGGCCAGAAGCAAAAGAATATGAAAAGCTAAGCGATTGTTTGGACGTATGGTTTGATTCCGGTGTGACACACTATGCGGTGTTAATGCAAAACCCTGAATTAGCTTGGCCGGCCGATTTATATTTAGAAGGTTCTGACCAGCATCGTGGTTGGTTTCAATCCTCGTTATTAACATCGGTTGCAATGAATGGAAAGGCACCTTACAAAACCGTGTTAACACATGGTTTTACTGTGGATGAAAAAGGACACAAGATGTCTAAGTCCTTAGGTAATGTGATTGCACCGGATAAAGTGATTCAAAGTTTAGGCGCAGATATTTTGCGTTTGTGGGTTTCATCAACTGATTATAGAAAAGAAATAGCGGTTTCGGATGAGATTTTAAAGCGTACCGCAGAAGCCTACCGACGTATTCGTAATACGGTTCGTTTTTTATTAGCCAATCTACATGATTTTGATCCGGCGACGGATTGTGTTGCCTCTGATCAGCTTTTGTCGTTGGATAGTTGGGTTATAGAGCGGGCTAATATTCTGCAAGTAGAAATTATTAATGCGTATGAAGAGTTTCAATTTCATAGCATCTACCAGAAATTACATAATTTCTGCATTAATGAGTTAGGTGGTTTTTATTTAGATATTATCAAAGATCGCCAATATACCTTACAAAAAGAAAGCATCCCGCGTCGTTCTGCACAAACCGCGCTTTTTTATATTGCTGAAGCAATGGTACGTTGGTTAGCACCTATTTTAAGCTTTACAGCGGAAGATATTTGGCAATATTTGCCGGGTAAAAGAGAAAAAACAGTGTTTTTAAACGAATGGTATGTATTACCTGTTTCGTTTGAACAAGATCCCTTAGAGCCGATTTATCAGCAATGGAATCGTCAGAGCTATTGGAATTTATTGATTCAAATACGTAATGAGGTCAATAAGGCCATTGAGAAGTGCCGCATTGCTGGTGAGTTAGGCTCTTCTTTAGAAGCCGAAGTAGAACTTTATGTTAAACCCGATTCCAGCTTAGCCGTATGCTTAAGCGCGCTGCAAAACGAATTACGATTTGTATTGATTACTTCGGATGCCCGACTTGTGACGTCAATGTCCTCTGAACCGATGACTCAGATTAAAATAAACGATGATGAAATAGGAATAAGAGTCATTTCTACGGTGGGAAATAAAGAGAAATGTGCACGTTGTTGGCATCGGCGTTCGGATGTAGGCCAAATTGTTGAGCATCCTACTCTTTGTCAACGTTGTGTAGATAATCTTCCCGATGGAAAAGGAGAGAGGCGTTGCTACGCTTAAGCCCTATAAAAAATAGTATATACTCTTCGCACTTGAATTTTCGGCTGTGTTGCCGCTCAGTTCGCAATCCTCATGTATTCTACATACACTCCGGTTGCTCGCTTTCGCGGCGCCTTGCCGAAAATCCAATTGCTTTGAGTATACTCACAGCAATTTTAAAATAAAATATTATGCAAAATAGAAAGACAAGCCAACTTTCTTGGCTTTGGTTAAGTGCTTTAGTGGTTGTGCTCGATTATGTCAGTAAGGCATGGATGAGCTATTGGCTAGATTCTTCGAGTATTATTCCGGTATTTCCTTGTTTAAATTTTATTTTGACACACAATCCAGGTGCTGCGTTTAGCTTTTTAGGTTGGGCGGATGGTTGGCAACGTTGGTTATTTGTGGCGATTAGTTTAGGCGTTAGCCTTTATTTAATGCGCTTATTGTATCGTGGTGGGGTTTCTAAATGGGTGGGCTGTGCTATCGCATTGATTATAGGTGGCGCGATCGGTAATCTCTATGATCGTTTAACCTTAGGGTACGTGGTTGATTTTATCGACTTTTGTATTGGCTATTGGCACTTTGCTACGTTTAATGTGGCTGATATGGCTATTTCAATTGGTGCGATTATGTGGGTAATCGCCAGTTATAAGAAGTCCGGAAAAAAATAATTGGCCAATGAAGACTGCAATTAAACCACTGGGCGTTTTTAGTTTAGCAATGATGAATGTTATTGCTGTGGATAGTTTGCGTTCCTTACCTGTGGCGGCGCAATTTGGTTATTCGCTTATCTTTTTTTATTTATTGGCAGCGGTTTTCTTTTTTATTCCCACCGCGCTTATTACGGCGGAACTTGCAACTGCTTGGCCGAGCACGGGTGGTGCTTATATTTGGATTCGTACCGCTTTTGGTGCACGTTGGGGTTGGTTTGCCATCTGGTTACAATGGATTTATAACGTCGTTTGGTATCCGACGATTTTATCTTTTGTTATTGCTGCGGTTGCTTATTTATTTAATCCTCAATTAATTCAGCATAAAGGATTTGTTTTAGGACTAGTATTGGCTATTTGGTGGTCTGTTACAGGCTTAAGTTGTTTGGGCTTACGGGTTTCCAGCTGGCTTAGCAGCATTGGGGCATTGATTGGCACCTTAATCCCTATGCTTTTCATGATTGCTTTAGCTGTTTTTTGGATTAAAGGCGCGAATCCGTTAGCGATTCATTTTTCTACGCATGCGTTATTACCAAATTTAACTGATTTTAATAATGTTGCTTTTTTAACCACCATTGTTTTTGGTTTGATGGGTTTAGAAATGTCTGCTGTACACGCCGGTGATGTGCGCAACCCGCAAAAAGATTATCCACGTGCTTTATTTTGGTCTACCGGACTCATTTTGCTAACACTGGTGTTAGGTTCTCTATCGATTGCTTTAATTGTCCCAACATCACAATTAAATATATTATCGGGTTTAACGGATGCTTATGTACTGTTTTTTACAAATTATCATTTAAATTTCTTTATCCCCATTGTGATTGCACTGATTATTATTGGTAGCTTATGTAGTGTATCAACCTGGGTAATAGGGCCGACTCGTGGATTGTTGATTGCTAGTTTTGAAAGCAAGGTAGAAGGATTAAGATGCTTATTAAAACTCAATCGTTTTGGGGCGCCAGTTAATTTATTATTGTTGCAAGGCGTTTTAGTTTCCTTGTTAACAAGCCTTTTTATATTGATTCCTACCGTGAATGAAGCGTATTGGCTGTTAAGTGTGATGACGGCACAATTAGCGGTCTTATTTTATATTATTTTGTTTTTAGCGGCCTTGCGCTTGCGTTATAAATCAGGGTGTCAATCTAGGGTTTATCGTATCCCTGGAGGAAAATTAGGTATTTGGGTCGTTACGGGTTTAGGCTTACTTGCTTGTATCGTGACATTTACGATTGGTTTTTTTCCACCGGTAGGTGTTGCATCAGACAGCTTTTTGAAATTTGATGCTATCTTAATAGCGGGTATTTTATTGTTTTGCCTACCGCCTTATTTGGTAGCTAAAGCGCAAGGCGGTTTAAACCAATGATAAGCGCATTAGAAATTCATGGCGTTCCCATTGAATGTATTAACCAGGCGGCTGTCACTTATCATGTTCCAGCAAAGTTAATTCTTTCTATTTTGGCAATAGAAGGTGGGCGAGTTGGTTTAGCCTCGCCTAATAAAAATGGCAGCTTTGATTATGGCCCTATGCAAATTAATTCTATTTGGCTGGCAAAAATTCAGCAGTATGGTTATACCAAGCAGCAACTGCAATATGATCCTTGTGCGAACGTGATGGTAGGCACATGGATTCTAAGTCAAAATATCGCGAATGCTTCTACAACCTGGCGCGGTATAGGCGGTTATCATTCTCATACAACGACGTTGAATTATCGTTATCAAGAAAAAGTTTCTGAAGTCTATCAATTACTTTCTCATTATCTGTCCAATTCTAATACAAGTAATGTGTAACTAAATACTATGCTCTGGGTTAACTTCATATTTATTTAAGTTTAAATCACTATTATTAGCAGAATATATTTTTGCTAAAAAACAGCTGGGGCATCGGCTTGCCAAGATTACACAAGATTAAAGATAAATTAAGCAAACTCGATAACGAGCGTTTAGCGATTGGGGCAGTTTCAATGCTAGGACTCTCTTTATTGCTACCGTTACTGATTGTTACGCCAGGATTACTCGAATCAGAGTGGTTTTTAAACTTGCTCAGTGTTCCTGCAGAATATGCTAGCTTTATAGCAGGTGGTGCCTATATAGGCCGGTTGATAAACTTATTGACGGCACAGGAAATAAAAAATGAGCAAAAAACAAAGGTTAGCACACTTTTAAACACAGAAGCGTTGATGAGCAGGCGTATAGGTCCCCAAGAAAAGCGGTTTACACCCGTGGGTATGTTATTGGGAATGGGACTGGCCATTGCCTGCATTGCTTTACATGTGGCAGTACCTTTCTTAAATGTATTTTCTTATTTTGCATACTTTCTCTTTATATTAGGCTATGCCTGTGCGTTGGGTGGTTTGTTTAATCGCTTAGGTAGCTCCATCGATGGCACACGATTACGACAAGAAAAAAAATCCATTTTAGTTGGGGCTATTGTGGGTTTGTTAGTTTCCTTAAGTTTAATTGTGGTGTTAGCCACCACAGGTGCTTTGCCTTTTGTGGTGGTAGCGGGTATTAGTAAAGCTTTTTTTGATCTGTTTGTGTTACATAAAGTGCTTTTTTCTTTGGCATTTGTTTTAAGTATTACCAGTACAACCGCTTCTTTTTTCGATTACTTTTCTAAAGCGTATTGTTTTTTAAAATATCATGGTTTGGGTGCTAAGGATGAGCTGCTAAATGAGCGTATAAAAGCACGTAAGCATGAGTACCGAGGTGCTTTTTTAGGCTTAGTGACGGGATGTTTATTAACGCTAACTATTATTGCTGGTTTAGCATTGACAGGTGGTTTAGCGGCAGCGCCGATTGCGGTGTGCGCTACACTTTTTATGATCACGATTACCAGTACGAGTGTTATTGCGGCACTTTTTTCAAGAATAGGCCGGGTTATAGATGGTGTTGTACGGTCTTCTAGTGCTGTACAACAACTGGAGACAACTGAAATAGAAAAAACGGATGCAATAGAAAAGCCCAAAACTGATATCAATCTTAATAAGAAAGTATTAACCCCTGCAGAAAAGGTAGAACAAGCCTGTAAAATAACTAGACGTCAAAGTGTTGCATTTTTTATGGGTGATGCGATGAGCCCTGTTATTAAGCCTAAATTAAGTGTTTCGATGCCGGACTTATCTGCCATCAGTGAAGCGGCCGATATAAATATTCAAACAAGGCATTTGCACCCATCGTCGACTTAAGAAAAGCTTTCTTTCACCCATAAAAGCGCTAGAATAGGCTTAAAATAATGAGAGGAAGCCATTTATGACGGTTAGTATTTTTGATTTGTTTTCAGTTGGCATTGGCCCGTCAAGCTCCCACACAGTAGGGCCTATGAAGGCAGCCTATGAGTTTGTTAGTGATTTATCCTTGGATCAAGTACAACGAGTACAAATCGATCTCTATGGCAGCCTTGCCTTAACAGGCCGTGGCCATGCTACCGATAGCGCTATCTTAAGTGGTCTAGAAGGGAGTTTGCCTGATAAAGTTATTCCTGAGAAATTGCCTGAGCGTACCCAGCAGATTTTAGAGCAGCGGCAGATACATCTAGGCGGAAAAAAAATCATCCCTTTTTCCGAACAAAGCGATTTATTATTCCATCAAAAAGAATTATTGCCTTTGCACACCAATGGTATGCGATTTACTGCTTTTGATGAGCAAGGCGAGCCATTAAAAAGCCAAGTGTATTATTCAATTGGTGGTGGTTTTATTGTTACTGAGCAACAATTTGGGAAACCATTACCATCCGTTAAAGTCCCTTATCCTTTTAATCATGCGAAAGAGCTTTTTAGTCTATGTAAGGAACATGGATTAACCATCGCTGACATTATGCTTGCCAATGAGCAAGCGCTTGCGCCCGATAGAGATGGTCGTGCTGATCTGCTAGTCATTGCTAACATTATGCAAGAGTGTGTAGAAAAAGGCTGTCATGCTGAAGGAAACTTACCAGGTGGACTTCAGGTTAAGCGTCGCGCACCAGAACTTTATAAAAAACTAAAAAATAAAGAAACACCGAAATCGCTTACAGTAACGGCTTCTTTTTTATGGCCTACGGTTTATGCGATGGCGGTGAATGAAGAAAATGCAGCCGGTGGTCGTATTGTAACCGCACCCACGAATGGTGCAGCCGGTATTGTTCCGGCCGTGTTGACTTATTATCGTCATTTCTATGAAGATGCTAGTGAAAAAACGATCACTGACTTTTTATTAACAGCCGGTGCTATTGCTTTGTTATATAAAACCAACGCGTCCATATCAGGTGCCGAAGTGGGTTGCCAGGGCGAAGTTGGCGTAGCTTGCTCCATGGCAGCAGGCGCTTTAACAGCTGTGCTAGGAGGTACCTTAGAGCAAATCGAGAATGCGGCAGAAATGGCAATGGAGCATCATTTAGGTATGACGTGTGATCCCGTTGCTGGTTTAGTGCAGATTCCCTGTATTGAACGTAATGGCGTAGGTGCAGAAAAAGCAATCAAACTGGCTTATTTGGCATTAATGGAGGATGGTAAAAATAAAAAGGTTTCTTTAGATAAAGTCATTGAAACAATGTTTGTAACAGGAAGAGACATGATGAGCATTTATAAAGAAACTTCCTTAGGTGGATTGGCCAAATCGTTAGCAGTGAATGTACCGGAATGCTGATTATTTATTAAGTAAGCTATTTCCTGAAGCAAATAGCATTTATAACTTTTTAAGCTATATTTAGCTTATTTGGTATAGAGATAAACAGGGAAGTAGAATGCGTTTTTTAAAAGTAATTAGTGTGTTAGTGTTGGGTGTGCTTTTATATTTTGCTTCAAATTTGCTTTACGCGGCACCCGTTCCATGCTGTTGTAAACCACGTTATCATCATCCGCACCGTTTATATTTTGATTTAGGTGTAGGTAAAACCTATGATTTTGCGAGTAGTAACAGTTTTTTAGAGAATAACGGATTGATTCTCGGTAATCTTAATACGCTTACTTCTTACAGCACACCCTTTTTCTTTATAGGTTTAGGCTACCAATGGACGCAGGATTCTCAATGGTTTCCTTATTTAAATGTAGGTCTGCAGCATCGCTATACTGCTCCGGTTAATGTAGCTGGGATCTCGAATACAGCGTCAATAGGGATCACTAATTATACTTACCGGATGCAACAGGAAAGTTGGCTTATTATGACGAAAACGGATATCTATAAATGGAAAAGATTCATGCCCTATCTTACCGCGGGTATGGGGGCTTCCTTTAATAGAATTAGTCAGTTATTTATCAATGCACCTGATCTTGCAAACCAATTAGCGGGTTCTACGACGCACACAGGTGATTTTAGCTATAGTTTTGGTGCGGGTATAGATTTCATTGTAAAAGATGATTTTTGGCTAAGTTTAGGTTACTTCTTTGATGATTTTGGAAAAAATAAGATAGATAAGGTATTTGCAAATGAGGCTGGACCTGGATTTTCGCTGGGTGAATTGAAAAATGCTAGTTTGCATGCGAATAGCTTTTATTTAAAGGCGCGTTATCTTTTTGCTTAATTTTGCTAGGTTATTTCGAGCGGATCGACATCTAGAGACCATCTAACGCGGCGATGATTGATTAAGCCAGGTATTAATTGGGTTAATGGTTTTAGTAAGCTGTGCAAATCATTGCGTTTGCTTGCTTGCAGTAATAACTGAGCGCGATAATAGCCTGCTCGACGTGGCGATAAAGCAGGAATAGGACCTAATACATTAACATTACTTTGTAACAGTGTTGCGTGTTGTTTAATTTCATTTAAAAATGCTAACGGATAATCCGATGTGATGGCTTCAGCCTGCACTAATGCTAAATGGCTGTAAGGCGGTAACATGGCTGTTTGCCTTTCTTGCAGTAATTTTTCACTAAAATTCAAATAGCCTTCATTTACTAACTGCAGTAACAAAGGATGTTCGGGATGATGGGTTTGAATGAGTACTTCCCCTGGTTTATCAGCGCGGCCGGCACGACCTGCGACTTGCATGATAAGTTGTCCGGTTCGCTCTAAAGCGCGAAAGTCAGCGCTAAATAATCCGGCATCCGCTTCTAAAATACCGACCAGAGTCACATTAGGAAAGTGATGTCCTTTTGCCAGCATTTGCGTACCGATTAAAATCTGGCTGCTTCCCTGATGTATATTGTTTAATAAATCTTCTAAACTACCTTTTTTTTGCGTGTTGTCGCGATCAAGCCGTACTATTCCAACACCTGGAAAATGTTTTTTTAAGGTTTCTTCCAAGCGCTGTGTACCTTGGCCTAAGACGACTAACTGTGGTTCTTTGCAAGCAGGGCAATGCGTAGTAAGCGGACAACGATATCCACAATAATGGCACTGCAAATGCGCAGGTTTTTTATGAAAAGTCATTGTTTGATCGCAATGTGGGCAATTGGCTGTCCATCCACAGGAATGACAAATTGTCAGTGGTGCAAAACCACGGCGGTTTAAAAATAAAAGTACTTGGCTCTGATTTTTTAGATGTTGCGCCATACTTTGTAATAGTAGGGGTGAAAATCCCTGTTCAAGTTTTTGATGACGCAGATCAATAAAACGAAGTTTAGGTAAAATGGCGCAACCTGCGCGGTTTGGTAATGATAAAAAATGATATCGCTGTTGTTTTGCATTTGCCAAACTTTCTAAAGAGGCCGTAGCTGATCCTAATACAATCGGAATATTTTCAAATTTAGCGCGCATCAATGCTAAATCACGTGCATGATAGCGTAATCCTTTTTGTTGTTTAAACGACGCATCATGTTCTTCATCAATAATAATAAGACCGGGGCGATGAAGCGGGGTAAATAAAGCAGAGCGTGTACCCATGATAATGGCCGCTTCGCCGCTTTTAGCTAATAGCCAATGCCTTAACCGTTGTTTATCGGTGAGTCCGGAATGGAATAACACTAAAGGTTCAGCGAAGCGTGCTTGAAAACGTGCTAGCATTTGCGGCGTTAAACCAATCTCAGGTAACAATACCAACACTTGTTCTTTTCGCTTGAGTACCGCTGCGATGATTTCAAAATAAACCTCGGTTTTGCCGCTTCCTGTTACACCATGCAGTAAAAAGGGTTTAAATTGACCGAGTGATTGCGTTACGGTAGCTACCGTTTCTAGTTGATGAGCGTTTAATATGATCGTTGTGGCATTAATTTTAACAGCATTATTTTTTTCTAAGGGTGTAGTAGCGAGCGATAAGGGTTTGCCTTTTTTTGGCTTTCTCAATAACGTTGGAAAAGCGTTTGCGAACACGTCTCCTAAAGACGTGTGATAATAGCGGCTTGTCCATTCAAGCAACTGTAATAAAGTATCAGGTAACAGTGGTGTTTGATCGAGAATAGCGATGGCTGTTTTTAGCTGTGACGCGGGTAATTCAGAAGTTTCGCTGACTTCAACCAAAAAGCCTATTTTTTCCTGTTTGCCAAATGGGACTAATACGCGTAGCCCTTTTTTTAGTGGAGTAGAAGGCAAATTTTCCGGTGCTAAATAATCAAAATAGTGAGCTATTGGCACCGAAAGAGCAATTCGGAGAATAAGTGCCATTTATTTGTAACCTTTCATAATATATTAATGTGAGTTAGCATAGCAATAATCAGGAGGAGCCGATGCAAAACATAAATTACACTATAAGCTATAACAAACAAATACAAATGTTGGAGTTTAGCCACGAGATGTTGCCTGATAATGGCTATAGACGGCCGCTAGCAAGGCTATTTAACGATTTTGGGTATAACATAACTAATATTATTTTAGATAGTCATAAGCTAGCAGTTTGTCTCGTTTCTAAATACGAAAGTGATGCTATTACTAATGCTATCGCTTATGATGGAGATGTTCAATGTAATGAACACATCACCGATATCTTATTTTTACATGGAGAGTATAGTGATTATAAAAATCACTATCCGGGTTTTCTTTCCCAAGAACAATTTTCGCTTTGGCAGAAGGCTATTAAAAATTCAGATAAACCCGCTATTTTAAAGATGCTTTATCAAGATAATAAGATATCCCGCGCTTATTTACTTAAATATTCTAATCATCCTGCCTCGCTCTACGATTTAGGGAAATATAATTTGCTTGATAATTTTTTTGGAAGGGGTGCTATCCAGGCTAAAAAAATTGATGAGTTGATTTTGCCGCTTTCTATAAAGGAAGACCTAAAACATAGTTTTGCAAAATAGACGACATCATCTTTTAGCTTAATTATAATAATAA
>Ga0075364_10001561_pt1 | contig 12531 bp, 11 predicted proteins | sample EndMetdeltDD1764_FD_71517 | JGI IMG/M metagenome (GOLD analysis project Ga0075364, IMG submission 71517) | Populus endosphere microbial communities from Tennessee, USA - Endosphere MetaG P. deltoides DD176-4 | ecosystem: Host-associated > Plants > Roots > Endosphere | place: USA: Tennessee... | reverse complement strand
GGTTCTTGACGCTCGCGTCACCAACTTCTCCAAGAAGGACCGCAAGGTCATGCTGTCGATCAAGGCTCTCGAGATCGCAGAAGAGAAGGAAGCCGTTGCTCAGTTTGGTTCGTCGGACTCGGGCGCTTCGCTCGGCGACATCCTGGGCGCAGCCCTGAAGAACCGCGGCAACAACGAGTAATCGTTTCGCTTCGATCTTATGAAATGAAGAGGCCGCCGGAGAAAACTCCGGCGGCCTTTTTCGTGGTGTCGTTGAAGTGAAAACTATTCCAGTGAGGCCAAACGCCGATAAAGATCCTCGGCGCTTGCCGCCGGATGATCCGACAGATGCTGGCGCGGTGCCCGTTTTGGATCCGTCGTTGCCGATGTGGGTTCCGGTTCGTCGATATGGGTGATGCCATCGTCTAAAGGCATCGGCTCGGCCTGTTGTTCCTCTCCCGCCGCATTCTGATCATCGCCGCCGGATTGCCTATGAAAACCCTGATGCTCACGCTGCGGAGGCTGGTCCTCGTCACCAACCGGCGATTTTCGCTTGATCTCATGGTCCTGGGCGTCATCGAATTCCTGCGTTGCCGCCTGTGGAACCAACGGATGCGCCGGCACTTCCCTCGGCAGAAGCGTCATGCCGAGCAAAGCCTTTTCGAAGGCCGTGTCGGGCTGTGCCGCAATCGTCGCCGATAGCGAGACATGGTTGGCTGTTGTCGGAATGATGCTGACGATGGCCTCCGGTAAGTCGCTATTCTCCTGCGATTTCGCGGCAGTTTGTTTGACGATGTTTGATTCGGCATCGGTGGATGCATCGACGCCTTCCTCATCAAGACCAGGCGCGATACCGTCTAGCGAGATGATGTTTTTTGGCAGCTTGCCATCTTCGGCGTCCGGCTTGGCAAGTTCCGCCACCCATTCCGCCTGAAAATGCTCGATCAGCGCCTTGGTGAGAGGGGAGTTTGGCTCAAGGCCATCATGCGCCTGCCGCGCCAGGGCTGCCGCGTCATAGATCGTGGCCGGCTTTGCAGGTCTCTTTTCACTGTCCAGTGTTGCGTTGACGGACGGCTTCTCATTCTGGGAAGCAGATTCGTTGCGTGTCTGCTGCAGAGAATGATCCGCATCACTTCCTGTTGCCGGTTGCGATTTGTTTGTCGCTAATCGGTCTTCGGTGGGCAGCTTTTTTACAGGCTCGGGGTCGGCGGCATCTTCGGTGGCCTGCTTGGCCGCAGTCTCGGAACCGCCCCGTGTTGTCTCCGTCTGTGTGAAAACATCGGATGCGGAGCGGTTGGCCGCGGTCGCCACAGCCGCGTCTGCTGATATTCGGGTTGTGGCTGAGCCTGTCAGTCGTGAGGAAACGCCGGTGCCGGCATCTGACCCTTCCTGATTCGAACTGCCGTTTCCGGCGTCATGGCTTGTTATTCTGGTGGTGCCAATAAGTGTTTGTGCGCTGGCAGGATTTGTATTGGCGGGCGATGGCGGCAGATCGCTGCCGTTGTTCTGCCGGTAGGAACTCACCGCATGGCGTGCTGCAAGGTCACGTTCTTGATAGCTGGCGATTTCGATCTGCACCGCCAAACGCGCCGCGGCAGGCCCGGACGGGTCTTTGAGCAGTTCCGCCAGCAGGCGCAGCGTTGCCCCCTGCATGATCTGGTTCAGCTGGGTCTGCAGGCGTGCCCGTTCGCCCGCATCCAGGGCGCTGATGGCCGATGCCAGCCGCTTGCTGTAATCGGCCAACGCTTCGCCTTCGCGGCGCGGCAGTTTCAGAAGACTGCCAAGTGTTTCGGCAAAAACGGAAAGGCTCTGAGACAACCGCATCTGGCCGGAAAGCCCGAGCAGCTCCATGCTGGATGTCTTGCCGGTCATGTTCGGGCGCGCGCTGGCAGGCACATTATTATCCTGTGCTGGCGCGCTTGCCACGACCTGTTTAGTCGATTGTTGTCGCTGATTCGCCTGCAGCGTTTGGGCGACGGATGTGGCGGGAACGGATGGCAGCATGGCCGGCTCCACGTCGGAGAGGCTCGTCCTCAAGTTAACGGTGCAGGCCGGCCAGACGGTTTTTGAACTTACAACCTTTGAGGTTGCCACCGTCGCGCCTCATGGCGACTTTCATGCCGGATAATTTGCTGAATATGCAGAAATTATCCCTAATTTTCTATTAATGAAAGCAGGGTTATTCATGTTCTGATTGCATTTGATTGTGCTTATGTAATGCGGCGTGGCTGGCTTTCAGCTATGAGCAAAAATGTCCGTCTCATCCCAGCCGAGAAGGTCGAGTTTGGATCGGGTCGGCAAGAAGGCGAAGCAGGCTTCTGCCAGTTCCATACGCTTGTCGCGAAGGAGACGCGTTACCTGCTTGTCGCGCAGTGCATGCAGATGCAACACGTCCGATGCCGCATATTCCAGCTGTGCTTGTGAAAGAGTCTCGGCCGCCCAGTCGGTCTGTTGCTGCGCCTTGGAAATATCGACTTCCAGCAGTTCGCGCAGATTATCCTTCAGCCCGTGCCGGTCGGTATAGGTCCGCGTCAACCGCGATGCGATCTTGGTGCAGAAAACTGGCGTCGTCGTCACGCCAAACGTGTGAAACAGAACGGCGATATCGAAGCGGCCGTAATGAAAGATCTTTTCATGCGTCGGGTCGGCCAGCAGGGCGACAAGGTTCGGTGCTTCCTTTTGGCCGGCGGCAATGCGAATGACATCGGCCGTGCCGTCGCCAGGCGAAAGCTGCACGACGCACAGGCGGTCGCGGCGCGGCACCAGTCCAAGGGTCTCCGTGTCTATGGCCACCGCACCGGTGTAGCGGGCAGCATCAGCCGCCGAAATATCGCCTTCGTGGTAACGGATCTGGGCCATGGGATATCCTCTTTCAATGGTGTGCATCGCTATACCGTAATCGCGAACCGCCCGGCTATATCTAATTGCTTTGCCTCGTTTAGAGTCAGGAAATGGCAGAGGATTGCACAAAACGCATTGCTGCGTTGCAACAAATTGGTTTCCCTTTCCACTAATGCATGGCTATAAGCAAATCATCGAAGCGACGCACTCCTCCTCCCAGCGTCGCCCGATACGGATCGACAACATCCTCCTCCTCCCAGTTGTCGGTCAAGTTTAAAGCCTGCCGCACCTCCTCCCGCGGCAGGCTTTTTCGTTTCCGGGATTTTTCGGCTCAAAATCCTGTTGGATATAATCCTGACAGACACTTCGCTTGCGTCACGCAAGTGTCATGTGGCGCCGATATACCGCACCTCGCCTTCACTTTTTCAACTCCTCAGCGAGGTTCCACCATGCGCAAAATTCTTGCCGCCCTGGTCGCTACGACCATTCTTGCCGGCGCCGCTCAGGCTGCCGAAGTTTTCCCGCTCGATCGCGCCACGATCCTGTCGGGTTCGCCGTTCGACTTCAAGGTCGAGTTCGATGCCGTTGTGAAGCCGGAAGACGTGAAGATCACCGTCAATGGTCAGGACTACAAGGCTGCTCTCGGCAAGGAAGTCGAGTTCGTTGCCGAAGAAAAGAACAAGGACAAGGTTCTGGGTTCGGCCGTCATCCTGCGTGACATCACCATCGCCAATGCCGGTGACTACAAGGTTGAGGTTTCTGCCGGTTCGGAAACCAAGAGCGTCACCTGGAACGTTTACGGCACGCCTTCGCAAGCCAAGGCCAAGAACGTCATCTTCCTGATCGCCGACGGTCTCTCGGTCGCTCACCGCACCGCTGCCCGTATCATGTCCAAGGGCATGAGCGAAGGTAAGGCCAATGGCCGTCTCAACATGGACGATGTGCCGCCGGTCGCCTTCATCGGCACCTCAGCCACCGACGCCGTCGCCACCGATTCGGCCAACACCATGTCGGCCTACATGACCGGTCACAAGACTGCCGTAAACGCTATCGGCGTTTATGCCGACCGTACCCCGTCGTCTGTTGACGACCCCAAGGTCGAAAACATCGCCGAAGCCCTGCGTCGTCAGACCAAGAAGTCGATCGGCATTGTTTCCACCTCTGAACTGCAGGATGCTACCCCGGCAGCTGTTGTCGCCCACACCCGCAAGCGTGGCGACAAGGCCGAAATCAATGGCATGCTGTTCGACGTGAAGCCTGAAGTCGTTCTCGGTGGCGGTTCCGCCTACTTCCTGCCGCAGGCCACCGCCGGCTCGAAGCGTAAGGACGACAAGGACTATATCGCTCTGTTAAGGAAGCCGGTTACAAGCTGGCAACCAGCAAGGGTGAACTGGCGACCGTTGCCGGCGCAAACGACGGCAAGATCCTCGGTCTGTTCCACACCGGTAACCTCGACACCACGCTCGACCGTGAGTTCCTCAAGAAGGGCACTGTCGGCAAGTTCCCGGAACAGCCTGGTCTCGTTGAAATGACCAAGGTTGCTCTCGAGACCCTGTCGAAGAACCCGGAAGGTTTCTTCCTGATGGTTGAAGCCGCCAACGTCGACAAGATGTCCCACCCGCTCGATTGGGATCGTGCCGTTGTTGACACGATCGAATTCGACAAAGCCATCGGTATTGCTCGCGAATTCGCCGCCAAGAACCCTGACACGCTGATCGTCGTCACCGGTGACCACACCCACGGCGTTTCCATCATCGGCACCGTCGATGACGACAAACCGGGCACTGAAATGCGCGAAAAGGTCGGCACCTATGCCGAAGCCGGCTTCCCGAACTACGAAGACAAGGACGGTGACGGTTACCCGGATCGCGTCGACGTTTCGCGTCGTCTGTTCCTGAACGCCAATAACGGTCCGGACCATTACGAAACCTTCCGTCCGAAGCTCGATGGCCCGTTTGCGCCTTCGATCCAGAACGAAAAGAAGGAATACATCGCCAACGAACAGTACAAGGACGTTCCCGGCGCAGTTCTGGTCACCGGCATCATCCCGAAGAGCGCAGACAGCGGCGTCCATGCTGTAGACGACATCGTTCTGCAAGCTGAAGGCCCCGGCGCTGAAGGTTTCCGTGGCTACATGGAGCAGAGCGACGTCTACAAGGGCCTCGCAGAAGCTTTCGCTCTCGGCGCAAAGCAGACCAACTAAGATCTGAATGACGTGGGGGCGTGCCTGTCTGGCGCGCCCCTGCGACTTTTTCCGGACTCCGTACGCGGCCTTGCATGCTCAGTCCGTTCGCATGATGATGAACAGACATTTTCACGAAGGAGAATGGTCATGAGCAAGCCCGATCAGGCGCGTTTCAATCGCCGCCACACTCTGGGTCTCATCGCCGGTCTGCCTCTGCTGGCTGCCGGTACGCGCGCGCAGGCCAAAAGCGCCATTTCGTTCGATGAACTCTACGGCAAGGTGAGCGTCCTTGGCCTCGAATTTTCCGAAAAGGTCAAACAGCTGAACGGCAAGGATATCGCCATGCGCGGTTTCATGGCGCCGCCGCTGAAGGCCGAAGCACAGTTTTTCGTGCTCACCGAAATCCCCATGTCGATATGCCCATTCTGCTCGACCGATAGCGATTGGCCGGACAATATCGTCGTTGTCTATCTCGGTGAAAAGCAAACCTTTACCCAGCCAAGCCAGACGATCGAAGTGCGCGGCAAGCTGGAAATGGGATCCTGGACGGACCCGGAAACCGGTTTTGTCAGCCTTTTGCGCATCCGCCAGGCTGAATACGCTACGGTTTGAAAACATGTTACCGCTGAAAATTGAAAATCTCGCCGTATCGTTCCCAGGTCTGGCAACGCCGGTGCTGAGCATCGATCGCCTCGAAATTGCCGCAGGCAGCCATGTGGCGCTGACGGGCGGTTCCGGTTCGGGCAAAAGCACGCTCATCAACATCATCGCCGGCCTCGAGCGCATTCGCGCCGGCCGTGTTTTTTGGGGTGAGCAAAACCTTGCAGATCTCTCGGAAGGCAGGCGCGATCAGTGGCGCGCCGGCAATATCGGGCTGGTCATGCAGGATTTCCATCTGTTTCCAGGCCTGTCCGCTCTCGACAACATTCTGCTTCCGGCGCGCCTGTCGCGTGTCTGCAATGGCGAATTGATCAAGCGTGCGCACACGCTGTTCGAAACGGTCGGCCTCAAGCGACCCGAGCAGCATATCGAAACCATGTCGCGCGGCGAAATGCAGCGTGTCGCCATCGCCCGCGCGCTCCTGCGCAAGCCGGGCGTGATTATTGCCGATGAGCCGACTGCCAGTCTCGATCTGGAAAGCGGCGAGGCGGTCGGCGATCTGCTTCTTGCCGTTGCTGCCGATGCCGGCTCCACGTTGATTGTCGCCAGCCATGACCAGCGGCTGGTCGAGCGGCTCGACCGTCGCCTCTCTCTCAAAAGCGGCCGTATTGTCGTCGACACGCAGGCCGAGGAGATCGCGACATGATCCGGTTCATTTTTGCGGACCTCCGCCGTCTCTGGCTCGGTGGCGCAGTCGTTATTCTTCTGGTGGCTCTTGCCACCGCGCTCGGCGTAGCGGTCACGCTGCAGGAACGATCCCTGCGTTTGGGAAGCGCCCGTGCGGCTGACAAGTTCGATCTTGTCGTCGGTGCCGCCGGCAGCGAAACCCAGCTCATTCTTTCCTCCATCTTTCTGCAGGCCGCGCCGCTGCCGCTTGTCGATGGTTCTGTCCTGACAAAACTGACTGCCGATCCGCGCGTTTCCTGGGCGGCTCCGGTCGGATTTGGTGATTCCTTTGCCGGCTATCCAATCATCGGTACGACAATCAGCCTCATCAGCGGCACGACGACCGGTTTTTCCGAAGGCAAGATGTTTGCGCTGGAAGGCGAGGCTGTTCTGGGCGCAGCCGTCGATCTATCGATTGGTGCGGAAATCAAACCCATGCATGGCACAGCCGAAACCGGTGGCCATACCCATGCCGGCCCAGCCTACAAGGTCGTCGGCAAGCTGCAGCCCACCGGCACGCCTTGGGACCGCGCCATTCTGGTGCCGATTCAAGCTGTCTGGCATGTTCATAATCTCGGTCATGAACATGGTCAGGAGGAAGAGGGCGCGCATCACGACGAAGACGGCCACGACCATGCTCATGAAGGTGAGGAAGGTCATGAAGAGGGTGATGCTCACGCAGAAGGTGAGACCGCCCGTGCTGAACCCGCAGCTCAGGTTGGCGCGCAAGAGGGGCAGAAATATGCCTTTGCCCTTGGTGCAGCCTCCTCGAAACATGTCGAGGAAGAACATCACGGCAGTATCGATCCCGATGCGCCTGTCGTGGAAACCTTCGGGGCGGGTACACCCGGCCTGCCGGCCATTCTCGTCAAGCCGAAGACGATTGCCGATGCCTATCGCCTGCGCCAGGAATATCGCTCGGGGTCCACGCTCGGTGTCTTTCCGGGTGAAGTCCTGACCAGCCTTTATGCCACGCTCGGTGATGCCAAAATGGTGCTGAGTGCCGTCGCTGCCGGATCGCAGGGGTTGGTAGCTGCTGCGCTCGTGCTCGTCACGGTGATTCACGTGGGACAGCGCCGCCGCCAGATCGGCGCCCTGCGCGCCTTCGGTGCACCGCGCAGCTCGGTATTCATGATCGTCTGGATCGAACTGTTTATGCTCGTCGCGCTGGGCGTCGGCATTGGTTTTCTGGTGGGGCTGAGCGCTGCCCATGTCGGCGCACAGATGTTTACCGCAAAAAGCGGTGTCATCTTGCCGGTCGGTTTCACGCGTGAGGATTTGCGGCTCGCTGTGATCCTGCTTGGTTTTGCCGGTGTGCTGGCCGCGGTTCCGGCATTGCTTGCCTATCGCCAGTCTCCTGCTCAGGCTCTCAGGGCCTGAGCATCATGGTGCTCACTGCAGCGCTTCTATCGCTTGAATAACGTCATCGTCGATCGTCAGGCCGTTCTCCAGCGCCTCTTGGCGCAATCCGCGTCCACGACGTCCCGGAAGCCGCACCCCCTCTTCACGGGCCATCTCCGTGGCAAGGGCGGCCATTCGCTCTGTCGCGCCACCGCCGGCCGCTGCATGCGGGTCGATTGCGATGATCATCTGTCCCAGCGCCGGGGCGGGGCCATGCTCATCGAACAATGAACTCGCCTGATAGGAAAAATTCGCACCCGTCAGGCCGGCCGCCAGCACTTCCACCATCAGGGCCAGTGCCGCACCTTTTGCGCCGCCAGCTGGCGCCATCGTGCCTTTCAGCGCTTCTGCCGGATCGGTGGTCGGGTGCCCTTCGGCATCAAAGGCCCAATCGTCGGGAATGCTGATCTTCTTCTGATTGGCCGCCATCACCTTGCCACGCGCCACCTTGGAAAGCGCAAGATCGATAACGAGAGGATCGGTGCCGGCAACCGGTACGGCAAAGGCAATCGGATTGGTGCCGTAAAGCGGCGTTTTGCCGCCCCATGGCGCCATCGCCGCCGGTGCATTGGCAAACATCATCGCCACCAGACCCTGTTCGGCAAAACGCTCAACGGTGAGCGCCATCACGCCGGCATGATGCGAGCGGTTGATAGCGGCAAGCGCGATCCCCTGTTCGCGTACGATTGCCGGAAGCCTGTCGACAGCCAGATCAAGAGCCGGATAGGCAAAACCGTGGCAGGCATCAATTGCCAGAATACCCGGTTTGGGCCGCAAAGCCTGCGGTTTGGCGCTGCCATTCACTTTGCCGGTCCGCACCTGTTTCACGTAGGCCGGCACGCGGCGCAGGCCATGGCCGGATTGGCCGGCCGCTTCCGACTGCACCAGCGCACGCGCAACAGATGCGGCGGCGGTGGCGTCAACGCCATTTTCCTGAAATACGGAGGAGAGGAGGATTTCGGCTTCTGCCAGCGAAATGTTCATGAACTGCACCTGTTGCGATGCAGCAAAAGCTATCAAGCGTCAAAGCCAAACGCTACCGCCGCAACGAAGTTTGTTCGTCGCGGCGCTGTTGTTTTTAGCGGATGGTGAACTGCATCGGGAAGGTAATGGTCTTGTTCACACCTTCCGGCGGTGCCGGAACGGGCGAGGCGCGTTTCACCAGCGCGAGCACTTCCTGATCTAGCAGGGACGAACCGGACGAGCGCGACAGCGAAACCGAAAGCACGTTGCCACCATTGTCGATCTGGAAACGCACATAGACCGTACCTTCCTCGCGGTTCGACCGTGCAGCCGCCGGGTAGCGCTTGCGACGCTCCAGATGCGCCGCGAGGCGACCCTGCCAGCGCTGCGGCGAAACCGAAGAAGAGCGGGAATTGCTCGCCGAGGTCTGCTGTGCCGCCGTGCGGTCGGACTGGTTGGCGTCGACCTTGGCTTCCTGGCTCGCCTTCGAAGCCTGAACCTGCTTTTTCGGGCGCGGCTTTTCCGCCACCTTCTTCTTTGGTTCCGCCGGCTTTTCAACCTGTTCGGGCGGACGCATCACCGGTAACGGCACTTCGACATTGTCGAGCGCTGCCATCTGTTCTTCGACGATCGGATCGACCTGCGGTTCCGGCGGTTCTTCCGGTATGGTCTCGGTCACTTCCTGAACGGGTTCAGGCTCCGGCGGCTGTTTTTCGACAACCGGCTCCGGTGGTGGTGGTTCAGGCGGCGTTATTTCTTCCGGTGGTGTTTCCGGTAGCGGTTCAACCGGTTCGGCTGTATCGCTTTTGATCTCTTCGGAATTTTCCGTCTGCTCGGAGATCTGTGTCTCTTCCGGCATGGCCGCTTCCGGCTCCGGCGCAAGCTCGATCATGATGGCAGGTGGCGGCGCGTTGTCGCCAGCCGCCATCACCGGTTCCCGCATCAGGTAGAGGCCCGCCCCGACATGCAGTGCAAGCACGACAAGCCCCGCCGTGCTCCATAGCGCAGCCTCTCCAAAACGCCCTGCCGGCGTTGGATTGAAGGTGACGGAGTTCACGGGGTTACACCTCCTGCGGGAGCCGGAGCTGCCGGTGCGCCGGTTGCCGCGGCACCGTCCTGAGCAGGCATAGGGGCCGGCAGGCTTTCAAGGCCAACAAGTGCGATCTTAAGATAACCGGCATCACGCAGCAGGTTCATCACTTCCATGAAGTGACCGTAATCGACCATCTTGTCGGCGCGCAGGAAAATCCGTGTATCGCGTTTGCCTTCTGTCAGGCGATCGAGCGTCGTTGCCAGTTCTTCGCGCGCCACGGTGTCGTTGCCGAGGTTGAGCGTCAGATCTTCCTTGACGGTAAGATACATCGGCTCGTCCGGACGCTCCGCCGGCTTGGCTGTCGAGGCCGGCAGATCGACATTGACATCGACGGTGGCGAGTGGCGCCGCCACCATGAAGATGATCAGCAAAACCAGCATCACGTCGATGAACGGCGTAACGTTGATCTCGTGGTTCTCGGCCATTTCCTCGCCGTGATGTTCGCGAATACCGCCAGCCATGGTGCTTACTCCCCGGCGACGAGCGAAACCGGCTTGGCGCGGCCACCCGGAGGAATCTTGCGGAAGTCGAGGTCACGGCTGACCAGTCGCTCAACACCGGCGGCGGCATCGGCCAGAAGCTGACGATAGCCGGTAACCGAACGGGCAAACAGGTTGTAGATCACCACGGCCGGGATAGCGGCGACGAGGCCGATCGCGGTTGCCAGCAGCGCTTCGGCGATGCCCGGTGCCACGACGGCAAGGTTGGTCGTGTTCGATTCCGAAATGCCTATGAACGAGTTCATGATGCCCCAGACGGTGCCGAACAGGCCGACAAACGGGCCAACAGAGCCGATGGTTGCCAGAATGCCCGTGCCGCGTGCCATGCGGCGTCCTGCAAAGGCTTCTATGCGGGAAAGCACGGAGGAAACGCGCTCTTTCACGCCATCGCCTTCAGCATATTCGATCGCAGCTTCGGACACCGCCATTTCTTCGGCGGCAGCGCGCAGCATCACCGCTGCCGGGCCGCCACGTCCCTCGGTCGCCTGCACGGCTTCCGCCAGCGTGCGGGACTTGCGAATGGCCTTGATTGTTCTCTTGGCACGTGCGCGTGCACCGGCCAGCTCAAGCGTTTTTGCAAACCACACGGTCCAGGTCAGAAGCGAGGCGATGGCAAGGCCGATCATCACGGCTTTGACGACCCAGTCGGCCTGCATGAACATGCCCCAAGGGGAAAGGTCATGCGGCAGGTCGGCACGTGGTGTTTCTTCACCTGTCGCCGGCACGATATCGGTCGCCTGCGCTGCCTGTTCTGCGCCCGGCTGTGCGGGAGCGGCGGGCTGTTCGGCCGTTGGTGCCGGTGTGGATTGTTCCGATGCTGCAGGTGCCTGCGCAGCGTTATTGTTTTCGGCCGGCGCCTGTGTCGGTTGGGCCGGCGTCGATTGAGCCGGAGCAGCCGGTGCCTGCTGGGCAGGCTGCGCTTGCGGCAAGCGACCGGTCGGGGCCGTAGGTGTCTGTGCGGCGGGTGCCGATGCTTCCGGCTGCGTCACCTCGGAAGTGGAGGGAGCTGTCGGGGCTGCATTCTGGGTCGGGGCAGGAGGCGTTGCCTGTGCAGGCGTCGAAGGCGTGCTGTTCTGCGTCGCGGATGCACTAGGCTCGACAGGCGGCGTCTGTGCCTGGACGGAGACTGCCATCAGGCTGGCTGCAACAAGTGCAGTGCAGGAAAACAGATGTATGCCACGGCCACGGGTGGTCGAAATGCGATTTGGGGCAATGGACATTCAATATTTCTCCGGACTCTAAACAGGCCTGCACGACGCATCTCATCGTGTGCCATGTCCGGGCGAATGCTTGCGCATTCCATCCGCCAGCGAACACGCCCTGGTGACGCTCGTGCCGTTCGGTTACCCGATAGTAAACTTGACTACCATTAGCAACAATAAATTGCCGAATCACGGTAAAATCAGGGTGTTTGAATCAGGTTTTACGGAGCAGCTTCGGCTTGTGGCCGTGACGTCCAAATAAAAAAGCCGCCCGAGATGCCCGGACGGCTTTTTCGTTTTCATTCCCGTTTGGCTTAGAGCGAACGGGTGATGTGTTCCACACGGAAGCACTCGATGACGTCGCCGGCGCGAATGTCTTCGTAGTTCTCGAAGGCCATACCGCATTCCTGACCCATCGGCACTTCGGACACTTCGTCCTTGAAGCGCTTGAGCGTCTTGAGCTTGCCTTCGTGGATAACGACGTTGTCGCGCAGCAGGCGAACGCCCGCACCACGTTCCACCTTGCCTTCGACGACACGGCAACCGGCAACCTTACCAGTCTTGGTGATGTTGAAGACTTCGAGGATCTCGGCATTACCGAGGAAGGTTTCGCGGCGTTCCGGCGAAAGAAGACCGGACATCGCCGCCTTCACGTCATCCACCAGATCGTAGATGATGTTGTAGTAGCGAAGCTCGATGCCACCACGCTCGGCGGCCAGACGGGCCTGCGCATTGGCACGAACGTTGAAGCCGATGATCGCGGCATTGGATGCTTCGGCAAGCGAAAGATCCGATTCCGTGATGGCGCCTGCACCCGAGTGAACGATGCGGGCACGCACTTCGTCTGTGCCCAGCTTGTCGAGCGATGCGATGATCGCTTCGACGGAACCCTGAACGTCGCCCTTGATGAGCAGCGGGAATTCCTTGTAGCCGGTGTTCTGCAGCTTGCTCATCATCTGTTCGAGCGAACCGCGCTGACCGGACTGACGGGCAACCGCCTTGTCGCGGGCCAGACGCTGGCGATATTCGGAAATCTCGCGA
>Ga0075364_10001559_pt1 | contig 12534 bp, 7 predicted proteins | sample EndMetdeltDD1764_FD_71517 | JGI IMG/M metagenome (GOLD analysis project Ga0075364, IMG submission 71517) | Populus endosphere microbial communities from Tennessee, USA - Endosphere MetaG P. deltoides DD176-4 | ecosystem: Host-associated > Plants > Roots > Endosphere | place: USA: Tennessee... | reverse complement strand
GTCGGGGTGCTGCGCCCGAACCTGACGTCCGTCTCCTACGGCTCGTGCACCGATCCCAACGCGCCGCTGGCCTGGCACAAGGGCGCGACCCTCGACGTGCTGTCCGGTCTCGGACCGAAGAAGCCGATCGACGCCCCGATCGTCTGGCCGGGCAACGGTTCGACGACGAAGCTCGACAAGTTCATCGTCGAGACGCCCGATCCCCTCGCGATGTGCGGCTGGTCGTCGGGCGGCGGCCTACCCGTGATCGCGATGATGCCCGAGCCTGCCGTCAACGTTTCGGCCACGATGACCGGTCCGACGGGCGCGCTGCAGGTCTGTGCGCTGTCATCGCAGAACGTCACCGACGCCGCGGCCAAGTCGATCCTCGCCGGCAACAACGCCATCACGGTGATGCCGCGCAACCCGATGGTTCCCGGCGTGTACACCGTCACGGTGACGACAGATGCTCGCACGGTCACGTGGTCGTTCACGGTCGATCCGCAGGCGGTTCGCCCCGCGACGGCGCCGACGACGACGACACCAACACCGCCGGCCACGCCAACGACCGTGCAGCAACCGGTCACGGACACCGCCGTGATCGGCACGGCGGGTGGATTCAACCCGACTGTGCCCTTCCGCCTGGCAGACACGCGCATCGGACTCGGCGCGACCCGCCTCACCGGCGGTACGGTGACCCGTTTGCAGGTCGCCGGGCAGGGCACGGCCCCGGCCGATGCGCGAGCGGTCAGCGCCAACTTCACCGTCATCGGGGCGACCCGGGTGGGATACCTGACCGCGTTCGCTTGCACCCCGACCGTGCCGACGGCTTCGACGGTCAACTTCACGACAGGCTCGGTGACCGCCAACTCGGCGTTGATCCCTCTCGATGCGGCTGGCGGCCTGTGCGTGTTCGCCAACGTCGACGCCGACCTCGTGGTCGACATCAACGGCTCGGTGTCGGCCGCGACGACAGGACGGTTCGTGCCGGCCACGGCGGCCCGCATCCTCGACACCCGCATCGCCTTCCGCTCGTCAGGCCGCTTGGCAGGCGGGCAGACCCTGGAGGTGCAGGTCACGGGCAGCGACACCGGCGTGCCGGCAGACGCCTCGGCGGTCTCCATCAACGTCACTGCGATCAACGCCGCCACCAACTCCTACGTCACCGCGTACCCGTGCTCGGCCGCCCGTCCGTTGGCATCGACTCTGAACCCCTCCGCTGGTGGCATCAGCTCGAACTCGGTCATCGTCGGGTTGAGCCAGACCGGCACGGTGTGCTTCTACAGCCCGACCGACGTCGATCTCGTCGCCGATCTCTTCGGCTACGTGTCGGCGAACACGGGCGCTCGGTTCACATCGCTCTCGGCGATCCGGGCGATGGACACCCGCGATTCGCAGGCCGTGCTCAACCTCGGCAGTGGCGGTGCTCCCCTCGCGGCGGGATCGACACACGAAGTGTCGCTCGCCGGCGTCCGCGGCATCCCAAGCGGTGCCGTGGCGATGTCGATCAACGTCACGGCCACCGATTCGGCGGACGCGGGCTACATCACGATCTGGCCGTGCACGGCCACCCGGCCAACGGTGTCGGCGCTCAACGCCGCGGCCGGGGTCACTGTCGCCAACGGAATCCAGGCCCAACTCTCGTCGCGCGGTTCGCTTTGCATCTATACGCAGAATGCGACCCACTTGATCATCGACGTCAACGGCTATTGGGGCAATTGATCGCCCGCCCGACCCCCAACGCACAAACAGAGACCAACAACGTACGACGCTCGCATGCCGATGATGTAGGTTTCATCGTGTAGCGGCTCCCTGACCACGCACAGCAGCATTCTGCGTGATCACTTGCAGGCGTCGCTGGTGGGGGTGCGAACGACATGGAACCGTCTGAGGAGGTCTTGAGAGGCCTGCTTGCCGCGGCACCCGACGCACTGCTCGTGGTCGACGGCGGCGGGCGGATCGTCTTCGTCAGCGACCAGGCCGAGCGCTTGTTCGAATGGAGTCGAAGCGAACTGATCGGCGAGCAGGTCGAGCGCCTGGTGCCGGAACGGTTCCGGCCGGGCCACCCCACGCTCCGCGACGGGTACGTCCAGCATCCGATGAGCCGCCCGATGGGCGCCGGGCTCGATCTGTGGGCACGACGCAAGGACGGCTCCGAGTTCCCGGCGGAGATCAGCCTGAGCGGATTCTCGACCGGTGAGGGCGAGATGGTCGCGGCGGCCATCCGCGACGTGACGGCCACCCGGCGGAGCGAACATCGGTTGCGGGCAGTCCTCGCCTCCGCTCCCGACGCGATCGTCGGAGTCAACGCGGCGGGACGGATCGAGCTGCTCAACGGCCAGGCCGAGCGGCTCTTCGGCTGGACGAGCCGCGAACTGCTCGGCCAGCAGATCGAGGTCTTGGTGCCGGACTCTGCGCTCGATCGCCACGAGGGCCATCGCGCCAACTTCATCGCCAACCCGTCCGTGCGCCCGATGGGCGCCGGTCTGCAGCTGTCGGCCAAACGCAAGGACGGCTCGACGTTCCCGGCCGAGATCAGCCTCAGCGCGGTCGACGAACGCGATTCGCTGCTCGTGCTCGCCGCCGTACGCGACGTCACCGATCGCGTCGAGCTCGAACGGGTGCGGCGCCGTGAGGCGTTGGAAGTGCAGCGCGAGCGCTCGCACCGGCTGGAGAGCCTCGGACAGCTCGCGGGCGGGGTTGCCCACGACTTCAACAACCTGCTCGGTGTGATCCTCAACTACAGCGCGTTGCTGGTGCGCCAGCTGACGGACGAGCAGTCGGTCGCCGACGTCAACGAGATCACCGCCGCCGCTGAACGGGCGTCGGCCCTCACCCGGCAGTTGCTCGCTTTCGCCAGGCGCGACAAGGCTTACCCCGAGCCGACCGACGTCAACGAGGTCGTGTCCCAGTTCGCGTCGTTGCTCGAACGGACCCTCGGCGAGAACATCGAGCTACGCTTCGAGCTCGCACCTGAACCACTCGTGGTCCTCATCGACCGGCATCAGCTCGAGCAGATCGTGCTGAACCTGTCGCTCAACAGTCGCGACGCGATGCGCCGTGGCGGCATCCTCACGATCAGATCCAGCCTCACGCTTGCTCGGCCGGGTGCGACAGCCGACCCGGGCGAGGCCCGCGACACGGTTCGCCTCGACGTGATCGACACAGGTGCCGGCATGAACGACGAGGTCGTGTCGCGGGCGTTCGAGCCGTTCTTCACCACCAAGCCACAGGGCGAGGGAACAGGTCTCGGTCTGGCAACGGTGCACGGCATCGTCGGTCAGAACGGAGGCAAGGTGACCCTTTCCTCGTCGCCCGGAATCGGTACGACGGTCTCGGTGCACTTCGACCGGGTCGCCGGCGAGGCTTCGAGCGCCAAGAAGTCACGGCAGGCGGGCGACGGAGGACCCGAACGCCTCCTTCTGGTGGAGGACGAAACGGCCTTGCGCGTGGTCACCGAGCGGATCCTGCGCGAGCGCGGCTACGACGTCGTGACAGCGGTCGACGGCGTGGACGCGATCGAGGTGTTCGAGCGACTCGGCGGCGAGATCGACGCACTGGTCACCGATGTCGCGATGCCACGCATGCGCGGTGATGAGCTCGCTCGCCGGCTCACCGAGCGCCTTCCAGGTCTGCGTGTCGTGATGATGTCCGGCTACGCATCGGGCGACGTCCTCAACCACGATCGCGTTCTCGAGAAGCCGGTCTCGCAGGGCGACCTGCTCCGAGCCATCCGGGAGGCGCTCGATGCGTGACCGAGACACACCCATCGGCGTGCTGATCGTCGACGATCACGTCATGTTCGCGCAGAGCCTCGGCCGGCTGCTCGCCGACGAGGAGGGCATCGACGTTCTTGGCATCGCCAACAGCGGTGCGCGCGCGATCGAGATGGCCCGTCAGCTGCACCCGACGGTGATGCTCATCGACTACCAGATGCCCGATCGGAACGGCGTGGCGATCAGCGGCGACGTCAAGTCGATCGACCCCGACATCATGATCGTGATGATCACCGGCACCGATGACGACAAGGTCTTGATCGGGGCGATCGAGGCGGGCTGCTCCGGTTTCCTCACCAAAGACCGCGCCGCGAGCGAGGTCGCCGAGGCGATCCGCGGCGTCGCCGAGGGCGAAGCCCTCATCTCCCCTGCCCTGTTGGCGCGGCTGTTGCCCAAGCTGCACCGCACATACCGCTCGGTCGGCGACGACCTCACCGACCGCGAGCTCGACGTGTTGCGTTGCCTCGCCGAGGGAGCCGCCGGCAAGGCGATCGCCAGCCAGTTGCACCTCAGCCTGAACACGATCCGCAACTACACCCAGTCGATCCTGTCCAAGCTCAACGCGCACTCGAAGCTGGAGGCAGTCGCGACTGCCGTCCGAGAGGGCATCATCAGCTACCCGTCCAGCGCCTGACCCGACCGCGCGAACGCGTGTGGCCGCCACGCGTTTGGCCCACCAATTTGGGATCGGCTGCACCATGTCTCGGCGCCGCGGCCTGCCGATGACATGTCATGCTCGACGTTCGAATTCCGGCCGATTGGAACGATGAGCTCCCGACCCTTGACACAGGGATCGATTCGCAGGTTGCGGCCGGCGCCGAGCGCCGCCTCGCGGCATGGGCCACCGGCCTTGGCCGCCCGATCCACGAACCGGTCGCGTCCCGACGAATCGCCAGGGCCGGCGGCATCGTGGCGGCCGCGGCGTTGGCTGCGTACTTGATCTGGAGAGTGACGGCGACGTTGCCTGCCGGTGGCTCTGACCGCGTCGTGGCCTGGATGCTCGTCACGTTCGAGGCGCTGCCGCTGTTCGGCCTGGTGCTCAAAGCCGTGACCCTGTGGAACATCGACAACGACTCGCCGCAGCCGATCACGTCGCTGCCCGACGGGCAGCGCGTCATCCTGTTGATCCCGACCTTCAACGAGCCGATGGAGGTGATCGCCCCGACCATCGCCGCGGGATGCGCGCTCGAGCCGGCGCACGAGACGTGGGTGCTCGACGACGGCGATCGACCCTGGGTCGCCGAGATGTGCGCCACGTACGGCGCCCGCTACGTGTGCAGGCCCGTGCACGATCACGCCAAGGCCGGCAACATGAACCACGCCCTGGACCTGATCGAGCGCGAGGGTCGCACGGGCATCGGCGGCGCCGACTACATCGCTGTCCTCGACTGCGATCACGTGCCTCTGCCGACATTCCTCACAGCGACGCTCGGATGGTTCGCCGACGACGGGATCGCGCTGGTGCAAGGTCCGCAGGCGTTCTACAACGGCGGCGCGTTCGACGACGACGGCGCCAGCGGCGAACAGGGCCTCTTCTTCAACGTGTTGATGCCCGCCCGGGCCCACGCCGGCGCCGGCCCGTTCTGGTGCGGGTCGACATCGGTCCTGCGGGTGAGCGCGCTGCGCGCGATCGGTGGTGTCGCGACCGACACGATCACGGAGGATCTGCACACGACGTTGCGACTGCTGCGCGCCGGCTGGCGGACCGTGTACCACCATCAGACCCTCGCCGTCGGTCTGGCCCCCGAGACACCCGAGCAATACCTGCTGCAACGCCGGCGGTGGGGCATGGGCGCGATGCAGATCCTGGTGCACGAGAAGCTGTGGAGCGCCAAGCGGTGGATGTCGTGGAGGACGTTCCACGAGTACCTCAACGGCACGCTGTGGTGGCTCGAAGGCATCGCGACGCTGATCGCGTTTGTGATCCCGATCGGCGTGATGGCGACCGGCGCGCAGACATCGACGGCGAGCCCGCTCGCGTTCGCGGTCGCGTTCGGCGCGATGTTCACGCTCCGGTTGTGGGGTGCGAAGCGGCTGATGCGCAAGCAGATCCACTGGCCCACCGCCTTCGCGCTGCGCGTGTTCCGGCTGCCGATCGGCATCGCCTGTTTCTGGTGGCTGGTCACGCGCGAAACGCTCGAGTTCGAGGTCACGCCGAAGGGCGGTGCGGATGAGCGGCGGCGGGGCCGCGCCCCACGGATCGTGTGGGTGATGGTCGGCATCGTCGGGTGCGTTCTCGCGTTCGCCACTGCCGGTGCGCTCGGGCTGGTGCCGTGGAGGACGAGCGACGGAGCGACCGTGGCCTCAGGCGTGTGGCTGGCTCTGGCGGGCATCGTGCTGGTCTGTGGAGCCCGCCGGATCACGTCGCGCTCCTACGCGACGTCGCGACGCAACGGGTATCGCGTCGATGTCGATTCGCAGGTCGAGATCGACGGCGTCTACGGCGAGCTCGTGGATGTTTCGGTCGGCGGCGCGGCCGTGCGCTTTCCGGCCGGAGTGCTTCCGGCATCGGGCCTCGTCGACGTCAGCCTGCCCGGCGCGCCGTCGATCAAGATGGAGATCGTCACCAGCCGCGGCTCGGTTGACGGCCGCGTTCATGCTGCCCTCCGCGTGCCTCCGGCCGATTGGGCGTCGCTGCGGGTGATGGCGCTGTGGATGTTCCACACGCCCTGCGGCGTTGTGCCCGGCCTACCCGACGGTGTGCCGGCGGTCGCGATCCTGCCGGCATCCTGACGAGGCCGACGGCGCCTACATTGGTCGTCCATGTACGGACGATCGAGCCTGACCAGCTGTGCGCCGGTTGGTCGTCGAAGGCGGCCGGCAGCGATGTTCGTTCTTGCCGCACTCGTCGCCGTGCTCGTCGGATGTAGCGACGAGAAGAAGCCCGCCGCGGAATCCGACGCGCCACCGCCCACGAGCGTGTGGGGCGCCATCACGGCTGGCATCGTCGACGGCGTCGTGTCCGAGCAGGCAGCCCTGCAGGCATTTGCGTTCGCGCATGATGTCGACATCCCCGGTGTGAGCGTGCCGAGGGGCGACGATCTCGGCGAAGTGCCATCGTCGGGAACGGCCGTGCGGGAGTGGGTCGAGCAGTACCGTGACCAACTGTCCGCCGAGCAACAGGACGTGATCGACAACACCCCGCCGTATGCGGAGGAGGCCGAGCGACTGGTGATCGACGCGGAGGGACACCACATCGACCACGGTGGTCTCGGCGGAGGCGGGCGGTTGCGCCCGCTCGACATCGTCTCCGATGACCTCATCGACGCGGCCGAGACCACGGCGACCGCGTTGATCGCTGCGCTCGCGCAACGCCTCGGGCTGGCGCTGCTGCCGAGCGGCTTCCCCGATCTGCGCGGCTACGGCAAGGCGTACCGCGTCCCGTTCGAAAGCGTCGACATCGTGTTCGAGCCGTTCGCCCAGGGCCATGTCCTCATGGAGACGTCGCCCATCATCGGCACCGGCGTCTTCTCCAGCTCCGCCTGCAACATCCAGGTCTTCAAGGGTGGATGGTCTGGGGAGTCTGCGGTGAACGGCGGCTTGTCGCCACGGATGCAAGTACTGCTCGCGCACGAACTGATCCACTGCTTCCAGAACGCTGTCAAGCCGTATCAGCTGCCTCCATGGATCGCAGAGGGCACGGCCACCTGGGGAGCCACCGACCTGCTCTCGATGGCGGAAGACATCACGGCCGGCGCGTGGAAGATCGGCTGGATCGGGCGCAACTACCTCCCGGTCGAGGGTCGCACATATGATGCCGTCGGCTTCTGGGCCCTTGCCAAGGCGCAAGGCATCGACGTGTGGGCCGATCTGATGGCGATCTGGCGGGACGGTGCGACCAGCAAAGCGCTGTCCACGGTTGGCGCCGACACCGAGGCGATGCAGACAGCGTGGAGCGCGACGTACATGCGCCGGCAGGAGTGGGGCGATCCGTGGGTGCTGAAGGGTGTCGGCATCCCCGCCGATGCCACGGTCAACCTGATCGCCGCGAACGTTCCCCACTCCGGCACGTTCAGCGATCAGCGCGAGCCGCACTCTGCCTCCGACTACCTCGCCAACGTCGACGACGACATCGTGTTCGTCACAACGCCCTCGGGCAAGGCCAGTGTGCACGACGAGAACGGGGTCGGCATCACGGGTTTCGGCACCGCCCAGTTCTGCCTGATCGAGTCGTGCAAGTGCCCGAAGGACACCCCTCGCGCCGGCGAGGACATCGCGTCGGTGCACCTCCAACAACCCTTCTCGCTCGCGTTCTCCGGTGGAGCGACAGGTGCGACTCTGACCTTACGTGCGCTCGACCTCAAAACCGCGTGCGGCAAGCCTCCCGTCGTCGACACCTCGCCCGATGAACCAACTCCGCCGTGCACAACGGGTTGCGCGCGCTCGAACGGCGATCCGCACCTGACCACGGTGCAGGCGCGGCGTTACGACTTCCAGGGCGCCGGCGAGTACGTGCTGTTGCGCTCCACAGCCGGTGACTTCGAGGTGCAGGCTCGCCAACAGCAGTACGAGCAATCGGCAGCTGTGGCGATCGACACCGCGATCGTGGTGGCCGTTGGCGACCACACCGTGCAGGTCGCGATCACCGGAGACGGCACCGACGACGGGATCGAGACGCGCATCGAGACGCGCATCGACGGCCAACCGGCACAGATCACCACCGGCCAAACCACCGCGCTCGGCACCGCCGCAACCATCGACCGCACGGAACGAGCGATCAGTGTTGCGGTCGGCGGCACCGGCACGGGCGCCGACGGCACGGTTGTGCACGTGCTCCTCGGTAACACCGACTACGGCCTGCAGCTCGAGATCGAGGCAGGAGGCTCACTGGCTGCCGCTGGCGTCGGGTTGCTCGGTGTCGGCGATCCGTTGGCCGAGTACCCGCTGCCGTTCCTGCCCGATGGCAGCAGTGCCGTTGGCGCGACGTTGCGCGACGCGGTGTATCGATCGCTGGGGCCGGCCTGGCGGGTAACGGGTGACTCGTCGAAGTTCACCTACTCCGATGGTGAAGGGCCGGGGTCGTTCGACCGCGACGATTTCCCCGATCTCGATTCGGTGAAGACGATCGACGACCTCTCCGCGGCCGATCGCGCCCGGGCCGAGTCGGCGTGTGGAGACATCGCCACCGGCGAAGTCCGCGATGACTGCGTGTTCGATGTGTCGGTCTCCGGCGACGCGGGTTTCGCCGGCGCGGCGACGCTGATCGACGAGCTCGTCACCGGCGGTGCGGGTTCGTTGACCCAACCGTTGCCGGCGCCGACCGGAGCCGTGACGACGACGCCGCCGGTCGCGACCAACGGGCTCGCCGACATCACAGCCGACTTCGACTCGATCAAGGGCGCGGCGATCGACGGTGACACCGCCTATCTCGCCGTCGACTCGCTCGAGCACGACGGCGCGGCGGTGATCGCGATCGACCTCTCCACCGGCACGGTCACGAACAGCAAGGCGTTGGACGCGGTCGGACAGATCGCGTTCGCGGCCGGCTCGCTGTGGGCGGACACCACCACCGATGGATGCGAGTTGTCGCGGCTGGACGGTTCGACGCTCGATGTGGTGGCGACGGTGTCCGTCACGGTGTGTCCGTTCGGTGTTCCACTGGCTGCCGGCGGAGACGCGGTGTGGGTGCTCGACTCCACGACAGACAAGGACGGGCTTTCCGTTCCGGCGCTGCGGGCCGTCGATGCCGACAGCAACACGCTCGGTCCGCCGATCGCCGTGCCCGACACGGCCGACAGCTTCATCACCGGCGGCGCCTACGGAGTCGTCAGCCGCGACTCGGATGCCTACGTGCTCGTCACCGGCAGCGATGCGCCCGAGGAGGTTGCCAGCGGCGCCACGTCGGTCGCGGTTGGGGCGGACGGCGTCTGGGTCGGGACGACGGGCATCTCGCTGATTGCAGGTGGCCGCACGCTCGCGTCGTACCCGGACGTGTCCAGGCTGCGTGGTGCCACGGGGTCCGCAGCGTTCGCGGCGACCACGGACAACAACGGCGCCGACGTGCTGGCCGAGTTGCGCAGCGATGGCAGCCCGCCCTCTGTCATCGCCCGGCCGCCGGCATCAGACGATGCCAACGCCCCGCAGCTGTCGTTCTTCACCGACGATCCGCTGGTGGCCGACGAGGGCTGGGTCGTGCAGTTCTGGCGAGTCGGTGAGTTCCCCGACGTCTCGATCAAGGCGATGATCATCGCTCGTTGACGCCGACGGCCGCAGGGCGGGTCAGCGTCCGCGACGGCCGTCGATCGTCTCACGGATGATGTCGGCGTGGCCGAGGTGCTGCGCCGTCTCTTCGATCATGTGCAACGCAACCCAGCGCACGCTCTCGTCGGCCATCGCGGACAACGCACATCGTGCGTCGAGATCGAAGCCGGCCAGGATCTCGTTCGATGCAGCGATCTGTTGTCGGTAGTCGGCAACAACCGTCTCGACCGTGTCCGTGTCGGCGAGGCGGAAGGTCGAGTCCTCGCCGTCGACAGTTGGTGACTGCACCTCAGGCCACTCGCCAGGGAAACTGCGCCCCGCCACGATCACCTGGAACCATCGCCGTTCCCAGATCGCCGAGTGCTTGACCAAGCTCAGCAGCGAGAGCGCGCTTGCCGTCGGGGTCATCCGTACCTGCGCCTCGGTCAGGCCGTGCAACCGCTCGATCAGCCCCTCGCGTTTGTACCCGAGGAACTCGAACAGCGCCGCCCGTTCCGCATCGGGTGACGTGCTGGTGTTGGCTTCCGACATGCCGAGAACCTAACCGCCGACCACGGCCCTGGCAGCGGCACCCGGGCGCGGGAGTGGCACCCGAGCTCTGGGTGGAATCGGATGCACGGGTGCACTGAATTCCACCCAACGCCGTTCGGTCTGCCGGCGTTACGGGAGGTCGCTGGGGTCGGTCGCACGCAACACCACCTCTGGCACGACGAGGAACCGCGGCGTGAGCGCTGTCCTGATCTCGAGGTGACGGAGGAGGAAGCCTCGTTCGTCGAGTCGTTTGCGGCGCAGCCAGCCGGTGACTTCGTCGTTGCACTTGCTCGTGTTGCACGCGCGGCACGCCGGCACGATGTTGTCGAGCGTGTATCGGCCGCCACGCGAGAGAGCAAGCACGCAATCGCGCTGCAGTGGCACGCCGGTGGCGCCGCAGTAGGCGCAGCCTCCCCACGCGTCCCGGAGCGCAGCCCACTGCTCGGCGGTGAGATCGTGCTCGACCCGATCCATGCGGCGCTTGCGCCGCCGGGCAGCCGTGGCCTTCCGACTTCGACTGACCGCCATCGCGCCAGCGTATTCAGACACCGCAGCTCCACCGCGGCATTGACTCGAAGGCCGACGCGACTGCGACAATGGTGCGTGGTCTTCTCCGCAGCCCGGCGCCGGCGATTCACCGCCGCCGTGGCCCTCAGCGTCGCAGTGCTCGTCGTCGGCGGATGCGGATCGGACGAGAACCGATCGCCGTCGACCACGACGATCGGTGCGCCACCGACCTTCGCGCCGTCCACGACACCGGCACCGTCCACGACCCCAACGGTCAGCACGACGACCGTTCCCACTGGTGTCACGACCGTCGGCGTGCAACGCGTCGACGTCGCGCAACTCGCCGAGCTGCTCCCCGACCTGTCCGTGACGACGTCGCCCGCGACGCACGTTGTCGAGCTGCAGAATCGGACGCTGACCGTCGCCGCGACCGGCTCGATGCTGTGCGTCGGTGGCGGTGACTTCGGCCTGCAGCCCGATGCCTGCGCCGACCTCGGCACCGGCCCCGGCATCGTCACGTACAGCGACAACGCGGAGACCCCGGTGCATGCCGTGCTCACCAGCAGCGACGTCTCAGTCGTCTTCGTGCCGCCGGGCGGCGTCGAGCTGTCGTGCTTCAACGAGCCGATCTCGTCGATCGGCCCGCTCGTGCTGTGGTGGTGCGAGAACACGTTCGCCCCGGTCATCCGATTCGTGGTCACCAACGGGCCCCAGCTCGAGGTTGCCATCGGCTGATCGATCGCCAACCGGTCGCGCTTGGACCCTGGCCACGCAACGGGCGAGACCAGGGTCGAGAGCGATGACGGTGGAAGTCCTCAGGCGGCGAGGTTGTAGTAGCCGTTGAGATCGGCGACGACCTGTGTGCCTTCGTTGACGTACAGGCAGACCTTGCCATCGTTGCCGATCCTCACCGGCGTGAGGTTGGCCTGATCCACACCACGGATGAAGTTGAGGAACGACACCAGCGGGCGGGGCTTGCCGCACGGCCATGCCGTGACGTAGCCGGGGCCGGTGGCCTCCGTGATCGTGACGTTGAGCATCACGGCCACCGCATCGGCAGGAACGCCGTTGGCGCCGGCGGCCTGAACCTGGACGATCGTGCCCCGCCCGAGCGGGCCCGGCCGTGATCCCGCCACACCCGTGCCGTCACGGGTGTCGAGGATGCGCACCGGTGTCATACCGGTGAACGTCACGCCCGGTCCGGGAGCGAAGTAGCCCTGGATGTCGACGACGAGATCGGTTGCCACCGACGCGTAGAAGCAGACCTGGCCGGTCGACGACACCCGCGCCGTCGCCAGGTTGGCGACCGTCGTGTTGGCCGGATCGAAGTTGACGTTCGACACGACCGGACGGACCCGGTCGCACGGGAACACCGAGATGTATCCGGGCGACGTGCCCCCCGTGGCGGTCACGTTCATAGTGACGGCGCGAACATCGGCGTCGGCGGGCACTCCCCCGGCACCGGGCACGGTGAACGGAAGGACCTCACCAGCGGCGAGCTGCCCGATCGGCCGCGACCCCAGGCCGGTGCCGTCGCGGG
>Ga0075364_10001558_pt1 | contig 12538 bp, 11 predicted proteins | sample EndMetdeltDD1764_FD_71517 | JGI IMG/M metagenome (GOLD analysis project Ga0075364, IMG submission 71517) | Populus endosphere microbial communities from Tennessee, USA - Endosphere MetaG P. deltoides DD176-4 | ecosystem: Host-associated > Plants > Roots > Endosphere | place: USA: Tennessee... | reverse complement strand
TCAATACGCCGGGCTCTGACAGCGCCATCAATTCCCATTGCGGTCGTCGTCTGACCACCCTATTGAGTCTGAATTTTCTTTAGGATGAGTGGCTCGCAGTGCTCGCCTGGAAGGACCAGATCGAGGCCAAAGCCACCGCTCTGTTCGAGGCCGCGATGGCGGGGTGGCTTTGGCGAAACCACCAACGCCCAGTCGGCGGTTCAAGACCTTTTGATGGCACCAAACGGTCCTGAAGCAATGTTAGGCGGGGGAGGCTAAAGTTGAAACCTCGGTGCCCAGGCTAGTGCTTCTCTTCAGGAAGACCTGACTGCCGGAGTGCGGTTCGCATTAGAATGACAGCTCCAGCACCAGCTGTTTAAAGAGGTGACTTGCAATGACATCATGATGCCAATAGGTATGATTCTGTCAAATGAGAGTCAACTGTCAATATGTGGCCGGGAGAGATTGGGATGACGTCAATGCGCTTCGAGGGACAGGTCGCGATCGTGACCGGTGGGGGCAGGGGGCTTGGCCGCCTCTATGCCATGGAACTTGCCCGGCGCGGCGCGAGCGTGCTGGTCAACGATCTGGGCGGATCGAGCATCGGCGAGGGCGTGGATGCATCGGTCGCCAGCCAGGTTGTGGCCGAGATCGAGGCGGCAGGCGGCATTGCCGCGGCTTCGACTGACAGCGTCGCCACGGCGGAAGGTGGGCAGGCGATTGTCGATGCCGCGCTCGCCAGCTTCGGGCGGGTCGATATCGTCATCAATAATGCCGGGATCATCCGTTTCACGCCTTTCGACGAGATCACGGCCGACGAATGGCACAAGACGCTGAGCGTCCATGTCGATGGCAGTTTCAACGTCAGCCAGCCGGCATTCCGCGTGATGAAAAGCCAGGGTTATGGCCGCTTCGTGTTTATATCCTCCTCCTTTGGCGCGTTCGGCCAAGCCGGGAATGCGAGCTATTCGACGGCAAAGTCGGCGCTACTCGGCTTGTCCAAAGTGGTGGCGCTGGAAGGTGCGGCGCATGGCATCGTGTCCAATGCGGTGCTGCCGATGGGCTTTTCGCGCATGGTGACCGACCAGGGACCTTATGATGAGGTTCCGCCGGGCAGGCAGGCATTTTACGATGCGATCCGCCCCGAACTGATCGCGCCGCTGGTGACCTATCTGGCAAGCCGTGAGTGCAGCCTTACGAATCGCGCCTTTGCCGCTGCTGCCGGCCGCTATTCGCGCGTGTTTTCCGGCTATGGCGAGGGCTGGCTTTCGGAGGCAGGCAGCACGCCAGGCGCTGAAAACATTGCCGAGCGGATCGCGCAAATCGATGCGACCGATGGCTTTTTCGTGCCCAATTCCTCGGTGGATGAAACCATTACCGTCTGCCGTCAGCGTGGGGTGGACATCAGCAAGATGTAACGCCAATGACGCAAAAAATTGCCGGAACCGCCAGTCCTAAGAAATGAGGAATCACGAGACCTTCGAGGAAGGGTAACTTGGTGATTGGCTGGTCGGTTGTCATTCCCGGTTGAGGCTTCGCAAAATCCTATCGATCGCAAGGTGCCGGTGCCGTCACTTAGGCATTGCCTTGCCCCGCATTCACGCGGGCTAATGTTGTTAAGTCCGCTCGGCCCGCCAGTGCCTTTGGCAGAACAGCCGGATATCGGTATCGAGTTCGGCTTCTTCGGGCGACACATCGCCAAAGCCGCCGTGGGGCGCGGCTTCGAGCAAGTGGAGCTCGGCCGGGACATTTGCGGCGCGCAGTTTGCGGTGCAGGCGCACCGCGTTTGACAGGAACAGGTCGCGCGTGCCGGCGGTGATGAGTGTGGGAGCAAAACCCCTGGCAAAATCTGCGAACAAAGGGGAAAGGTAAGGATCGTCGAGCCGATACCCTGCTGCATAGAGCAGGTTCACATCCATCAGGCTGCCCATAGCGTCAATGCCGGCGTTGGTGTGAAAACTGTCACCCATCTCGGTAAGGTCCACTTCCGGCGAGATCAGCACTGCGGCGGCAGGCAGGGGCAGTCCTTCGTCGCGCGCGCGGAGGATTGTCGCCGCGGCCAGGTTCGAGCCCGCCGAAGCTCCTCCGACGATCACGTCGGCTGGTTCGCGATCGCGCAGCAGCATACGGTAAAAGGCCAGGCAGTCATCGAGCGGAGCGGGATAGGGATGATCGGGCGGCATGCGGTAGTCAGGCGCGAAAACGCGGACGCCAAGCTTTGTCGCCGTGCTCGCGCCCATCACAGCGCACAGCTCCCCGCCGCCCATGATCAGGGCACCGCCGTGAATGTCGAGAAAGACCCGGCGGTCAGCCGCATCGAGTCCTTCGGGCACGATTTCGAAACCGCGCGCGCCGCCTTCGGTCACGTCGCGAATCTCTCCCTTGAACGGCGGCTTCATGGCAGCGTAGCCTTGCGCGATCATGGCATCGGACGCCGCGATGAACTGCTTCCAGCCAGCGATGTTATCGAGCGATGGATAAGCAGCCCTGGGGTGCGCCGCCATGCCCAGCCAGCCTTGTGCATGTGGGCTGAGATGCCCAGGAACCGGAATTTCCCGCACTGGAACCTGCAAGAAAGGTTGCTGACTATCGACCATCTCTCAATCCTCACCAATATGTGCATGCCAATATTTCTGGTTCAGCCAAGGAATTCTTTGGCCTCAAACTCCAACACCAAATAGTCCAGTTTTCAGGTGGCAGAGCAGGAAACCGGTAACACTCGAAAGATATCTCCGGTATTGTCCCCGCCTTGCCAATGTAGAGCGCTCGCCTTGGAATGGTCGCTCCACCTGTTTAACCCTGCATAGATCGAATTTGTCGAAATGGCCGACGCGCCCTCAACATGCAGGTCACCATTATGGGTACGGTGATCGCTACAACGACCGATATCGAATAACGCAAATCATTGGGCCCCGAGAAGATGTGGTCGGTTATTGCGCCCACGACGATGGGACCTATCGCCAAACCGACAATGTTGAGAACAGTGAGATAACCAGCGGTCACTTGCGCGCGAATTTGGTTTGGGATGGCGATCTGCAGGGCAATCGGTGCGCAAGCGAAACACATGGGCTTCAGGAACAGCATCGGTGCCATTACCGCGAGCGCGAGTTCGCCGCTTGGCATAAGAGGCGCAGCCACGCCGAACACTCCCGCAAGCAGAAAGCTGTATCCGGCCAATTTGAGCGGCCCATCAAGCGTGTTCCGCCTGGTAAGCCAGTCAACTGCCCAGCCAGCGAGGTAACTGCCGGATATCGCACTGACGAACGTAAGCGCGCCTAACGCCACGCCAATTTCCGTCGCGGTCCACCCGTAAATGCGGATGAAAAGCGTCGGGGCCCAGGTGCTGGCTGCCCCGGACATGACGTTTGCCATCGCCATCGACAAGGTGATGAGGATTATGAACAGGCGGCGCTTGCCGATTTCTTCGAGAAGTTCGGAGAAACCTAGGCGCGCCTTGCCAGCAATCAGCCCTCGGCGTCGCGGTTCACGGATTAACAGCAACAGTGGTGTTAGCAGTACCCCAGGCAAGGCCATAGCAAGAATTGTCGCCTGCCATGGCGCCAGGCCGAACACTAGGCCAGAAGGTGAGACAAGCGCCTGTGCCTCGAACCATCCCACCACCAGGCCACCGCCCGCGAGCGCGATGGACGCGCCGGCGAAACTGCACATCGAGAACATGCTGATCGCCCGCCCGACGCGATCGGGCGGGAAATAGTCGCTAATGAGCGAATAGCCAGCAGGACTCAGGCTCGCTTCTCCGAAGCCCACGCCCATTCGCGCCGCAAATAATTGCGTGTAGTTCCTTGCCAGGCCTGTCATCAACGAGAAGCAGCTGAACATGCCAACCCCGCAACCGATAATCAGGCGACGTGGAAAGCGATCCGCCAATATGCCCAATGGGATCGCGGCAACGACATAGAACGTGCCAAAGGCCAACCCCTGAAGCGCTCCGAATTGTGTGTCCGACAGACCATAATGCGCATTGATCGGTTCAATTAACAGAAGCATGACAGTACGGTCGCAGCTCGAAACGATCATTGCGATCATCAGCAGCGCTAGCGTCGTCCAGGCGTAGCGGGGTGCCGGCCAGTCGTCATCGGGCGTCGGCAACACCGGGCTGATCTGTTGCATATTTTCCCCTTCGGCGCTCTTGTTGCTGGACCAGTGTAACTTGCGCTACACCCTCGCTTCACGTTCGAATTCCACTCGCACCACATCGTCCGCTAACAATGCCGTCGATCCTGCAAAGCGACCGGTATCGATCAACTGCGAATACCCCGATACAAGCACCTGCGTTGCATGCCAAAATTCGCGGCGTTGCACACCGCAGTTGTTCGAGCCACTTACCTTTGCGGTCGTTACTGTTGGCCAACGCGGCATAGCTCGATCACAGGGAAAGTGCGTGTCGTAGTATTTTGCAAATCGTGATAGGTCTTGTTGAGGCCAGCGAATATCCGGGCCCGTTCAGCGCCGTGCAGCTCAACCGCTTTTGCGGCAAACGTATCGCCCATATATTCAACCGTCACGTTCGGGTCTGCGACGAGATTGTGATACCACAACGGATGCCTAGGCAGTCCCGCCATTGACGCGACAATGAAAAGACGGCCTTCACAGACCTCTGCTCCGATTGGGACTGTCCTCTTGAGTCCGGTCTTGGCGCCATTCATCGTCACGATCACGATCGTGTCAGGCGGAAGCTCACCGGCGCTTTTGCCTCCAGAAGCGCGATAGTCCGCGATCAGTGCTTCGTTGAATATGCGGTTCTTCTCGCCTGGGCCAGTAGAACGCATCTCTTCGATGACGCCTTTCATGGCCGCGATCGTCGCACCTGTTCTTCGGACAGGATCTCCCATTTTTGTTTGATCTCCCTATGCTCGTGCAAACATTTCAAGCAGTGGCAGCTATCTTGCCGTAATTCGGGCTCTTGACTGTGCTGGATGGAATCGGGCGCAAGGTCTTGCGCAATGTACGCGCCGGTCCTTCGACCGTTACGTTGGGGCGTGCATGCTGGATCGAGACATTGTCCCAGATCACCAGATCGCGTTCACGCCAGTGATGAGCATATTGTTTGTCGTTCGCATACATATGGTCGAACAGTGCATCGAGCAGGGCATCGCTTTCCTTGTCGGTCAGTCCCTCGATGGATTCGGTTGTCTGCTGGCAGACATAGAGAACCTTGCGGCCCGTGCGGGGATGCGCGAGGCCGACCGATTTAATCGTTTGTGCTTCAGGGTTGTCGAACGTCGATACCAAGACGTCGGTGTCGCCTTTTGCCCGTTTGGCGTAGGTTTCTGAAGTGTAATGCTGAACCGAACAGCGCGCCTCCACGCTCTCGCGGAGATCGCCGGGTAGCGTGTTCCAGGCATGTTCGGCGCTGACGAACATGGTCGGAGCGGCGGGCTGGCCCACTTCCAGACCATAAAGCGAGATAATATCGACGCGGTCGTTTTCGGACCACATTTGATCGCAGTGGTAAAGCAGCCGTCCACGCGGCGCAGCAGCTGCAGGCGCCTTGTTAGAGATAAGAAACTTTTCGTTGAGGTGCAGCTCTGCAGGATTGATGTCGTTACCGATAAGCACTTCGGACAAGTAGGTCTGAAACTCGATGTCGATGTCGATATCCCGGAATACCAGTACACCTTTGTCATCGAACAGAGCGCGAAGATGGGCAAGCGTTTGCGGGTCGAGCGGGGTATGGGGTTCCAACCCCAAGATTTCCACACCGAAAATTGGATTTAGATCCCTTACGCTCAGCTTGCTCATTCGATTCTCCATTGATTTCTCGGATGCGGCTCCCACGCGATGTATTGGGCCGGAGTTCGCCGACCATTGCCAATCCCATGAAATGGGAGTCGACCCACATCTGTTAATTCACTCTCATTATAATTGCCCGCGAAGTCAAGCGGCCAATGCGGAGTGGAAAGTTCCTGAAGAGGATGTGTCAGTCGTATGCGACCTTGTGTCCGACTGACATCCTTCGAAATGCCGATGGTTGAGCAAGTGTTCGGCGTGGTCTGGCTCCTTCTGAGTGGCTCAAAATCTGTTTTAGATTTGGCCACGAAGGAGGAATGGAATGGCGAGGTGGCAAGAGCCGGAGGAGATCATCAGGCAAGTTGCGTGAATCAGAGATCGTGCTGGCACGGAGCGGCACTGGCCTAGATGGAGCCTTCGACGGTCGCATCGAGTTGCACTGCCCTGGCAAGAACCGCCTGCGGCCATGATTTCCTCAGCGAGCGCCTCTGTGGCTTCGAGATGATTTTGCCCCCGGCCCAACCCGCGCGCCCTTGCGCGCCTAGCCGCATGCCAGCCCGTTGCCGAGCCCGCTAGGCCCGCCACGCCCGCGATCAGAATGACCTTGCCCCCAGTCGATCCATATACGCTCCCGATTTTCGCGCAAAAGTGGGATGCAAACTATTAACTCGTTCGCTTTATTTAGTGGCACTGCCCTGCAGCCGAGCCCATGTCGATTAGTCGCCGGTTCGCGCCAGCGCTCCATCGCCGTCATGGCCAGACGGCTCGTCCGATGCCCTGCGCGTTCGCGGCAGCATCAGGAACATCAAGCTGCCCAGGAGTACCGAGAAACTCGCGATCGTCAGGAAGGGCGCATAGGAATCATGGCGATCCAGCAATGTCGCCATCATGGCGGCGCCTGCTGCGGTCGCGATCGTCGTATTTGCCGACAGGATACCAAAGACCAGGCCATAGTTCCTGATCGGAAAGATGCGCGAGATCAGATAGCCGACAATGTCCGATTCCGCCCCGAACGAAAGACCCACCGCCATCACTGCAATGGCAAGCATGGTGACCGAAACTCCGTGCTGGGACATGACGAACAGCCCGGCGGCGGAAAGCGCCAGGGTGAAGGACGCAACCAGCTTCGCGGGCAATTTGTCCAGCGCGATGCCGCTGGCGAGGCGGCCCACGACCATTCCGCTGGCATAGGCCGAAACAATCACCGACACGGTCTTGTCGACAACGCCGTGTTCGCCGACGATCAACCCCATTTGGGTGAGCAGCACCGCCATCGGCATGGTGCACAGCAGGACGGCCCCGTTGAGCAGCCAGAAGGACGGATTGCGGATGATCGTCGCATAGTCGCTGCGCGCGGCTGGCGCTGCCTTGCCAGGCATTGTCATCCGCTGTTCGGGCGGCATCAGCATGATCGCCAGCCCGCCGCCAATCAATGTCGCAAAGGCCAGCACGAGGTAACCCGCGCGCCACCCGTGATCGACGACGAAATTGTTCAGCAATGGCCCGCATGTCGCGGCGATCAGCGATGGCCCGGCAACCGCAATCGCAAGCGCCAGTCCCCTCGCGAGATTGAAGCGCTGCACGATGATGCGGGAATAGACCGGCGGCGTGGTCGTGGCCAGGAAGATCGACTGCGTGACGAAGAGAACGGCATATGTCGTCAAATCGCCCACCATGCTAAGACCGATGAGCAGCACGGGTGAGGCGATCACGCCGATCAGCGCGGTCCGCCGTGTCGTGATCGTATCGGCCAGTCGCCCGACCAGCGGATAGGCGAACACCGAAAGCAGAGTGATCATCTGGACCTTCACCAAATCGGCCTTTTCCCAGCCGAATTCCTTGATGAGATGAGGCCCCATGATGCTGACGGCGTAGGAGGTCATGACAAGCCCGAAAGCCAGGCCGAAAGTGGCCGACGAAACCGCCCGCCACTCGGTGCGGAATTCGCGCCAATAGTCCGACATCCACATCCCTCTCATCTATTTTTTCTGGATTGCCACAGGCTTGCCAGAATTGCGCCATTCCTGTTTGGAGTATGGCGGTACGTCTTCAGTCAGTATCTTTGCCGGGAACCCTAAGGCCGAAACCAGCTTTTCGGCCGCATTTCGTGCAACCAGTGCTTGGCGCAACACCTACTGCGAACTACAGTCGCATGCCGCGTTGACAAACGAAACCGGCAAAATTGCGTCTTTTGGCGTCATCCGCATAAAAACCGCCGGGCGCGGTGCTTGGGAGGGGTTAGTGGAGTTTGACCGGCAGTCGATCGCCGGACTGTTCCGGGTGACACAGCAGCTGTTTTCGGCAAGCCCGATCGCAGACTATATCGATCAGCAGACGTTCCTGGTCGGCCCACCGGACGGCGATGACGATGAGAGTCTGGCGGAATTTGTGCGCACCAAGGGCTTCTCCAACTACCACGGAGTCGGCACGGCAGCCATGGGGCCTGCCGACGATGCGGTGATCGATTCACGGCTGCGGGTGCGCGGTGTCGAAGGTCTGCGGGTGGTGGACGCTTCCTCCTACCCGGTCATGGTCTCTTGCGGCACCAATGCGCCGGCCATGGCGCTCGGCTGGCGCGCTGGAGAGCTGATCCTCAACGAACTTTGAACGCATGCAATGTGGGAGAAACCGATCATGGAACGCCTCAATCTGGACCTGGGCCTGCTTGCCGGGCAGGCAAGGGCCAAGGCCGCAACACTGGAAAGCGCGCGCCAGCGCCGCATGATCGACATCTACATCGAGCATGCGACAGCAGAAATTGACGGTGATATCGACCGCCTCATGGCAACGATGAACCCTGATCCACGGTTTCACATCTGGTCGGAGGGCAGGGACATCGGCCCCAAGGGCTTTGACGGCATAAGGGACATGTATCTCCACATGTTCGCCTCGCTGAGCAACTATCTTCAAATCGACATCCAGCGCCTCGTCATTGATGACCACTGCATGGTGAAGGAATATGTGCAGACCACCCTGCTGCCGGGAACCAATTTCGTGGAAGGGCCGCGGGCCGATATGCTGCGGGCGCTTGGCGAGACGGCCGATCCTGGTGCCCACTATCTCACCCAGGGCCGCGTCCTCATCCTGATACCGTTCGACGCGGAGTGCCGGATCATTGGCGAAGATGGCTATACCGGCGGCCGCTCGGCCGTGCGCAAGGTCTCTGACGCGGAATTGCCCGAGGCCTATCGCGCCCGGCTGCGGGCCTGAGGCCTGCCCTGGCGAGGCAAGACGAGCCCGGCTCAGTGGATCGCGTTGGCGACCGCTTCATCGGTCCCATGGCCGATCTGCGTGATGAACAGTCCGTCCTTCGCCGGCACGAAAAGTTCGGCGGTATTGAACGCCACCACCGTGCCGCATTCGCGTCGGCGCAAGGTGAGCCGGAGTTCCGAGAAAAGGTACCACTCCTGGACCACGCGCTCGAGGACTTCGACCGATTGGACCTCGTACTTCGCGAAGAAGGCGCGCCAATAAGCGCCGTAAGTCGACTTGTCTCCGGGCGTGGTGAGTGTTCCCGTCTCGTTGACATAGTCGCGAACACCGAGTTGGACGCTGTCGTTCATCACGTTCAGCATGCCCTCGAGGTCTCCCTGTCGCAAAGCCTCGAGAAAGAGGTCATACTGCGCGACGTTACGAAGGCGCAGTTCACGGGGACAGGTAAGCGGATTGGTCGACATGGAGCCGCGACCGAGGGTCTCCGGGGGAACGCGATACCAGAAAATTTCGCCAGTAATCCGCCGCCCGTGGCAACCGGCAGCAGGACGAGAGTCTCATTGGTATTGATCCTGTCGCTGCCTCTCAGGCTGCCGGTATTGACGACCTCTTGGAACAGATACCAGCTGGCGCGGATGTCGATGAGCGGGGTGTGGGTGTGCACGTCGCACATGTCGCGCGTGATCTGATATTCTTCGCGAATTTCCTCGAACTTTGTCTGAACCTGCATTTTCAGCGTTCCGTCAGGAAGCATCTGCTGGCGGACTGTGAAGCCATAAGGGCCTTGGGGCGCGAGTGTCGTAAGGATATTCTCGACATTGCCTTCGATTTCGAACCCGACATGCCGGGTACCTTCAACGCCCGCATGCATGGCGGCCCGGGCGCTGAGCCGCAGCAGCTCCGGATCGATATCAATCACGCGCATGATCTGCCTCCTCCATAAGGCCGTGCACCTTGAATGGGCGCTGCACTGCCGGTCCATGCTAGGCGCGACTGGTGCGGAAACCAACCTCGCTTGCCGCCCCCCGGCGGGGAGGCGGCATGGCCATGCCTGCGGGTTTCCTCCCTTGTTACTGCCCTTCGCCGAACCGCCACTTCAGACGCACACCATACATGCGCGGCCGGCCGAGATAGCGAGTATCGAAGCCGAAGCTATCGAACAGGCCAGAGACGGAAGTCGCCGTGAACTGGTCGGTCACGTTCGAGGCGAAGACCCCCAGATCGACGGGTTTGCCCGCAATGTTGCGCCAATCGAGGTTGAGATCGATCTGGCTGACGGCATCGGCAACGGCATTCGATGGCGATGCACCTGTGATAAAGGACGAATTGTAGCGATATGTCGCCGCGAACTCGATCTTGCCGTAGTCCTCGGGCACCGGCAGAGTGAAGGTTCCTCTCACATTCACGCCCCATTCCGGCGTGTTGGGCAAGGGATCGCCCGCTATCGCCGAAGGGACAATGATATCGAAGCCCGGAAGAGTCGTCGGTGCGTCGAAGGTGATGAGTTTCGAGTTCACGTAGGTTACCGCGCCGTCAAGGCGGAAGAACTTCGCAAACTGCAACGATGCATCGAGATCGAAGCCATAAACCCGCGACTTGCCGGCATTGAAGATCGAGGTTGCAGTGCCTCCAGTTGTGGTGCTGATCGCCGCGACCAGAAGCTGCTGGTCGGTCAGATCGGAATAGAAGACTGCCGCGTTGACATTGCCTGAAACGGCCCCGTCAAAGCTCGCCTTTACGCCAGCTTCGAAGTTGTCGATCTTTTCCGGGTCAAAGGTTGCTTCACCGTTCGGATAGACGAAGAACGGAGCCGCCGCACCCTGGCGATAGCCACGCGAATAGGTGGCATAAACCATCGCATTTTCCGATGGGTTATAGGCCAGGTTAAGCGTCCAGGTGGGTCGATCCGACGATGTGCTTGGGCGCTGGGTGCAGTCCACGAATGTGGCGTACCTGGGCTGACAGCCCGCCAACACCGGGGTTCCGAGCTGGAACGGTCCGGGGGCGTTGAAGACATAGAGCAGCCCCTTGCCGACGCCGCGCGAGCGATCGTAAGTATAGCGCAGGCCAGCCGTCAGCTTGAGCTTGTCTGTGAGAGCATAGGTCGCCTGCGCATAGGCAGCCATATTGATGAATTCCATCGAACCGGTGTTCTGGTTGAGCGAAGCGGGGAACCGCGGATCGAGCGAGAAGCAGCGGAAATCGCTGATCCGCTTGTCTGCGCCGATCTGGCAGACAACGCCCGTATTGGGCAATTGCGTCCCCGTCGTAGCCGCCGGTGAGCTGTGCTCGTAATAGCCGCCTATCGTGTAGGTCAGCTTGCCATCCATGCCCTTGCCCTGGAGCTGCAACTCTTCGGTGAAGTTGTTCTGGTTGGCGCTCAAAAGGTCATCGGGATTGTGGAGCACCGGGGTCGCCACGAAGCCGGCCGGTGTCCCCGGGAAGGGATTCAGGAAGTTCGTGGAAAACAGGTCCTGACGGAAAATCTGCTTGTAGCGCGAAAAAGAAGCGATGTTCTTGATCGTCAGATTGTCCGAGGCCCGCCAGGTCGTCGTATTGATGAACTGGAGTTGTTTGGTCAGGATCTGCGGATCGGTGGTGTGCTGCTCGATCTGGTATGGGTCGCCGCTGGCATTGAGACGCGCGACCTGGGCCAGGGCAAGCTGCCCGAAGAACAGATTCGGGTTCGCCCGGTGTAGCTGGTTCGTCTGCCCGGTGTTGTCCGAGTGCAGATAGGACACGATCGTGTAATTCTCTATATCCGGCGAGATGTCGAGCACAAGACTTCCGCGAACGGCGACATAGTCCGAATCATAGAACTTGTCCGGGCCGATGCCCGAGACATTGGTGACGTAGCCGTCGCGCTTCTGGCGGTCGACGCCGATGCGGGCACGTGCCCAGCTCGCCAGCGGCACATTGAGCACACCCTGGACGCGCCACATGTCGTAGTTGCCGTAGGAACCCTCGATATAGCCCTCGACCCGGTCGGTGGGCTTGCGCGGGGTCAGCAGCACGGCGCCGCCGGTCGTATTGCGGCCGAACAGCGTCCCTTGCGGGCCCTTCAGGACCTGGACACTCTGCAGGTCGAACAGCGAGCCGGGGCCGGCACCGTCACCGGACTGGATGCCCGGGCTGCCGCTGCGCGGACCCACGACTTCGGCGAAATAGGTACCGACCGATGCGGACGTCTGGATCTCCTGCGAAAAGCCGCGGATCGAAAAGTTCGAATTTTCCGCGCCGTACTTCGACTGAACGTTGAGTCCCGGGATGACCCTGGCAAGGTCTTCGGCCGCAGAGATGTTGGCCTTGTCGATGCGATCCTGATCGACGACCGAGATCGAGATGGGCACGTCCTGGAGGCGCTCCTCAATGCGCCGCGCAGTTACGATGATGTCATCCTTTGCCACTTCACTGTCCGCAGCCTGGGCATAGGCGCTTCCAGTCGCAAGCAACGGCGCCAAGGGTGCAAGAAGCGCGGTGATTTTGCGCATGTTTTTCATGGTATCCTCCCAGTGGATATTTACATAAATTCAATCGATGAAATCCCGAGGTAAATACTAATTCCTCAATAGAAATTCTCGATATTGTTTTATTT
>Ga0075364_10001557_pt1 | contig 12541 bp, 14 predicted proteins | sample EndMetdeltDD1764_FD_71517 | JGI IMG/M metagenome (GOLD analysis project Ga0075364, IMG submission 71517) | Populus endosphere microbial communities from Tennessee, USA - Endosphere MetaG P. deltoides DD176-4 | ecosystem: Host-associated > Plants > Roots > Endosphere | place: USA: Tennessee... | reverse complement strand
TGTGGGGTGGGTTAGGCGGCCGGGGTTTCCGGCTGGGGTCTGGTGGTCCAGTGCAGGAGGCCGTGGCCTTTGTAGCTGTGGTGTCTTCGGCACAGGGGTCCGAGGTTGTCGCCGGTGGTGGGGCCCTCGGGGAATGGGATGCGGTGGTCGTAGTCGCAGTATTTGGCGGGGACCATGCATCCGGGGCTTTGGCACGTTCCGTGGAGGAACTGCAACGCGACCTTCAGCATGTCAGGCGCCAGACGACCGATGTACTCGTGCGCCAGGACATCGTTGGTGATCGGATCGACCACGATCCGATGCCAGAACGTCGACCCTGACCCGACGACGGCGGTGATCCAGGTCGCGGGAACACCCCACCGGCCATCAGCCGACTCCGCGAACCCAGGCGTGAAGCCCGCCAGTACGTCCGCGCCGACAGTCACGGCGATGTTCGCGTCGATGGCGGCACTGACCGCCTCAGACTCGGTGCACCACGCCACCAACAGATCAGCCTCCCGCTGCCCAACGGTCCGCTGGTCGTCGGGGTCGGTGGGGCGGCGAGCGGCTTTGCGGTACCGGTCTTCAATCGCAGCCAGCTCATGCGACGGCAGGTAGGCGTTCAGCCATCCCATCGAGTCATCACCATGCCGCACCGACACATACCGCTTCGCACGCTCATCCTCAGCCCGCTCGACCGCAAGGTCGGCCTCAACCCGTCGCACAAACGCCTTCAACCACGCCCGCAGCTCAGCCACCGTGTGCGTCTCCGCGTACTCAACAACCCTGCGGTCGAGACGGTGGACCGACTCAGCACGTTTCAGCTGGTCGATGGTGCCACCGATCTCCCGCACCCGTCCCAGATCGATCCGCCCATCCAGGAACGCATCCCACGACGCCGGCGACTGGCCACGCACCGTGTCAGCAAACGACAGCCGGTACTGCACCTGCCCCTCACTCAGACCTACCGCCTCACCGATCGTGAGGGCAACAGCCCCCCGCTCAACGAGTCGCTTCATCGGCGACTCGACCGCCGCGATCCGCTCCAGCTCACGGTCGCGGTAGTCGAGCATCGCCACGACCTCACGCGCCTCAGCACGCGCCCGCTCACGCACCACGTCGGTCAGGACGTCGGTCGAAACAGCTGATGTGGTGGCCATACATCCAACCTAGACGCCACCACTGACACCCCTTTCCGCTGAAACCGGAGGGTGTGGACAGCCATTCAGAACCGTCAGTCCCGTTGAGGGCATGCCATACCCGCGCTTCCCGCACTAGTACGGATTGCGTGGTACTGTCCCATGCATGGATGCCACACAGCTGCTCAAGGGAGTGCTCGACGTCGCGGTCCTTGCCGTCGTCGAGGACGAGGACGGGTACGGCTACGACGTCGTGCGTAGGTTGCGCGCCGCCGGGCTCGAGGACGTCGGCGACGCTTCGGTCTATGGCACGCTCCGCCGGCTCTACACGGCCGGTGCGCTGACCTCGTACGTCGTGCCGTCCGAGGAAGGTCCGCACCGCAAGTACTACGGCATCAACGCCCAGGGACGGGCGATGCTCGAGCTCCAACGCAAGGTCTGGGCCGAGTTCGCCACCACCATGACCAATCTTCTGGAGGCTTCATGAGCACCTCGACCGTCGCACCCGAGATCGCCGCCTTCGCAAGCGCCGTCCGTGCCGCCCTCGCCGACCTGCCCGCCGAGGAGGTCGATGACCTGACGGAGGGGCTGGAGGCCGATCTCGCCGAGTCGATGGCCGAAGACCTGCGCCGGACGCTGCCCGATCCGGTTGCCTATGCCGTAGAGCTGCGACTCGCCGCAGGCCTACCGCGTCGCACCGAACAACCGCCCCGCGGGGCGTTCAGCAGACTCGCCGCCGTGTGGCAGTCTGCCCGCGTCGAAATCGCGGAGGCACTCGACCGCAACCCGTCCCTCGGGGAGTTCGCCTCGTTCGCGGGAGCGCTTCGACCGGCATGGTGGGTGCTGCGCGCATTGATCGCCGCCTGGTTGCTCGCGATGTTCTTCGGCAGTGAGAGTGTGGCGGTGGTCGCATTCATGCTGTTCGTGCCGATCAGCGTCCAGTGGGGGCGGGGCCGGTGGTCCTTCCTCGGGGTCAAGGGCCTCGTGGTCGCCGGCAACGTCTTTGCGGTGCTGGCCGTACCGGCTATGGCCTCAGCAGGTTGGTGGAGTAGCCACGACACGTCTTACAGCTATTCGCCCGACGTGCCGTCGCAGTTGGGGCTCTCGATGGACGGTCGCCCCCTCGACAACGTCTACGCCTACGATGCAGCGGGCAACAAGCTCACGGGCGTTCAACTCTTCGACGTCGACGGCACGCCTCTCACCGTAGGAACCCACGTCGATGAAACCCAGGCGCTACCTTCGCCGGCGACGCTCGAGACCGGAGCCAAGGTCTACAACGTCTACCCGCTGGCGATCACGCGGATGACCTACGACGACCTCGGCGACCTGGTGCCCGACCCGAGCCCCGACCCGGACAAGGCGGCGGCCTATGCCAATGGTCCGTTCTTGAAGGTTCCAGCGGCACAGGTCCCAGCCGCTCCCGCGCCGCAACAACCGGTTGCGCAACCCAACGAGTAGCTCGGGATCAAACAGCCTGTCGCCGGCGTTGGATAGGGTAGAGCCAACGACTCCACCTCGGAGCCGACTCCCACGGAGGGAAACATGAAGAGCAGCAACCCTGTCTTCGCCCGCAGCGCCGAGTTCAACGGCCGCGGCGGCGCGACCGCGACAGACCCGTCCCAGTGGCAGGTCGACCTGAACGGGTCCCCGTCACCCACGCACACTCAGCCCGGCACGGGCCGCATGACGATCGACTCGGTCGTCGAGAAGACAGCCCTCACGCTGGGCCTCCTCACGGTCGCTGCCGCCGTCACCTGGTTCGCGATCGGCGACGTCATCGACCCGACAACCGGCGACGCGGTGATGGGCAAGGCCATGACGTTCGCCGCAGTCGGCGCCATCGTCGGTCTGGTCCTGGCTCTGGTCAACTCCTTCAAGAGGATCATCAGCCCCGCGCTCGTGTTGGCCTACGCGGTCTTCGAGGGTGTCTTCATCGGCGCCTTCTCCAAGGTCATTGCGACCTACGTCGGCGACACGTCGATCGTCTTCCAGGCGGTCCTCGGCACGGTTGTGGCCTTCGGCGGCACGCTCGCGGCCTACAAGTTCTTCAACATCCAGGTCACCGACAAGTTCCGCAAGATCATGACGATCTCGGGCTTCGCGATCGTCGGCGTCTTGTTGATCAACATGGTGCTGAGCCTGACCGGCGTCTTCGAGTCCGGCGGACTGCGCGGCTTCAACACCCTGGGCCTGCTGGTCTCCTGCGCGCTGGTCGTCTACGCGACCTTCATGCTGATCATGGACTTCGACTACGCCGAGAAGGGTGTCGCGGCGGGCCTGCCCGAGCGCGAGTCCTGGCGGGTGGCCTTCGGTCTCACCGTCACCCTGGTCTGGCTGTACATCGAGATCCTGCGCATCCTCGCCATCCTGCGTGGCGACTGATCTCCAGTTGATCTGCTGAACACCGACGATGGCCGGTCCCCTCGAGGGGCCGGCCATCGGTCTGTCCTGACCCGTCGGACGGCGGTCTCCCACGCCCTCGTGGGGAACCTTCACTCACCCCGGGATTTAGGCACCGATCGAGGGTTACGACCCTGGGTGGGTGTTGGATTCCCATGGGCTCGTGGGAATCAGCCACCCGGGGGCGGGTCAGCCGGCGCGACGTCGGCGCAGCACCGTGGCCCAGCGGCCACCGCCTCGCGGATCGTCTTGGACGACCTGGGTGCCGGCGTTCTCGGCCGCCTCGGCTGCCGCGTCGCGCACCGACATCAGGTCGCGCGGACGCGAGTGCTCGGAGATCTGATAGCCGGCGTAGGCCAGGGTCTGCGCCTTCTCGCGCAGCGACGCCGCCACGGCGGGCACCAGCACCGACACCATGTTGGCGTAGCCGGTCTCCGACGGGTGGAAATGGTCGACTCCGAACATGACGTCGCGGTTCTCGGTGAAAAGGTTGCCGAGCAGATCACCCAACGACACCGCCCGACCGCCCGCGCCGACGACGGCGATGGTCTGCTTGCGGGCCAGGTTGCGGCTCCAGCGACGTGCGACCGCGCGCAACGGCTGCATGATCGGTCGCACGGACCCGAGGTCAGGAGTGGTGCCAACAACTACCTCGCAGTCGAGGGCGACGAGCCGACGCACGACGTCGCCGAGAAGGCGCGCCGAGGTGTTCGGCGGCACCTGGTGGGTCACGTCGTTGGTGCCGACCACGATGACCGTGACCTGTGGTTCCCAGTCGGCGGCCAGGTCGATCTGTGCCATCAGGTCGGACGTCTGTGCCCCCACGACAGCATGACATCGCACCTCGACCGGGGCGTCTAAGACATGGGCCAACCCGATGCCGAGCATCGCCGACGGCGTGGCGTCCGCGGAGGTCATGCCGTAACCCACTGCCGCAGAGTCACCGATGACCAGCAGGCGGATGGATCGTCCTGGCAGATCGTCGCCGTAGACCCCGTCTGGCGAGGGCGGCCGCGCCTCGGTGGTGCCGATGGCACGGCGCGCGAGCACGGCCTCACCGATCAGGAAGCCGTAGAAGCCGGTGACCGTGGCGCCGCTGCCGATGAGTGCGGTGGTGGCAACTCTGCGGGGACGGACCATGGGTCAATTTTAGGGTGCGGGTCGAGCGAGGGCCGCCACGGACGACCCGACGTGACATGTCTCTCCCTGCCCCTAGGCTGGTCAGGTGGATGCTCTGACCCCCAATCTCCGCGACATCGGCGGCCGTCCCACGGCCGATGGGCGCTCGGTCGCACATGGGCGGGTGCTGCGTAGCGCCGTGCCTCATCCGGATGACCGAGGGCCGGCGGGAGTCACCTGGCCACCGCGGCTGGTCATCGACCTGCGCTCTCCCAGCGAGGTCGGTGCGGCCCACCCCCTGGCGGCCGACGGGGTCCGGGTCGTCAACCTGCCGCTGCTGTCGTCGCTGCAACCGGGCGTAGCGCCCGCAGCATCCCTCGCGATCCTGTACGGCATTGTGCTCGACCACGCCGCGTCGCACCTGGTCGCGCTCGTGGACGAGATCGGACGCGAGCCGGGGACGACACTCATCCATTGCGCGGCCGGCAAGGACCGCACCGGCATCTCGATCGCGCTGCTGTTGCGTCTGGCGGGCGTGTCACGCGACGAGGTGCTGCACGACTACCTGCTGACCGAGCACGCGTTGGACGAGATCGATGCTCGTCTTCGGCCGATGACGCCGGCGACTCCGTCTGGCCATACCTATCCGCCCGGATTCGCCGCCGTCGCGCCCGATGCGCTGGAGGCCGTCCTCGACGTCTGGGATGCTCACCCCGAGGGTGTCGAGGGCTGGCTCGTCCAAGCCGGCGGCACCTCGGGACAGGTCGACCGGCTGCGACGTACCCTGCTCGCATGACCGCTGACCTGACGCTCGGCGCCCGCGAGGTGCCGCTGGGAGGCCTACGGGGCCTCACGGTGCATCGCACGCTCCCGCAGCGTGGCTTCCCGACCGTCGGCGCGTGGTGCTTCGTCGACCACTTCGGACCGACCGATCAGTCGATGGCGGTGCTGCCGCACCCGCACACGGGGTTGCAGACCGTGACCTGGCCGATCGCCGGTGAGATTCGGCACCGCGACAGCTTGGGCAGCGACGTCGTCCTCAAGCCGGGCGAACTCAACCTCATGACGTCGGGCGACGGTGTCTCGCACTCAGAATTCTCCGTCGGCGACCCCGACGCCCTCATGCACGGCATCCAGCTGTGGGTTGCGCTCCCGGCGGATGCCCTGCAGGGCGAGGCCGGATTCGAGCACCACCCCGATCTGCCGGTCGCCGCAGGCGACGGCTGGTCCGCGAAGGTGCTCCTCGGCGAGGTCGCCGGAGCGGTCTCGCCCGCGACCACCTACACGCCCATCGTCGGTGCTCAGCTCACGCTCGATGCGGGACATGCGGTTGTCCCGCTGCGATCCGACTTCGAACATGCGGTGCTGGCGGTCGACGGCGCGGTCGACGTCCTGGGCGTGCCGATCGATCACCGTGAGCTCCGGTACCTGGCACCAGGACGCACCGAGGTCGATCTGCGGGTCTCCCGTCCCACAACGCTGCTCCTCATCGGTGGCGAGCCCTTCGAAGAAGAACTGGTCATGTGGTGGAACTTCATCGGCCGCTCCCACGACGACATCGCGCTGGCTCGCGACGACTGGCAGCGGGCAGCTGACCGATTCGGCCACGTGGACGGTCACGGCTCGCAGGTCATCCCAGCGCCACCGCTGCCCGAGGTGCGCTTGACGCCTCGCCGTCGCTCTGTCACCTGAGCGGTCCATCTGGTAGCGTCGATTTCGGATACTGATGGTATCCGAGTCGAGAGGATCCTCATGACGCATTTCGCCGGCAAGACCGCGGTTGTCACCGGTGCCGCCTCGGGTATCGGACGCGCATTGTCCGTCGAGCTCGCTCGCAGGGGAGCCCGCCTGGCGATCAGCGACGTCGATGCCACCGGACTGGCCGAGACCGAGTCGCTGGTCGCCGCGATCGGTGCCGAGGTTCGCTCTGACGCCCTCGACGTCTCGCAGCGCGAGCTTGTGTTGGCGTACGCCGACACCGTCGCGGCCCATTTCGGCACGGTCAACCTGGTGTTCAACAACGCCGGCGTCGCCTTCACGGGCAGTGTCGAGCAGATGTCGTTCAAGGACATCGACCGCGTCATGGACGTCGACTTCGGGGGCGCCGTCAACGGCACCAAGGCCTTCCTGCCGCACCTGATCGCCTCGGGGGATGGGCACGTCGTCAACGTCTCGAGCGTCTTCGGACTGTTCTCGGTGCCGAAGCAGAGCGCCTACAACGCCGCCAAGTTCGCAGTGCGGGGATTCACCGAGGCACTGCGTCAGGAGATGATCAACGACGCGCGCCCGGTCAAGGTCACCTGCGTCCACCCCGGCGGCATCAAGACCAACATCGCCCGCAACAGCGCGCAGGTCGACGGAATCGATCACGACAAGCTGGCCTCATCGTTCGACAGGCTCGCCCGCACCTCGTCGGCCAAGGCCGCCAACGTGATCCTCAAGGGCGTTGAAGGCAACCGCGCCCGGGTACTCATCGGCGCAGATGCCTGGGTGCTCGACAAGCTCGTCCGGGTGACCGGTTCCGGGTATCAGCGGATCGTGGCGAGCGTCAGCAAGCGGAACGGGCTCTAGGGCCGGGCTCAGGGAGGCGAGCGATCGTGCGCAACGACTGGTCTGGCCAGACCTTCCCGCACCCGCCCGGACGCCGGCCCGTTGTTGGCGACGTGCTCGGGGCTGATCCGGCCAGCCCTCTGCAGGGGACGATGCGTCGTGCGTCCGATCTCGGGCCGATCTTCGAACTCAAGATCTTCGACCAGAAGTTCGTCTTCATCGCGGGGGCCGACCTGGCCGCTGAGTTGGCTGACGAGGCGAGGTTCGAGAAGGCTCTTTCGCCGGCACTGGTCGCCCTGCGGGAGTTCGCGGGCCAGGGCCTGTTCACGGCCTACAACGACGAGACCAACTGGACGCTCGCCCACGACCTGTTGCGGCCGGCCTTCACCCGTGACGCGATGCGCCGCTACCACCCGATCATGCTGGCGGCGGCACAGGAGCTGTTCGACCACTGGGACACGCGACCGGGCCCGGTCGAGGTCTCGGCAGACATGACGCGACTGACGTTGGAGACCATCAGTCGTACGGCGTTCAGCCACGACTTCGGGTCGTTCAGTCGCGCGGAGCCGCATCCCTTCGTCCCGGCGATGATCGCAGCGCTCAAGGCAGGACAACGCAAGGGGACCCTCGATTCGATGCCCGGCTCTGCGCTGATGGCCAAGCGGATCGACAAGCGCAACGCCCACCACCAAGCCTACGTTGACGGGATGCTCGACGACATCATCGCCGAGCGTCGGACAGCCGGAGCCGACGGGAAGGAGGATCTGCTGGGCATCATGCTCGATACCCCACACCCTGAGACGGGGGCCCGGCTCGACAACCTCAACATCCGGCACCAGATCCTGACGTTCTTGGTCGCGGGCCACGAGACGACGTCTGGCGCGCTCTCCTTCGCACTGCACTATCTCTCGCGCGATCCAGAGCTGCTGCGTCGCGCCCACGAGGAGGTCGACAGCATCCTCGGCGCCGACCGGGATGCTGAGCCGACGTTCGAGCAGGTACCCAAGTTCCGGTACCTCCGCAGGGTGTTGGACGAAGGGCTGCGGCTGTGGCCGACTGCACCGGCCTTCGCCCGCAGCCCTCGCGAGGTCACGACGCTGAGTACGGGGCACGTCATGCGTCCGCAGGACTGGGCGATCGTGCTGTTGCCGATGGTGCATCGCGACCCTGCGGTGTGGGGTGAGTCGGCCGGTGAGTTCGATCCGGACCGCTTCCTGCCCGAGCGTTCGCGGGGGCGCCTGCCCCATGCCTACAAGCCGTTCGGGACGGGGGAGCGGTCGTGTATCGGTCGACAGTTCGCGCTCCACGAGGCGATCCTCGTGCTCGCGCGGATGCTGCACCGCTACGACCTCGAGCCCGATCCGGACTATCAGCTCCAGATCGCCGAGCGGCTCACGCTGATGCCGGTCGGCTTCGAACTGAGCTTGACGCCGCGGGTGCCGGCACCGATCGAGTCGGTGCCGGCCGGCTGAGCGTCAGACCGCTGCGCGTAGCGCGTCGACCAAGGATGTCGTCGGGCGGCCGATCAGGCTGCTGAGGTCACCGGAGGTGACTTCGAGGTCGCCCCTCTTGATGGATGCATCGGTGGCGACCGTGAAGCCAACCCACATGTCGGGGACACCGGCCGCTGCGAGCGCCGTGGCCTGTTCTTCAGGGGAGACCTCCGCGACGGTGACCGGTGCGCCGATGATCTCGGAGACGGCCGCCGCGAGGTCTTCTTGAGTCCACGCTACGTCGCCACCGAGTTCGTAGACGGGCTTGAGGGGCTGGTCGGTGGTGAGCACGACGGCCGCGGCCTCGGCGAGGTCGGCCCGCGAGGCGCTGGACACCTTGCCGGCGCCGGCGCTGGTCAAGACGGAGCCCGTGTGGCGAGCTGCCTCCACTGACGGCGCGTAGTTCTCGTGGTACCAGCCGTTGCGGAGCAGGACGGTGTTGAGATCGGTTGTCGCGAGGTGCTGCTCGGTCGCGAGGTGGTCAGGCGCCACGGGGATGGACGACGTCTCGACAGCGGGCACGCTGGTGTAGGCGAGCAGCGAGACGCCTTGTGAGGCGGCCGCGTCGATGACGTTGATGTGCTGGCCGACGCGTGCTCCGACGTCGCTGGCCGAGATCAGCAGGACCTTGTCGACGCCGGCCAACGCGGCTTTCAGCGCTTCGGGATCGTTGTAGTCGGCGACGCGGACGTCGACACCCTGGTCCGCGATGGGCTGTGCCTTGGCGGCGTCGCGGACAACCGCGACAACCTCAGAAGCGGGGACCTTGGCGAGCAGGGAGTCGATGACAAGCGAGCCCAACTGGCCCGTGGCGGCGGTGACGGCGATGGTCATGAGAAGTCCTTTCGGTGATGCGACGGAGTCTCCGTCCATACGATGCAATCTATACTAACAAATGGTTAGTGCAAACCAAAATATAGCACTAACAAAAGTGATAGCATAGAGGGACAGGAGGTTCCGCTGTGTCCCACGATCCGATTCCATTCGATGTCTTCAGCACGATGTGCCCGTCCCGTGAGGTGCTCGCACACGTGACCAGCCGGTGGGGCGTGCTGACCCTCGCAGCGCTCGGCACCGAGCCCGCCCGGTTCGGTGAGCTCCGTCGACGCATCGACGGCATCAGCGAGAAGATGCTGTCCCAGACGCTCAAGAACTTGGAGTCCGACGGCTTGGTCGACCGACGCGTCCAGTCGACGCTCCCGCCGCACGTTGACTACGCGCTGACGCCGACGGGGGAGCGGGTCGCCGAGTCGGTGAAAGCGCTTATCGTGTCGCTGTACGGGGTCATGCCCGACGTCATGCGCGCCCGCGAGGCGCTCTAGCCACGGCTCACTCGACGACGCCTGCCGCGACGGCCGCGGCTCTATAGGCCGCAGCCAGCGATGTCACCGTCTCGTGGGCGTTCAGGCCGCTCGGGTTCGGAACGACCCACACCTGCGCGCCCGAGATCGTCCGCTCCTGGACACCCGGCCGCGCCTTCTTCTCGCCGTACGCGATGCGGTACGACGTGATGCCGGCGAATGCGACAACTCGCGGCCGGTGTTTCGCGATGAAGCCTTCGAGACGCTCGCGTCCCGCCAACAGCTCGGCGTCGTCAAGTTCATCGGCCCGTGCCGAGGCGCGGGCCACGATATTGGTGATGCCGACGCCGCGGCCGGTCAGCGCGGGTGCGGCCTGCCCCGGGGTGACGGCTGCTTCCGGCAGGATTCCGGCCAGCCGCAGAGCTGGGTAGAACCGGTTGCCCGGACGGGCGAAGTGCAGGCCTGTCGCGGCACTCACCAGGCCGGGGTTGATGCCGACGAACAGCAGTCTCACGTCGGTGGGGACCAGATCGGGGATCGTCCGACCGGCAAACGACTCCAGCTCCGCACGGGTGAGGGCCATGCCCTCGACGGTAGTAGCCACCCCCGCTCCGGGGCACGCGCGACCCGTCCGGGGACCAAGGATGAGGGTTTTCGGTAGCGGCAGCCACCTCGAACCCTCATCCTGCGCCGGGCGTCAGCCAGCGTAGGTAACGCCCGTCGCGTGCAGCGGGCAGTACCCGAAGGGGTTCTTGACGAGGTACTGCTGGTGGTAGTCCTCGGCGTAGTAATACTGCTCCAGCGGCAGGATCGAGGTTGTGATCTCGCCGTATCCCGCCTTGGTCATCTGCACCTGGTAGGCGTCGCGTGATGCTTCGGCCTCTGCCTGTTGCTCGGGGGTGGTCGTCAGGATGATCGAGCGGTACTGCGTGCCGCGGTCATTGCCCTGGCGCATGCCCTGGGTCGGGTCGTGGTTCTCCCAGAACACCTTGAGCAGGTTCTGGAAGGTCAGGTCGGCCGGATTCCAGATGACACGGACCACTTCGGCATGCCCGGTGCGACCGGAGCAGACTTCGTCGTACGTCGGGTTCGGGGTCTGGCCACCGGCGTAGCCGACCGATGTCGACCAGACGCCCGGTACCTCCCAGAACGTCTTCTCCTCGCCCCAGAAACAACCGAGCCCGAACACTGCGGACTCGAAGCCGTCCGGAACCTGCGTCTCGACGGGGTTGCCGAGGACGAGGTGCTGGCCGCCGACCTGGAACGGACGCCCTTCGCGACCTTTGAGGGCGGTCTCGGGAGTGGGGAGCTCTGACTTGCTGCGTCCGAAGATCATGGGGTTACCTTTCGTGGCACGAAGTGTTGGTCAGGCACGTTCCAGCATGCGGGCGATCTCGGAGTATCCCAAGCGCCTCGCATGGCGCAGTGCGGTGATCCCGTCGCGGTCGGCGATCGACACGTCTGCTCCGTGCTTTATCAGAGATTCAACAATGTCCTGCCACGGTTCTGTTCCCTGGCCCAGGATGACCGCCTCCAGCAGGGCGGTCCAGCCGAGGTCGTTGACGTGGTCGACCGCGGTGTCGGTGGTGTCGAGCACGTACTCGACATATTCGGCATGGCCGCGTTCGCTGGCGGGGATGATCGAGATGCCGCCGAAGCGGTTGCGGATCGTGAGATCGGGGTCGGCGTCGAGCAACACTCGGGCCATGTCGACGCTGCCCGTCACACCGGTCACGAGCCACGGCGTGTCGTGGCGGTTGTCGAGAGCGTCGGGGTCGGCGCCGGCGGCGACCAGCACGCGTGCGGCATCAACGCGGTCGTTGGTGACGGCGACCAACAAGGGCGTGCGCCCGTCGGTGTCGCGGGTCTCGAGGGCGGCGCCGGCATCGATGAGCAGGGCGATCTTCTCGCCGTTGCCGGTGCGGGCTGCGCTCAGCAGTTGGCGCGCGCGGAACGTCACCGAACGATCGAGGTACGGGTTGGGCGAGGGGGTGACGTGGGACTCGGTGGGTGCGGCCGTCGGCCCAGACATGGGAGCCGTCTGATCGGAAGCCGGCCGATCGTCGGCGCCGGAGCACGCCGCGACCAGCAAAGCGGCGGCGACGGGCAGGGCCAGGCGGTACGGCATCACAGTTGTGACAACTCCCGGGACCCTCGCGGCGTTCCGCAGGTTCGTCGCGGTGCAGGAGTAGCGTGAGTGCGTGAGTGACAGGTATCAGGTGCCGCCCGGGGTCGAGATCGCCACCCAGTGGGCATGGCGCCTGCTGGTGATCGCCGCAGCGGGCCTTCTGGGCATCTGGACATTGCGGTACTTCTCCGAGATCACCGTGCCGGTGGCGGTGGCCATCCTCGGCACGGCGCTGACGATCAACGCGGTCAACTGGCTCGAGGAACGCGGTCTGCCGCGCATCCTGGCCACGTTCGCGGTGGTGCTGTTCATGCTGGTTGCCTTCTTCGGGATGCTCGCCCTCGTCGGCCAACAATTGGCGACCCAGGTCACCGAGCTCCGCTCGAATGTGGTCGACGGCATCTCGCAGGTGCAGGACTGGGCCAAGAC
>Ga0075364_10001556_pt1 | contig 12543 bp, 15 predicted proteins | sample EndMetdeltDD1764_FD_71517 | JGI IMG/M metagenome (GOLD analysis project Ga0075364, IMG submission 71517) | Populus endosphere microbial communities from Tennessee, USA - Endosphere MetaG P. deltoides DD176-4 | ecosystem: Host-associated > Plants > Roots > Endosphere | place: USA: Tennessee... | reverse complement strand
TTGGTGGTTACGGCTTCGATGCCGGGCTCGCCCATGGCCGCGATGATCGCCACATAGACGGCAAAATCGGCCAGGGTGAACATGGCCGGCCCCGATACGGTGCCACCGGGTCGGATGTTGCGCGCCTGCGTCCTGAGGCGTACGCGTGCGCTGCGGTAGCCGACCTCCTCGATCACGAGGCTGCGGCCTCCTGAATGGATCTGCGGAAAGTTGGCATCCAGCAAGGCCTCGATGCGCGCCACGTCGAGCAAAGGTGTTGCCGAAGCGTTACTGGTCATGGCGTCAAAGTCCAACTTTTGTCATTTGGAATCGGTACCCCATCTTTCTATCCTGTCACCCGAGATCGGCAAACGAGGAACACCCCCATGCAGCAGGCGCTTCGGCTGGTGATCGCGGCATTCGCAGCGATCGCCCTCGCACAGTTTTCGACGTCTGCGTCGGCGCAATCGGAGGCCAAGCAAGTCAAGCTGACCGAGAAGCATATCGAGTCGTTCGTGGCGGCGCAGAAGGACATGGAGTCCTTCGCCGAAAAGCTGCAGGGCGGCACGGCCGACAAACCCGATCCGAAGATGCAGGCTGAGCTCGAGAGCATCGCCAAGAAGCATGGCTTCGCCAGCTTCACCGAGTACGACGACGTGGCCGCCACCATCTCCAACATCATGGCCGGCATCGACCCGGCCACCAAGGTGTTCTCCGATCCGACCGTCGCCATCAAGAAGGAGATGGAGGAGGTCAAGAACGACAAGGCGATCCCGGAGAACGAGAAGAAGCAGATGCTGGACGACCTCACCGAGGCGATGAAGGCTGCCCAGCCCATCCAGTACCCGACCAATATCGAGCTGGTGACCAAGCACTTCGACAAGCTCGACGCGGTCCTGCAGTAGCGGTGCGAACGGCAATGGCAACGACCAAGGAGGCAACGCGCCGCAAGAGCGGAGCGGCCCCACGCGCAGGCGACCTGCTGGTGGAGCGCCGCAAGGGCGTCCTGCTGCTCACGCTGGCGCGCCCCGACCGCCGCAACAGCCTGTCGGAAGCCATGCTGCGCGCGCTGCAGGCAGCGATCGCCGATGCCGGCGCCGATCCGGCGATCCGCGCGGTCGTGCTGGCTGCCGAGGGCTCGGTCTTCTGCGCCGGCCACGACCTCAAGGAACTGACCGCCCACCGCACCGATCCCGATCGCGGGCGTGCCTTCACCGACAAGCTGATGCGGCTGTGCGCGACGGTCATGCAGGCGATCGTGCGCTGCCCGAAGCCGGTGATCGCCGCGGTGCAGGGCACGGCGTCGGCGGCCGGCTGCCAGCTGGTGGCGACCTGCGATCTGGCGGTTGCCTCGCAGGAGGCTCAGTTCTGCACGCCGGGTGTCAACATTGGGCTGTTCTGCTCCACGCCGATGGTCGCCTTGACGCGCAACGTATCGCGCAAGCGGGCCATGGAGATGCTGCTGCTGGGCGAGATGCTCCCCGCCAAGGAAGCCGCGGAATATGGCCTGGTGAACCGCGTGGTGGCGCCCGCCAGGGTGCTGGAGGAGGCGCTGGCGCTGGCGGCGTTGATCGTGGCCAAGCCGCCCGTCACCATCTCCACCGGCAAGGAAGCCTTCTACAAGCAGATCGAGATGCCGCTGGCGGAGGCCTACGACTATGCGGCGGGCGTGATGGTCGAGAACATGCTGCATGCCGAATCCGAGGAAGGCATCGGTGCCTTCCTCGAGAAGCGTCCCGCCGATTGGGACAAGAGCTGAGCCCTCGTGGAACCGCGCCTCACCCTCCTGACGCTCGGTGTGGACGACGTCGCGCGGTCGCGGACATTCTACGAGGCGCTGGGGTTCGTGGCGTCGGGGCCCAGCAACGATGATGTCGCCTTCTACATGGCGGGCGGCATCGTGCTGTCGCTGTACAGCCGCGCGTCTCTCCTGAAGGATACGGGTCTCTCCGACGGCAAGCCCGGCTTCTCCGGCATCACGCTCGCGCACAACGTGCGCTCCGAGCCCGAGGTTGCGGCTGTCCTGGCCGAGGCCGTGGCCGCCGGCGGCCGGCTGGTGAAGGCGGCGCACAAGGTGTTCTGGGGCGGCACGATCGGCTTCTTCGCCGATCCCGATGGACATCTGTGGGAAGTGGCGCACAACCCCGACTTCCCCTTCGACGCGGCGGGCAATCTGCAGCTGCCTGCACCGAAGCCATGAATCACGAGCGCTACAGCGACCCCTACATCGCCGGCATCCTCGGCGAGGCCAAGACCATCGCCATGGTCGGCGCCAGCGCGGTCACCAACCGTCCCAGCTACTTCGCCATGAAATACCTGCTGGGCAAGGGCTACCGCGTCATTCCCGTGAACCCGACGCTGGCCGGCAAGGAGATCCTGGGCCAGCCCGTCTACGCCTCGCTCGCCGAGGTGCCGGCCCCGGTCGACATCGTCGACATCTTCCGCAACTCGACAGCAGCCCTGGAGGTGACGCGGGAGGCCATCCGCCTCAAGGATGCGCTCGGCATCAAGGTGATCTGGATGCAGCTCGGCGTGCGCAACGACGAGGCTGCGGCCGAAGCCGAGGCCGCAGGCCTGCAGGTGGTGATGAACCGCTGCCCGAAGATCGAGTACGGCCGCCTGTCTGGCGAGATCGGCTGGGCAGGCGTCAACGCCGGCACCATCAGCTCCAAGCGCCCGCTGCTCGGCGGCCGCGGCGTGCAGAACCACGTGATCGCCGGCAAGCCGCGATAGCGCGGCATTTTCTCTGCGATTTCATTATCCTGGCTGAGCCGATCCGAAACCTGCGGATAACCTCTGGATGGTCGGGCCCCGTGTCTTGAAGCGCCGGGGTGCGGCGGCTAGCGTCGCGCGCTCGTGGAGGACCGAGGGCACGCGTCCGCCACCCGCATGCGTCATTCGCAGTCTCAAGTGGGGTAGATCATGACGACGCTTCAATCGTCCGCGCAGAAGCAGCTTCGCCAGCTCATCGAGCAGATCGAGCGGCTGGAGGAGGAGAAGAAGGCGCTGGCCGGCGACATCCGCGACAAATACCTGGAGGCCAAGGCGGTGGGCTTCGACGTCAAGGCGCTGCGCAAGATCGTCAGCCTGCGCAAGAAGAGCAAGACGGACCGCGAGGAGGAAGAAGCGATCCTCGCCGTCTATCTGCATGCGCTCGGCATGCTCGACGAGGAGCCTCAGCAGGCCAATGGCGAGGCGGACGACTCGCACGTCATGGACGCGGCGGAGTAGGTTGGGTTACGGCGCAGCCCGTAACCCGACATGTTTGAGGCGCGTCGGGTTACGCGCTATCGCGCTAACCCAACCTACTGCGCCTGCGTGTGCACCAGGCGGTTGTTGACGCTGGAGGCGCGGCCCGAGCGATCGGGGTCGGTCAGGCTGAAGAAGTTGACGGCTTCGCCCTTGAACTGCTGCGCCCACATGGTCTGGGCCGTCTGCGGGCCGACCCGCAGCCGCATCGGCAGGATCGACGCACCCTGATCGATGAACTCCAGCGTCTTGGCGAGGTCCGGGTGCACCATGCGCGCCAGCGCCGGATCATCGGCCGAGGCCGTCAGCGTCAGCAGCGGCGCGATCGGGAACGGCCGGTAGGACAGCTCCTCGGGATGCTCCTCGTCATAGGCCGGTGCCGGCACGAAGTGGGTGTCCCGGGCGACCGGCACGGCCTCGCGCAGGCGCTGCATGGCCTTGGCGTCCTGTGCCGGATCGGCGGCCGCAACGCGCAGCTCGCCCGTCCAGGCCATCGTTCCGCCATCAGCAGCCGGCGCCTTGCGGCTGACCGGCTTCGGCTCGGACAGCAGGCGCGGCGGCTCAGCCGCCAGCTCGGCGAGCTTGGCCCGCTCCATGTCGTTCGGACGCGTGCCGAGCGCCGCCGGCCGCTCGATGAGCTTCGGCGGCGACAGCAATTGAGGCAACGACGGACCGAGCGAGGCGACCTGCACCGCCGTCTTCGGCTGTGTGCGCAGCTGATGGAACTCGGCGATCTGGGTGACGAGCTCGGAATTGCCGGCCCGCGCGCGCTTCACGTCGTCGATGCTGATCGGATCGCCATCCTCGGGCAGATGCTGAGTGCGCCCGTTCGGGAACAGCAGAGCCAGCTCGTTGCGCGGCAGGCGCGGCCAGGCGCGCACGCGATCGGTATCGATGTGCACGAAGGGAATGGCCGAGGTCGGGTAGTAGCCGACGCCGCCGCGCTCGCGGATCAAGGCCGAGTAGCGCAGCCTCTTGATGGGCACGTCGGGGAAATGGATGTCGGCCGCCTGGCCGAGAATGTGCCGGCTCTGGCTGGCCTGCCCGCCCACCGTCCGGCGCAGCATCTCGTTGGTCCCCTTCGAACGGTAGCCGGAGATGATGTGGATGGGCTCGGCCGAGCCCAGCTCGTTGTGGATCTCCCACATCAGGTCGACGAGATCCGGGTCCATGCGGGTGGTCTCGTCCTTGCGCCAGTCGCGCAGCATCCAGTTGATCTTCTCCATGGCCTCCGGCACGTGCTTGCCGGCCTTCATGTACTGGATGGTCAGCGTCTCCTTGCTGTGAATGTTGTAGAGGGAGATGGTGCGGTCCTTGGCCGAGTCGGCCGTCAGCGCCGCAGTGCCGGCCAGCATCGTTGCCATGGCGGCGGCCAAGCATAGTCCGAATCCGCGTTTGCGCGCTTTCAAGACCCGTATTCCCCCGTTTGGCGGCCCGCGGGATGCTTGTGCTTACCCCTCCGCGGGCGAATCGGTCGTCGGCTCAATGGGCGGTGCCCAGACGCAAAGCCCGTCTAACCCTTTGAGAACGCCGAATAAGCCATTCAACGCAGGCTATGCGGCAACATCACGGCGAATGGTGCAGCTACCGCTCGCCGAAGCCGGCGCAATACTGGAGATGAATCGTAACTAATTCTGCCAGACGCGCTGTTTCCAATCCTGCTTGACCCGCTCGGCGGCACCGATCTCGCTCAGCGAGCCCACCGCGTCGGCCTGCACCGGGCCCTTTTCGCGCGGAATGAGATGCGCCTTGCCCTCGAGCCCGAGCGCGATCTTGCTCTCATGGCTGTAAAGGTCGGTGAACGTTTTCACCTTGCCGTCGTCATCGACCCAGACCGTGAAGTAGGTCATGTGGGTCGGCACCTTGCGCTTCAGGTTGATCTGGTTGTTGGGCTGGTTGCTGGCGATCACCGACGCCACGCGGCCCGCCGGCCAGCCCTGATCCTCGGCCAGGATCAGCTCGGCCAGCTTCTGCGGATCGCGCACCCGCATGCAGCCGTGGCTGTTGGCGCGCACGGTGCCGTTGAACAGGTGCTTCTGCGGCGTGTCGTGCATGTAGACGTCGTGCTTGTTGGGGAAGCGGAATTTGACGACGCCGAGAAGGTTATTGTCTCCGGGCGGCTGATAGACGTGGAACTTGCGGATGTCGTTCTGCGTCCAGTCCACCGACAGCGGGTCGATATCCCGGCCGCCCGATTGGATGCGCACGTTGTATCGCTCGATCATTTTGGTGCTGCCGCGCAGCAGCGTGGGCAGGATATCGTTTTTCTTGATGGAGTCGGGGATGCCCCAGTTGGGATGGAAGATGACCTGCTCCATCTCGTCGGAGAAGATCGGCGTCTGCGTGTCGGCCTTGCCGACCACGACGCGCTCGGTATGGATGACCTTGTCGCTCTTGACGACGCGGATCAGGAACTCGGGCACGTTGACCCAGACGTAGAAGTCGCCGAGCTGCTCCGGCATCCAGCGCCACTCCTCCATGTTGACGAGCAGCCGCCGTGCGCCCGGCGCTTCGGGCGCTGCGGCCTTTTTGCCCCCCGCAGGCGCAGCCGGTTCGCCCGGCGCGACAGTCTGGCCGCTCCTGGCGGCGAGGTATTTCTGCCGCAAGCGCTCGAACTGGGGATGCTGCGGATGCAGGCCGCGCAGGTAGGTATCGGGCTGACCAGCCTTGGCCACGGCGTCGATGACGAGGTTTGGATCGGCAAGGGGCGGCTTGCGGTCGATGAACTTGCTGAGCGAGGTCGGGTCCATGCGGCCGCCGCGGGCGTGACGGGCGTATTTCAGCACGGCGAGGCTGATGGCCACGTCGAATTTGGCGCGATCGGCGCGCGACAGCTCGGCGCCGGCAGACGGCATGGCCGGCAGCCGGAAGGCGGACGCCTCGAGCCCCCAGTCGTCGGCCTTGGCGAGCTCCGCGACGACGGCCTGGCCCGCCGGCCCAAGGCCGGAAGAGGTCACCCAGACCGGCTCGTACTGGCGGGCCTCGTAGAACTTGGCAAGCGCAGTGCGGTCGTCGCGCTCGGCGTTGGAGGGCTTGGCGCCGGCGGGGCCCAGGACTGCGCCGATCTCCGGCGCCAGACCGACGATGGCGGCTGCCTGCTGCTGCTCCGGCGCGGTCGACGGGCCGCCCTCGCTGGCGGCGACCGGACCGGCAGCTGCGAGCAGAACGACAAGGGATACGAACTGGCGGCGCATGCGCTGCTCCTCGAATCTGGCCCGCCACATAGTAACTAGCTGTGCGGCGCCGTCGAGGCACGCAATAAATGCCGCGTGGAAGGCACACGGCGCCTCCCACTACGGCATTGCAGCATCGAGACTTTTCTGAGCGTTCAGCTCACGCGCTCTTCCAGGCCGAACTCGCGCATCTTGCGATAGAGCGTCGAGCGGCCGATGCCGAGGCGCTTGGCCACCTCGGTCATATGCCCGCGATAACGGCCGAGCGCGAGGCGGATCATGTCGGCTTCCATCGCCTCCAGAGAGCGGATCTCGCCCGCATCGGTGACGGCCGGAATGCCGAGCGAGCTTCTGCCGGGGGCGCCGGGCCCAACCTCGACAGTGTGCGGCACGGTGTTCTCCGCGCCGATCATGGCCGGGCCGTTCATCACCGGGCGGCGATCGACCTGGGCCGGCGCCGGCGGGATGGTGGCGCGGAAGCCTTCCACGTGGGCGGCGATCTGCGGGAACTCGGCGACGGTGAGCTGCGGGCCGTCGGCCAGCACGATGGCGCGGAACATGGCGTTCTCGAGCTGGCGCACGTTGCCGGGCCACGAGTAGCTGGTGAGGAGCTGCATGGCTTCCTGGTCGATGCCGCCGACCCTGCGGCCCTCTTCGGCGGCAAAGCGGGCGAGGAAGTGCAGGGCAAGCTCAGGCACGTCCTCGAGACGATCGCGCAGCGGCGGCACCCAGACCGGGAAGACGTTGAGGCGGTAGTAGAGGTCCTCGCGGAACTTGCCTTCCTTGACCAGCTGGATGGTGTCGCGGTTGGTGGCCGAGATCAGCCGGAAATTGACCTTGACCGGCTTCTTGGAGCCGACCGGATCGATCTCGCCTTCCTGCAACGCGCGCAGCAGTTTCACTTGTGCGTCGAGCGGCAGCTCGCCGATCTCGTCGAGGAACAGCGTGCCGGTGTCGGCTTCCTGGAATTTGCCGACGCGCCTCTCGACCGCGCCGGTGAACGAGCCCTTCTCGTGGCCGAACAGGATGCTCTCGACCAGGTTCTCGGGGATGGCGCCGCAGTTGACGGTGACGAACGGTTTCGAGCGCCGCTCGCCCTCGCCCTGGATGGCGCGCGCGATCAGCTCCTTGCCGACGCCGCTCTCGCCCTCGATCAGCACGGGGATGTTGGACGCAGCCGCACGCCGGCCGAGCGCGATCACGCGCTGCATGGCCTGGCCGCGGATGATGAGGTCGGAGAAGGTCAGCGTGCCTTCCGCCTTCTTCTTGATGCGGGTGATCTCGCCCTGCAGGGCTTCGATCTTCAACGCGCTCTTGATGGAGACCTCGAGCCGCTCGATCGAGGTCGGCTTGACCACGAAGTCGACGGCGCCTGCACGCATGGCGGTAATCGCCGCGTCGATCGAGCCGTTGGCCGTCTGCACGATGATGGGTGGGGTGGAGGACCGCTGGGCGGTGCGTTTGAGGACCTCCATGCCGCCGATGCCCGGCATGACGAGGTCGAGCAGCACCAGCGCGATGGCAGCTCCGTCCGGTCCGTCGAGGATCTGCAGGGCCTGCTCGCCGCCTTGGGCGGTCTTGGTCTCGTAGCCGAGACGCTTTATGGTTTCTTCGAGAATGCGGCGCTGCGTAGGATCGTCATCGACGATCAAAACAAGCTTGGCCATGTCGTGACTACTCTACTCAACTGACGGACGCTCTGCCGGTCCTTGCTGACCCAGGATCGGACGACCCAAGATCGAACGACCGGCGACGACTGACTTACAGACCGAGCGAGACTGCCCCATATGGGTAAATGCATCGTTGCGTTTCGACTTGGCTTGATGCTTTTTTGTGTTGGCTCTGGCCGGCCAGCTGCCGTCGGCTCTTTGAGGCGCCTGCCGCGGCGAAACCACTGCAAGGGGGAAACACAATGGCGCAGTCGAATGATGAAGCGGCAGTAAACGCGGCGGTTGCAGCCCTCACAACGGCGATGCTGCAGGCCGATGCAGCGGCGTTGGGCCGCCTCGTCGCCGATCAGCTGAGCTATGGTCACTCGTCCGGCATGTTGGAAACCAAGGCCCAGTTCATCGACGTGATCGCCAGCAGGAAGACAATCTACAAGTCGATCAGCCTGTCGGAACCCAGCACCGTCGTCGCCGGCGACAACGCCATCGTGCGGCACATCTTCACCAACACGACCGAGACGGGCGGCAAGACCGGCTCCATCAGCGTCGGCATCCTGCAGATCTGGCAACGCCGGGATGGCGGCTGGAAGCTGCTGGCACGGCAGGCCTTCAGGCTGCCATCCTAGCCACATTCGGCCGACGACTGATCGTTGCGGCTCTGCGCGCCATATTGGTGATCGCGTCGGCATCCGATACCGTGCTGGCGTGCCAATCGCTGTCCCGCCCGTCTCGCTGAGGCGACACAAACCAGGAGCGTACCCGTGAACTTGGATATTTTTCCCGACGAGACCCTCGAGATGCTGCATGAGGCGCTGGGACACGCCTATGAGGAAGCGGACGACCGAGCATCCAAGAGCCCGGACTGGAAAGAGTGGCGCGACGCGCTCGAAGAGCTGATGGCAAAGCGAGACCTGGACTTCGAGCACATCGTGCTCGCCGGCGAGCCTCAAGAAGAAGACGAGGAGGACGGCGAGGAGCGGGAGGACAAAGACGAGGACGGCGAGGAAGCAAAGCCCAAGGCCAAGGGGCACAAAAAAGGCGATGATGACGAAGAAGAAGATGAGGACGACGACGAGAAACCGAAGGCCAAGAGTCGCAAAAAAGGTGATGATGACGAAAAAGAAGATGAGGACGACGACGACGATAAGGAGAAACCGAAGGCCAAAGGTCGAAGCAAGGATGAGGACGAAGACAAGGACGATGAGGAAGACGACGAAAAGCCAAAGAGGAAGCGCAAATAGTCACGCTCGCCTGTCGCGTATGTCGGACCGGGGAAACCGGGTCGGCACATCTGCGGCTTGTTGCTGCCGGTCGACAGGCATTTCGAATGGGCGTGCCGTCTCGTGACTCCCATCGCGCTGCTCCTCAACGTGCTGTGGCTCTTCTTCGGAGGACTGTGGATGGGAGCGGCGTGGGTGCTTGCCGCTCTGATCATGGCCATAACCATCATCGGCCTGCCGTGGGCAAGGTCCGCCTTTAACATCGCCGCCTACACCCTTCTTCCGTTCGGCTACAAGGCGGTGTCGCGGGAGGAGCACTACGGCCAGGGCGACATCGGCACCGGACCGTTGGGCCTGATCGGGAACGTCGTCTGGCTCGTGCTGGCGGGATGGTGGCTGGCGCTCGGCCATCTGCTGATTGGGTTTCTCCTGGCCATAACGATCATCGGGATTCCGTTCGCGTGGGCCCACCTGAAGCTCGCCGGCATCGCGCTCTGGCCGATCGGCAAGAGCATCGTGCCCGCCGACGATGCGCCGCTGCGGTACCCGCGACCGAAATAGACAACCTGGTTGAAGGCGCGCCGGACTGGGCAGAAGTCGGCGGTCGGAGCCCGCGGTTGGCCAACATGGCAAACCAGTCGGCAACCCTATTTCCATTCACAAATGGCTTCGCGAGGCATCCTGGACGTTCTTCACGCAGGAGGACTGCCATGGGCGAACCGTTTGGGCGAAGAAATCGGTCCGTCGTTACCAAGCCTGCGCGGGCGAAGCTGCACAAGCATGCTGCACCGCCTTCCGACGACAAATCCAGGTTCTACCTGGTTGTGGCCGCAGCCATTCTTGTGCTCGTCGTGGGTGGGTACGCGCTGGCTTTGTAGGGCTATCGAATGTCGATCCGTCTCGGACTCAAAGCGTCCTTGCGCTGATCCGCCGTGCCGAGGTCGTGGCTGAACCTGATGGTCCAGCCACGGCATTGCCGGGGTTTCTACCGACTAGCCAAAGCGCCACAGCCAATGATGATGGGGCTGCCGCGTCCTGTATGCCTCGATCTACGGACGCTTCGGGCCTCAGGGTGCACCTCATGTTGGCGAAGCACACATATTTCGATCAGGAAACGCGATCAAAGTTGATCGACTACTCGATGGAAGTAGACGGCTTGAAGACGCCGGATGAGGTGCTGAGCAGGCTCGACGAAATCACCTCGCAGAAAAATCCTATTCGCGTGCACGGCGCCAACCGCTTTTCCATCAAAGTTGGCGACTGGCGTCGCATCGAACTCGGCAGGAATGTCTTCATCCATCGCGATGTGCCACGGGGATGGCTTGAGGAATGGACCGCGCTTGTGGATAGCGGCCGCGCCATGGGCCTCATGACTGCAAGAACGGTGCTTGCCCCCTTCACATGGACGGAGCTTTTGCGGATGCTCGATCCAATCGGCTTTGATCGATGGCCCATCGAATTGGCACTGAAGCATGGGATGCGCGACGGGTACGTGTGTCCCGTTGGTGGACGATGGGCGGTGGGGTACTGGTCGCCAGGCGTTCTCGGCAGCGACTTCACACAACAGGCGCGCGGGCTGCTTCAAATGGCGGCCAGTGCGGCAGCTGTTCGCCTGGAAAGATTGGCCGGCTCGGACGTAAAACGCACCGGGTCACGTGCGTGCCTCACACCGAGGGAGCAGTCGGTATTGCGGCAGGCCTCGATGGGTCTGACGTTGGAGGAGACCGCGAAGGCGCTTGGCCTGGGTGAAGAGACGGTCCGCAGTCATTTCAAGAAGGCACAAGCAAAGCTCGGCACCCGCAATCGCACGCACACCGTGGCCGAAGCCATGCGCGACCTGCTGATCATCTGAGGTCAGGACGCCTAGCTGCTCGGTCACATCCATTGCATTGCCGCCCACGCCATGAGCGCGAGAAATGCGGCCAAGGCCAGGACGGCGATAATGGCTTCGCGAAGCGGAAGCTCGGGGTCGTCGTTTGGAGCGGGCACTGACAGGTCCAGAAAAGTCGGGGGCCGCACCTGAAGCAGATGCGACCCCCTCCCCGTTTGTTGTTGGTCGTGCCCTGACCAGTCCCTACATGGCCGGGCAGCACAACTGGTGTCGCCAATAGGGTCGTGGCGCCACGCCGGCTCTAGATGGTCAGTTCCCCACAAATGCGCATCCCCGATTTGGGGGAGACTTGAACGCCCTTCACGATTGGGCCATCGTGGCGGGCACCCTGCGAGGCCCCGAGCCATGCCAGCGAAAGTGGCCGCCCGATGCGAAGCGTCGATCAGTGTTTGCCTCCTTCAGAATCAGCAAGACCCTGTATGTCGACGTCTTGCGATGCGGACCAAGCTCGATTGCACGGGAGGCTGCGCCACCAGCGTGCGGTGTCCGTCACCCACTTCATGACAACCGACTGGACGATAGGGAGTCAACCATGAGGACAATCATCGCCGGCGTTTTGGCCGTCGGTCTCGCCGTTGTCGCGACCGGCCCAAGCGATGCCGCCAGCAAGAAGCGCTACTACTATTACGACAGCTACTCCCAGAAATATCCCTACGCCACGCCTCGGCAGCTGCGAAATGCGAGAGCGTATGATCAAGCCGGGCAATACTTCGAGGTGGACTCCAACGCCTTTCCAGTGGGCAGCCGGGGTTGGTGGGAAATGAAGAGGCTCGAGGAAGGCAGCCGCCGCCGCTGACTTTGCCGCCACGCTGCCCTTGCCCTTGCGACCTTTGTTGATGCAGTCGCCCATCTCTCGACCATGCTGCGTCAGACGCTGACGGAGCCGCATTGTCCCTGCTGACGATGCTCCACTATAGTATCCAAAGCGGCGGTAGGCTTGGCGACATGACAGCTTCATTGGAGGATGCAATGGGCAGATCAGCGACCATGATCGGCAGCACGCTTGCTACCTTCCTTTTGTTCACCACCCAGGCTTGGGCGGCGGATGAAGAGGGCAAACCATCGAACTCGAAAAAGTCGGAGGGCGTGGCACAGGGTGGTAGTGCCTCGGCCGGCAACCAAACGAACAAGCCGAGCAAGAAGGCGTCGAATTCCAAGAAGTCACAGGGTAGCGAGAAAGCTCCCGGGGGCGAACCTAGCCGACCCGCCTCCAGCTATTGAAGCTTGCTGGCCACAAGACTCATGTCGACGGGTGTGCCTCGCTTCTCGTGGTTGCGCGGCGGTTATGCATCTGCCGGTCTGCGCTTGAACATCGGCCGCCCGACCCGCACATTAGGCGCCAGCGGCGCTTGCACACCCAAACC
>Ga0075364_10001555_pt1 | contig 12544 bp, 8 predicted proteins | sample EndMetdeltDD1764_FD_71517 | JGI IMG/M metagenome (GOLD analysis project Ga0075364, IMG submission 71517) | Populus endosphere microbial communities from Tennessee, USA - Endosphere MetaG P. deltoides DD176-4 | ecosystem: Host-associated > Plants > Roots > Endosphere | place: USA: Tennessee... | reverse complement strand
AGGACCGGCCCCGCGGGATGACCCGCGCGATCAGTCCGTCGCGCGATCAGCCCGCCGCGGCCGCGGCGGGCTGATCGCGCGACGGACTGATCGCGCGGGTCATCCCGCGGGGCCGGTCCTGCGGCGACCGACGAGGTGATGCGAACGGGCGGCCGGCGACGGCCGCCCCTTCTCGTTCCCGGGCGGGGCTACTCGTCGATGAGGAACTGCGCCCGGACCCGCTCGAAGCGGGCCGCGGTGATCGCCGCGAGGTCCTCGAAGCTCGAGGCCCGCAGGCCGAGCGCGTGCATGGCGGACGAGACCCGCTCGGCCTCGTCGAGGTCCAGCACCGAGTCGATCTCGCTCGGGGTCGACGACGGGTCGCCGGTGACGATCAGGTGGTCGGCGATGGCATCGGCCAGCGCCACCGCGAAGCAGATCGGCTCGGGGTGCTCGTGCGGCGAGTGGTGGTACTGCACGCCGTTCACGACCGCTTCGGGCAGGCGCCAGTTCTGCGCGATCAGCGCACCGACCTCGCCGTGGTGCAGGCCGAGGACGGCGCGCTCGGCCTCGAAGTCCGAGCCGAGGGTGGGGTCGGCGGCCCGACCGCTCGCGATGAGGCGCTGCGCGTCGTCGTCGCGGAAGCGGCACAGGACGACCTTGCCGATGTCGTGGAGCAGCGCGGCCGTGACCGCCTCGGGGGGCACGCGGACCGTGGACTTGGTGCGCACGAGGTCGGCGGCGATGGAGGCCAGCACCGACTCGCGCCACAGCTCACCGGGCCCGAGCCCGTAGGGCCCGATCGCCCGGTTCATCTGGTTCGACAGGTGCGTCGACAGCGCGATCGACGTGACGGCGCTCATACCCAGGCGCACGACGGCGTTCTCGACCGTCCCGATGGCGACGCGGTTGCCCGACGCCGCCGAGTTGGCGACCCGCAGGACGGCGGCGGCGAGGCCCTGGTCGAGCTCGACCACGTCGACGACGTCGTGGACCTCGGCCGCCGGATCGGCGGTGAGCGCGGTCAAGCGGACCGCGCTCGTCGGCAGGGGCGGCAGCTTCTCGGCCGCTTCCAGCAGCGCAGCCATGTCGACCATCTCACCGAGCGCGCTCGTGAACATGGGGTCTCCAACACTGGGGTCCGGGGGCGACCCTTGTTTCGGACGCGGGGGACCGATTCTGAAGGGTCACGACGATCTTTGGCGCTGCCTGTCGCCGGGAGCGGCCGCGTGGCTCATCGAATCCGCCCCGAGGCTCGCACCGGCGCAGGGACCCTTCCGGGCGGATCGGACGGCCGGGGCGGGTCCGCCCCCTGTGCCAAGCTCGGCGCGGGCCGCGGGGACGGGGGAGCGCGCATGACCACGATCGACGTCGGGGACCTGGTGGGCGAGCTCGTGCCCGTCTACGAGGACCTCCACGCCCACCCCGAGCTCTCCTTCGCCGAGCACCGCACGGCGGGCATCGCCGCCGAGCGCCTCCGCTCGCTGGGCTTCGAGGTGGCCGACGGCGTGGGGCGCACCGGCGTCGTCGCCACCCTCGAGAACGGGCCCGGACCGTGCGTGCTGCTGCGCGCCGACATGGACGCCCTGCCCGTGGCCGAGGAGACGGGGCTGGCCTACGCCAGCCGGGTGCGGGTCACCGACCACGGCGGCCACGACGTGGGGGTGGCCCACGCCTGCGGCCACGACATGCACGTCACCTGGCTGTTGGGCGCGGCGGCCGAGCTCGTGCGGACCCGCGGCGCGTGGTCGGGGCGGCTGCTGCTCGTCGTGCAACCCGCGGAGGAGGTCGGGGCCGGCGCGCAGACCATGGTCGACGACGACCTGTTCGGGCGGTTCGGGCGACCCGACGTGTGCCTCGGCCAGCACGTGGCGCCCGCGCCCGCGGGGATGGTCCTGCACCGATCGGGGCCCGTGATGGCCGGCGCCGACTCGCTGCACATCCGCCTGCGGGGTCGCGGCGGGCACGGTGCCTCACCCGAGCTCGCGGTCGACCCGGTCGTGATGGCGGCGTCGACGGTGCTGCGCCTGCAGACCGTCGTGTCCCGCAACGTCGCGGCCACCGAGGCGGCCGTCGTCACGGTCGGCACGATCCACGCGGGCACGAAGGAGAACATCATCGCCGACGACGCCGAGCTGACCCTCTCGGTGCGCACGTTCAGGCCCCACGTGCGCGAGCAGGTGATGGCTGCCATCGAGCGCATCGTGCACGGCGAGGCCCACGCGGCCGGCGCCGACCACGAGCCCGAGATCACGGTGACGGGCTCGTTCCCGCCGCTGGTCAACTCGGAGGAGGCGACCGCCACCGTCGCCGGCGCGTTCGGCGAGCACTTCGGCGATCGCGTCATGCCCCTGCCGCTGGTGACCGCGAGCGAGGACTTCGGTGCGTTCGCGGCGGCGGCCGGCTGCCCGTCGGTGTTCTGGTTCGTCGGCGGCACCGACGCCGACCTGTGGACCCGGGCGTTCGCCGAGAACCGCCTGGCGCAGGACGTGCCGTGGAACCACTCGCCGCGCTTCGCGCCCGTGCAGCACCCCACGATCGAGACGGGCATCGAGGCCCTGGTCGTCGCCGCTCGCTGCTGGCTCGAAGGCGACGGCTGACCCGTCCGGACCGACCGACCCGCGCGTGTGACGCCGGTCCGGGCCCCTGTCGGCCCTCGGGAGCGGCAAGGGGCCGCTGGTAGGGTCGCGACGTGGCTGCCCCGTCCGACCCCGAGCTCCTGGTGCTGCACGCCCTGCGCCTCAAGGCGGTGGCGGGCGCCGAGGTCGTGGCGGCGACGACGGGGCTCGATGCGGGTGATGTCGACGTGCACCTCAAGGCCGCCGCCGACGAGGGTTGGGTGCGCCACCGCGATGGCGCGCTCCCGGGCTGGTCGCTCACGCCGACGGGCCGGGCCGAGGACGGTCGCCGCCTCGCCGACGAGCTCGACCGCGTCGGTGCCCGGCCCACCGTCGAGGCCGGCTACGCGCGGTTCCTCGAGCTCAACCCCGAGCTCCTCCAGGTGTGCACCGACTGGCAGCTCGTCCCCCCACCGGGGGCCACCACCGCAGGGGCGACCCCACCGGCACCCACGCCGAACGACCACGCCGACGCGGGCTACGACGAGGCGGTGCTCGCCCGGCTCCAGCAGATCGACGAGCGGGCCCAACCGGTGTGCACCGACCTCGGTTCGGCTCTCGAGCGCTTCGCCGGCTACGGCCCCCGCCTCACGACCGCCCTCGGGCGCACGCTGGCCGGCGACGGCCAGTGGCTCGATCGTCCGGTCATCGACTCGTACCACACCGTCTGGTTCGAGCTGCACGAGGACCTCCTCGCCACGCTCGGCCGCGATCGCAGTCAGGAACGGTCCGCCTGAAGGGGCGGATCCCTTCATGTCAGGAGTCCCCATGTCTCGCTTCGGCCCCGTGTTGACCGCGATGGTCACCCCCTTCGACGACGGCGGCAACGTCGACTTCACGGGTCTGGCCGAGCTGGCGAAGTGGCTCGTGGCCAACGGCAACGACGGCCTCGTCGTCACCGGCACCACCGGCGAGGCGTCGGTGCTGACCGACGACGAGCAGGTCGAGGTGTGGCGCACCGTGCGCGAGGCGGTCGACGTGCCGCTCATCGCCGGCAGCGGCACCAACGACACCCGCCACGCCGCCGAGCTCACGTCGCGGGCCGTCGAGGCGGGCATGAACGGCGTGCTGGTCGTGACGCCGTACTACAACCGCCCGTCGCAGGCCGGCATCGAGCACCACCTCCGCCACGTCGCGGCGTCGACCGACCTGCCGGTGGTGCTCTACGACATCCCCGTGCGCACGGGCCGCAAGATCAGCAACGAGGTCATCTGGCGCCTCCTCGAGGACGTGCCCAACATCTGCGCGGTCAAGGACGCAGCGGGCAACCCGGCCGAGTCGGCCCGCCTCGTCGCCGAGGCGCCGGACGGGTTCGAGCTCTACAGCGGTGACGACGCCATGACCCTGCCGTTGCTGGCGGTGGGGGCGGTCGGCGTCATCGGGGTCGCGACCCACTGGGCGGCGCGCGAGATGGGCGAGATGATCGCCGCGTTCAACAAGGGCGACCTCGAGCACGCCCGCACGGTCAACGCCCGGCTCATCGAGTCGTACGACTACGAGACGGGTGACGCCAACCCCAACCCGATCCCGGCCAAGGCCATGTTGCGCGTGCTCGGCCAGCCCGCGGGTCAGTGCCGGCTGCCGATGGGTGATGCTCCCGAGGGCCTCGAGGACCGCGCCCGCGCGGTGTGGCGCAACCTGGGACACGAGCTCGTCTGATGCGCTGCACTAGAAAGGCGTCGTGCCTCCATCGGTGAAGATCACGTTCCTCGGGGGCCTCGGCGAGATCGGGCGCAACTGCGCGTGCGTCGAGGTCGACGGGTCGATCATGCTGCTCGACTGCGGACTCATGTTCCCCGACCTCGACATGCTCGGCATCGACCTGGTCCTGCCGGACTTCGAGTACCTCCGGGAGAACGCCGATCGCATCGTCGGTTGCATCGCCACGCACGGGCACGAGGACCACGTCGGCGGGCTCTCGTTCCTGCTGCGCGAGCTGTCGTTCCCCATCTACGGGTCCGCCCTCACGCTGGCGCTCGCCCGCAACCGGATCGAGGAGGCGGGGCTGCTCGACCGCACCCAGCTGATCGCCGTGAAGGACGGCGAGCGCCGTCAGATCGGGCCGTTCGACTGCGAGTTCATCCCCGTCACCCACTCGGTGCCCCACGGCTTCGCGACGGCGTTCCACACGCCGCAGGGGATCATCCTCCACACCGGCGACTTCAAGCTCGACCTCACCCCGGTCGACGGTCGCCTCACCGACCTGGCCCGCATGGGCTCGCTCGCCGACCAGCACGGCATCCGCCTGCTGCTGAGCGACTCGACCAACGCCGACAGCAAGGGCCACTCGCACTCCGAGACCAGCGTCGGCGCGGTGCTCTACGACCTCTTCCACGAGTTCGAGGGCAGCCGCATCATCACGACGTGCTTCGCCTCGCACATCCACCGCGTGCAGCAGATCGCCGACGCGGCCATCGCCTTCGACCGCACGATCGCCACGATGGGCCTGTCGATGCGCAAGAACGTGCGGGTGGCGCGCGAGATGGGTCTGCTGCGCATCCCCGACCACCGGTTGCGCGACATCGACGACGTGAAGGACGTCGACCCGGCGCACCTGTGCGTGATCAGCACGGGATCGCAGGGCGAGCCCATGTCGGCGCTCGCGCTCATGGCCGCGGGCGAGAACAAGTTCCTCAAGATCAAGCGCGATGATGTGGTGATCATGAGCTCGCACCCGATCCCGGGCAACGAGGCCAACGTCTCCAAGGTGATCGACGGGCTGACCCGCCTCGGCGCCGAGGTGGTCCACTCGGGCATCGAGGACGTGCACGCCACGGGGCACGCCAAGCAGGAGGAGCTCAAGACGCTCCTGTCGATCACCCAGCCCGACTGGTTCGTGCCGGTGCACGGCGAGTACCGCCACCTCGTGGCCCACGCGCGCCTCGGTCGGCAGATGGGCATCCCCCGGGACCACGTGCAGATCTGCGAGGACGGCGACCAGGTCGTGCTCGACGACGACGGCCTGACGGTGATGCGCCGCGAGGTGCCCGCGGGGTACCTGTACGTGGACGGCATCATCGGTGACGTCGGCGCCGGCGTCCTGCGCGATCGGCGGGTGCTGGCCGAGGAGGGCGTGGTCGTCGTCGTGGTGGCGATCGACGTGCGCACCGGGTCGATCATCACCGGGCCCGAGATCATCACCCGCGGCTGGGTCTACGCCCCCGAGGCCGAGGACCTGCTCGACCAGTGCGCCGAGGCGGTGCGCGACGCCATCAAGGAGGCGTCGCAGCACGCTGCGCTCGACATCGAGAACCTGCAGCGCACGGTGCGGCGCGCCGCCGGGCGCTTCGTCAACGCGCAGACCCGGCGCCGGCCGATGATCGTCCCCGTCGTGATGGAGGCCTGAGGGCCCGTCACGGCGGAGGGCCCACGCCGCAGGCGGACGCGGCGGTCAGCCGCCGTGCTCGGCGGCGAACGCGGCCTCGAGCTCCTCGAGGATGGCGCCCGATCGGTCGTAGCGGACGGCGCCGACCTGCACCGTGGGGCCCTCCCACTCGGGGAGCAGGCGCCGCTCGTGGCACACGTGCTGGGCCTCGATCGTGCTGCCGCTGAGCGCATCGGCCTCGGGGTCGGTGCACAGCCACGCCACGACGCGGCCCACGACGGCGGGCGGCGCACCGCTGGCGTCGAAGCCGAACTTGGCCATGTCCTGCGCCATGCGCTCGGTGGCGATGAAGCCGGGCTGGACGTTGAAGCAGCGGATGCCCTGGCCGGCGAGCTCGACCTGGAAGAAGCCGGCGATGCGGTGCAGCGCGGCCTTGGAGATGCCGTAGCCCATGCCCCACCCGCCCTCGCCCGCCGGGCCCGGCGGATCCGAGTAGCCCGCGGCCGAGTCGATGTTCACGATCGTCCCACCGCCGTTGGCGATCATCTGCGGGAGCACGAGCCGGTCGATCTCGAGCGTGGCGAAGACGTTGGCCTCCATCTGCGTGCGCAGGAGGTCGACGGGCGTGTCGAGGAAGCGGTCCATGTGGCCGGGGCCGATGTAGCGACCGTTGTGGACGACCACGTCGATGCGCCCGAAGCGCCCGAGCGTGGCGTCGACGGCGGCGGCGAGCGACGGGGTGTCGAGCAGGTCGGCGGCGACGGAGAACGCCTCGGCGCCGGCCTCGCGGATGAGCTGCGCCGTGGACTCGAGGCTGCCGGGCAAGGGCGAGGTGTCCGACGCCTTCAGGGTCGACGAGTGCTCGCGCTGCTCGCCCTCGGTCACCGTCCGGGCCGTCAGCGCGAGGTCGAAGCCGGCCCGGGCCAGCTCGATCGCACACGCCTTCCCGATGCCCCGACTCGATCCCGTGACGAACGCGACGCGCTTCATGGCCGAAGGACTAGCACGCGCGTCGGATCCGCGTCGGGAAGTGCGACCACCCGCGCGCGCTCGCCCGATAGCGTGCTCTGCCGTCTGAGGTCGGGCGCGGGCGCGGTGAGGAGACAGCTGCCATGAACATGCGGACGCTCGCAGTTCGCTCGGTCCGGGCCAACCCGGTGCGCTTCATCGCCACCGTGCTGGCCGTCGTGGTGGGCACCGGCTTCCTGGCCGGGACCCTCGTCCTCAAGGACTCCCTCAACGCCTCGCTCGAGGCCAACATCAAGGGCAACCTGGCCGGCGTCGACGCCGCGGTGCTGGGCAACGGCAACGCTGACTCCGCCGGCGGCTCCACGCCGGGTTCGACGCCGTCGGGGACCACGCCCGGGTCGACCCAGCCGAGCGCATCGGGTCCCCGCGGCGGCAGCGGCGGTGGCGGGCCCAACACCGCCACCGGTCGCAACATCCAGCAGGGCGTCGACCAGGACGTGCCCGCCTCGGTGCTCACGCAGGTGCAGGGCGTCGACGGCGTGCGGGTGGCCGACGGCGTGCTCGTCGGCAACGTCAACGTGTTCGAGCCCGATGGCAGCACGGTCAACGAGAACGCCAACGCCTACCGCTGGACCGAGCCGCCGCTCAACCCCTACCGGATCATCACCGGCGACGCGCCGTCGGCCAGCGGCGAGATCGCCATCGACAAGCGCACCGCCGATGCGGTGGGGCTGTCGGTGGGTTCGAAGCTCCAGCTGGCGACCGCCTCCGGTCAGCAGGAGGCCACCGTCGTCGGCATCGCCACCTACGGCGAGGCCGAGAGCTCCAACTCCAACGGCGACGTGCTCGTGAGCGATGCCGATGCCTTCGCCTGGCTGCTCGGCGGCAAGCAGGCGTTCACGGCGATCTACGTCGCCGCCGAGCCGGGCACCGCGCCCGATCAGCTGGTCACGGCGATCGGTGAGTCGGTCGGGCCGGCGTTCACGGTCGAGACGGGGGACCAGCTGCGCACCGACGCGGCCGGCGGCCTGACGGGGTTCACCGACTTCCTCAGCACCGGTCTGGTGATCTTCGCGGTGATCGCCCTCTTCGTGAGCCTGTTCATCATCTACAACACGTTCACGATCATCGTGAGCCAGCGCACGCGCGAGTTCGCCCTGCTGCGGGCCCTCGGCGCCCGTGGCGCGCAGGTCGTGCGCTCAGTCCTCATCGAGGCGTTCCTCCTCGGTCTCGGCTCGTCGATCCTCGGCTGGTTCGCCGGCATCCTGTTCTTCTTCGTGGTCAGCAAGGCCGTGCCCCAGTTCCAGGACCTGGCCGGCACCGTGAGCCTCACGATCAACCCCTGGAGCGTCTTCTGGGTGCTCTTCGCCGGTCTCTCGGTCACGATGGTCTCGGCGGTCGTCCCGGCGTTCAAGGCGGCGCTCACCAAGCCCATCGAGGCGCTCCGCGACGTCGCTGTCGACCGCTCGGCCCGTGGCCGCATCCGCGCCGGCATCGGGATCGTCCTGCTCGGGTTCGGGGCGGTCCTGCTCCTCGTCGGCGCCATCATCCAGAACTTCTGGGTGATCATGGGCGGCCCGGTCTTCCTGTTCCTCGGGGTGCTCTTCGGTGGGCCGATGATCGCCGCGACCTTCGGCTGGATCATCGACCGGATCCCCGGTGTGGGGCGCTTCGCCACCTCGCGCCTCGGCGTCGAGAACGTGCGCCGCAACCCCAAGCGGGCGGCGACCACAGCCAACGCGCTGGTGATCGGCGTGTTCCTCGTCGTGTTCGTGACCGCCGCGGGCGGCGCCCTGCGCGACTACGCGGTCAACCAGCTGTCGCAGCTCACCGGCCCCGACTTCACCGTGTACCCGACGACGCCGTCGGGCTTCTCGGACGACTACCTCGCCGCCGTGCAGAAGCTGCCCGACGTGAGCACCGTCGGCGAGGCGTTCATCGCCGGCACGATGGCCACCGGATCCAAGACCGAGATCGGGGCGCTCAACGCCGACGGGGTCAAGTCGTGGGGGTTCAAGGTCCAGGAGGGCACGCTCGACGGCTTCGGGGGCGACGACATCGCGGTCCCGAGCTACTTCAAGCAGACCGACAACCTCGCGCTGGGCTCGACGGTCACGCTGACCTTCGGCAACGGCCGAACGCACGACTTCACCGTGTCCGCGATCACCGAGGCGTCGGCCACCCAGATCCAGGCCTTCGTGCCGTCCGAGACGGCGGTCCGGGTCGATCCCGCGCTGCGGCCGGCGATCCTCGGCATCACGGCGGACAGCGGGAAGGTCGACGCGGTCAACGACGAGCTGACGAAGCTCAACCGCACCTACTCGGGCGTGCAGGTCTTCCCGGGCAACTTCATCGCGCAGTTCGTGAAGTCGTTCTTCAACTTCCTGATCTCGGCGGTGAGCGCGCTGCTGTCGGTCGCGGTCGTCATCGCGCTGTTCGGCATCGTGAACACGCTCGTGCTGTCGGTGTCCGAGCGCACGCACGAGATCGGGCTGCTGCGCGCCGTCGGGATGACCAGGCGGCAGGTCCGCTCGACCGTGCGGGTCGAGTCGCTGGTGGTCTCGCTGCTGGGCTCGATCGTCGGCATCGTGTTCGGCCTGTTCGTCGCGTGGTGCTTCGCGAGACCGGTGCTCAACCAGGCCGGCGAGGTCGCCACCGGCTTCTCGTGGCCGATCGTCCAGCTGGTCGTGATCCTGGTGCTGGGCGTGATCCTCGGGGTCATCGCCTCGCTCATCCCCGCGTGGCGGGCTGCGCGCCTCAACATCATCGAAGCCGTCCGCGTCGACTGACCCGTCGCGTCGACTGGCGCTTCGCGTGGGCTGACCGCGCCCGTCAGATGCGGCAGGCCGCGGTGGGCGGATCGTACGGCGCGTCGTTGCGGTTGGCGATGACGTGCTCGGCGAGCTGGATCTCGTGGCCGAGGAGCTCGCCGGTGATCCCCGCCGTCACGCGTTGGGAGACGGGCTCGGCGCGGCACGGCGTGAAGTTGCTCGCGCCGCTGATCGTCGGCGCGAAGGAGTACACGGCGTCGAGGTACGCCGACGCCCGGGCGATGCCCACGCCCAACCCGAGGGACACCTTCGGGAACTGGATGGTGACGATCAGCGACGCCGGGCTGATCGACATGCCCTCGACCGCTGCGAGCGGGTCCTCCCAGTTGGCGTTGAACGCGCCGCCGGCGGTCAAGGACCCGTTGCTCACGCTCATGGTGCCGTTGCCGTCGAAGTTGGCGTCGAAGCTGCCCGTGACGTTGGCGCCGCGCGCGCTGAACGCGAGTTGGACCTCGGCGTCGGCATCGATCCCGACGGTGAAGGGGATGCCCGCGAGCGGGAACGGGATCTGCACCGACATCGGCACGTGGATGAGGCTCACCGGGATCTGGGTCGCCTGGTCGTCGGTGGCCGCCTCGGCCGTGATGTGGGCCCGCCCCCGCAGGTTGGGCGCGTCGAGCCGGAAGTTGCGGACCGACGACGCCGAGATGTCCATGTCGCCGCCGAAGCTCACGCCCGAGACCTCGGCCTCGACGTCGACGGCGATGCGCACGCCGTGGGCGTCGGTCGAGAGGTGGAGCGTGAAGGTGACCGCATCGCCGGACGTGCGGGCGTCGAACGAGTACTGGTAGTCGCCGATCGTGCCCGAGCTCGAGACGCCGTCGGCGAGCTCGGTGTCGAGCGGGATGTCGATGAAGCCGGCAGCCGTCTCGCCCTCGCCACCCACCGCAGGCACCTTCGTGGTGAGCGGTCCGCTCGACGTCTCCAGCGAGTCGGCGGACGGCTCGCTGATGCGCAGCACGGCCTTGGACAGGTCGGCGGCCGTCGGGTCGAAGTGGATCTGGCCGTCGGCGAGGACGTCGGTGATCGCGGCAGGCTCGGTGGTGACGACGACGTCGTCGCCCTGGCGCTCGACGCCCTTGGCCTTGACGGCGGTGACGCCCGTGAGGACGACGACCGAGCCGGCCTTGATGTCACCGGCCCCTTGGGCGCCGCCGTCGAGCACGATGCGGCCGCCGTCGGGGCTGATGTCCTTCACGGCCTTGCCCCCGTCGCTGCGCACGACGACCGTGTCGTCGGCCAGGGTGAGGTCGGCCGAGGGGACCTCGTCGACGCCCACGGGCACGGCGTTGACCGCGATCGTTCCGCGCGAGCGTAGGAAGACCGTGATGCCGGCGGCGAGCACGACGAACACCACCAGGACCGCGGTGACGGCGAGCAACGGGCCTTTCAGCGAGCGGCGGGGCCCGGCGGGCGCGGAGGGCGGCGCCGGCGCGGCAACTGCGGTGGCCGGCGGCGGCACCAGAGGCGGGACGGAGGCGGCGGCTGCCGGCGCCACGGCGGGGGTCGGACCCGTCGGGGGTGCGGTCGGCGCGGCGGCCTGCTCGGGGGCGTACCAGTTGCCGTCCGACGCCAGCCACCAGCCAGGAGCCGGTGGCCCGTCATCCGGCTGGTCGGCCGACACGACCGGCGATGCGGGCGCTGCGTCGGCGGGCGCAGCCGCAGCAGGTGCGGCCGCAGGGGCGGGCGCCTGCTCGGGCGGGTACCAGCGCCCGTCGGAGGCCAACCACCATCCGGGTCCCTGCGATTGATCGCTCACGTGCGCACCCCCGTGCGTTCGGACCATCCTCCATCGGCACGTCTGGACAGCAGTTGACGAGGAGGGGCATCGAGGTCCGGCCTGACGGCGGACCCGGCCCGGGGTTTCCCGCCGCCTTCGAACCTCGCACCGGCCGACCACACCTGGTGTCGTCCTCCAGTGGAAGAACGGGATCCGAGGCCGTTGGCGCCCCGCGCGGCGGCGGGGCCGCCTTTGGGCCCGGACGATGCCCACCGGTACGCTCGCCGCCCATGGCCATCGCCGAACCCCCAGCGCCGACCACCCACCTGCCCGCCACCGGGCCGTCGACCACCGGGCCGTCGACCACCGAGCCGTCGACCGCCACCAGCGTGGGCTTGCCCCGGACCCGGCCCGACGCCGAGACCGCCGGTCGCCTGATCGCCGCGGCTCGGGCGGCCCTGCTCGACGAGCGCCGCCAGCTCACGATGGACGAGCTGACCGCGCTCTCACTGGTGCCGACCTCGATGGTGCCGTCGCTCGCGGCCGTCGCCCACGAGGTGCGCCTGTCGTGGGCGGGTCCCGAGGTCGAGGTCGAGGGGATCCTGTCGGCCAAGACCGGTGGTTGCCCCGAGGACTGCCACTTCTGCAGCCAGTCGTCGGCCTTCGACACGCCGATCCTGGCCACGCCGTTCCTCGACACCGACGAGGTCCTGCGGGCCGCCGACGAGACCAAGGCCCTCGGCGCCTCCGAGTTCTGCATCGTGCTGGCGCTGCGGGGGCCCGACGAGCGGACGATGACCCGGCTGCTCGACCTCGTGCCCCAGGTGCGCGACCGCACGGGTCTCAACGTGGCCATCAGCGCCGGCATCCTCAGCGCCGAGCAGGCGACGCGGTTCGCCGAGGGCGGCGTCCATCGCTACAACCACAACCTCGAGACGGCCCGCTCGTTCTTCCCCCAGGTCGTCACGACCCACACGTGGGAGGAGCGCTTCGACACGTGCCAGCTCGTGCGGGACAACGGCATGGAGCTGTGCTGCGGCGTGCTCCTCGGCATGGGCGAGTCCGAGGCCCAGCGCCTCGAGCTGCTCGACCAGCTCCGTCA
>Ga0075364_10001554_pt1 | contig 12547 bp, 11 predicted proteins | sample EndMetdeltDD1764_FD_71517 | JGI IMG/M metagenome (GOLD analysis project Ga0075364, IMG submission 71517) | Populus endosphere microbial communities from Tennessee, USA - Endosphere MetaG P. deltoides DD176-4 | ecosystem: Host-associated > Plants > Roots > Endosphere | place: USA: Tennessee... | reverse complement strand
CCAGACTGGGTCCGCGCGCTCACCGCCGAGTCGGGACCGGTGCAAGTGGGCAGAATCTCGGTGCCCGATTGGATCGACTCACGGCAGAAATCCAACGCGATCACGCTGATGCGGGAAACCTTCGGCAGCGAAGGCCATCTGGCGTTCCGGTCGTCGTCGAGCCTGGTGTTCTACGAGCGGATGACAACCAAGAACACCGGGAGTCAACCGCATCTGGCGCTTCAAACTGCTACCGGAGGCGCAGCGAATCGCGCCGAAATCCTCCCGACAACAACGGAAAACGGCCACCAGGCGCTGGATCGAATCGTCTCAGCGCAGTGGATGGCACCGATCGATGGCGCAGGGCCGAATGGCACGGAAGTCCTCGAGTCAGACTTTCGCGCGATCTTCCCCGACGGCGTCGTCGTAGATCTCCAGAAGCCCGCAGGAAAGCGCGCCGCCCGTAGCCTCGAGCAGAATCTTCTCGTGGGACTCCTGCCTATGGCGATGAAGAGCCTCGACCAGGGTGCCGTCGTGACTTCGGTGTCAGAGCGCTGGGTCTCGCCGATCTTCCACGGAGGCGGACTACGCCTGATCTTCATCCTGCCGTCCGAGGTCGACAGCGATCGGTTCCGCCGCTGGCGCCGAACCGTGAACACCTGGCACGCCGGTAGCCGCGTTTCGGATGTGAGCCATGCTCACTGACGTTGAACCGATCGACGTCGAGGCACACCTCGCCGATCCCAAGACGTACGAAGACACCATCCTTCGGATCTTCACCAAACGAAGTGAACGCGGTGCGGGTTTCAGCGAAGCGCACAACGGGGTCTCGTATTTCAGCACCGCGGCAGAACGGAAGAGCCTGGCCAAGGCCATCGCCCGCAGTGTCACCGACGGTGAATTCCGGCCACGGCCAGTGGATCTCTGGATCCTGGAAACCAACGGCAAGAGCCGCGAGGCGCACCTGGCAGACTTCCCCGATCACGTCGTGGGCTCTGCGCTCTTCAAGCTCCTGACGCACAATGCGCGCTGTCACGGCCTGCCAGGCGTCTACTCCTATTTGTCCGGCGTGACGAATGTGGCCGCGATGCAGACGTTCGCCGCCTTCGTTCGCGCCCATCGCGAACGGGTCGGCGTCACAGGGCCGCCGTTGTACGTCCTGCAATCCGATTTCGAAAAGTACGGGGACAATCTTCCGGTCGGTCCGGATGCGGCGCTGTGGCGCATCCTGAGAGACGTTGCCAACCTAGGCAGCCCGACCGGCGAAATCGGCTCGACCACATGGGATCTCATCACCGGACTGATCCGTCCCGTAGTGCGGGAAAAGGACGGCACCGAGTTCACCCGGCTCAAAGGTGTGGCAATGGGAACGCCTCTGGTCCCACTGCTCGGCAATCTCGCGGTCGTACCGATGGACAAGGCTATCTCGTCGATCGACGGAATCTTCTACGCGCGCTACAACGACGACTTCATCGTCGCCCATTCGGATCTCGCCGCCCTGCATGAGGCGGACGCGAGGATCGATTCACTGATCGGCGAGTTGGGCGTCAAACGCAAGATGTCGAAGGAGCTTCGCACCGCGCTGAGCGGATCCGGTCAACCGTCGACGCAGGATCCCTCCTATCGCGGACGCGACCGCATCGACTGCCTGGGACTGGCCGTCAGCCACGCCGGCACGCTCAGCCTGGGTCCGCACAGGCTGAGTCGCTTCGTTGCACGCGTCGCTCGACGCATCGACGCCGCCGCACCGGCACTGTCGCATTCGCCCGTCGACGAGCGAGCACGTCACCTCGTCGCGGCCACCAACGTCATGCTCGACGTGACGAACCCGTTCGCCGTCGCGGGCTTGTCCTCGATTCTCGACACGACCACGGACCGGGGGTCGCTCAAGGATCTGGACTTCCGGATCGCGCGCAAGATCGTGCAGGTGGCCACGCGCAAGCCGGGGGTGCGCGGCTTCCGGCAGCTGCCGCCCGCCGTGCTGTATCGGGACATGGGACTGGTATCGCTTGTCCGTTTGCGCAACTTGCGGTGACTTGCGCCGCGCACCTACAGTGCAGCCAGGCGCGGATCCCGCCGCAGGGCGGAAATTCCGAAGGGCTATAGAGGTTGCGGCTTTCGGCCCTTCAATTTTGGCGTTTTATCCCGCGCCTTCACATTCTTGTCGCGCTGGCGCTCAGCCCAGGACGAGGGAGTCCCCGTCCGGGCTGAGATTGACCGGCACCACGTCACCGTCGTGCACCTCGCCGGCCAGCAGCATCTTCGCCAGCTGGTCGCCGATGGCCTGCTGGATCAGCCTGCGCAGCGGGCGGGCCCCGTAGAGCGGATCGAACCCGCGCTCGGCCAGCCACTTCTTGGCGGGCAGTGACACCTCGAGGGTGAGCCGTCGCTGTTGCAACCTCTTGGCCAGCTGGGCCAGCTGGATGTCGACGATCTGCACCAACTCCTCGGGATCGAGCGGATCGAAGACGATCACGTCGTCGAGGCGGTTGATGAACTCCGGCTTGAACGCCGAGCGCACCGCGGCCATCACCTGCTCTTCCGTCCCGCCTGCACCGAGGTTGGACGTCAGGATCAGGATCGTGTTGCGGAAGTCGACCGTGCGGCCCTGACCGTCGGTCAGTCGCCCTTCGTCGAGCACAGCCAGCAGGACGTCGAACACGTCCGGGTGGGCCTTCTCGATCTCGTCGAACAGGATCACCGTGTACGGCCGCCTGCGCACCGCCTCGGTCAGCTGACCGCCCTGGTCGTAGCCGATGTAGCCGGGGGGCGCACCGACCAGGCGGGCCACCGAGTGCTTCTCGCCGTACTCGCTCATGTCGATGCGGACCATCGCGTGCTCGTCGTCGAACAGGAACTCCGCCAACGCCTTTGCCAACTCGGTCTTGCCGACGCCGGTCGGGCCGAGGAACATGAACGAGCCCGTCGGACGGTTCGGGTCGGCGACCCCGGCGCGGCTGCGGCGCACCGCATCCGACACCGCCTGAACGGCCTTGCGCTGACCGACGACGCGCTTGCCCAGCTCGTCCTCCATGCGCAGCAGCTTGGCCGTCTCACCCTCGAGCATCCGGCCGGCCGGAATGCCGGTCCATGCCGACACCACGTCCGCGATGTCGTCGGGCCCGACTTCTTCCTTGAGCATGACGTCCTCGCGGGCTTCGGCCTGCGGCACCGCCGCATCGAGCTTCTTCTCCAGCTCGGGAATGCGGCCGTAACGCAACTCGGCGGCCTTGGCCAGGTCGCCGTCACGTTCGGCGCGCTCGGACTCTCCACGCAGCGTGTCCAGCTGCTCCTTGAGCTCACGGACCACGTCGATGGCGCTTTTCTCGTTCTGCCACCGTGTGGTCAGCTCCGCCAACTTCTCCTTCTGGTCGGCCAGCTCGGCACGCAGCTTCTCCAGGCGTTCCTTGGACGCGGCGTCCTCCTCCTTGGCCAGCGCCATCTCCTCGATCTCGAGGCGGCGCACCAGGCGCTCGACCTCGTCGATCTCGACGGGACGGGAGTCGATCTCCATGCGCAGCCGCGACGCGGCCTCGTCGACCAGGTCGATGGCCTTGTCCGGCAGAAACCGAGCGGTGATGTAGCGGTCGGACAGGGTGGCCGCCGCGACCAGTGCGGAGTCGGTGATGCGGACGCCGTGGTGCACCTCGTAGCGTTCTTTGAGGCCGCGCAGGATGCCGACGGTGTCCTCCACCGACGGCTCGCCGACGAAGACCTGCTGGAAGCGCCGCTCCAGGGCGGCGTCCTTCTCGATGTATTTGCGGTACTCGTCGAGAGTGGTGGCGCCGACCATCCGCAGCTCGCCGCGGGCCAGCATCGGCTTGATCATGTTGCCTGCGTCCATCGACGAGTCGCCGGTCGCGCCCGCACCGACGATGGTGTGCAGCTCGTCGATGAACGTGATGATCTGGCCCGCCGAGTTCTTGATGTCGTCGAGAACGGCCTTGAGGCGTTCCTCGAACTCACCGCGGTACTTGGAGCCCGCGACCATCGAACCGAGGTCAAGGGAGACAACGGTCTTGTCCCGCAGGCTTTCCGGCACGTCGCCTGCCACGATGCGCTGGGCCAGGCCCTCTACGATCGCGGTCTTGCCGACGCCGGGCTCACCGATCAGCACCGGGTTGTTCTTGGTGCGACGACTCAGCACCTGCACGACGCGGCGAATCTCGTTGTCGCGCCCGATAACCGGGTCGAGCTTGCCTTCGCGCGCACGCTCTGTCAGGTCGGTCGAGTACTTCTCCAACGCTTGGTAGGTGGCCTCGGGGTCGGCGCTCGTGACGCGGGCGCTGCCGCGCACCTTGACGAACGCGTCGCGTAGCGCCTCCGGGGACGCGCCATGCCCGGTCAGCAGCTTGGCCGTGTCCGAGTCTCCAGTGGCCAGGCCGACGAGCAGGTGCTCGGTTGAGACGTACTCGTCGTCCATCTCGGTGGCCAGGTTCTGGGCCGTCGTGATCGCGGTCAGCGAGTCACGCGCCAGCTGCGGTGTCGAAGCCGAGCCGCTCGCGCTGGGCAGTCGGTCGATCAGGCGCTGCGTCTCAGCGCGGATTGCCGCTGGATCGACGCCGACGGCCTCGAGTAAAGGGGCGGCAATGCCCTCATTCTGGGTGAGCAGTGCCATCAACAGGTGGGCGGGACGGATCTCCGGGTTGCCCGCGGCGGTCGCCGCCTGCAGGGCCGAAGTCAGGGCCGCCTGGGTCTTGGTCGTCGGGTTGAACGAGTCCACGACACTCCGATCATCGAAAGGGCTGGGCAAAATGCTTGTCGCGATGTTCAACGCCGTCAAGGTTGAGTCTGTTCCGCTCAACTTTAACAAATTTTCGGCGTGCCGTGCTGGACAGCGGGAAGTCATGGGCCACGCTGGGGCCATGCGCCTTGCAGTCGTGTCCGCGGTGGCGGCCGCAATGGTCCTGCTCGCGCCCGCATCCGCGCAGGCCGCTACCGACGAAGACCAGGTCCGCGCCGTTCTCATCGGAATGAATGGGTCTTACAACAGCTCCGACTTCACGGCGTTCGCGTCGCACCTGTGTGCCGACATGCGCAGCGCCGCTGACTTCGAAGCCGGTTGGTATGCGAGCAGGAAGTCCGACGGACCCACCCAGATCACTATCAATTCCGTGGACGTCACCGGTGCTGACGCCGTCGCCAATGTCCGATTCCGGGCCGCAAACCACGCGGATACCAAGACCCTCGACGTCGAATTCCTTCGCGAGGGCACCGATTGGAAAGCCTGCCGCTACGACGCCGGTCGGTCGGTGTAGCTCCGGTGTCCGGCGATTTGGGATCCGTACTGACCGAACTCATTCCGCTGGCACTGGTCGTTGCGCTCTCGCCGTTGTCCATCATTCCGGCGGTGATGGTGCTGCATACACCGCGGCCGCGGCCGACGGGCCTGGCATTCCTGGCCGGCTGGCTGTTCGGACTTGCGGCGTTGACGGCCATCTTCCTCGAGGTGTCCAACCTGCTCGGCGGCCTCGGTGACAAGCCGCCGGGGTGGGCGTCGTGGCTGCGCGTCGTCGTCGGCGCGGCGTTGATCGTGTTCGGTATCTACCGTTGGCTGACGCGAAAGCGGTCCACGCACACGCCGGGGTGGATGCAGAGCCTTGGCAAGCTCACACCCGTCAGGGCGGGCGCTGCCGCCGCGGCGTTGACGGTGGTCAACCCGAAGGTGCTATTCATAAGCGCTGCAGCGGGTTTGGCGATCGGCACGGCTGGACTGGGAGTCACTCAGGCGTGGATGGCGGTGGCCTGGTATGTCGCGGTCGCCGGGTCTACGGTGGCCATTCCGATACTCGCGTACACGGTGTCGGGCGACCGCCTCGATGAGCCGTTGCAGCGGCTGAAGGACTGGATGGAGCGCCAGCACGCCACTCTGGTGGCGGCAATTTTGGTCGTCATCGGTCTTCTGGTGCTGTACAAGGGAATTCACGGGTTATGAAGCTGGGACAAGTCGGGCAGTCCTAATACATCGGCGTCGGCCGTCAAGTAGCGCGTCACGGTTGGCGCGATCAGCGCAACCACCTCATCGGCCGACAGCGTCGCCAGCGGCGGCACCTGAATGATGTAGCGCAGCATGGCCGTTCCCACCAGGTTGCTCGCGGCCAGCATCGCCCGCAGCCGGGCCTGCTCGCCACCGCCCAGCACGCCGGATACGGCAGTTAGCACGTAATTCTGCACGAAGCCGCGGAACGCGTCATTGGCATCGGTGTTCGAGGTGGCCGACTGCAGCATCGCCCGCATGCTCGCCGCCGTGTCGGGCGTCTCCCAGATCCGCAGATACGTGCGCACCATCCTGGTGCCGATATCGGGATCGTCGTCGGCCGCGCCGGTCAGCGCGGCAACCAACACCTCGGGGTCGAGGATCAGGCGCAGGGACTCGCGAAACAACTCCTCCTTCGACCCGAACAGGTAGAGCACCATCGACGGGTCGACGTGCGCGTCGTCGGCGATCGCACGCAGCGTCGTCTTCTCGTAGCCATCGGTCGCGAAGCGCCGCTTGGCCGCCGACAGCACCGCGTCGCGGGACACCGGTGTGCCCTGGCGTCTGCCCCTGCGCTTCGTCGTCTTGGCTGGTGACGGCATGCGTCGACACTATCATTTCAATAGGTGTTGAAATGATAGTGGCCGCGGCGTTACGCTCCAACAAGTGATTAATTCAACAACGGATGAAAAGGAGCGCACCATGACCGGGACCTCGCTCGGCTCGCCTGTACGGCCCACCCATCACGCGTCACCCGTCCACGAAGCTCCCGCGGCCATCCGGGCCACCGGAATCGTCGTCGTGCTCACCGTCGTGCTGGCGATCCTCGCGATCGCGTTCGCGCTCCCGGCGGCCCGCTCCAAGCCGCACGGCGTCCCCATCGGCGCGGCCGGGCCACAGGCCGCCAGCGGGCAAGTCGCCGACATGTTGGAGCAGCACGCTCCCGGCGCCTTCGCGATCACCTACTACCCAGGCGAGGCAGCGCTGCGCGACGCGATCCGCAACCGGGATGTCTACGGCGGCATCTCCTTCGGCGCTGACGGCCCCAGCCTGATGATCGCCACCGGAGGCAGCCCGATGGTCGCGCAGATGCTGACCCAGATCGGCAACGGCATCGCCCAGCAGGCCGGTCTGGCGCTGCACACCGAGGACCTCGCACCGCCGAGCGCCGACGACCCGCGCGGCGCGGGACTGGCCGCATCGGCGCTGCCGATTACTCTTGCCGGCCTGCTGCCCGCGGTGGCCCTGGTGTTGCTGCTCAAGCGCGAGGTGTGGACGCGCTTCGCGGCCGCGGCGGTGTTCGCCGCAATAGCGGGCACCACCATCGCCGCGCTGTTGCGCTATGTGTTCGGCTCCATCGACCAGAACGTCTGGGGCGTCGCCGCAGGGCTCACGCTGGGACTGCTGGCCGCCGGGCTGTCGATGCTGGGTCTGGGTTCATTGTTCGGCCGCGTTGGTCTCGCCGTCGGCGCGCTGCTGGCGCTGCTGCTCGGCAACCCGCTGTCGGGCCTGAACAGCGCCCCGGAGATGCTGCCGAGCGGTTGGGGCACCCTGGGTCAGTGGTTACCGCAGGGCGCCACTGCGACGCTCCTGCGGTCCACGGCCTTCTTCGGCGGGGCAGGCGCGACTGCCGCGATCGTCGTGCTTTCCTGCTGGTCGGCTGCCGGCGCTGCGCTGATCGTGATCGCGGGTGTTCGCCGGCGTAGGTCGGTGCCCGCCTAAACTCGGGCGGCGTGGGACTGGACGACCGTGACGCACTGCGCATGCTGCGCGACGCGGTCGATCCTGCGTTGGGGTCCGACGATCTGATCCGCAGGTTCTACACCCGCTGGTTCGCCATCGACACCCCGGTCCGCGACCTGTTTCCGCCCGACATGGATGCGCAGCGCGCCGCGTTTGCCAACGCGATGACGTGGCTGCTCTCCGAGGTGATCGCCCAGCGCGCCGAGGAGCCGGTGGCATTCCTTGCTCAGCTGGGTCGCGATCACCGCAAATACGGTGTCACGCAACGACATTACGACAGCATGCAGGATGCGCTGCTCAGCACGCTGCGCAGTCATCTGATCGAGAGCTGGGACGATAAGCTCGCCGAGGCCGCGCACGACGCCGTCGCGCTGATCGTCGGGGTAATGCGCGGCGCCGCCGACGCCGAGAAGGGCCCGCCATACCGCGACGGCACCGTGATCGAGCACCTCCGGGCCACCCGCGACGTGTCGGTGGTCCGGCTGCAGCTGGATCAGCCGCTGTATTACTACCCTGGCCAGTACGTCACGGTCCAGGTGCCGCAGTGGCCGCGGCGGTGGCGCTACCTGAGCCCCGCGATCCCCGCCGACCGCGGAGGAGCCATCGAGTTTCACATCCGCTCGGTCACGGGCGGCATGGTCAGCACAGCGATCGTCGGTGAGACAAAGCCCGGCGACCGGTGGCGGTTGTCGAACCCCCACGGCGGCATGAAGATCGCCAGGGACGGCGGCGACGTGCTGATGGTCGCGGGCGGCACCGGTCTGGCGCCGTTGCGCACGCTGATCATGGACCTCACCCGCTTCGGGAACAATCCGCGCGTGCACCTGTTCTTCGGCGCCCGCTATCCCTCCGAGCTCTACGACCTGCACACGCTGTGGCAGATCGCATCGACGAACCCGTGGCTGTCGGTGACGCCGGTGTCGGAATTCAACACCGATCCGCCGTGGGCCGCCGAGTACCCCGACGTCGAGCCGCCTCGTGGTTTGCATGTGCGACAGACGGGCATGCTGCCCGAGGTCGTCACGCGCTACGGCAACTGGGGCGATCGGCAGATCCTGATCTGCGGCGGGCCGCAGATGGTCGAGGCCACCAAGGAAGCGCTGATCGCCAAAGGCGCACCCGCCGAACGGATTCAGCACGATCCGCTGGCCGGCTGAATCAGAACAGAACTCACGACGCCACGCGGCTGGCGCCTTGAGGTTGGCACCGTCCAGCTTGGCGCCCGGCTGCGGTTTATCGTCGCCGACCGGTCTACCGGCGCTATGAAGGACACGCGGTGCGGCAGTCGTGGCAGGATCGTCAGCCATGGCTGAATTTGAAAGTGTCACGCTGAAGGACCCTTCTTCGTCGGTGACCGCCACGTTCGTACCCGTCGCAGGCATGGTGGGCACCTCGCTCGCCGACGGCGGCGATGAGTTCCTCGGTCAGCGCCGTGGACTCGACGCCTACGTGAACGCGGGCAAAACGATGGGCATCCCGATCCTTTACCCATGGGCAAATCGGTTGAGCGCCAGCAAGTATGGGATCAACGGCGCGGTGGTGACATTGACGCCGGGCACCGGCGGGGTGCGCACCGACGAGCACGGGGTGCCGATCCACGGTGTGCTCGCCGCATACCCCGGCTGGTTGGTCACCGCCAGAACGGAGAACGCGCTGACCGCTGTCCTGGACTACGGCGGCAAGCCGCGCTTACTCGCGTCATTCCCGTTCCCGCACGTGCTGACGCAGCACGTGACACTCGACGATCGCAAGCTCACGATCGAGACCACCGTGATGCCGACGACGTCGGCGTCCGTGCCGTTGTGCTTCGGCTATCACCCGTATTTCACGATCCCAGGTGTGCCGCGTGAGGAATGGCAGCTGACGACCCCATCGATGCGACATCTGCCTGTGGACAACTGGGGCATCCCCACCGGAGAGCACGACGACTGGAACGGGGCCACCGAGCCGCTGAAATCCGTGGAGTACGACGACGGCTTCGACAACGTGCCCGAGGGCGCGGTGTTCACGCTGTCCGGTGGAGACCGCCGTGTCGAAGTCAAGTTCGAGAAGGGCTACCCGGCGGCTCAAATCTTCGCGCCCAAAAGCGACAACATCGTCGCGATCGAGCCGATGGCCGCACCGACCGATTCACTGCGCCGCGGAAGCTACCGATACGCGGTCCCCGGCAAGCCCGAGACCACCCGCTTCTCGATCGCGGTGACCTAGCGGCTGCCCTTGCGCGGCTGCCACACCACGACGGCCGTGCTCTTGGGCACCACCGCGACGTCGCGGCGCTGCCTGGCGCGCAACTCCTCGACCTCCTGGGCCAATTCACGCAGGCGGGACTTGAGCGCCTCGACTTGGTTGGTCAGTTCGATGATGCGCTTGACGCCTGCCAGGTTGACGCCCTCGTCCTGGGATAACCGCTGCACCTCTCGCAGCAACTCGACATCATGCTGCGAGTAGCGACGGCCGCCTCCGGAGCTGCGCTGCGGACTGACCAGGCCGAGCCGGTCGTAGGTGCGCAACGTCTGGGCATGCATGCCTGCCAGCTCGGCGGCCACCGAGATCAGGAAGGTGCGGGCGTCGTCCTTCTTGGCCATCACACGCCCGCCCATCCGGCTCGCGGGTCAAACCCGCTGGCCCGCTCCGCTTTCGCGTAGGCCTCCAGCGCTTCCTGCGCCTCGCCTTCCAGGTTCGGCGGCACCGCAACCTTGACCGTGACGAGCAAGTCGCCGTGGCCGCCGGAGCGTTTCGGGACCCCGCGCCCGCGCACCCGCAGGATGCGACCATCCGACGTGCCCTTGGGCACCCGCACACCGACCTTGCCCTCCAGCGTCGGCACCGAAAGTGTTGTGCCCAAGGCTAACTCGTGGAAGCTGACGGGGACGGTGACAGTGAGGTCGTCACCGTCGCGACCAAATACCTTGTCCGCCTTGACATGTACGGTGACATACAAGTCGCCAGAGGGAGCGCCCCGCAGGCCGGCCTCGCCCTGTCCGGCCAACCGGATACGCTGACCGTCCTCGACACCTGGCGGAATCCGAACATTGATGGTGCGCGTGCGGGTCGTCACGCCGGTGCCTTTGCACTCCTGGCAGGGATGCTCGATGATCGAGCCGCTGCCGCGGCATTCGGTGCACGGTTCGGAGAACCCGAACGCACCCTGATTGCGGCTGATGACACCGGACCCGTTGCAGTTCGGGCAAACCTTCGGACTTGTGCCCGGACGTGCCCCGCTGCCATGGCAATTCGTGCACGGCGCCGGGCTGGTGAGCCGCAACGGCATCGCAACGCCCTTGGTGGCCTCCATGAACGACAGCTCGGTTTCGGTCTCAAGATCGTTGCCACGGCGCGGCCGGCTGGGGCGCGGCTGCGCGCCACGGCCGAACAGTCCGCCGAACAGATCGCCGATGTTCGCCCCACCGGTCTGCCCGGCCGCATCGAACAAGTCGTTCAGATTGAACTCGGCACCGTCGCCACTGAATCCGCCGAAGTTGCCGCCGTTGAAGCGGCCTCGGCCGAATCCGCCGCCCGCGAACAGCCGTCGGGTTTCGTCGTATTCCTTGCGCTTAGCCGGATCCGACAGCACGCTGTGGGCCTCCGAAACCGCCTTGAACCTCTCGGCGGCACTTGGCTCGGAGTTGGTGTCGGGATGGAGATCGCGGGCCAGCTTCCGATAGGCCCGCTTGATCTCCTCGGCGCTGGCGTCAGAGGCGACGCCCAGCTCCTTGTAGAAGTCCTTTTCGACCCATTCGCGTTGGGCCATACCGCGTCACCTCCTTACCTGTGCTCCCACTAATACCTACGATTCTGCGGCCTCGTCGGCCGACTCGCCGCCGTTATCGGGCGTGTCCGGCCCATCGCCGGCGTCGGGCACGGTGTCGACCACGCCAACGAGGGCATGGCGAACCACCTGATCGCCGACCTTGTATCCGCGCCGCATCACGGCGCCGACGACGGGGTGTGTTCCGTCGCCCTCGTGCTGAACGGCTTCGTGCAGACCCGGGTCGAATTCGTCGCCCTCGTCGCCGAATCCCGAAAGGCCAAGCCCCTCAAGCGCGGTCGCCAGCTTGTCGGCTACCGACTTCAGCGGACCGGATTCCAGGTCACCGTGGCTGCGGGCGCGGTCGAGGTCGTCGAGCACCGGCAGCAGCTGCGTGATGACGGAGGCCTTGGCCCGTTCGGCCGAGACCTGCTGATCACGCAGCGACCGCTTGCGGTAGTTGGCGAAGTCGGCCTGCACACGCTGAAGGTCTGCGAGCAATTCGGCGGCCTTGCCGGCCTCCTCAGGAGTCTCGCCCTCGAACTCCCCCGGCGCCGGCCCACTAGGGGCCGGCCCGGTCGCCTGCTCACGAATTTCGCCGGTCTCGGGATCGATACGCCGTTTGTCGGTAACGATCACCGGCTCGTGCGAATCGTTTTGGCTCACTTGTTCTCCCGGTCATCGTCGACGACCTCGGCATCCACCACGTCGTCATCCGAAGGTCCGGCCGAGCCACCGTCAGCTCCGCCTGCGGCCTGCTCGGCCTGGGTGGCCTCGTAGATGGCCTGGCCCAGCGCCTGGCTCTCCTCGCCGAGCTTCTCCATCGCGGACTTGATCGCCGAGATATCGGTTCCGTTAAGTGCCGACTTCGCATCGGCGATCGCGGTATCGATCTTGCCAAGCGTCTCCTCGGGAACCTTCGAGCCGCCCTCGGCTTCACGCTGCTCCTTGACGAACTTCTCCGTCTGGTAGACCAGCGACTCAGCCTGGTTGCGAACGTCGGCTTCCTCGCGACGCGTGCGGTCCTCCTCGGCGTGCGCCTCGGCGTCCTTGATCATCCGGTCGATCTCCTCCTTGGAAAGGCCGGAGCCCTCCTGGAT
>Ga0075364_10001553_pt1 | contig 12553 bp, 12 predicted proteins | sample EndMetdeltDD1764_FD_71517 | JGI IMG/M metagenome (GOLD analysis project Ga0075364, IMG submission 71517) | Populus endosphere microbial communities from Tennessee, USA - Endosphere MetaG P. deltoides DD176-4 | ecosystem: Host-associated > Plants > Roots > Endosphere | place: USA: Tennessee... | reverse complement strand
CGACGTCCCTGTGCGCGGGTCGGTTGACGAGGAGGCATCGGCCGTCGCGGCCTCCGACACGAGGGAAACGCGCGAATTCCCGGTGATCCGTCGACAACGGCGCCGTTCCCTTCAGGCGGGCGGTCCCGTTGCCGATCTGGCCCTCAGCCGACGTCAGGAGGAACCGGTGCCCCGCTACCTGCCTCGCATCCTGCGGTCCGGACCGCGGGACGAGCTGGTCATCATCCCGGCCACCCTGGTCGGCTCGGCGGCGACCGCCGACCTCCAGGAGGTGGACCAGGCGCGCGCCGCCGAGCTGGTGCGCGCCGCCGCGGACGGCGGCCTCTGGGTGGTGGCGGGCACGTCGTTCGCCCGGGTCCTCACGGCGGTGCAGCACCTCCACGGCGGGTTCGACCTGCTGCCCGAGCGCGACGCACCGCTGCTCTTCGACGGGGCCGCACCTCGCGCGTTCGTCGGCGACGGCTTCGAGCCCGTCGAGCTGCTCGTGCCGGTCGCGGGCTGGGAGGCCCCCCACAGCTTCTACTTCCACAGCGAGGCCTCGTACTTCAAGCACGTCCCCGTGGTCCGCAAGCGCAACCACCGCCTCGAGGTCGAGCGGGGCGAGGTCGACGACGAGACCCGCAAGCTGGCCCGGCGCCGAGTGCTCGAGGGCCAGCGGTGCGGGCTCCTGCGCAACGAGCTCGGGGGGATCACCGTCGTGCCCGACGGCGAGGTCGCCGTGGACGTGCGGGCCCTCTACGGCGAGCGCTTCCGCTTCATCCTCGACGGTCTGCGCGACCTCGATGCCGCAGCCAGCGCGCTGCTGCGCTACGCCGACCAGTTCCGCGACGCCGCCGACTGCGGGTGGGTGCTCGAACGGGCCATCGACAACTCGTTCGTCTACGCCGTGAACCGCCGCCGCCTGCGCACCCAGCTGCCGCTGCCGGCCACCGGCGCGCTCGTGCCCGTCGGCCCGGCGGTGGCGGTCGTCGACGACGTGACCGAGGTGACCGACGCCGAGCTGGTGGACCCGGTGCCGCCGGGCAACCCCCTCGTCGTGCCCGCGCTGTCGGTGTCGGCCGAGCTGCTCGAGCTCCAGCCGCTGGCGCTGCCCGCCGGCCCCGAGCCGCGCCCGCTGGCCGACGCCCTCATCGACCACTTCGTCGACCAGCTCCTGTCGGCGGCCCCCGACATCATCGGCAGCGGCCGCCGCGGTGCCGCGGAGGTCGGCATGCCGGTGCTGCGGGCGACGACGTTCCGGCGACCTCGGGGCCGGTTGATGCGGGCCGACAGCCCCAGCCGCATGGTCGAGGCCGTCGTCGAGATCGATCGTGCCGGCACGCGCGTCCTGCGGGGTGCGTTGCGGGCGGAGGCCAACGAGCTCCTCAAGGCCACCATCGAGGAGGACCCCGAGCTGCACGGCACCTTCGGGGTGTGCGAGGGCGCCTTCGGGTCGGTCCTCGCCGAGGTGGGCTCACCCATGCGCGCGGTGCAGAGCATGACGTCGTCGACCTCGTACGCGCACCTGCTCGACGGCGTGACCCGGCTCGAGGACGCCGCCACCCGCCTGCAGCACGTGGCCCACCAGCTCGAGCGGCTCGCCGCCGAGGGCTGGACGCTGGCCCAACCGATCGCCGGCTTCTGGTTGCGCCTCCGCCCGCCGCAGTCCCGCCCGCTCTGAAGGTCGTCACCGGCCAGGCTCGCCGGTCGCGCATGAGCCTTTTGGCCCGGGCGGCCGCACGTATGGGTGATTGCGGCGCCAGCCCTTGCCGGTTCCCCCAGCGGAACCGATGCCGGGGTGCACGAAACCACGCGCTCACGGAGGAACGCCATGGCGACGAGCTCGCTCGGCACGGTGATCAACAGCGAGAAGCTGCTGGATGCGGCACGGTCCCTTCCGGCACTGCCGGTCAGCACCACGCGCCTCGCGGCCCTGGTCAGCGACCCGAACGTCGATGTCCTCGACATCGTCGAGACGATCACGCTGGACCAGTCGCTCACGGCGGCGGTCCTGCGTCAGGCCAACTCGGCGGCGTCGGGCAACCGGATGCGCATCGGCACGGTGCGCGACGCGGTCGTCCGCCTCGGCATGAACACGGTGCTGTCCATCGCGCTCTCGGGACACCTCTCGAAGCGCATGAACACCGCGATCCCTGAGTACGGCCTCGCCGCCGGGGAGCTGTGGAAGCACTCGGTGATCTCGTCGATCGCCGTGGACCTCGTCCGCGGTCGTTCGCCGATCCGGGTGCCGGCCGAGTCCGCGACCGCGGCCCTGATGCACGACATCGGCAAGCTCGTGCTGTGCCGCTACATGAGCCCGAACGTGTTGGAGCTCATCAAGCAGGCCGGCGAGCAGGAGGGCGACGCCGACTTCGAGGCCGAGCTCAAGGTGCTCGAGGTCCACCACGGCGAGGTCGGGGCCCTCGTGGCCGAGCACTGGCGCCTGCCCGAGTCGATCGTGAACGCGGTGCGCAACCACCACACGCCGGCCGTCAACCCCGAGCCCATCTGCTACGCCGTGGCGCTCGGCGACATGATCGCCGAGTACCTCTCCGACGGCGGGGCCGAGCTGCTGACCAACGGCGGCGTGCGCACCCCGATCCCCGACGACCTCGGCCTGCAGCCCCGGGCGCTCGAGCGCCTGCTGGGGGCGATCGTCGAGCTGCGCCTCAGCCGCGACGCCTGCAACGAGCTGATCTACTCCACGGCCGCCCGCTTCGAGGACGTCCGCCAGCGGTACCTCATCGAGGACTAGTTGCTATTCCCTCCGGCGGGCCCCGCCCGCTGAGCTCATCGAGCACGACACGAGGGGCGCCCGCAGGCGCCCCTCGTCGCGTCCGGCGTCACCGATGGATGCCGGTGGTACCGGCCGTCAGCCGTCGGCTCCGGCGCCAGCCGTCGGAACCGTCGGCCGCAGGTGTCGACGTCAGCCGATCCCGCCGCCGTCGCCGCCGTCGCCGCCGCCGTCGTCGTGGCTGCAGTCGTACTGGTCGTCGCCGCCGTCACCACCGTGGCCGTTGCCGCCGTGCTTGCGGTCGAGCGCGATGCGCACGAGCTGGCCGTGGTTGCCCGGACCGAAGGCGCCGTCCTCGCCGGACGCGATGCTCCAGTTGGAGACGTACACGCCGTTGCGGTCGACGCCCACGCCACCAGGGAAGTGCAGCGAACCGGCGCCGAGCACGACCCGACCGTCGGTGCCACCACCGGGCGGCACCACCACGACGTCGCCGTCGGGGCTGGGACCGTTCTGGTCGAAGCCCGTCGTGAACTCGGAGACGTAGAGGTTGCCGCGCCGATCGAAGGCGATGCCCGTGATCGCGCTGAGCCCGTCGGCGTAGACCGACAGGTCACCCGAGCGGGTGTCGAGGCGGTACACCTTGGCGGCGCCCGGCCCGGCCTCGAAGTTGAGCGTGCCGATGTAGAGCGCACCGTCGGGTCCGAACGCCAGCGACGTCGGCACCGTCTGGCCCGGACCGATGACCGTCGCCAACGACACCTCGCCGCGCTTGGCCTTGAGGACGTCGTTGCCGGCCGCGTCCGCGACGTAGAAGGTGCGGCCCTTGACGGCGATGCCGTACGGGTCGGTGTCGGGACCGAGTCCGTCGGGATCGTTGGCGCACTCGAAGGCGCTGATGTCCGCGGTGGGCGTCACCTCGTCCCCGCCCTCGAGGCGCAGGATGTGGCCGGCCTGGGCCACGGCCTCGGCCGGCGCGCCGGTCAGGTCGCACGCACCGGTCGCGATGCCGAAGAGCTGATCGCCCTTGAACGCCAGCGCGTCGACGCCGACGACCTCGGGCGGACCACCGCCCTCACCGGGGAGCGAGACCGACAGCAACCCCGTCTGCACCCGCTCGGCCTGTCCGTGCTTCACCCGGGTGACCGATCCGGTCAGCCCGATGCCTGGCACGTCGGGTGCCGGCGACGGGCCGCCCAGCCCGGCCTCGGCGACGTACACCGCGCCGTCGTGGACCGTGATCTGCCGGGGGCTGTTCAAGTTGTCGGCGACGACGGTGATGGCCCCCGGTTGCCACCCGCCGTTCGGTCCGTTCCCGCCGCCGCCGTTCCCGCCGTGGTAGCCGCCTCGTGTCCCGGCACCCGCCACGCCGGTCAGCCCGGTCGTGATCAACGTGCCGACAGCGAGCGCGACGATGACGCGCATCTTCGATCTGCGCATGCAAACCCCCAAATGTTCACCAGCCTCGACCCCGCCGGTCGGCGCGGCCGACGGCGAACCTAGTCCCGAGGTCACGAGGAGGAAAGGGTTCGTGTCGGAACCCACTCATCGGTCGACGCGGGCCTGCCATTTCGAGCTCGCCGACGTCTCGCCGAGGAAGGGCTCGACGAGCACGCGCAGCTCGTCGGTGCGCTGCATGACCTCGGTGTGGCGCGTGCCGGGCAGGACCGCGAGCCGGCCGTCACGCCACAGGTCGAGCATCTCTGCCGCGTGGTCGAGCCGGACGAAGTCCCGATCCCCGATCACCAGGAACGTGGGTGCGGTGATGCCGCGGATCTCGTCGGCGGTCCAGCCGGCGAACTCGTGCACGACCGGTTGCAGCCGCTCGAGGAACGGGAAGAGGGCGTCGGGGTCGGGCGCCACGGCGACGTAGTCGGCCTGCCAGGTGGCGAACTCCTCCTCGGTCGGCAACCGCGGGTCGTCCTGCTCGGGCGCCGTGATCTCGGGGTGGTACCCGTCGGGTCGGATGTTCGACGCAGCCAGCACGAGGCGGCGGACCACCGCCGGATGCCGGATGGCGAGGCTCGTCGCGGTGAGCGCACCCAGGCTGTAGCCCCACACGTCGACCGGGCCACCGCCTGCGACGCGATCGATCAGCTCGGCCACGTCGTCGGCGAACCGCTCGAGCGACATCGCCCGCCCGGTGTCGGGCGTGTGGCCGTGGCCCTGGAGCTCGACGCCGATGACCCGCCGGCCCGGGGACAGCCAGGGCAACACGTCGGCGAAGCTCCGGCGGAACGTGAGGATCCCTCCGTGGAGGGCGACGAGCGGCGGCCCGTCGGCGTCTCCGAGCTCCTCGTACCAGATGGGGACACCGTCGATCGTCTCGGTGGGCATGTCAGTCCGACGTCCCTCGGGGGACCGACTCATCGGTCGGCGGCGATGCGCCCGAGGGGGCCCGCACCGCTACCGGCCGCCCTCGCGCCGGCGGATGAGCTCGCGCACCGCGGCGCGCAGGTAGGCCAGGCCGACGAAGGCGAGGATCATCGCCGGGGCGATGCGCCAGGACCCTTCGACGCGCACGGCGACCATCAGGCCGGCGGCGACCCACAGCACGCCGACCAGCGCCAGGAACCACACCGGCGACGGCTTCCGCGGCGGGCGCGCCGCTCGCGACGATCGGCTTGCGTCGGGGCTGCGTTCGGCTTCGCCGCCCGTACGGGCGGCCGCGGACCTGGGCGGCGACCCGCCCTTGGGCGTGTAGCGCCCGCCCTTCTTCTTCGGCGGCATCGCCGGCAGACGCTACTGCCGTGTCGCAGGCTCGGCGGTGTCCCGGATCACGTCCGGAAGAACGACCACCAGATGCTGAGGCTCGTCGTGATCGTCAGGGTGACGGTGCAGACGACGACGATGGAGACGATCGACTTGCGGGGGATCTTGCCGTTCTCGTCCTGGGGGATCCGGGCCCGCACCTTCTCGAGCAGGTTGGCCGCCCAGGGGATCTCGCTGGCCAGGAGCAGGAGGCCGAGGAAGACGACGATCATCCCCGGGCCGGGCAGCGCCAGCAGCGCGATGCCGATCAGCGTGATGAGCGTGCCCGCCACGATGATCGCGACGCGCACGACGATGTTGCGCTTGGCCTTGTCGGCCGTGTCCTCGCGCGCCCCCGTGGCCATCTCGGCCTCGATCGCGGCGTCGCGCAGGCGCTCGAAGCGGGTCTCGTCGGGATCGACCGAGTGTCCAGTCGGATCGTCGGGGATGTCGGCTGATGACATGGGGGAGATCCAGTGGCCCTTCCGGTCGTCGTCGAACCGAGCCGATGGTAGGTCGGCGCACTAGCTTCGTGGCCTCGCGACGCCGGACGCGCCGGTCGCGCGAGGGCACGAACGCCAGGGGGACGGCATGGACAAGGCCACGCGCCAGATGCTCAACGACAACGAGCAGTCGATCATCCGGCTGATCGAGTCGAAGAGGTTCGCGACGCTCGACGCCGAGGAGCTCATCGACCTCCACACCCGGGTCCGTCGTGTGCGCAACAAGTACGCCACGCTCGTTCGCCGTCGGGGCGCGGCCAAGGTCAAGAAGACCGGGAGCCGGGCGCTGGCCACGAAGGCCATCGGGCGGACGTCCGCCAAGGCCGAGCTCTTCGAGGACGCGCTGTCGACGGTGAGCGCTCGGTTGGCGAAGGTGACGGCGGCCAACGCGAAGTCGCTCAAGGCTGATCGGCTCGCTGCGGCGCGCGCCGTGAAGAAGGGGTCGGCCAACAAGGGGGCGGGCGCGACCGCCATCAAGGGGAAGGCCAAGGGGAAGGCCAACGGCAAGGGCACCGCGAAGAAGGCGGCGAAGCGGGCGCCGAAGTCGTCGACCAGGACGCCGGCCAGTGCCCGGTCGCGCGCCGCGACGCGCTCGAGCGGCAAGCGCAAGCAGGCCAAGCGGGACGCCAGGCGCTGACGCCGACCCGGCGGCCCACGGATCGTCAGTCGTCCGGCGAGTCGAGCAGGACCTCGTTCCACTCGAGGATCGTGTGCGAGGTCACCAGGCCCTCGGTCACGAACGGGTCGTCGACGGCGAACGCCTCGGCGGCCTGCCTCGAGGTGAAGACGGCCATCGCCCCGTCTCGGGGGTCGGCCATCGGACCGATCGCCAGCAACGTACCGGCCTCCTGGTACTCCTGCCAGCGGGCCTGGTGTGCGGGGAAGTGCGCCACCACCGCCTCCATGTCCAGGTCGGGTGACGTCTCGTACCGCAGGACGTACTTCATCTCGCTCCTCCATGCCCTCGGGCGCCGATGCGGTCGCAACAGTAGGTAGTGTCCGCCCGGCGGGTGGGTCGACCGCGCCGACGACGGGAGACCATGCGCCCATGCCTGCTGACTTCGCCGACCGCCAGGACTTCGACGACGCCGACCGGGGGTTGATCGGTCGCCTCGAGCCGTGCGTCGTACACGACGCCGACGGGCGCGAGGTGTGGAACAACGACGCCTACGCGTTCCTCGCCGGCGAGTGCCCCGACACCGCGAACCCGAGCCTGTGGCGCCAGGGTCAGCTGGTCGCCCGCCAGGGCCTCTACGAGGTGACCGACGGGATCTACCAGGTGCGGGGCCTGGACCTGTCCAACATGACGCTGGTCGAGTCCGACCACGGTGTGATCGTGATCGACCCCTTGATCTCGGCCGAGACCGCGGCTGCCGCGCTCGACCTCTACCGGCGCCACCGCGGCCACAGGGAGGTCACGGCGGTCATCTACACGCACGCCCACGTCGATCACTTCGGTGGCGTGCGGGGCGTGTACGAGTCCGAGGTCCCGGTCATCGCCGGCGAGGGCTTCATGGAGCACGCCGTCGCGGAGAACGTCTACGCCGGCCGCGCCATGTCGCGGCGGGCCGTGTTCATGTACGGGAGCGTCCTGCCCAAGGGTCCGTCGGGCCAGATCGGCACGGGTCTCGGCGCCACCAACTCGACCGGTTCGATCGGCCTGGTGCCCCCGACGCTCGACATCACCCAGCCCGTGCAGGACGAGGTGGTCGACGGGGTCCGCATCCGGTTCCAGCTCACGCCCGGCACCGAGTGCCCGGTCGAGATGAACTTCTACTTCCCGGACCACCGCGCCCTGTGCATGGCCGAGAACGCCACCCACAACCTCCACAACCTCGTGACCTTGCGGGGCGCCGTCGTGCGCGACGCCCGCGTCTGGTCGCGCTACCTGCAGGACGCCATCCGGCTGTTCACCGGCGACGTCGAGGTGTCGTTCGCATCGCACCACTGGCCCACGTGGGGACGCGCCCGCGTCGTCACGTACCTGCGCCAGCAGCGCGACCTCTACGCCTACCTGCACGACCAGACGTTGCGGCTCATGAACCTCGGGCACACCGGCATCGAGATCGCGGAGGAGCTGGCTGTGCCGCCCGCCATCGACGCGGCCTGGCACACCCACGGCTACTACGGCTCGGTCAGCCACAACGTGAAGGCGATCTACCAGCGGTACCTCGGTTGGTTCGACGGGCACCCGTCGTCGCTGTGGGAGCACCCGCCGGTCGAGAGCGCCCGCCGGTACGTGGAGTGCATGGGCGGGATCGACGAGGTCGTGGCCAAGGCGCAGCGCTACGCCGACGACGGCGACCTGCGCTTCGCCGCGCAGCTGCTCAAGCACGCGGTGTTCGCGAACGAGACCCACGGCGGCGCCACCGAGCTGCTGGCCTCGGTGTACACGCGGCTCGCGCACGGCGCCGAGAACGGGACGTGGCGGAACTTCTACCTCCAGGGCGCGGCCGAGCTGCGCACCGGCGTGCCCGAGATGCCGGTGGCGGTGGCCGGATCGCACGACCTGGTCGCGGCGCTCAGCGTCGAGCAGGTCTTCGACTCGATCGCCATCCGCATCGACGGCCCGAAGGCCTGGGACGAGGCCTTCGCCATCGACTGGGTGTTCACCGACCTCGGGCGCACGGTGCGCACCGAGCTGTCCAACGGCGTGCTCGTGCAGGACGACGATCCCGATGTGGCCACCGCCGGCCGGGCCGGGTTGACGGCGACGTTGACGAAGGGCCACCTCGGCGCGCTGCTGCGCGGCAACCTCGACGGCGTCGCGCTCGACGGCGACGCCGACCTGCTCGGTCGGTTGCTGGCCGTCGTCGACCCGACCGTCTCCACGTTCCCGATCGTCACGCCCTGACGGACCCGGCCGGCGGGTCGGCCGCGGGTCGGCCGCGGGGTCGCCTGCGGGTCGGTTGCGGGTCGGCTGCCGGTCGCGTCCCCCGGTGACGACATGACGGGCCGCCGCCGGCGGCGACCTACAGTCGGACCCTCGCCGCCACCCGCGCCTGGAGCCCGACATGTCCGACAACACCGGCCGCCACGACCACTGGATCGGGGGCAAGGCCGAGGCCCCGGCGAGCGGTGCCTACCTCCCGACGGTCGATCCGGCGACCCGGCGACCGGGCGACGAGGTGGCCGCCGGCGATGCCACCGACGTCGAGCGGGCGGTGGCGTCGGCGGCCGCGGCCCAACCGGGTTGGGCGGCGCGCTCGGCCGCCGATCGGTCCGATGTGCTGCACCGGGTCGCCGACGCCATCGAGCGCAACGGCGACGAGCTGATGGCCCTCGAGCGGGCGTGCACCGGCAAGCTGCCCGCGCAGCTGCGCCTCGAGCTCGACATGTCCGCGGCGTACTTCCGCTACTACGCCGGGATCGTCCGCTCGTTCGGGGGGCGCACGATCGACCAGGGCTCGGGCGCGCACACGTACACGCGTCTCGAGCCGTTCGGGGTCGTGGGGGTGATCACGCCCTGGAACCTGCCGCTCAACCAGGCGTGCCGTGGCTTCGCGCCGGCCCTCGCGGTCGGCAACGCGGTGGTGGCCAAGCCGTCCGAGCTCACCTCGACCTCGACGCTCCTGCTGGCGCAGCTGGCCACCGAGGCCGGGCTCCCCGACGGCGTGCTCAACGTCGTGACCGGCACCGGGCCCGCGGTGGGGTCGCCGCTGGCCGAGCACCCGCTCGTGCGCAAGGTCGTGTTCACCGGCTCGGTGGCCACCGGCCGCCACCTCGCCGGGGTCGCCGCCGACCGGCTCATCCCGGCGACGCTCGAGCTGGGGGGCAAGTCGCCGCTCGTGGTCTTCGCCGACGCCGACCTCGATCGCGCGGTCACCGCAGCGGTGTCGGCCGTGGCGTTCAACTCGGGTCAGACGTGCTCGGCGACGACCCGGCTGCTCGTCGAGACCTCGGCCCACGACGGCGTCGCCGCTCGGGTCGTCGAGGCCGTCGGGCGCCTGCGGCCGGGGGTCGACTTCGGGCCGATGATCACCGAGGCGCAGCACCGCAAGGTCCTCGACCTGCTGGGCGCGGCGCGCGCCGCGGGCGTCGAGCCGGCGGTCGGCGGTGGCGGCTACGACGACGGGCCCGGGGCGCAGGGCTTCTACGTGCGGCCGACGGTGTTCGTCGGGGTCGACGCCGAGGCCCCGATCGCCCGGGACGAGGTCTTCGGGCCCGTGCTCGTCACCATGCCCTTCGCCGATGAGGCCGACGCGATCGCCCGGGCCAACGACACCGAGTACGGCCTGGTCGGTGCGGTGTTCAGCGGCGACGTGGCCCGGGGTCTGCGGGTGGCCGAGCGGATCGACGCCGGCCAGGTCGCCGTCAACGGCGGCCCGCTGACCATCGAGACCCCGTTCGGGGGCTTCAAGAGCAGCGGCTACGGGCGCGAGAAAGGCATCGAAGCGCTGCACGACTACGCGCAGACCAAGACGATCAGCCTCTCGCTCGGCTGAAGCCGCCGGCGAAGACCGCCGTTGATCGTTCGATCCTCGAACAGTTCGACGATCGAACGACCCACGCTAGAAGGGAACCGATCACCCATGGCCGACAACGACCGACTCCAGCGGGCCTACGCCAAGCGCCGGGCGATGCTGGGCGACGCCTACGTCGATGCCCAGCAGTCCGATCCCAACCCGACGATGGGGGAGTTCTCCGACTACCTCACGGGCATGGCCTGGGGCGTGTGGACGCGCGAAGGGCCGCTCAGCACCCGGGACCGCTCGCTACTCGTGCTGGCCATGACCGCGGCGCTCGGGCGCATGGAGGAGTTCCGCCTCCACGTGATGGCGACGGCCCAGACGGGCGTCTCCGACGACGAGCTCGACGAGCTGCTCTTCCAGGTGGCTGCCTACGCAGGTGCGCCCGCCGGCCTGTCGGCCAAACGGGTGCTGCTGCAGGTGCGGGCCGAGCGCGACCAGGGCACCGAGTAGACCGATGGGCCCTTCCGACGAGACGGTGGTCGGGTTCATCGGCCTCGGCAACATGGGCGGTCAGCTCGCCGCCAACCTGGTGGGCGCGGGCCACGCCGTCGTGACGCACGACGTCGCCGGGCCCGAGCGCAGCCCCGAGGGCGCGACCTTCGCGACGTCGGTGGGTGACCTGGCCCGGTGGACCGACGTGATCGTGCTGAGCCTGCCTGACGGGCCGGTGTCCACCGCCGTGGCGCGCGACATCGCCGCCGTCCCCGGTTCGGACCGCCGCGCCACCCACGTCGTCGACACGTCCACCATCGGCTTGACCGCCGCGCACGCCAACGAGCGCCTGCTCGACGAGGTCGGCGTGGCGTACGTGGATGCGCCGGTGTCGGGTGGCGTCGCCGGCGCCCGTGCCCGCACCCTGTCGGTCATGGTCGCCGGATCGGACGACGCCTACGTCGTGGTCGAGCCCGTCCTCGGCGGCCTGAGCGATCGCGTGCGACGCGTCGGCGACCGACCGGGCATGGCCCAGGCGCTCAAGCTGGCCAACAACTTCCTCTCGGCCACCGCGCTGGCCGCCACAAGCGAGGCGGTGGCGTTCGGGATGTCGGTCGGCCTCGACATGGCGACCATGCTCGCGGTGCTCGACTCCTCGAGCGGCGCCAGCGCAGCCACCGGCGACAAGTTCCCGAACCACGTGCTCACGGGCACCTACTCGGCCGGCTTCGCCAACGCCCTGATGGCCAAGGACGTCCGGCTCTACCTGCAGGCCGTCGACGAGGGCCACCTGCCCGCTCGGGTCGGTCACGTCACCGCCGACATCTGGGAGCGGTTCGCCCGGGCCGAGCCGGGCGCCGACTTCACCCGCATCTACCCCTTCGTCGAGTCGCGCGCCGACGAGGGCTGAGGGCTGCGAGCCGACGGGAGGGGTTCCCTCGCGTCGAGATACTTGTTACAACAACTACCGTGACAACGGACTGATGGGGGACGACACCCATGCGACTGGCCAACCACGCAGGACGGGCGACCCTGGTCCTCGACGGCACGGACGGCGACACGACCGTCGGCGTCGACCTCGCTGCGGCGACGGACGGCGTGCTCGGGCCCGACCTGCGCAGCACCTACGACCGGTGGCCCGAGGTGCTCGACCGGGTCGCCACCCTCGACCCGACGTCCGTCGATCCGGCCGCGCGGGTGAGCCTCGACGTCGCCCGGCTCGGGCCCCCGAGCCCGGAACCGCGCCAGGTCTTCGCCATCGGGGTGAACTACCGCTCGCACGCCGAGGAGACAGGCATCGCCGTGCCGTCGGTGCCGGCGACGTTCACCAAGTTCCCCGGCTGCCTCACCGGGCCGTTCGGTGACGTGGTGCTCTCGGGCGAGACCGTCGACTGGGAGATCGAGCTGGTCGTCGTCATCGGGACCGAGGCCAACCACGTGGCCGAGGCCGACGGCTGGGGTCCCGTGGCGGGCGTGACCGTGGGCCAGGACATCTCGGACCGGACCGTGCAGTTCGCCGCCGGCAACCAGTTCTGCCTCGGCAAGTCGTACCGGACCTACGGCCCCACCGGCCCCTGGCTGGTGACGCCCGACGAGCTGAGCGACCGCGACGACCTGGGGTTGCGCTGCCGGCTCGGTGACGAGCTCGTGCAGGACGCCCGCACGAGCGACATGGTCTTCTC
>Ga0075364_10001552_pt1 | contig 12553 bp, 5 predicted proteins | sample EndMetdeltDD1764_FD_71517 | JGI IMG/M metagenome (GOLD analysis project Ga0075364, IMG submission 71517) | Populus endosphere microbial communities from Tennessee, USA - Endosphere MetaG P. deltoides DD176-4 | ecosystem: Host-associated > Plants > Roots > Endosphere | place: USA: Tennessee... | reverse complement strand
GTGCCATGGGAGGTCCTCGGGTTCGCCGTAGACGCTGAGGGCTGGACAGTGAAACGGCTGCGAAGGACCGGAGGCCGAATGGGAACGCTGCGACCGCGTGCACGCGGCCGGCGGACGTGGGTCGCGTTCCACACGCGGGTCAGGGACGGGCCGACGCTTGCGGTCGTGATGACGCGACGACCGGCGGGCGATGGCACCTTGCTGGTGCGTCGGGCACGTCATGTCCCGATCATCCGCTGGCATGTCCTTCCGGACGCCGGGGCCATCGATCCCGTCGCGATCTCCCCGCGCTGGACGTGGCCGGGCGAGGACATCGGCCTCGACGACGCGGCGGTCGCTACGCCAGCGCACGACCGGACGGGACCGGTCCGGCCGGCATTCGCGGCTGGTGGTGGTCGTGGGTCACCGGTGTGGCGCAGCGGGGATGGGTCGGCAGCGGCGTGGCCCTGCGCCGCTGGCCTGATGGGAGGCACGCCGACAGCCGCGGTGCGTGCATCGGTCCGATGCGCGGATCCGGGATCAGGCGAGGACAGCGTGGCGGCGACACGTGCTCCCGCACCTGGCAAAGGCAGCAGGCACAGCGGAGCGGTGGCCGTTGCCGCGCCCGGTACCGCCTGTCCGGGCGCTACAGGCGGTACTCGGGTGAGTCGTCAGCGGGCCTGCGCGAACAGCGCGCCGCGCGCGGGCAGGGTGACGTGGCGTCCGTCCTGTGGCGGCACCTGCGCGCGGTGTGCGTCGAGCGTGACCCAGTCGCCGGCCGGCAGTTCGAACCGCGACGCCGTCGCCGACAGGTTGAAGGCGGCCAGCAGGCGCTGGCCTTCGGCCTCGCGGACGAAGGCCAGGACCGGCTCGGGCGCATCGAGGAAGCGGATGTCACCGCGAACCAGCGCAGGTTGCATGCGTCGCCACTGCATGAAACGGCGGAAGGCGTTCAGCACGGAGTCCTGTTCACCGTCCTGGCGCGAGACCGCAACCGTGCGATGCGCGTCGGCGACCGGCAGCCACGGCGTACCGGCGCTGAAACCGGCATCGACGGCGTCGGTCCACGGCATCGGCGTGCGGCAGCCGTCGCGGCCCTTGAAGTTCGGCCAGAACGCGATGCCGTACGGGTCCTGCAGCGCCTCGAACGGCACCTCGGCCTCGGGCAGGCCCAGCTCCTCGCCCTGGTAGATGCAGACCGAGCCGCGCAGCGCGCCGACCAGCATCGCCAGCTGGCGCGCGTGCTCGGGCGTGGCCGCGCCGCCGCTCCAGCGGCTGATCGCCCGTGGCACGTCGTGGTTGGAGATCGCCCAGCACGGCCAGCCCTCGGTCATGACCGCCTCCAGCCGTTCGACCGTGTCGCGGATGTAGGCCGCACTGCTGTCCTCGGTCAGCAGTTCGAAGCTGTAGCCCATGTGCAGGCGGCCGGCCGAGGTGTACTCGGCGGTGGTGGCCAGCGAATCCTCCGAGGAGATCTCGCCCAGTGCCACCGTGCCCGGATAGCGGTCCAGCAGGGCGCGCAGGTCGGCCAGGAACGCCAGGTTTTCCGGCTGGGTGTTGTTGTACCAGTGGTACTGGTAGGCGTAGGGATTGTCCGGGCTGAAGCCGCGGCCGACGCGTTTGTCCTTCGGCTTGGGCGGGTTGTCGCGCAGCTGCGCGTCGTGGAAACAGAAGTTGATCGCGTCCAGGCGCAGGCCGTCGACGCCGCGGGCCAGCCAGAACTCGACGCTGTCCAGGATCTCCTGGCGCACCGCCGGGTTGTGGAAGTTCAGGTCCGGCTGCGAGGACAGGAAGTTGTGCAGGTAGTACTGCTCGCGGCGCGGCTCCCATTGCCAGGCCACGCCTCCGAACAGGGCCATCCAGTTGTTCGGCGGCGTGCCGTCCTCGCCGGGGTCGGCCCAGACGTACCAGTCGGCCTTCGGGTTGTCGCGGCTCTGCCGGCTTTCGCGGAACCAGGCATGGTCGCTGGAGGTGTGGCTGAGGACCTGGTCGATCATCACCTTCAGGCCCAGTGCGTGCGCCCTGGCCAGCAGCCGGTCGAAGTCCTCCAGCGTGCCGAACAGCGGGTCGACCGCGCGGTAGTCGGCGATGTCGTAGCCGAAGTCGGCCATCGGCGACTTGAAGAACGGCGAGATCCAGATCGCATCCACCCCGAGGCTGGCGATGTAGTCGAGCTTCTCGATGATGCCCGGCAGGTCGCCGATACCGTCGCCGCTGGCGTCCAGGAAGCTGCGTGGATAGATCTGATAGATGACGGCGCCGCGCCACCAGGGGGAATCGGACATGAGCCAGGCCGGTTGCATTGCGTGGAGCCGGGGCCGCTGATGGAATGCGGCCCGGGCCGATGGAGGTGGCGCGCACGTCCACCCCGCCGGGGGAGAGGGACCGGCGGAGTGGAACGGCACGCTCAGAAGCGGTAGTTCACGCCCATCAGGTAGGTGCGGCCCCACTCCAGGTGCTCGAGCGGGCGGTCGCGGCTTCCGGCGTAGGTGCGGTAGGCCTCGTTGGTCAGGTTGCTGGCCTGCAGCAGCAGGGTCAGGCCGTTTAGCGCCGAGTCCGTGCCGAAGCTGTAGCTGAGCTGCGCGTCGGTGATGTTCTCGCCGACCACGTAGCGCAGTGCGCGCACGCCGTCGAAGTTGCCGATTTCGCCGATGAAGTCCGAGCGGCGGCGCTGGCTGACACGGGCCTCGAAGCCATTGTTCTCGTAGTAGGCGGTCAGGTTGTAGACGCGCCTGGACAGGCCCGGCAGGTCGATCGGGTCGCTGCCGACGCTGTTGGCGCTCTCCGGGTCGAGGATCTTGATGCTGCTGTCGTTGAAGCTGGCGCTGGCGACGATGCCGAACCCGCGCAGCGCCTCGCTCCACAGGTCCAGCGGCAGCGAGGCGGTCAGCTCTAGGCCGCGCAGGGTGCCGCCTTCGCCGTTCTGCGGGGCGGTGAAGTTGCCGATGTCCTGCGCGGGCTGGGTGCCCGGCGGCGGCACGTAGTCGGCGACGAAGGACGAGAAGTCGTAGTCGTCGCGGGTCTGGGTATAGATGTAGGTGCGCAGGTCCTTGTAGAAGAACGCCGCGGCGATGTACGCGCGGTTGCCGAAGTACTTTTCCCACGACAGGTCGAACGCATAGGCATGCCACGGATCGAGCATCGGGTTGCCGCCGCTGCCACCGGGCCGGCCGGTCGAGGTATCGACGCCGAACTCCAGCGACGAGCGCAGCTGGTCCACGCGCGGCCGCGCGACCTGTTCGGCCAGGCCGACGCGGATGGTGTGTTCGCCGGGCAGCTGGAATGCCAGGTTCATGCTCGGCAGCACATCGGTGTAGGTCTTGCCGGCTTCGAACGGCTGCACGTTGCTGCCTTCGGGCCGGGTGGCATCCCAGTAGCGCGACGCCGAGGACTGGTCCACGTGCTGGATCTGCACGCCGACGTTGCCGGTCACCAGGGCCGCGCCCCACTCGGCATCGATGTTGGCGCGCGCGTAGGCGGTGGTGATCTCCTCGCTGACGGTCCATGCCTTCGGAATCAGGTAGGACAGGTCCTCGACCGGCTCGAAGGTCATGTAGCGCGCGACCGCCGCCGGCACGTTCCAGGCCGGGATGTAGCCCACGCCGGCGAAGCCCAGGTCGACCAGGCCGTACTGGAGGTCCGAGCCGATCGCCGTGTCGCCCTGCGCGCCGAGGTTGATGTTGCCTTCCGGCTGGCGCTTGCTCTTCTGGCGGTCGGCGTAGTTCAGGCCCAGGTCGATGTCGGCCAGCCAGCCGATGGCCTCCGGAGCGGGCAGCGACACGCCCAGGCGGACGCCCTTGAGTTCGTCCTCCACGCTGGGGGTCTTGCCGTATCCGGAACCATAGATGGTGTTGGTCAGGTAGAGGTTGGACGCATCGGAGTAGTCCAGTCCCGGCACCATCTGCGAGAAGCCGTTGTCGCGGATGCTCAGCCCGATCGTGTCCAGTGAGGGATTGGGCAGCCGCTGGGCGTTGTTCTCCAGGCTCACTTCGTCGCGTTTGGCCCGCGACCAGCTGACATCGGTGAACACCCGTGCCTGGCCGACGTCGAACTCGTTGCTCCAGCCGAACGCGTCGATCCTGTCCTCGCGGCGGTTGTACATGCCGCGGACCAGCGGATAGACGCCGGTCAGCGTGCCGCCGGCGAAGCTGCCGTTGTCGCTGAGCTGCACGTTGCTGTAGACGCATTCGGGATTGCAGGGGAACGAGCCGTTGTACTGGGTGTTGACCTCCCACTGGCTGGCCGTGTCCTGCTGCTCGGCTTCGGAGTGGAACAGGTCCAGCGTGCTGGTCCAGGCGTTGGACGGGCGGAACTGCAGCGTGGCCATCACGCCGTCGCGCTTGGTGTAGCCGGTGCGGCGCAGCGCCTTCATGCCGTCGGTGGCCCAGGCGCCGGTCGGCAGGCCGGGGCGCGCGTCGGTCTTCCAAGGCTCGTACAGCCCGACCTGGTTCTCGTGGATCGGCGTGTCCGAATGCGAGTAACCGATGGAGAAGCCGAAGCGGCGGTCCTCGGACTGGCCGATGTAGCTGGCGCTGAGCCGATGGCCGTAGCCGCTGGTGTCGGCGGCCTTGCCCAGCGAGTTGTGCTGGTAGCGGCCGCTCAAGGTCACGACCGTGTCGTCGAAGTTGAGCGGGCGGACGGTCTGCATGTCCAGCGTACCCGACAGGCCCTGGCCGATCAGGCGTGCGTCGGGCGTCTTGTACACGGTGACGCCGCTGACCAGCTCGGACGGATACTGGTCGAACTCCACGCTGCGGTTGTCGCCGGTGCTGACCATCTCACGGCCGTTGAGCAGGGTGGTCGCGAAGTCCGGCGACAGGCCGCGCACGCTGATCACCTGGGCGCGGCCGGCCACGCGCTGCGCCGACAGGCCGGGCAGGCGGGCGATCGACTCGCCGATGCTCACGTCGGGCAGCTTGCCGATGTCTTCGGCCGAGATCGCCTCGACGATCGAGCTGGAATCACGCTTGACCGAGATCGCGTCCTCGATGCCGCGACGGATGCCGGTGACCTGGACGGTGTCGAGGTCGACCGCGTCGCCCTGCGTCGCCGGATCCTGCGCGGTGTCGGCCGTCTGTGCATGGGCGCTGGCGGAGGTCAGCACGATGGCGGACGCCAGCGCCGCGCTCAGCAGATTGCGCTTGTGGTTCAACATTGTTCCCTCCCAGGAAATGTTGTTCGTTCGATGTGTGGTGGCAGCCGACGTGCCGGGTCGCGGTGTGGTTCCGCGGCAGCGGGCAGGCGTTGTGGGCGCGTGTCCATGGTAGTGCTCCGCATGCATGCCGGAAGATGGATGCATACGTATTCATGGCGTTTTCAAGCGGTTTCCGGTGCGTGCTTCCTGCGCGGAAACGGTTGCACGGCATCCGCGACGGCACGGCGCTGCCGATGCGGCCGCAACACCGCATCGGCAGCATCGCGGTCACAGGGGAACGAGGCGGATCGCCTGGCCGCCACCGGCAGCGAGCCACAGGTCCAGCGTGTCGGCGGCGCCGACCTCCCGGGTTTCGCGTGCGAAGGCGAACGGCGCATCGCGCCAGTGCGCGCCATCGCCATCGCGATGGATCTCCGCGCGGTAGCGCCGGCCCGGGTCGAGGAAGGACAGCGACGCCCGCACGGTCCGCGCCTGCTCGTCGCCGACCGCGCCGATGAACCACGCATCGCCCCCGCGTGCCCTGCGCGCGATCACCGCGTAATCGCCGACTTCGCCGGCCAGCATGCGGCTTTCCTCCCAGTCCACCGCGACGTCCCGGATGAACTGGAAGGCCTCGGGCTGGGCCGCGTAGTGCTCGGGCAGGTCGGCGACCATCTGGATCGGGCTGTACAGCACCACGTACAGCGCCAGCTGCTTGGCCAGCGTGCTCTGCAGCGGCTGTCCGTTGCGGCCCTTCAGGCTGACGATGCCCGGGGTGAAGTCCATCGGCCCGGACAGCATCCGGGTGAACACCAGCGTCGCCTCGTGGTCCGGCGGATTCGGCGGCTGGCCCCAGGCGTTGTACTCCATGCCGCGCGCACCCTCGCGCGAGACCCAGTTCGGATACGTGCGGCGCAGGCCGGTGTCCTTGACCGGTTCGTGCGCGTTGACCGCGATCCGGCGCTTCGCGGCTTCCTGCACGACGCGCAGGTGGTGGTTGCTCATCCACTGGCCTTCATGCCATTCGCGCAGCACCGGTCCGTCGCGGCGGTCCTGGCGCTGGATGTCGCCGGCATCGCAGACGTAGCCGGTCTTGATCACGTCCACGCCGTTGCGCGCGTACAGGTCCAGCGCGGCCGGCAGCTGGCGTTCGTAGTGGCTGACCGCACAGGCCGTCTCGTGATGGCCGACCAGATGCACACCCTTGCCGGCGGCATAACGGGCCAGGCCGGGCAGGTCGAAATCCGCGGTGGCGCGGGTGAAGTCGAAGTCCCAGCCGTTGGCGAACCAGTTGCCGTCCCAGCCCGGGTTCCAGCCTTCGACCAGCACACCGCGGAAGCCGTTGTCGGCGGCGAAGTCGATGTAGCGGCGGGTGTTGGCGGTGGTGGCGCCGTGCTTCGGCCCGGTCGCCCAGGTCTCGGTTTCCAGGTGCAGCGACCACCACACGCCGACGTATTTGGCCGGAGTGAACCAGCTGACGTCGCCGAGCGCGTTGGGCTCATTGAGGTTGAGGATCAGGTCGGACTCGACCAGATCGCCGGCGCGCTCGCCGACCTGGACGGTGCGCCAGGCGTGGTGAACGGGGTGCTGCGGACCACCGCGGCGTCGCCACTGCCGGGCGTCAGCGCCGCGCGCAGCACGTCGCCATCGCCGCGGGCCAGGTTCATGCCGGCGTAGTCGACCAGCGCGGCCTCGTGGATCGACAGGTGCACTCCGGCATCGGTACGCAGCGTGATCGGCGTCTGCGCGGTGCCGACTTCCTTCAGCGGGGTGCGGTGGTACAGGTATTCCTCGCGGTTCCATTCGAACGCCGGCACCCACCATGCGGTGGCCGGCGCGGCCGGCGCGAACTCGGTCAGTTCGGCGCGGATGCGGACCTGCTCCTGCCCCGGCTGCTTCGGGAACTCGTAGCGGAAGCCGACGCCGTCGTCGTAGACCCGGAACACCAGGTCGAAGCGGCGACCTGCCTGCGCCGTTTCGCGGACCTCGACCCGCAGCTCGGTGTAGCGGTTGCGGCTGACGCGGCGTTCGCCCCAGGGCTGCTCCCAGGTTTCGTCGACGCTGCGGGTGGACTGCGCGACCACGTCGAGATTGCGCTCCATCCGCCCGTCGCCGAGCAGGAAGCCGAGCCGGGAGCTGGACAGCACCGGCGTGTCGCCACGATCGACGCGATAGGACAGTCGCCCTTCGTGCTGCGATTCAAGACTGACCCGGAGCACGTTGCCGGGCGAGTCGACGCTGGCCACGGTGTCGGCGCGGGCGGTCAGGGCGACGCTGCCCAGCAGGGACGCGCACAGGACGACCGGGGCCAGGCGCCAGCGGGGGAGGGCGGAAAACGCGGATGCGCGCATGGTGGCGGTCACTCCAGGACGTAGACGAGGGCGGTGCGTGGCGGCACGTCGAAGCGGCCGCGGCGGGCGTCGAAGCGCGCCTGCTCGCGCGGGCGCGTGTCGGCCGCTTCGGGGGCCAGATGCACCGGGTGCAGCACATAGCGCTTGCCGCGTTCGCCGGGCAGGTCCAGGCGCTGCGGCTGCGGCGAGGCATTGAGCAGGTACAGCACTTCGCGGAAGCCGGCGCCGGCATGGCTGCGTCCGTCGAGATGTCCGGCGATCACCAGCGGATTCTGATCGGGGCCGGTGTTCGGGAAGCGCAGGCGCGCGATCACCTCGGCGGCGCTGTCGAGCCGGAACAGGTTCGAGCTTGCGCGGATCCGCAGCAGGTCGCGCAGGCCATCGCGGGCCAGTGCGATATCGGTGGGCGTCGGCCGCAGCGCTGGATCGGCCAGCCGCGGTGCGATCCACGGCCATGCCGCTTCATTGCCGCTGGCCGGTGGCAGGCCGGTGCCGAAATGCGCATCGCGGTAGGTCCAGTCGATCCGGTTGAACCAGTCGCCGGAGTCGTAGCTGTTGCGGTCCATCGACTTCGAACGCAGCGTGTCGATGCCGGCGTGGAAGTAGGCCACGCCCTGGCTGAAGGCGGTGCTCGCCATGCCCAGCAGCTGCACGCGGGCGCGGTCGGCGCTGCTGGTCTCCAGCGGCAGCTTCCAGGCGTTGAGGTCGTACAGGGTCTCGTTGTCGTGGTTCTCGACGTAGTTCACCGCCTCGCCCGGCGCGGTCGCATAGCCGGCCGGCTGGCCGCTGTAGTCGATCGCATGCAGCGGGCGTTCGCGGCCATCGGCGGTGGTCAGCACGTAGTCGCGCAGGCTGCCGGCCAGGCCGACCCGGACCAGATCGGCGGCGGCCAGCAATGCCTCGCGGCCCAGCCCGGGATCGGCGTCGGCGTTCGGCGCATACACCAGCCCGTTCAGCCAACCCTGCCGCGACGCTTTCTCGGCCGGGCTGTCGCCGGGCCCGCCGCCGCGCAGCGCATCGCGCGCACGGTCGCTGAAGCTGCCGATGCCGCTGCCGGCCAGCGACAGCTGCGAGGCCTGGACGAAGCGCGCCCCGTCGGCGACCTCGCCGAAGTTCCAGCCTTCGCCGATCAGCTGCACCGGGCGTCCGGCGGCCGCATCGACCCGGCGCTGCAGCGTCTCCATCGCTGCGCGTGGCTGGTGACCCATCAGGTCGAAGCGGAACGAGTCGATCCGGTAGTGGCGCACCCACAGTTCGGCCGAGTCGATCATCAGCCGCGCCATCATCGCGTGCTCGGTCGCGGTGTTCTCGCAGCAGGTGCTCTGTTCGACCCGGCCGGCCGCGTCGAGCCGGTGGTAGTAGCCGGGCACGATCCGGTCCAGCACCGAGCGCGGGTCCTGGCCGGAGACGAAAGTGTGGTTGTAGACCACGTCCATGCCCACCCGCAGGCCCAGCGCATGCAGCGCCATCACCATCGCGCGGAACTCGCGGATCCGCACCGCGCCGTCGGCCGGGTCGCTGGCGTAGCTGCCTTCCGGCGCGTTGAAGTGGTACGGGTCGTAGCCCCAGTTGAAGCAGTCGCCGCTGGCGACCGCCATCACCGCGGCCTGCTGCGCGCGGCTGTCGGCAGGCGCATCGGGAATGTCCGGCACCGCGCAGCCGGCCTCGGGCACGCTGGCGAAATCGTAGACCGGCAGCAGGTGCAGGTCGGTCAGGCCGGCATCGGCCAGCGCCCGCAGATGGGCGATGCCGTCGCTGCGCTGCTCGGCGAAGGCCAGGTAGCGGCCGCGATGCGCTGCGGGCACAGTGGCATCGCCGATCGAGAAGTCGCGCACGTGCAGCTCGTAGATGCGCATGTCGGCCTGGGTGCGCAGCGGTGCCGGCCGCGCCGCGTCCTGCCAGCCGGACGGGGAAAGCGCCGGGTCGTCCAGGTCGGCGATGTAGCTGCGCCGCGAATCCGTGCCCAGGCTGACCGCGTACGGATCGGTCACCCGGTTGCGGACCAGACCGGTGCCGCGCGCATGCACGTCGACCAGCCAGGTGTAGTAATGGCCACGCAGGTCGTCGGACACGTGCAGCGACCAGATGCCGGTTGCAGGATCGAAACGCAGCGGCGCGATGCGGCTGGCCGCCGCGCTGTCGTTGGCATGCAGGCACACCGACACCGCCTGCGCGGTCGGTGCCCAGACGCTGAAGGTGGTGCCATCGGCGCGGGGCAGGGCGCCGAGCGACGGCGCATCGACGGCCGCGGCGTACAGATCGTCCAGCGCGGCCGCCAGCTGCAATGCGGTGGCATCGCGTACGCGGCCGTCGGCGTCTTCATGTACCAGGACCAGCGCCTGCGTGTGCAGCCCGCGCAGGGCGGCATCGTCGAGGTCGACGCGCAGCACGGCACCGTCGCCGGCGTGCGCGAGCCGACGCAGCACATCCGCGGCGATCCCGGCATCGGAAGCAGGCAGCAGCGGATGCACCCCGTCGGCACCGCGGACGCGGGCCCCGACCTCGGCGTGGATGCCGCCGCGTGCGGCGTGGTACAGCCGGTAGCGTTCACCGGCCCGCATGCCGGGCCAGCGCAGCGTGCGCCGGTCCAGCCACAGGCCGCGTGCTTCGATCGGTGCTGCCAAGTCGGCAGCGAGCACGCGTGTCGGGCCGGCATCGCAGTCGGCCAAGGTCGGCGCGGGTACGCGCGTGGCCATGGCCTGCGGTGCCTGCGAGCACAGGGCCAGCGCCAGCAGTGGCGCGGCGATTCCACGGCGACGGCCACGGCCGTCACGCGTTGCATGTCGCATCATCCCTCCCAGGAATCGCGGTGTGGTACGGCGGCGCCGCATCAACCGACGCCGACGCTGCACGATGCCAGCGCCGGCCGCGCGGTGGGCATGAATACGTATGCAGCGCCGTGCCGATCCGGCGCCGCGCCTCTACCATGAGGCCGCGCCCCGCTTTCGCACCGGCGCTCACATCGCATCCGTGATTCCCGGAGGGGGGAACCGCTTGATGGACCGTAAACCGCATCTGTCGTTCTGGCAGATCTGGAACATGTGCTTCGGCTTTCTGGGCATCCAGTTCGGCTTCGCCCTGCAGAACGCCAACGTCAGCCGCATCTTCCAGACCCTGGGCGCCGACATGGACCAGGTCCCCGGCCTGTGGATCGCCGCGCCGCTGACCGGCCTGCTGGTGCAGCCGGTGATCGGCTACCTCTCCGACCGCACCTGGACCGGCCTGGGCCGTCGCCGCCCGTACTTCCTCGCCGGCGCGGTGATGGCCACGCTGGCGCTGTTCGTGATGCCGAACTCGTCGGCACTGTGGATCGCCGCCGGCACGCTGTGGATCCTGGATGCGTCGATCAACGTGTCGATGGAGCCGTTCCGTGCCTTCGTCGGCGACCAGCTGCCGCGCGAGCAGCGCGCCAGCGGCTACGCGATGCAGAGTTTCTTCATCGGCGTCGGCGCGATCGTCGCCAGCATGCTGCCGTGGCTGCTGGCCAGGGCCGGCGTCGCCAACACCGCCGGCCCCGGCGAAGTACCGGACACGGTGCGCTACGCGTTCTATCTGGGCGGCGTGGTGCTGTTCACCGCGATCGGCTGGACCGTGCTGCGCACGCGCGAATACCCGCCCGAGGTGCTGGCCCGCTTCGAGGATGCGCAGCCGGTGGCCGCATTGCCGGCCGGCGATGCGCGCGCGCCGGTGCCTGCCGCGCTGCTCTGGCTGCTGCTCGGTGTGGGCTTCGCCGTGCTGATCGCCTGGCGCGACTGGGACCGCATGCTGTACGTGCTGGCCGGCATGCTGGCCGCCTACGGCGCGCTGCTGCTGGTCGCCCGCGTGCTGCCGCCAGAGGGGATGCTGCCGACCATCGTCGCCGATGTGCGCGCGATGCCGGGCACGATGCGGCGGCTGGCCATCGTCCAGTTCTTCTCGTGGTTCGCGCTGTTCGCGATGTGGATCTACACCACCGCCGCAGTGGCCGGCGTGCACTTCGGCAGCAGCGATCCGACCTCGGCCGCCTACAACGAAGGCGCCAACTGGGTCGGCGTGCTGTTCGCCGCCTACAACGGCTTCGCCGCACTGGCGGCCGTGGTGATTCCGTGGATGGTGCGGGCGCTGGGCCTGCGCCTGAGCCATACGCTGAACCTGTGGCTGGGGGCGGCCGGCCTGCTGTCGTTCCTGCTGGTGCGCGACCCGCAGTGGCTGCTGCTGTCGATGCTCGGCGTCGGCTTCGCCTGGGCCTCGATCCTGTCGCTGCCCTACGCGATGCTGTCCGGCAGCCTGCCGGCCGCGAAGATGGGCATCTACATGGGCATCTTCAACTTCTTCATCGTGATCCCGCAGCTGGTCGCGGCCAGCCTGCTGGGCTTCCTGCTGCGCGCCGCGTTCGGCAACCAGCCGCTGTGGGCGCTGGCGATCGGCGGCGGCAGCCTGCTGCTGGCGGGCGTGTGCGTCCTGCTGGTGCCGCGCGAGACGACGGAGGTGCGCGCATGATGGTCCGGACCACACTGGCCGCGGCGCTGCTGGCCATCGCCGGCACCGCGGCAGCCACGGAACGCTTCCACGGCACGCTCGAGCCCTTCGCCAGCGAAGCGGTGTACTTCGTCGTCACCGACCGCTTCGTCAACGGCGACCTGTCGAACGATCATCGCGACCAGGGCGGAAGCGATGCGCTGCGCACCTTCGACCGGCCGCTGGCACCCTGCGACGGCGAGGTCGGCAATGTCGGTTATCTGGGCGGCGATTTCCGCGGCCTGCTCGACAACGCCGCCTACATCCGCGACCTGGGCTTCACCGCGGTGTGGCTGACGCCGATCATCGACAACCCCGACCAGGCCTTCACCGGCGGCGATGTCATCACCTGCGACGGCTTCCTGACCGACCGCGGCAAGACCGGCTACCACGGCTACTGGGGCGTGAACTTCTACAGGCTCGACGAACACCTGCCCAGCGCCGGCCTCGATTTCGCCGGGCTGACCGGCGGCCTGCGCGCGCAGGGCCTGAAGACGGTGCTGGACATCGTCGCCAACCATGGTTCGCCGTCGTACACGATGCCGCAGGTCCAGCCGCAGTTCGGCCAGGTGTTCGACGCTGAAGGGCGGCT
>Ga0075364_10001551_pt1 | contig 12553 bp, 10 predicted proteins | sample EndMetdeltDD1764_FD_71517 | JGI IMG/M metagenome (GOLD analysis project Ga0075364, IMG submission 71517) | Populus endosphere microbial communities from Tennessee, USA - Endosphere MetaG P. deltoides DD176-4 | ecosystem: Host-associated > Plants > Roots > Endosphere | place: USA: Tennessee... | reverse complement strand
GATTTTGTCGGTACGTTGGAAAAACGCCAGGGTTTCAAGATCGCCTGCCCGGAAGAAATCGCTTACCGAATGGGCCATATCGATGACGCCCAACTGCACAAGCTGGCGCTTGAACTCGGCAAGAGCAATTACGGTCAGTACCTGATGAAGCTTGCCAAGACCAAATACGATCTGGGTTTCTGAAGCCCGAAACTTTGAGACAAAAGCCCTTTGGGAGGAGGGCTATCCGACCGGCAGACGGCAATCCGGCAACAATTGAGGTGTGAATGCGTATTCTGGTTATCTCGGCGATGTTCCCGCCCAATATTCTCGGCGGTGCGGAAATTTCGGCGTTCAACCTCACGACCTGGCTGCAGAAACAGGGCCACGAGATTGGCGTGCTGACGGCTGCCAAATCGCCGGACGAGGTGAAGCATGGCGAGATGGTCGATGGCATGAAGATCTGGAGCCTCTACATGCCGAGGCCTTACCCGATTTTCAAACAGGGCCGTGGCGTTTCGAAATTCAAGAAGCCGCTCTGGCACTTGCAGGACCATCTCGATCCGCGCAATCCGAAGATGGTCGCCAAGGTTCTGGACGACTTCAAGCCGGATTTCTGCAACGTTCATTACATCACCGGCATTGGTCATAACGTGCTGCCGGAACTGGGCAAGCGCGATATTCCGGTCATGTATGTCATGCCCGACATGGCGCTTTCGTGCGTCAAGCTGACGATGTTCGTGGACGGCAAGACCTGCGAGAAACAGTGCGGGCCGTGCAAGATGTCGGCTGATTACAAGCGTCGCGGTATTCGCGCCATGCGCCGCATCGGCTTCTGTTCCCCCTCGCGGGCCAATCTGGAGCGTAACGCGATGTTCCAGCCGCTGGCGGATTATCCGATGGCGCATATTTTGAACGCCAACAAATATCCGCCGCCGAGCAAGGCGCGTGAACCAAGCAACGATGTGCGGTTCGTTTATGCCGGACGTCTGGAATCCGCCAAGGGTGTGGACGTGCTTCTGGAAGCCGCCGAAGAGCTTGCCGAAAAATGGCCGTTCAGCTTCAAGGTTGTCGGTTCCGGTGCCGATGCAGATGCGCTGAAAGCCCGGTTCGGCCATCACAAGTGGCTGGAATTTACCGGCCATGTGCCGTTGCAGACGGCAATCGACAATATCGGCGGCAGTGACGTGCTCTGCATTCCATCGATCTGGATGGAAAACTCGCCGGGTGTGGTCATTCAGGCGCTGGGTATGAGTGTGCCCGTCATCGGCAGCCGTGTCGGCGGCATTCCCGAACTGGTAGAGGACGACGAGAACGGCATTCTGGTGCCGCCAGGTGACAAAAATGCCTGGCGCGATGCGCTGGAGCAGGTGCTGGCCGATCGCGAAAAACTGGAACGCTACAAGGCAAACGCGGCATCGCGGGCAGGGGAGTTCGATCAGGACTATCTCGGCGGGCGATATCTCGAATTTATCGACCAGATCAAGAATTTCGACGGGCGCGTGGCTGTTTGAGGCCGCGCGCAAAGATCCATGCGTCGCACGAGGTTTCGGTATCAAGGCCGGGCGGGTTGCGCAAAGGCAGGAAAACGAAATGAAGACATTGCGGAAAACGGCACTTCGCACCGCGCTTTACAGCGCCTGCCTTGGTGTGTTCGCCTGCGTGTCGTCGGTCGCGCAAGCGCAAACCGTCACGTTCGAAAAGCCGGAAAAGAAGGACTATGTTGCGCCCATTATCGGCGCCAACACGCATTTCGGCACGAACCGCATTCTCGGCTACAAGGATGCGTTCAAGGTGCGCGGCCAGCTCAGCCAGATCGGGGCGACCAGCTTTCGCGATTACATGCCCTGGCAGTCTTTTACCTTTCCGCCATCTGGTCCGGTTCTGGTTAAATCCGGTCGGTTGATGAACTTTCTTTCGCAGGCGGGCATCACGCCGATGATCAATCTCGGCCTTGCCAATTCCGGTGTCGAAGGTGGTGTGCCGCCGATCAGCGACAGCGCACTCGAGGTGTTCGAGGATTATGTCGGCAAGGCTGTGGAACTGACGGAACAATACGATCCAATCTACGAGATCTGGAACGAATGGAATATGTATATCGGCACGGGTAAGCCGCAGCCGCGCATCATGGGCGAGGGTCCGAAGGACGATGCGCGCTCTGCCGGTCATTATGTGCGTGTCGCCAAGGTGGCCGTCGAAAAGATACGTCAGGTGAATCCCAAGGCAAAGATCGTCGTCGGTGCTGTCGGTGATGATGAGGGCTGGGGTTGGGCCAAAGCGATCATGCGTGGCGGGGTGATGGACGGCGCCGATGGTCTTTCCGTGCATCTCTACAATCAATGTATGGCCAATCCGCGTGATCGTACCGCCATCGAGATGATCAAGCGCGTCGAGAAGCTGCAGGCGGAGCTGAAACAGCAACGCGGCGGCACCGAAACACCGCTTTATATCACCGAGTTCGGCTGGCCGACCTCGAAGGGCAATTGCGGCATGCCGCTCGATACCTCGGCCTACAATTTCGCCCAGTTCATCCTGCATGCCTCAATGGTCCCTTTCATCAAGGGCGTTTGGATGCACGAATTGAAGAACATCTCGCCGGACCCGGTGGATCGTGAAAGCAATTACGGCCTCTTTTCTTACGAGGATGAAGCCAAACCGGCTGCCTGCTTCATGGGCGCTGCGGCGAACCTCGTAAAGTCTGCGGACAGTATCGAAATACGCGAACCGAAACCGGATGTCTTTGTCGCCCGCCTTACCTCCGGCGAGGGTCAGAAGATCGTTTTGTGGACGAGCGGCGATTGGGTGAAGGCGGGTTATGCCTCGTCAGCCCAGCCGGAAAAGGCTGAAGCCATGTGCGAGGCTCAAGGCCTTGCCAAAGCCGAACCCGGCAAGATCGGGCCTGCGCCCGTCGTTCTCGAATATTCCACGCAGGATCCGGTGACGATCAAATTGGATGAGGTGGAGCAATAATGTCGGTTCTTTCCTTTGTCAGATCGTTGTTTGTGGCCGCCGGTACGGCAAAGGCTGGCCGTGGCGGGCGCAGCCGTATCTGGGTGATTGGTCCGATGCCGCAGCCCTTGAACGGCCAGACCAATTACAATCGCCACATCGTGGCCGAGTTCGAAAAACATGCGCCGGTAACGGTACTGCCGACAGGTGGCTCGGGGGCGGAGAAGATTGCCGCCGCCATCGTTCTGCCGCTTATCATCCTGTTTTCCATTCCGCGCCGGGATCACGTCTATACTTCGCCACCCGGTCAGAACGGGCTGTGGTTGTTCATGGGCTGCCTTGCGGCGCTGCGCTTGCGGCGGCTGGACCATTTCATCCATCACCATTCTTTTCGACCGATCAATCTCGGGCCTACCCGCTCGGCGCGCACGCTGGTGGCGGTAAGCGGTCCCTATCAGCGCCATGTGTTTCTTTCCGAAAAGATGCGCGACCGGTATGCCGATCTCTATCTGACGCCGGACCTCAAGGCGCGAAGCTTTGTGCTGCCGAATGCCTATCTGTTTTTCGAGGAAAAACCGGCAAGTGCAGTGCGTACGGGGCCGGTGACCATGGGGCACCTCAGCGTACTCACCCGCGAAAAGGGCGTGGATTATCTGATTGCGCTGGCCGCGCGCATCTTTGCCAGACGTGACGACTTTCGTTTCGTGCTGGCAGGCCCGGTGCGGGACGAAAGCCTCAACCGCGAAATCCTCGCCTTCTGCGAAAAATATCCCGACCGCGCCGAATATCTCGGCCCGGTTTACGACGATGCCAAGGACGCTTTTTACCAGCGGCTCGACATGTTCGCGCTGCCCTCGCGTCTGATCGACGAGGCCGATCCGCTGGTGATCCTCGAAGCCTATGGCTACAGCTGCGATATCCTCGCATCCTCGACCGGCTGCATCCCTGAGCGGTTGCGCAGCAGTGACCGTATCATGTCCTTCGACCTCGACAGGGATACAGAACTGCTCGACCGCGCCATCAGCGATCTTGTCGCCAACCGACAGGCGATTGCGCAGGCGGGCCGCGCCCATATCGCGGCCATGCACCGTCGTTCGGTAGCACAGGCAAACATCTTCTTCGGAGCATTGGACATCGACACACCCGTCGATGCCGATGCTGTTTTCGACACCGCATCCGGTTTTCTGCCGGCCACGCCGAGGAAGGCATGATGATCAATTTCAGCCAAATCAATCTTCGCCGAATGCCTCCACTGCCAAGCCCTCAACAGGGGCGGCAGCGCAGTTCATCCCATCACGAACATATGGGTCCAAAATGACAATAAAATCGCCTCTCAACGTCATAGTCGTCAATTTTCGCACGGCGGGTCTCACCATCCGTTGCGTGGAATCGATGATCGCGCAATCCGTCGCAAAACCGGAGGAGATCATCGTCATCGATAATCTGTCCGGCGATGACAGCGTGCCGGTGTTGCGTGCCAAGCTGCCGGTGGGTGTGAGGCTGATCGCCTCCGACCGCAATGCCGGTTTCGGTGCGGGTATCAACGAAGGTTACAAGCACACCAATGCGGATTACCTGCTGGTGCTGAACCCGGATACCTATTTCGAATTCGACAGCGTTGCGCGGGTGATGGACCTGATGAACCGTGATCCGAGCGTCGGTCTCGTCGGTCTCGATCTCGTCAACCCGGATCGCAGCCGCCAGTATTCTGCGCGTCGCTTTTATTCGATCCTCGATATCGGTGCGCGCCGCGTGAACATGCTGGGCAAAATGTTTGCGGGACGTATCGACCGCCACCTGATGCGCGAAGCATGGCGCGACGGTAAACCGTTCGAAGCCGAATGGGTGATGGGCACCGGTTTCGTCATTCGCAGCGATCTCTATGCGCAGCTGAACGGCATGGATGAGGCCTATTTCCTTTATATGGAAGACGTCGATCTGTGCGCCCGTGTCTGGCGCGCGGGCAAGAAGGTCATCTGCTTTCCGGGCGCGCAACTTGTGCACGATCACCAGCGCTCGAGCGCAGCAAGCCCCTTCAGTTTCGCGGGCCGTGCGCATCTGCGCAGTCTGGTGATGTTCGGCCGGCGCTTCTCGCTGCCGCTGATCCGTTCGCCCGGCCTTAAAAAGATCATGCGTTCCTGACACTAACTTGGCATTGGGGAGGATTTTGTTTGTCGGATCACATCAGCGCAATCGATGGCGTGACGATGCTCCGGCAAACACGCCCGCTCGGGCGCCCGGAACAGGTGGAGCACGCAATCGAGCCCGCCTTTTCGGTGGGGGGCGATAAAAAGATGAAGATACTGCACGTCTGCGAAAGCATTATCGGGGGAACAGGCTCCTATCTGGCTGAACTGATCCCGCATCAGGTGGCGGCCTATGGGCGCGAGAACGTGCAGCTTCTGGTGCCGGAAACGCATTTCGATTTCATCGATCCTGTCATTCGCGAATGCGGTGCGCAGATCGTCACCTTCAAGCGGCCGACGCGGCTGATCGGTTCTTTCCTGCTGGTGCAGCGTTATCTGCAGGCGATCAGGGAATTCGAGCCGGATGTGGTGCATGCGCATTCGTCGGTTGCTGGCGTCATCGTGCGAGCACTTGGCCTGCGCCGGCAATACCGTATCGTTTTCTGCCCGCATGGCTGGTCGGTGGACATGCAGGGCGCACGTTACGTGCGCGGCATTGCCGAGCTGATGGAACGCAAGCTTGGGCGCGCCGCCGACAGCATTATCGTCATCTCGAAACATGAATACCGGCGGGCCATGGAGCTTGGTCTGTCGCCGGAAAAAGTAACGCTGGTGGAAAGCGGCATCGACCGTGGCGTGCCGAGCGTGCCCGCCGCCGAATGGCACGATGACCGTATCCGCCTTCTTTATGCCGGACGTTTCGACTACCAGAAGGGCGTCGATATTCTCCTGAAGGCCGTCGAAGGGCAGGGCGATCACTTGAGTGTTCGTCTCGTCGGCGGTTTCGCCGTCAGCGAGGAAAACATGCCCGAAACGCTGCCCGATCATATCGCTCAGCTTGGCTGGATGGATCGCGATGGCGTTTACGCGCAGATGAAGGCCTGCGATGTGCTGGTCGTGCCATCGCGCTGGGAAGGGTTCGGGCTGGTGGCAATCGAGGCCATGCGCATGCAGATCCCTGTCGTTGCGGCGGCTGTCGGAGGGCTTGTCGAAATTCTCGGCAACGGCAAATACGGCATGCTGGTCAAGCCGGAAGACCCGGACGCGCTGCGTGCGTGCCTGGCCGGACTGACCCGCGAGACCTTGACGGAATTCGGTGCCATCGGGCGCAAGCGCTTTCTGGCAGCCTACACATCAGACCGGATGGTGAGGCAGATCGACGACGTCTATGTGTCGATTGCCACTGCCCAAGTCCCGGAGCCACAGCCTGTATGACGACGAGACGTTACGAAAGCGATACGCCCAAGATCGACTGGGATGAGGTGGTCTACCTCTTTCTGGTAACGACATTCATCCTGTTCGCCATCCGCGACGGATTGACAGGCAGTATCCGCTATCTGTTCCAGATCCTGCACGTGTCCTTCCTGTGGTTCATCCCGGACCTGATGTCCTTCGTTGCCGTCGGCCTGTTTTTCTACGCGCAGTTTTTCGTGAAGAAGAACGCGATCGGTATGTATTTCTGCTACATCACCATCATCTCGACCATTACCAGCATCTTTTTCATGAACAGCTCGATCTTCTCGCTGTTCTCGTCGATCAAGATGTTCATCCCGATGTTCGTCGGTTTCTGCTTTTATGGCCGCTCGGTGACGGAACGGCGCTGGGTGCGCAACATCCTGCTGGTGATCTTCCTCGCCTCGACTGTTGGCCTGATCGTCAATCCTTACGTCGAATATCCTTGGATCGGCCAGACGATCAGCAGTTTCGGCATGGAGCGCGAGGCGACCAAGTTATGGTGGCAGGAAGGTGGCGTGCGCTACGGCGGGCTTGCCGGCGATAGCACCATGGCCGCCTATATGGTGATGTTCACCTATGTGCTGATCTCGCCCTATTACGGGTTCAAGGCGAATATCCTGTCCTGGCCGCTTCTCTACTGGGCAGTGCAGACCTCGACCAGCAAGACCGCCATCGGTGTGTTCTACCTCTATGTGCTGATCTATCTCGCCGTCTATTTCCTGCGCGATTTCAAGCTCAATGTCGCCTTTCTGCGGTTGGCGGCGCGTGCCTCATTCCTCTGCCTGATCGTGCCGCTGGCGATGATGATCTTTCTGCACGGCGCGGAGCTTGGAAAGCTGAGCACTTCGTTGTTCAGTCTGCAGGACCGCATCGACAATACCTGGCCGGGACCTTTTTATATCGTCGCGGATATCTTTCCCGCCGGGGCCTTTTTTGGCTGCGGGTTAGGCTGTTTCAGTTATCCGATGGATTATACGTCGCTGGCCGATCTCAACCTGCCGCTCGACAATTTCTACATGTCGACGCTGATCATGATGGGCATGCCGTTCATTCTGTTCATCGTGTTGCAGTTCATGATGATCCGCTACGCGACCGACCCGGTGAAACTGTCGCTGATGACGCTGTTCAATTTCTACAGCGTCACCGTGCAATGTTACGGACCGTCTTATGCGACGCTGATGTTCGGTTACATCTTCAGCGAAATGTTCGGGCATGCGGTGCGCGGGCGAAAGACGATCGCGCCCTTGCGGCGACCGCAGCCAAGGGCGCCCAGAGAGGTGGCAGCCGGCGAGGTGGCGGCCACCAATTCCTCGTGAGGCCTATTCTTCGTCGGTGCCGACCCGGATGAGTTTTGCCGGGTTGCCGGCGACGATGGCGTTGGCAGGCACATCCTTGACCACCACCGATCCGGCCCCGACGACCGCACCTTCTCCGACCGTGATCGGACCGATGATGATGGCGTTCGGATAAAGCGTCGCTCCGGCCCCGATGACCGGATATTGCGGTGATGAGGTCTTGCCGATGGTGACCGTCTGGTAGATCGACGCGCCTTCGCCGATCTCCACGCCTTCGCCGATGACGATGCCCACCGGATGCGGCAGGAACAGGCCGGGCGCGATACGGCTGTCGAGATTGATGTGGCAGCCGCTGCGGTTGAGGTTCCAGCGCCAGATGATGATGCCGAGGCGTCTCAGCCGGCCGTTATAATAGTGAGTGGCGGCACGATGCAGGAATATGGTCGAGAAACCGGGATTGAACAGGAATGTGAAAATGGCCTTCTTCAGGTTGCGGTGGCCGGCATTGACTTGCAGATCTGCTCTGACGACATCCCAGAATTTCATGGAGGCTCCTGTTCGTCCGGTTCATTTCGCATCTGCGAAGGAGTGTTGTGGTTCGTAACCCGCCCGTCGCAATGTCAACGGTTCACACCGTTTTCGCGCAGGCGATCAAACGGGTTTAGTGCATTTTGAAGTGTTTGATTTTGCCGAAAAATCCGGCGGAAATGGGAATGCTCGACTTGATAAAATTCATGATTGCTCAAATCTATGTCAGGGTCATGTTCGCTTTGCGCTGCGAAATAACTTTGGTCTTGCAGGCCGGTAGATAGGGTAATGGATGGGAAAAACCATGTTGCAGACAAACGCCCGCTCCCAAGGAAACTACGTCGTCAACGTGCAGATCCTGCGTTTTTTCGCGGCGTTTCTGGTGGTGTTCGTGCATGCGCATGTAGAAGTGTTGAACGTCGCTGCCCGCAGCGGTGGAAGCTTTGGCGGTATCGGTCTTCTCGATTGGGGACTGGGTGTCGACATCTTTTTCGTGATCAGCGGTTTCATCATGTATTACATGATGCATGACCGGTTTGGCCGGGCCGGTGCGCCGGTGGATTTTCTGCGGCGGCGTCTGGTGCGTATCGTGCCGCTCTACTGGATTTTCACAACGCTGATGCTGTTGTCGATCCTGGCTGCCGGCAGCCTGATCAACAATAACGGGCTGGATATTGCCCATATCATCGCATCCTATGCCTTCATTCCCTGGCCCCGCGGCGATGGCGAGCTGTTTCCGCTTCTGTCGCTTGGCTGGACGCTGAATTACGAGATGCTGTTCTACGCCATCTTTGCGCTGGCGCTTTGCCTGCGCCGGTCGGTTGGCATCGCGGTGATGCTTGTTCTGTTCGCCGTCCTGATCATCGTCGCGCTCATCGCGCCGGATCAGGTCTGGCCGATCAAATTCTGGGGCAACGGCATTATCGGCGAGTTCCTGCTCGGCATCGGGCTGGCGGCGCTTTTCCTCAAGGGGTTTCGCCTGCCGCTCAGTGTGATGGTTGCGATGATCGTTGCGGGTCTCGTGCTGGCGATCTGGCTGTATCAGATTTCGGCTTACGAACACGTCACGCGGCTGATCACCGGCGGCATTCCGGCGATCCTGATCACCGCAGCCGTCGTGCTTGGCCCGGCTGCGCCGGATACGCGACTAACACGGGTGTTTGCGCTGGGTGGCGATGCTTCCTATGCGCTTTATCTGTCGCATCCGTTCGCGCTCAAGGTTTTTGGCGTGGTCGGTGTCAAACTCGGTCTGCCACTGATCGGCATCTTTATCGGCGGGCTGGTCGTGTCCATCATCGGCTCGATTGTCGTACATCTGCTTATCGAAAAGCCGATGGGCGCTTGGCTGTCGAAACGGACCAAGCCGAAAGCGCCGGGTCAGGTGGCTTCGGCGGCAAGCGGCATCAGCGAGCGATAGATCGCCCGATATTCGTGCACGACATCATCGAACACCCGGCCGGGACGGTCGCGCAGATTTTCATGTGCCGCGAGCACGCGTGACGGGGCTTCGATGAGGGCGCTGATCGCCTTCGTAAAGCCATCCACCCCCGGCGGCACGATCCAGCCTGTTACGCCGTGCTCGATCACCTCGGGAATGCCGCCAAAACGGCTGCCAAGTACCGGACGGCCCGCCGCCAGGGCATCCACCAATGCAAGTGCACCTGGCTCTTCCCAGATGGATGGAATGGCGACGACATCGACGGTCGCGTAAAAATCGGATGGCGTGACGAAACCGACAAAATCGAGATCGGCATAGGGGGCGAGCGCCCGAAGCCGCGCCTTTTCATCCTCCGGCACGTTGCCGGCCAGCGCCAGCGTCACTGTGCCCGGCTTTTGGCGTGCGACGGCTTCCACCAGCAGGCCGACACCCTTTTCCGCTGAAAAACGCCCGAGATAACCGATACGCAACGGTGTCGTTGGCAAAGGGCGAGGGGAAAAGGTGATGGCGGGGTTGGGCACATTGCGCACCACATGTCTTGCCGCAGTGGCAAACAATCCGTCCTGCACATGAAGATCGAGTGTGCGCTGGCTGACGCTGACCACGGCATCGACCATTTTTGTACGCCGACGCCGACCAGTGGTGAGGGTGGAGCAGGTTATGCCGCAGGATTTTTCGCCGTGGAAGCGGGAGCAGCGCGGACAGGTGAGATAATAATCGTGCAGCGTATGCACGGTGGGGATTTCTCGGTCTTTGGCCACGCGCCAGATATCGGCGGTCAGGCCGTTGATCGTGTTGGAGTTGATCACGTCCGGGCGAAAATCCTCGAGCAGTTTTGCTATGTCGGGATGCGCGGTCTGCCAGTCGTCGATGACGTGCCAGAGCATGCGCGAAGCCGGGTTTCTCTTCTCCTGAAACGGTGGAAACAGGTTGCGCACCGGAATGAATTCGATACGCACGCCGTTGACGAATTCGCTCTCGCGTTTGCCGTCCAGCGAGTTGCAGATGACCATCACCTCGTCGCCACCGGCGACAAGCGCTTCGGCGAACTGGCGGGCAAACACTTCCGCACCACCGACGATTTTCGGATGTCTGGGTGTCGGATAAAGGGCGCTGAACAGGGCGATCCGCATGTCGCTGATCTCAGGCCGCGGGGCTGGTCACGACGGGTTTTGACCCGACGATCTTGGCCGGAATGCCCATGGCGACAGCGTTTGGCGGCACATCCTTGGTAACGACCGCATTGGCGCCGATCGTGGCACCTTCACCGACCGTGATGGCCCCAACCACGACGGCACCGGCCGAGATCGACACGCCATCCTCGATCACCGGATCACGCGGATCTTCCGCCGCCTTGCGGCCGATGGTGACGTTTTGCAGGATGGAGACATTGCGGCCGAGTGTGGCAGCGCCAACGACGATGCCGAAGGGGTGTGGCACATAAAGCCCGCCGCCGATGTTTGCGGCCATGGCCAGTTCGGAGCCGAAAAACACGCAGCTCCACCACCAGAGAATACGGCGCAACAGGCGGCCGATCAGCGGGATTTTTACCACCATTTCCTGCAGGCGGCGGGAAAAGACGAATTGAAAACCGGGGGTGAGCAGGAACATGCGAAGCGTGAAGCCGAGGCTTGCGGATGTCCTGTTTTCCCGAAGGGCGTAGCGTTTGAGATCGGCTTTTACCTTCTGGAACGGCGTTTCCGTCATATCCATCCTGTCTCCGCAAACTTTGACACAAGACCGCATTTTCGCCCGGTCCGGTGCCTAACAACATTGGTTAACACTGAGATGTGTCGCTCGAATTTTGTTTCGATATAGGTCGCCGATTGGTCTGGACGATATCTGATCGGCAATTATATGCAACGCAGCATAACGCTTGACGGGTTGGTTTCGATGAACCAAGACTGGCGTTGCAAATACACCGGATCCGGGGAGTATGCGCATGAAACAAGGGCAGATCAGGTTCGACGCCCTCGATTCCTGGAGGGGCATTGCCGCCCTTCTCGTCGCGCTGTTCCATTTCCAGGCGGCTGGCTTTTTTTATGATTTTCCGCTGATCCGGAACGGCAATCTGGCCGTGCCCTTCTTTTTCGTGCTGAGCGGCTTTGTCATCACACATGCCTATCGGACGTCTCTTTCCAGCGGCAGCGATGGCTGGCGTTTCGTGATCCGCCGGTTTGGACGGCTCTATCCGCTGCATCTTGTAACGCTGCTGGTGCTCGTCGTTCTTGAGGTCATGAAAATGCTGATGGCGGCGCGGGCCGGGCTGCACAGCAGCGAGGGTGCGTTCGCGGGCACCAACGATATTCCGTCACTGGTCGCCAACCTTTTCCTGCTGCAGGCGGTCATTCCTTTCCCGGAACTGACGTGGAACGCCTCGAGCTGGTCTATCAGCACGGAGTTTTACACCTACCTGCTGTTCGTGGCGGTGTTCCTGTCTCTGGGCAGATACCGCATGTGGGGATCTGTCGCCGTTTTCGTGGCGTCCGGTCTGCTGCTGGTCTGGCTCGATGCCTATCATGCAGACCTCAACCTCGCCTCGGGTCTCGGTCTCGTGCAATGCATCTTCGGCTTTTTTGCCGGCAACCTGACCTATGAGCTTTATCTGAAGCTGCGGGAAAACAATGCCGTGCAGGGCACAGTACCGGAACTGCTGGCAACCGCTATCATGCTGCTGCTGTTCTGGTTCAAGCCGCATTACACGACCTTCAACATCCTCGGTTTTTCGGTGGCGATCCTGCTGTTTTCCTATGAGCGTGGCATGATCGCAAAACTGCTGCGCATTCGGCCGCTGCTGTTTCTCGGAAAGCTGTCTTATTCGATCTACCTCGTCCACTTCATCGTCTTTTCCGTCATTTTTGCCGGAGCCAAGATCGTTCAAGGAAAGATCGGCGTGCCGCTGATCCAGTCCGATGGCGTGCATGAACGGCTTGCCTTTGGGC
>Ga0075364_10001550_pt1 | contig 12556 bp, 7 predicted proteins | sample EndMetdeltDD1764_FD_71517 | JGI IMG/M metagenome (GOLD analysis project Ga0075364, IMG submission 71517) | Populus endosphere microbial communities from Tennessee, USA - Endosphere MetaG P. deltoides DD176-4 | ecosystem: Host-associated > Plants > Roots > Endosphere | place: USA: Tennessee... | reverse complement strand
CGTCATGGGCGGTCCGCTGGCCGGGGTGAAGGTGGTCGAGCTGCAGAGCCGCGGGCCGGGTCCCTTCGGGGCGATGCTGCTGGCCGACCTCGGCGCCGAGGTCGTGCGCGTCGGCCGGGTCGGCGACGTCGTCGCGCCGTCGACCGAGACGGGCATGGACCGGATGCTCGCCGGGCGCCGACGGCTCGACCTCGTCAGCCGCGGGCGCCGCACGATCGCCCTCGACCTGAAGGCACCCGACGGGTTGGCGGCCGCGCTGCGGTTGATCGACGGCGCCGACGTCCTCATCGAGGGAAACCGCCCCGGTGTCACCGAGCGCCTCGGCATCGGACCGGACGTGTGCCTCGCGCGCAACCCCCGCCTGGTCTACGGCCGCATGACCGGCTTCGGGCAGGACGGCCCGTGGGCCCAGACGCCGGGCCACGACGTCAACTACGTCGCGCTGGCCGGCGCGCTCGACCCGCTCCGCCGGCCGGGCCAGGCGCCCGCACCGCCGCTCAACCTCCTGGGCGACTACGGCGGCGGCGGGATGGTGCTCGTGGTCGGCATCCTCGCCGCGCTCGTCGAACGGGGCATCTCGGGCAAGGGCCAGGTCATCGACTCGGCGATGGTCGACGGCGTGGCGCTGCTCACCACGGTCGTGCACGGGATGCGGGCCGAAGGCCTGTGGTCGGACGAGCCCGGCACCAACGTGCTCGACCTCGCCGCGCCCTTCTACAACGTGTACGAGACGGCCGACGGCCGCTACGTGAGCGTCGGGGCCGGCGAAGGTCCGTTCTACGCCGAGCTCCTCCGACGGCTGGGCCTCGACCCCGCGCTCGTCGAGCAGCAGAACGACCCGTCGACGTGGGCGGCGACCAAGGACCAGCTGGCGGCGGCGTTCCGCACGAAGACCTACGACGAGTGGTGCGCGCTGCTCGACGGGACCGACACGTGCTTCGCCCCCGTCCTCACGCTCGCCGAGGCGCCCGAGCACCCGCACAACCGGGCCCGCGGCACGTTCGTGGACGTCGACGGCGCCGTCCAGCCCGCCCCGGCACCGCGCTTCGACCGCACGCCCACCGACGCACCCGGCCCCGTGGCGGTGCCCGGCGCGCACACGCGCGCCGTCCTGCAGGACTGGGGCTTCACCGGCGACGAGGTCGACGCCCTGCTCGCTTCGGGCGCTGCCGCCCAGGCCACCGGCTGACCGTCGCGCGGGTCAGCCGATCAGCCCGACAGCCCGCCAGCCTGACAGCCCGACGGCCCGTCAGCGGACGGTGCCGGCGTCGCGGGCGGCGGTGATCTCGTCGTCGGTGAGCCCGACGGCGAGCAGCACCTCCGACGTGTGCTCGCCCAGCGCGGCGATCGACGCGGCCGCGCCGGGCGCGGGATCGGGACCGAACGCCGGCGGGAACGTGGGCTGGTCGACGCGGCCACGATCGCCCCACTCGTAGGTCGCGACCCGGCCCCGCTCGAGGTTCACCGGGTCGGCCACGAAGCCCTCGGCGAACGTCGTGCGGTCGACGTCGGGCACGGGCTCGACGGGCACGTCGGCGCCACGCAGGGTCGCCACCCAGTCGGCCGCGGGCCGAGCGGCGAACGCGGCCTCGAGCACCGCCTCGGCCGGTTGGCGCTCGCCGGCGACCGTGCGCAGCGCCGGCGGCCGATCGGGCAGGTCGCCGGCGCCGACCACCTCGCGCAGGCGCGCCCAGGCGGCGGCGTCGGGCACGGCCAGCGCCAGCCACTCGTCGTCGGCGCCGCGGTAGAGCCGGTAGGCCGCGCCGTAGCCCGTCTGATCGGCGTCGAGCACGGGACCGCCCACGGCGACACCGCCGTCGACGAACGCGTGCGACTGCAGGGCGAGGCTGGCGCCGAGCAACGAGGTGGCCACGGACTGGCCGGCGCCCGTGCGGCGGCGCGCGTAGAGGCCGGCCAGGATCCCGCACGCCGCGATCCACCCGCTCGTCACGTCGATGGCCCCCCAGGCGACGAACGTGGGCGCGTTGCCGGCGCCGCCCTGGGCCGACTCGGCGCCCGACAGCGCCTGCATGAGGTGGTCGTTGGCGGCCAGCAGGGCGCGCGGCCCGGTCTCACCGAAGCCGCTGCTGAAGCTGTAGACGACGTCGGGGTTGGCGGCCCGCACGCTCGCCTCGTCGTACCCGAGGCGATCGGCCACGCCGACCCGCGAGTTGTGGTGCACGACGTCGGCCCACCGGAACAACCGCTCGAGCACGGCCGGCGCACCCGCGGCCTTGAGGTCCATCGCCACCGCCCGCTTGCCCCGCTGGCCCGCCGCGTACATCGGCTCCATGCCCCGGTGGACGTCGCCGGTCATCGGCTCCACCTTCACGACGTCGGCCCCCAGCTCGGCCAGCACCAACGGCGCGACGGGACCGGCGAGGAACGCCGACAGGTCGAGGACCTTCACATCGGACAGCAGCTGCGTCCCGACGGCCGCGAGGGGACGGCCGGACGACCCGGCGGTCGGTGTGACCCCGATGACCGGGCCGAGCAGCGTCGTGTCCCCGCGCTCCTCGGCGAGGCCGATGGCGCGCACGTGGTCGTCGAGCAGGGCCTCGCCCGGGCGCAGCACGGGCTCGGCGCGGAACGGCTGCCCGGCGAACGCCTCGAGCCAGTGCGCGCGGTCGCGGGTGGCGAACGCCGCCGCCCACCGCTGCGCTCGATCGGTCATGGCGCCGCTCGTGAGGTCGGCGTTGTAGCCCTGCTCGCTCGGTTCGTCGCCCACCGCGTCGAGGAACGCCTCGTACGCGCCCTTGGCCCCGAACCACAGCTGCACGAGCTCGCCGTCGGCGCACCGGTAGGCCAGGCCCTCGGCCGGACCCTTCTCGCGCCACAGCAGGTTGGACGAGGGCGAGTGGTGCTCGACGCGCCCGATGATCATCGGCAGGATCGCCTGGACGCCGTCGTAGAGCGACGTCTCGGCCCAGCCACCGAGGCCGCTGGCCTCGCGCTGGTAGAGCAGGCCGAGCGCCCCGACGGTCGCCGAGAGCGCGGCCCCGGCGCTGCCCACGGCCAGCGTGGGGAACACCGGCCCGGGCCGGTGGCCGCGGATCTGGCTGGGGACGCCGGCCCGCGCGGCGACGAGGAGCTCGAGGTCGGCCATCGGGCCGAGGGCGTTCGCCCCACCGCGGATGCGCACGGCTGCGAGGTTGCGACGTCGGGCCACCAGGTCGGCCACGCCCAACCCGCGCTGCTCGACCAGCGCGCCGGGACCGGCGACGATCGCCACGTCGGCCCGGCGCACGAGCGAGGTCACGACGTCGATCGTGCGATCGACCGGCGCGCCGTCCTCGTCGACGTCGACGACCTCGACGTCGCGCGTCCACCAGCGGGTGAGGTCGAGGCCCTGGTCGAGCGTCGACGGGGTGGCGGACTGGACGCGGGTGACCTCGGCGCCGAGGTCGCGCAGGAGCGCACCCGACAGCCCGGTGGCCAGACCGGATCCGAGCGCGCTCTGGCCCAGTGCCACCTCGACGACCCGCAGCCCCCGCAGGGGTCGGCCGCCCGGCGGCGGCGCGGAGGGGTTCACGGCGTCATCGGGCACGGTGGCTGCCTCTCGAGCTCGGGATCGGGAACGACCGGAGGCTAGTGGGGGTGCTCAGTGAGCGTTCACTCGGTCACCCGCACCACCGTGCGCCCGACGGTCCGGCGGTTCCCGTGGTCGGCCAGGGCGGCGCCGGCGTCGTCCATCGCCACCACCCGGCCCACGTGCGGCCGGATCTGCCCGTCGGCCACGAGGGCCCGCAACCGGTCGTGCACCACCTCGCCCTCGGCGCGCGGGAAGGGGTTGAACCCGAAGCGGCGCATCCCCGGGTCGAGGTCGTCGACCCACGCGCCGAGCACGCCGACGATCGAGAAGTTGCCGATGCTGGCCATGCGCACCGGTCGGCCGGTCATCCCGTTCTGGTCGTCGTCGGTGAACCCGACGGCGAGGTAGCGCCCGCCGCGTGCCGTGCACCGCCACGCCGGCGCGACCAGGCCACCGCCCACGAGGTCGCAGACGACATCGGCACCCCACTCGTCGGTGAGGTCGAGCACGGCGTCGGCCAGATCGACCGGCGTGCCGGGATCGTCGGGGTCGGCGAGGACGACGACGTCGTCGGCGCCGAGCTGCCGGCACCGCGCCACCTTGTCGTGCCCGCCCGCCTCGGGCGCCCCGACCGCGGCGATGACGCGCGCCCCGGCGGATCGCCCGAGCTGCACGGCGGCCGTGCCCAGCCCGCTCGCCGCACCGGTGACGACGAGCGTCTCGCCGGCGACCAGCGCGCCCCGGCCGAACAGCGCGAGGTGCGTCGTGTGGAACGGGAGGAGGAAGGCGGCGGCCTCGATGTCGTCGAGCTGCTCGGGCGCGTCGAACACGCCGTCGATCGGCGCCGTCGTCGCCTCGGCGATGCCCCCCAGCGCGTCCGTGGCGACCGCGACCACGCGACGCCCGAGCCACGCCTCGGCCCCGGCGCCGGCGGCGTCGACCACGCCGCACAGGTCCATGCCGATCGTGAACGGCGGGTCCTTGACCACCGACGCGAGCGTGCCCCGGCAGCGGGCGAGGTCGTTGTGGTTGAGCGCCGCGGCCGCCACGCGGATGCGCACCTCGCGCGGTCCGGGCTCGGGCTCCTCGACGTCGCGGACCTCGAGGACGTCCTCGGGCTCGCCGTGGCGCGTGACCTGCAGTGCTCGCATGCGCGTCTCCCCCATCGCCGCGTCGCCTCCGTCCCGGCGACGACCGTCCCGGCGCCGACCCGTTCCCCCGGGTCGTTGCGGGGGAGGATGGTACTCCATATCATCTGAGACGGAGTCTCAGCTCGGGGAGCAGGCGACAGGGGGACGACGATGACGCCACCGCAGGCCGGCGACCGCGGATCGCTGCGCGAGCGCAAGCGGGACGAGACCAGGCGACGGATCGCCGACGCCGCCGCCCAGCTTGCCGGCGCGCAGGGCGCGGCGGCCACGACGGTCGACCAGATCGTCGAGCGGGCCGAGGTCGGACGGGCCACCTTCTTCCGGTACTTCGAGTCGAAGGAGCTCGCCGTCGCCACGGGCCTGTCGGACGTGGGCCTGTACGTGCTCGTGGCTGCGCTGCGCGACCTGCCCGACGACCTCGGCCCGCTCGACGCCGTGCGGGCCGCCTTCGACGCGCTGGCCACGGGCTTCGACGACCAGCGGGCGATGTTCCTCGAGCAGTCGCTGCTGAGCCGGTCGTCCGCCGCCATGTTCGCGTGGACGCTGCACCTCTACGTCGACTGGGAACTGGCCATCGCCGATGCCGTCCGTCCCCGCTTCGGCGCGGTGCCCGACGACGACCCGCGCCCGCGCATGATCGGCTCGATGGCGATGGCCGCCGCCCGCCTCGGTTGCGACGAGTGGGTCGCCGGCGAGGGCGCCGGCGACCTGCCGGCGATGATCCGCCGGCAGCTCGACGGGTTCGCGGTCGATGCCTCGCCGCGCCGACGGAAGGGGACGCGATGACCACCGGCCCGATCCCCCCGGCCGACGCGCTGATCGAGGCCGCCGTCGCCGCCACCGGGCTCGACGACTTCGGTGAACCGACGTGGCGCGAGGGCCTGGAGCGCTACGTGGACGCGCTCAACGACACGGCCCGGCTCAACGACGTCGGCGTCGCCGTGGCCGGTGACGGGGTCGTGACCGACCTCGGCACGCGGCTCCAGCTGGTCGAGTGGCGCCGGCACCACCCGGGTGTCGAGGCGGAGGAGGTCGTGCGGCCGATCATCATCGTCGGGCTCCCCCGCACCGGCACCTCGATCCTCCACGACCTCATGGCCCAGGACCGCTCGATGCGGGCACCGCTCAGCTGGGAGGTCGAGCGCCCGGTGCCGGCGCCGCGGACCGAGACCTACGACGTCGACCCCCGCATCGAGCTGGCCCAGGCGCAGTTCGACCTCGTCGACTCGATCATCCCCGGCTTCACCGCGTTCCACGAGCTCGGCGCCCGCCTCGCACAGGAGGACGTGCGCATGTGGACGAGCGAGTTCCGCTCGATGCAGTTCTCGTTGCAGTTCGAGGTTCCCGCCTACAACGACTGGCTGCTGCGCGAGGCCGACATGGCACCCGCCTACCGCTGGCACCGCCGCTTCCTGCAGCACCTGCAGTCCGAGCACATGGCCGACCGGTGGCTGCTCAAGTCGCCCGCCCACCTCTGGAGCCTCGACGCGCTGGCCGCCGAGTACCCCGACGCCGTCGTGATCCAGAACCACCGCGACCCGCTCAAGGTCATCGCCTCGATCAGCGCGCTCGGCGCCAGCCTGCGGGAGATGACGACCGACTCGTTCGAGGTCGAGCGCCTCGCCGCGCAGTACGGCACCGACATCATGGACGGGCTCGACCGGGCGCTGGCGCTGCGCACGAAGGGGATCTTCGCCCCCGACCAGGTGATCGACGTGCGCTACCAGGACTTCCGCCAGGACCTCCTGGGCACCGTGGCGGCGATCTACGAGCGTCTCGGCCTCGAGCTCACCGACGAGACCCGGGGGCGCCAGGAGGCGTTCCTCGCCGCCCACCCGGGCGACGCCGCCAACAGCCTCAAGCGCTACTCGTTCCCCCAGACCGGCCTCGACGAGGGCGAGCTGCGCGAGCGGGCCCGCCCGTACCAGGAGCACTTCGGCGTCGAGAGCGAGCAGCTGTCCTGACCACCAACCGCCCGTCTACCGGTAGCGACCGGCTCAGTTGAACGTGAGGGCGGCCGGGAAGGCCGTGGTGGCGTAGGCCAGCCAGACGGGGCCGTCCTCGCTCTGCAGGCGCAGCACCAGCTGCCGGCCGAGGCCGACGACGCGGGTGACCGGGCCGAGGGTGACCGTGACCGGCGCGAACCCTCCGGTCCTCGGCACCCCCGCGCGCCCCTGCGCCAGCTGCTGGCAGCTGCCCCCGCTGCTGCTGCAGTCGTAGAGCGTGGCGACGAGGGAGCGGTCGGCGTTGCCGAAGTTCCGAGGCGCGGCCCACACGGTGACCCGCGCCGTCGCCGCGAGCTGGAGGCCGACGTTCGGGGCGATCGACCACAGCTGGCCCGTGCCGTTGGGTCCCGAGCCCGAGCTGTCGAGCAGCAGCCCCGGCGAGCTGTCGCGGTCGGTGTCGTAGTTGGCGAGCGACGTCACGGTCGGTGCCGCCGCGCGCAACGGCAACGTGGCCGAGGAGCTGGTGTCGCCGGCGCCGGAGGTCCCCAGGAAGAACGTGCCGTTCTGCCCCGAGGGGATCGACGTCGGCGGGACGGGCGGGACGGGTGGGACCGTCGCCGGCGGCACCGGCGTCGTGGTCGTCGGCGTGGTCGTCGGTGGCGCGGTGGGCGCCGGGCCCGTCGTGGGGGGACTCGCCGTGCTCGACGATCGACCGGTGGTCGCGGTCGTCGAGGTCGGGCGGGTGGACGTCGTGGTCGTCCCCGCAGCGCCGCCGCCGGTGCCCCCGTTCCCCTCCGGTGCACCGGTCCCCGACGTCGTCGTGGTCCCGCCGTCCGAGCCGGCGCCACCGGTGCCCTTGCCGCCATCGGCGCCACTCGTGCCGCGGGTGCCGCCGGCGGTCGTGCCCGGGGGCGCGGCCGTCGTGGCCGTGATCGCCGGCGCCTGCGCGGCCGACGGGTCCGGGGGCGGCAGCACGAGGGCCGAGCCGACGATGCCGGTGGCCACCGCCACCGAGGCGACGGCGCCGGAGGTGACCACGCCCGAGACCCCACCCAGGAAGTTGCCCAACAGCGGCAACTGGAGGAGGCCGGCGATCGGGCCGGCGACGCTGCGCAGGTCGCCGAGCGAGACGTTGAGCAGGGCCCGCACGACCTCGGGATCGAACTGGCCGCCGGCGCAGTTGGTGACCTCGGTGCGGGCCGCCTCGACCGACATGGGCTGCTTGTACGAGCGGGCCGCGGTCATCACCTCGAACGCGTCGGCGACGGCGACGATGCGACCCGCACGCGAGATGTCGGTGCCGGCCAGCCCGTTGGGGTACCCCTCCCCGTCCCAGCGCTCGTGGTGCTCGCCGGCGGAGCCGATCCACTCCCCGAGCCAGGGCTCGAGGGCGACCATGTGGGGCACGCCGGCGCCGGGGTGCTTGGCGAGGACGGCCCACTCCTCGTCCGTCGGGCGCCCGTCCTTGTTGAGGATCGACGCGGGGACGGCGAGCTTGCCGATGTCGTGCAGCAGGGCGGCCCACTGCAGCTTGTCGAGGTCGTCCTGCTCGAGGTCGAGCTCCTCACCGATGAGGGTGGCGTACGCCCGCACCCGCTCGGAGTGGCCCCGCGTGCGACGGTCGTGCGCGTTGAGGGCCGCGACCATCCCCAGGGCCTCGACGGCCAGGTCGTTCATCGACCGGTCGCCCGCCGCCACCCGTTCCTCGAGCCGACGCGTGCTCCCGGAGCGGATGGCGAGGCGGAACCGGGAGGGCGCGTGGTCGGGGAAGACGAGCGACAGGTTGAGCAGGGTCGACAGCGGCAGGAGGCGCCGGGCGGCCCGTTCGATCAGGTACACGACCGTCGTCGCGACGACCACGAGCGTGGCCAGCCGCGCCAGGAGCTGCGGGGCGGTGCGGTCGAACGGCAGTCGGGGGTTGAGCACCAGCGTGACGAGGCACCCGATGACGATGGGCGCGACGGCCACGGCGACGCGCACCGTCCGGGCCAGGCCCCGGCGCGCGGTCCAACGCTCCACGCCCTCGTGGCGCTCGGCTCCCCTCGTGGGCCCCGAACGCTGACTCGTCTCCGCCACTGCCGCCCTTCGCTCTCGCTCCGCCTCGGTGAGCATCGGCGTCGGGGCGCGGAAGGTTGAGGGTTCTGGCGACGGTCACCCGTCACGCGCCGGGAGGGCGGACCTCCATCATCGCCATCGACACGCAAGCACCGGACCTTGACGATCAGGCGTGGCGGTCGTGGATCAGGCGACCACGCCCTTGACCTTGAGGTCGATGATCGCCTCCATGTCGAGGCCGATCGACTCGAGGATCTCGTCCCCGTGCTCGTTGAACTCCGGCGCCCGCTTGGGCGTGGGCGCCTCGTCGCCGAAGCGGATCGGGGGCGACGCCAGCTTGAACGCCGTGCCCTCGGACGTGGCGTAGTCCTGGATGTAGGCGTTGGCCACGGTCTGCTGGTCGCCGGCCGCCTCGAGCGTGTTCTGCACGATCGCCCACTGACCCGAGAACCGGTCGAACCGCTCGCGCCACTCGTCGACGGTGAGGGCGGCGAACGCGGGCTCGAGCTCGGCGATGCCGGCCGCGGCGTTGGCCACGATGGCCGCGGCGTCGGTGAAGCGCTCGTCCTCGATCAGCTCGGGCTTGCCCACGATCTGGCAGGCCTCAGCCCAGTAGCGACCCGGCTGCAGGCAGCACAGCGCCACGAACCGGCCGTCCTTGGTCTCGTAGTTGTGCACCAGCGGGTTGCCCGTCGGGAAGCCGCCGGGAGGCGGGCCCCAAGGCACCTGCAGCTGCAGGGACAGCGCGAAGGCCGCGCCCATCGACCACATGCCGACGCCGAGCAGGGACACGTCGACGGTGGTGGCCTCGCCGGTGTTGGCCCGGTGGAACAGGGCACCCATGATCCCGCCGGCGATGGTCATGCCGCCGATCGAGTCGCCGAAGGCCGGAGCGGGCGGCGCCGGGACGGTCGGCGCCTCGGGGTCCTTGAGGCCGAAGGCGACGCCGGCGCGGTTCCAGTAGGCCAGCGAGTCGTACGAGCCACGGTCGGCGTCGGGCCCGTGCTCACCTTGACCGGTGCCCCGCACGTAGATGATGTTCGGGTTCGCCCTGCGGATGTCCTCGACGTCGATCTTGAGCTTGGTCCGCACGCTCGGGAGCTTGTTGGTGAGGAAGACGTCGCACGTCTCGGCGATCTTGTAGAGGACCTCGAGGCCCTCGTCCGAGGTCAGATCGAGACCCAGGCTCTTCTTGCCGCGGTTGGAGTGCTCGAGGAGCACGTGCACGCCGCCCCCGAGGTTGACCGTGCCGCTCGAGGCGAGGCCGCGCATCGCGTCGCCCCGCTCGACGTGCTCGATCTTGATCACCTCGGCGCCCCATTCGGCGAGCGCCGCCGACGCGGCCGGCACGAACGTGTGCTCGGCGACCTCCAGGATCCGCACGCCTTGCATCACATCGGTCACTCGAGCCTCCACACGTTGACGTTGCTGTTAGTTGTTCACCGTAGCGTTCGCCGGTCCGGTGCCGTCCAGCCGCCTGGCCCGCCCCCGAGACGCGCGGCCCGTCGGTGGACTAACGTTCGTGTCACTCACGCCGGGAGCCGGGGGGCCGGGCGCGGGCACAGGGGGAACGATGGCCGGTCGCCAGTCCGAGATCACGGAGACCGGAGCGGGCGCGTTCCCGGCGGCCTCCGGGGCGCTTCCCCGGACCACCGACCCGTTCCCGCCCACCGTCCTCGACCTCGACGCGCCGGCGACGCCGGTCCGCCGGGCGCCCTTCTCGGACAACCCCACGCTCGGCATCCGGGGCCTGCGCACGCAGCAGCGCATCCTCGACGCCGCCCTCACCGTGTTCGACGAGCACGGCTACGACCGGACCGCGCTCGAGCAGATCGCGCAGGTGGCCGGCTGCTCGCGGGCGTCGATCTACCAGTACTTCTCCGGCAAGGAGGACGTGTTCCGCCACCTGTCCGGGACGGTCGCCCACCTCCTCGGTGCGTCGACCACGGCACTCGACCCGGTCACGGCCGACGGCGCCGGCCTGGCGGCGCTGCGGGGCTGGGTCGACCGCTACGCCACCGTGCACACCCGCTACGAGCCGGTGTTCCGCGGCTTCACCGCGGCCGCGTCGACCGATCCCGAGCTGATGGGCGGGGCGATGGCCGTTGCCGAGCGCAACATCGCCATCTTCCTCGCCCGCATCGACGGGCCGGCGCTGCCGCCACGAGCGCTCGAGCGGGTCACGCGCCTGCTGCACGCCGGCATCGGCCGCACGTTCGAGCTCGCGTCGATCCTGCGGTCGGTGGCGCCCGAGGTGTACTCACACGAGCGGGTCGACGCCGCCGTCGCCGCCGTCATGCACCGGTGCCTGTTCGGCCTGGACGTCGACGTCAACGGCGCGGCGGGACGGGGGCCGCGCCCGCCGGCGACGCGGCTCGGCCCCGAGTTCCGGGCCATCTACGACCGCTGGCAGGCGCTCGAGCGCGAGGCCGACCAGCCCGGTCGGCGCGCGCTGGCCTCGCTCCTGGCGGCCGGTGACGAGGTGGTCGTCAGCAACGGCTACCAGGGCACGCGCGTCGACCACGTCGTCGCCGCGGCGAGCGTCTCGCGCGGTGCCTTCTACCGGTACTTCGCCAACATCGACGACTTCGTGCGCGTCGTCGCGCTGCGCGCCGGCGCCGAGATCTCCGCGGTCGTCGCCCAGATCCCGGATGGCCACGACCGTGCCGCGCTGCGGCGATGGCTGCGGCGCTACCGCGAGGTCCAGTCAGCGAACGACGCGCAGATCAGCGTGTTCAGCGAGGCGATCGAGGTGACCCTGCGGGACGAGCGGGCGGGCGTCATCGACTGGGGGCGCCGGCGCATGGCGACGCTCGTGGCCGGCCGCGACTTCGGCGACGACGACGTCGACGCGCTGGTGCTGCTGGCGATGGTGTCGGGCTTCGGCTCGTCCATCGACGAGACGATCGACGTGGAAGCAGCGATGATCGTCGTCGAGCGCGGCTTCCTCGGGCGCACGAACGGAGGACCACCCTGACCGGCGCACCGGGCAGGCACGGACGAGGCACCACTTGGAGGTTCCGATGACCACGACCGCAGTCGAGTTCGACCCGTTCTCGGACGAGTACTTCGACGATCCGACGGAGGTGTACCGCCGCCTCCGCGACGAGGCGCCCGTCTACTACAGCGAGCAGTACGGCTTCTACGCCCTCTCCCGCTTCGCGGACGTGGTCACGGCCCACCGCGACTGGCAGGGCTTCTCGAGCACCCACGGGGTCGACCTGCAGACGCTCAAGCAGGACCCCGCCATGATCAAGAGCCTCAAGATGATCATCATGATGGACCCGCCCGAGCACGACCGGTTGCGGGCCCTCGTGAGCCGGGTGTTCACGCCCCGGGCGATGACCGCGCTCGAGCCCATGGTGCGCGAGGTCATCAGCTCGTTCCTCGAGCCGCTCGAGGACCTCGACCACTTCGACGCGGTGACCGACTTCTCGGCGCCGTTCCCCGTCGAGATCATCTCCCGGATGATCGGTGTCCCCGACGGCGAGCGCCAGCAGATCCGCCGGTGGATGGATCTCAGCCTCCACCGCGAGAAGGGCCAGATGGAGCCCACGCAAGAGGGCATCGAGGCGATGATGGACTCGGTCGCCTACTACTTCGAGCTCGTGGCGAAGAAGCGGGCGAACCCCGTCGACGACATGCTCTCGCGCCTCACGCAGGTCACCGTGGACCGCGGCGACGGCGTCGAGACGGCGCTCTCCGACGAGGAGATCGCCGGCTTCATCAGCCTGCTCGGCGGCGCCGGCGCCGAGACCGTCACCAAGGCCGTCGGCAACGCCGTCGTGCTCTTCCACCGGTTCCCGGACCAGTGGCGACGGGTGGTGGAGGAACCGGCGATCATCCCGAACGCAGTCGAGGAGATCCTGCGC
>Ga0075364_10001549_pt1 | contig 12557 bp, 10 predicted proteins | sample EndMetdeltDD1764_FD_71517 | JGI IMG/M metagenome (GOLD analysis project Ga0075364, IMG submission 71517) | Populus endosphere microbial communities from Tennessee, USA - Endosphere MetaG P. deltoides DD176-4 | ecosystem: Host-associated > Plants > Roots > Endosphere | place: USA: Tennessee... | reverse complement strand
CTTGTGGTAGTCACCTGGGACACGTATTCAAAGACGCACCCGACCAACCAACAGGACAGCGCTATTGTATTAATTCAGTTGCTTTGCAGTTTAAACCAAAAGGGTCAGATGTTTAATTTTTTCAAATCTTCAGTAGTGCTCGAGACCCCAAATGACCGCTTGCAATCATGGTTGCTTATCTTCATTCGTATTTCAATTATGGTAGCCATTGTGTGGTCAGCCATGACCCGCGACTGGGAGAACTTCGGCACCTCGTTGCTGGCGTATGGGTCAACGTACGTCCCCACATTCCTGGAGCGTCGGTACCGCGTGTATCTGCCAATTGAATTCCATGTCGTGGTTGTCGGCTTCTTGTACGGTAGCCTCTTCCTGGGCGAAGTGGGTGGCGCATATGACCGATTTTGGTGGTGGGACGTGATGCTCCATCTTAGTTCAGGGGTAATGTTAGGCTTCCTAGGCTTTCTTATTCTGTATATCCTGCGCGTCCAAGGGAAGCTCAAGATGACGCCTGGACTGGTAGCTTTTTTTGCCTTTTGTGTGGCCATGGCTGGTGGAGCCATCTGGGAAATTGTGGAATTTCTGATTGACCAGCTCTTTGGGGCTACTATGCAGCGCGGCAATTTAGACACCATGAAGGATCTGATTGTTGACGGTCTGGGCGCAATTGGGGTGGTTATGGCCGGGTATTCCTATTTGCGCAAAGCCCATCAAAGCCCCCTGGGCCGTTTTGTGAATAACTTTATGCAACTGAATCCTCAACTTTGGCCCAAAGCGCGTCGCCCAAAGCCACCTACAAAAAATAACTAGAGGTAAGAATGTGAAGAAGATCTCCCCGTCAAAAATACTTTGGATTGATTTGGAAATGACCGGCCTGGCACCAGAACGCGACCGGATTTTGGAAATCGCCGCTATTGTGACTGATTGGCAATTTACCGAGCTGGAAAAATTTCAGACAGGGGTGGGACAATCCATCGAAGAGGTTACTCCTCTGATGGACAATGAGTTTTATAATTTATTTCCCAAGAATCGTTTGCAGTTATTAGAACTTGTGGCCAAAAGTCCGAGTGAGACGGAAGTTGAACAACAAGTACTGGAGCTGATCGACCGCCATTTCGCTGCTGACGAGCCAGTGTTGCTGGCCGGTAACTCCATTCATATGGATCGCTTATTTATTCGCCAGTGGTGGCCAAACCTGGAGAAGCGCTTGCACTATCGCATGCTTGATGTCTCGGCCTGGAAGGTCGTGATGCAGGGCAAGTATGCCACTGACTTTGATAAACAAGAATCGCACCGGGCAATTGATGACATTCGCGAATCGATTGCTGAGCTGCAGTATTATCTGAAGTGGTTCAAAGGCTAACTTCCGTTAATGGTTGAATTTGCGAGCACGCCGGAAGTCGCTGCTCCTACAAAGACGCGGACATTAGGCGCTGCAGCAGTGGTGGCGGTGAACGAAGCGGCACATTACGCGCATGCGCTAGAAGTGGTCAGAACAAATGCCGGAGTGATCGATGAGCTGATTGAGGAGGGTGTGCCAGACCCACGTTTCTCCATGAAAATTACTCGCCTGGGACGACGACTCCTAGGTAAGCATTATGCTAGCCATGAGGATCAGGCTGCTATTAAAGATTGGCTCAATGCCAACAATATGCCACATTTACGTTCAGCGCCTCGCTATCTTGAGGTAAAAGTTGAAGATTTAGAGGACGCGCATAGTTTTGCGCAGCAAGAGAAGGCTCGTGAGTTGGCTGGAGTGCGCACCATGCTGAGCGAGTACAGCGAAGTTCACCAAAAAGAGCTTAACGATTTTTGGGACAGCGATAAGTTGGATGTTCCCGAAGCATTTAAGGCTGCCAAATTGGCAAGTGAGGTAGAGCTCGGCGCACAGGTGCCTTGGGTTGAGTGGATTGCGACTTATACTGATGATGCGTTGCTGGCGTCTGTTCTTGAATGGGGCATGCATAAGGTTGAATCCGACTCAGCAACTCCAGAAATGGTGGCCAAAATTGAGCGCGTGAAGAAAGGCTTCGCACAAGGGCTTCAAGTTGCGCACGAACAGGGAATACTCAATAAGGGCAGTCTCAAGATGGCCACGACGAAATTGGAGGCTCTGCAAATTCAAGTTTTTCACCCACTCTCCCTTTTGGCGGCTCATGAAGCGGCAAAGGGAGTGGCTTATCGAGATGAGGGCTATGTTGAAATACGGGAAGATGCCTCGGACTTTGCGGTGTACCATGAGGTGGGCCACACGGTATTTGGGAGATTTACGCCATTATTTGATGAAGCAGGCATTCAAATGGCCACCGACTATATATTTCAGGCTGCAGGCGGGACGGAGCGACCCAAGTTTCATTATGATGAGCACGATGTGGTGGCAGCCAGGCAGCTTATTGCCGTTGCAGGTATGTCTGAAAGCGAATGGTTGCGGCTGGTAATGGATCGTCGCACCGAATCTATTGAGAGGTATTGTATTCTTGCTGAAGCGGTGGTGCTGAGGACTGGCTTTGATATTGTAACGTTCTTGGAACTGGGTTTTGGTCGGCTGGAAGATAAATATTCTGGCAAGGATGGTTCGAACGCAAGAGTTATTGCGAGAGAACTGACTTTTGAAGAACTTGCCTCGGTTGCTGATTTCTTTATTGGCCGAGAGAACCGTGCAACGCCCAATGACCTTGCAATGTGGCTATTAGATGATGTGGAACGTGGAGGAGAGGTGTCCGGGACGGCTTTGCTAGTGGTGACCCAGCTTATAGAAAAGCACTACATTGACCTTTAGCTCTTTCTATTGCAAAATAACCGAAAAAAGAGTATTTTAAGAGCAATGCTTACGCACAAAGATGTTGAAAAAAACCTTTTAGAAAAGCCCGATGCGCGGCTGGAGTATCCTTTTGGCCCCAAGACTGCGGTCTATAAAGTAGGTGAGGGTGAAGAAGCCAAGATGTTTGCCCTGATAGCCGAAGGGAGCGATCCGGTGCGCCTGAGCCTCAAGTGCGACCCTCAGCTTGCCCAAATACTTCGCGAACGCTACGAGAGTATTATGCCCGGCTATCATTTGAACAAAAAGCACTGGAATACCGTAGTGCTCACCGGACAACTAACTGATGAAGAAGTGTACGATCTGATTGATCACTCATATCGGCTAGTGACCGACACACTTACTCAGTAACTTCGGGAGTTTCGCTGGCAAAGCGATCGCGAAGCTCGCTGGTATTCTTAGCAATTGTAGTGAGGGCCTCTTTGGCCTTTGTGTCTTTGATTGTTCCTTGAATCTGTTGAATCAGCTGCAATTCATCAGCGAGTTTTTCGCTGACCACATCTTCGAACTGAGTGTCCAAGCGGTTCAGGGCCTTGGCGCTTTTCAGCAAAGCGTCGACTTTAGTGTCAATCGCCGCCTTTTGTTGCTGGGAAGAGATAGTTTTAACCCTATAGACTCGTTTGAGCTCAGCACGCGTCAGAATATTGGTGGTGGTGATGGTGGCCACGAGGTCAGCATTGTGTCGTTTCACATCTGAACTGGTCAGATTTTTGACTTGGTCATTAGAAATGCGCAAAAGTTCGGTTTGGGAAATGGCCAGGTTAACCATGGCGATTTTAGCCGGGTCTTTGCGATTGCCTAGCACTATAAAAGCCGCTGACGAAAGCACGACCACCATAATGACCACAAAAAGAATGGCCCAGCGCTTGCGGTTAGGTCCGGCGCTATTGGCTGGTACCTGGTAGCCTGGAATCGGTCCGTAGCCCATATTTGGCCCTTGCCCTTGGGGTGACGGCGCTGCTGGAGTAGTTGGTCCCATAGGGAACATTAAAGCATAAATGAGTTGGGTTGGCGATTGTCGCGTAGGATATGGCGCAAACGAGATGCTACAATAGCACCAGAGGTAGAAGTGGACGTCAAAGAAGAGATTCGCAACCGGTTAAATATTGAAGACGTCATTAGCGAATACGTCGAATTGCGCCGTTCCGGGCGTAACTTCAAGGCGCTCTCGCCTTTTAGCCAGGAAAAGACGCCCAGCTTTATGGTGAGTCCGGAGAAGCAGATTTGGCATGACTTTAGCTCCAATAGGGGCGGGGATGTCTTTAGCTTTGTCATGGAAGTGGAGGGCGTGGATTTTCGAGGTGCGCTCGAGATTCTGGCACGTAAGGCAGGTCTTGATCTTGGCCTTTATAAAGACGATAAAGCCAAAGAGTTTCACAAGAAGAAGCAGCGCATGTTTGAGGCAATTGAGCTAGCAGCCAAATTCTATGAATTCGCCATGACCAAAAGCAAAGTCGGCCAGGACTACTGGTTTCAGAAGCGGGCCTTTACGCCGCAGATTATCAAGGAATTTCGCTTGGGGTATGCACCCAAAGACGGAGGGAGCTTGAGCAAATTCTTGCTGAGTCGTGGGTTTAGTGTTGATGAACTGCGCAGCGCAGGCCTGCTTACTCAGCGTTCCAGCGGTCCTGGTGACATGTTCCGCGAGCGGGTGATGGTGCCGCTTGCCGATGGCCAGGGCCGGATAGTGGGGTTCACTGCCAGGCTGGTTGGCGACGTCAAGAACGCACCTAAATACATTAATACGCCGCAGACGCTTCTTTATGACAAGGGGCGGCAAGTGTATGGCTTTCATTTGGCCAAAGAGGCGATTCGCCAACAAGATTACGTGGTGATTGTCGAAGGCAACTTAGATGTCATTGCCTCGCACCAGGCAGGGGAGCGGGCAGTGGTGGCCACGGCGGGAACGGCCATGACCAAAGATCACTTGAGCCAGCTTGCCCGGCTGACGCCGCATATCAAGTTGGCTTTTGACCAAGATGCGGCTGGCCTCAAGGCGACTGAGCGGGCGATTGGGATTGCTCAGGAGCTGAGTATCGAACTGTCGATTGTGACCGTGCCCGAGGGCTTTAAAGATCCTGATGAACTTATTCAAAAAGAGCCTGCCAAATGGGCGGAGGTTATTTTGCGCTCAACCTATGCCATGGATTGGGTGATCGCTCGCTACGTGGCGCAGTGCGATCTGACTTCGGCCGAAGGAAAGCGGCGATTCAGTAGCAAAACCCTTGAAGTGGTGGGCAAGTTGCAAGATCCTGTGGAGCGCGAGCATTATATGAATATTATCGCTGGCTATGTGGGCGCGAGCCAAGATGCCTTGGCTCAAAAACTGGAAGGCATGCTGCAAAAAGAGAAACCTAAACAGTTTAAGCCACACCAGGCAACGCACTTTGAGCCAGACACCACCTCGTATCAAGATGATTTTCTGGCTATATTAGTTCGCCATCCGGCGGCGCGCGATGCCTTTAAACTGGTCTCGCCTGACGACTTTTTGACCGAAGATCGTCAAGCCCTGGCACACTACCTACAAGAAAACCCCAACGAAGAGTTTGGCACGGAGATACCTAGCCCTTTACAAAGTAGGGAAACATATGTCAAAATAGTACTACTCACTGCCGAAGAGCGGTATAGCCAGCGTGGAGAAGCGAGCGTCGATGACGCCTTCCGGTTGGCCAAACGAATCAAGAAAGAAAAATCCAAACACGAAATTACCCGCTTAGGACAGGAATTGGCTATTGCCGAAGCCAAAGGTGACGTCGCCATAGCTACTGAACTCAAGCAACAATTAATGACTCTTATAAAGGAGCAACGTCATGCCTAGAGCAAAGAAACAGCCAGCCGAAGCAGCGGCCCCAAAGACACGTCGCAAAAAAGATAGTCAGCCAGAAGCAGCCGAAGGCACCACCGCTGTTGCCCCGCCATTTGAAGAAGCGGCCGACACTGCCTTTGATGATGATTTTGATCCATTAGCCGAAGAAGAAGAAGTTGATGACACGGCCACGGCTGTACAGAGTTTTGATGAAGTTTCAGATGACTCAGTTCGGTTATACTTGCGTGAAATTGGGAAAATCCCTCTCTTAACACCTGAAGAAGAGTTGGCTTTAGCCCAACGGGTCAAAGCTGGCGAAAAAGAAGCCAAGGACCAAATGGCCGAAGCAAACATGCGTTTGGTTGTCTCGATTGCTAAGCGTTATAGCGGTCGCGGCCTTGATTTCCTGGACTTGATTCAAGAAGGCAACACTGGTCTGTTGCGTGCGGTTGAAAAGTTTGACCCAGATAAGGGATTCAAATTTAGTACCTACGCCACTTGGTGGATTCGCCAAGCCATTACCCGGGCCATTGCTGACCAAGCTCGTACTATTCGTATTCCAGTACACATGGTGGAGACGATTAACAAGCTGCTGCGCACCCAACGTCGCCTCACCCAAGAGCTTAATCGCGAGCCAACCATTGAAGAACTGGCTAAGGCCATGGAAATGGAACCCGAGAAGGTTGAGTATGTAATGAAGATCAAGCAGGACATTACGTCGCTTGACGCCAGTGTGCGTGATGATGACGATGACTCTGTGCTTGGTGACTTTGTGGTGGACGAAGAAGCTGAAAATCCCGAAGAAGCAGCCACCAGCCAACTGCTTAAAGAGCAAGTGAAGAAGATTTTGGGCACGCTTACCGAACGTGAACAAAAGATCTTGAAAATGCGCTTTGGCTTGGATGACGGCAAGAGCCACACTCTTGAAGAAGTTGGCCAAGAATTTAACGTTACTCGTGAACGCATTCGTCAGATTGAAGCCAAGGCTTTGAGTAAGTTGCGCAAGCACAAGGACGTGAAAAAGTTGTACGACTACCTTAAGTAGAGCAGACTTACTCTGGAACCAAAAAGGGAGCCCTCGTGGCTCCTTTCTTTGCGCAGAGGCATAAAGATGTGGGGGATATCCGAAGCTATGTTAAAATGACGACATGTCAAAAATCATCATCGGCCTCTGTGGTACCTTTGCGAGTGGCAAAGATACACTTGCAGATTACCTTGTAAGTACTTATAACCTGATGCACCTTTCAACTGGCGATATTGTCCGCCAGGAAGCCATGCGCTTGCGAGGCTCCACCGAACGTCCTGTTATTTTTGAAGTGGCGAATCAGCTACGCGCCGAAAGGGGAGCAGATGTGCTTGTGCAGATTGCCCTCGAGCTTTTTGCAGCCCATCAAGAAAAATATGATGGCGTGGTTATTAGCGGCATCCGCTCTATTGGCGAAGTTGAGACGTTGCACGCCAAGGGCGGTAAGTTGCTTTTTGTCGATGCGCCTGTTGAGACCCGTTATCAACGCATGGCCAGTCGTCAACGCGATGCTGAAACTCAACTTACTCTCGAGGAGTTTAAGGCTGGTGAAGAAAAAGAACGCAATGTTGACCCAGCAAACAAAGCTATCCAGAATCTGGGAGCCATGCGCGATATGGCCGATGCCCTCCTCATTAATGATAGTGACCTTGAAACCTTTCTGCATTCAGCCCAGCAGGCCATTAAGGCCTAGGGCACAGTAAGAGTATGACTTACAAATCAGTCGAACATATAGCTTCATCTCCCGAATCGCCTGACCATGCATTTATGAAAAGAGCGATTGCGGCCGGTGCCCTGGTGGTGGGGCTGGGCACTCTCCCTGCTGCTAATCCCGAAGCGAATGTTGTCCCGCCGTTGCCCAATCACCTGGCAGCTGAGCGTATTGCCACGCGCAACTATGCGAAGTGCGAGATAGGGCAAGTAGGCAAGCCCCAGCCTGAAGCACCGGACTCACTCTTTGCCATGGGTCGCGCGCGTGCGGCGGTGCCGATTACCTTAAAGCTGACCCCTGATCCCCAAACCGCTAGAGAGCGAGTATGGCATGCTGCCGAAGAGGATGACGTGCATTGGAAGCTGCCCGAGCTTAAAACGCACGCCATTGTTCCGGCTGGGAATGGCAAAGTGAAGCTTCATCCAATCGTGAGCATGCCTGTTACTGCCACGCAAAGCAAGGAAGCACCTGATCCAACGAATGCAATGCTCCATCCGCTCAAGAGCAACCCGGCGGGTACGCAAACCGTCCTGTATGTAGCTGGCCATGCCTCGGGCACAGACCCGGCGACCAAACGCTCGGTGACCTATAGCGCTGAACAATACTGCGCGACTTTTGAGGCCACTATGGTTGAAGGCAACATTGCGTGGAAAGTTGTGCCGAAGCCCCCTGAGCTTCCCCAGACAATTGTGGCCAAACCAGAATATGGCTCTGCGCCAACAGAGTAGCGTATACTGGATCTATGACCAAACGCCTTGTAATTATTGATGGAAAATCCGTGTTCTACCGTGGCTACTACGCCATGCCTAATCTGAGTACCAAAGACGGTACTCCCACTGGCGGAGTCTATGGCTTTGCAACCATGGTGCTGGAAATTGTGAAGAAGCTCAAGCCTAACTATGTGGTGGTCGCTTGGGATAAAAGCGGCACAAACATTCGAGCACGGCTGGAAATGTACCCGCTCTACAAAGCTGGTCGTAAACCCACGCCACCGGACTTTAAAGTGCAGGTGCCGATTTTGCACGAAATGCTTGATGCGCTTGGCTGGCCGTTTTATGAGCTTGATGATTACGAAGCCGATGACCTAATGGGCGTGTTTGCCAAGCAGGCTGGCGAAAAGGGAATCGAAAGTTATTTGGTCACTTCAGACTTGGACGTGTTGCAGCTGATCAATTCGCATACTCACGTGTATACCCTCAAGAAGGGTCTGACCAATATTGAACTCTTTCATGAAGAATACTTCCGCGAGAAGTATGGAGTTGGGGCGCATCAATGGGTTGATGTGAAAGCCCTTAAGGGCGACTCCTCGGATAATATTCCGGGAGTGGCAGGCGTGGGCGAAAAGACCGCCCTCGAACTTATTAAAAAATACGAAACATTAGATGGGGTGTACGAGCATTTGGATTACCTCAAGCCCACGCTCCGGACTAAGCTGATTACACACAAAGATATGGCTTATTTGAGCAAGCGGCTGGTCACTCTGCTGGTAGAGGCGCCTATCTCGCTTGATTTTGATAAAGCCCAACTCCACGATGGAGTGACGCCAGAGTTTGTGGCCTTTTTGCGCCAGTACGAATTCAAAACTCTGCTCCGTCAAGCCGAAGCGCAAATGGCTCGCGACGATTTTGCGGAGGTCACGGCTGCGGCCCAGCCTACTCAAGAAATTATCCTGCCCAAGTTAGTAGACTTTGATGCGGCTGCATTTGTCACCGAGGTTCCCAGAGTGGTGAGTATGAATCCTGGGGCCACAGAGCTGTGGGTGAGTAGTGGACCAGAAAAGGTATCGATCTTGCCACTGCTGATCGAAGGTCAGCCCGAGGACGCGGTTGCAGCAGCGCTTCCAGTTGAGACCCTAGCCAATGGCCTCGTTGTTGGCCATCACCTAAAGCCTTTGCTGCGGGTGCTTTTGGCGCGCGGCATTGCCACTGCCTTGCCAGTGGGTCATGATACGCGCATTGGAGCTTTCTTGCTCAATAGTCTGCAACGATCCCTCGACCTTAGCGATTTACTGGAACGGCCGATCGCGCTTGATGATCCCCGCGAGGTGACTGCGGCCATCTGGCAGCTTTACGAGCAGCAAAAAGTTGCCTTTGATGCCGCACCTGAACTCAAGCGCGTTGCGCGCCAGATAGAATTTCCAACCGTGAATTTGCTTGCCAAAGTTGAGCATCGGGGTATTTTGCTCGATTCAGCCTATTTGGAAAAGATGAGCCAGGAGCTTGGGGCGCGTATTACGGAGTTTGAGCAAAAAATTTACGAACTGGCTGGGCGCGAATTTAACATTAGCTCACCATCGCAATTGGCAATTGTTCTATTTGAAGACCTAGGCTTGCCAACCAAGGGTATTAAAAAAGGCAAAACCGGCTACTCTACAGGGGTGAATGAATTGGATAAACTTCGCGGGTTAAGTCCAATTATCGATCTGATTACGGTGTATCGCGAATACACCAAACTCAAAAGCACGTATGTTGATACATTGCCAAAGCAGGTTGATGCAGGTGGCCGTCTGCACACTACTTTTACGCAAGATGTTGCTGCAACTGGACGTTTGAGTTCACTGAACCCCAATTTGCAAAACATCCCTACCCGCAGTGATGTGGGGCGAGCGATTCGGGGGGCATTTGTGCCCGCCCCGGGCAATGTGTTTGTGAGTGCTGATTATAGTCAATTTGAACTTCGCTTAGCCGCAGTTATGGCCAAAGACCAAGAGTTGATCGATGCCTTTAATAAGGGGCAGGATGTTCACACCGTGACCGCTGCTGAGGTCTATGGAGTTCCCGAGGCAGAAGTGACTAAAGACCAGCGTCGCAATGCCAAGGTGGTGAATTTTGGCATTCTGTACGGCATGAGTCCGCATGGTCTCAGTATTGCCACGGGCATGAGTCGCGATGAAGCGCAGGCGTTCATTGACGCTTATTTTGCATTACGGGCACCAATTCGAGCTTATATGGATGACACAGTTGCCAAAGCGCTGCAGGATGGCTACGTGCAAACGATTTTCGGCCGTCGCCGTCCCACCCCGGACCTGGCATCCAGCAATTTTATAGTGCGGGAAGCGGCGAAACGGGCGGCAATTAATATGCCAATCCAAGGTACCGAAGCAGATCTGATGAAAATGGCCATGCTCAAGGTTGAGGAGAAGCTTGGGGCTGCGGGCGAGCAGATTCTTCAAGTGCATGACTCCATACTGATTGAAGCACCAGAGGCACGGGCACAAGAGGTGGCCGATCTTCTGAAAGAAACCATGGAACAGATATACGAGTTGCCGGTGAAACTCGATGTCGAGGTGACGATGGGCAAAAACTGGGGCGAACTGTAGGGCTGGTGGCCGCACCTAAAGAGCCAAGGTAATTTGGGAGGCGACTCACATAACGGTGGATAGGTGCGGCACGACTGCTAATAAAATGCACAGTAACCAAGCCTGTCAAGCGCCAAAGTAACTTCCTATGCGTATTCTTACCTCACTCTTGGAGCGCGTGAGGTATACTAAAGATAATAAAAAAACCGAAGGAGTGGTGTATGAAACAGAAGTTGCTAATGGCACTCGGTATTCTTATAGGGGTGAGTATTTTGGGGACAACAGGTGCGCATGCTCTCAATGCCCAGAGCGGCGATACCATGACTATTTCTAAGAATGAAGTAGTTGATTCGACAATTTTTAGGGCGGGCAAAACCATTACTATTGCCGGCACGGTTAAAGGTGATGTATTCTGCGCCGGGCAAAACATTGAAATTACGGGAACTGTTGAAGGCGATGTGCTTTGTGCTGGCCAATCTGTCCGTGTGAGCGGCAAGGTTACTGGCGATGTCCGTGTGGCCGGGCAGAACGTGGTTATTACAGGGGAGATAAAGGGGAACCTTACCGCAGCTGGTCAAAATATCACTCTCGAAAATAGTGCCCTTATTGGCAATGACGCTACTGTTGCCGGTCAGACCACGAGAGTGGGTGGTGCAGTGGGACGCGACGTTGTAGTTAACGGCACGCTGCTGACAATTGCTGGTAAAGTAGGACGCAATCTCGATGCCTACGCAGAGGACCTAACCCTCAAGCCTGAGGCACGGGTGCAGGGCGACTTTACCTATACGAGTGAGCATCAGGCGAGTCAAGACGCAGGTGCGGTGATTACTGGACGCACTGAGCACAAAAAATCTCAGCCCGCCCAAGAGAACCGTGGCAACTCCTTTTTGAAAGGCATGTTGAGCCCACTTAACTGGCTCCTGAGCATTCTGGTGATTGGTGGCACATTCTTGCTTCTCTTGCCACGTTGGTTTGGGACAACAACTGCGGCCATGCGCACCAAAGTGCCAACCACAGTAGGCGTTGGACTTCTTGGTATCGTACTGGCGCCAATTGTTGGCATATTGCTCATGGTGACCTTTTTTGGAATTCCACTGGGCATTGCTCTACTTGTGCTCTGGGCGGCCGGCGTATTTGCCAGCTTTACATTCACCGCCTATAGCGCGGGCACCTGGATTCTTACAAAGTTACCTTGGCTAGAAAAGGGGAGAGAACTTGCTGCACTTGTGCTGGGTGCGCTAATCTTAGTGCTGTTGATGCATATTCCAATGCTAGGCTTTTGGGTTGGCTTTGCCGCGCTGATCTGGGGTTTCGGTGGGCTTTTCTGTGGTGCGGGCCGAGCAGTCCATGCGCAACGGACGCCGCTTCGCCCTTCAGTAAAAAAGGGGACGCATGCCTGAGCCCGAAAGCTCACTAGTCGCACGACTTACAAAGATTAAAGAGACCTTGTCTCGAGTACGTCACATGGCCCTGGCTACGGTGAATGAAGATGGCTCACCTCATAATAGCGTCGTGTTTTTGGCCCATGATGAAGCGGCACAATTTTATTGGTGTTCAAGTCCAGAAGCCCAGCATTCGCAGAACATTCTGCGAACTGGTCAAGTGTTCATTGTGCTCTTTGACTCAATTGAAAAAGGTGGGGGATTGTTTGTGCAGGCTAAGGCGCATGAGGTGAACGGTGAAGAACTCCAAGTCGCGTTGCCAACCTTTAATAGTGCCCGCGAACGATTACTGCGCGAAAAATATACCCTTGATCAAGTCAGTGGATCAGCGCCTCAACGATTATACTGCGCCTCGCCCATTGCTTTTTCGGTTAATATGGCTAAAAAAGACGCTGCCGGGATGATTCTTCGGGATACGCGCTACCCAATTAGCCTAGCGCAGGCTCGCTCGGTGTTATAC
>Ga0075364_10001548_pt1 | contig 12557 bp, 12 predicted proteins | sample EndMetdeltDD1764_FD_71517 | JGI IMG/M metagenome (GOLD analysis project Ga0075364, IMG submission 71517) | Populus endosphere microbial communities from Tennessee, USA - Endosphere MetaG P. deltoides DD176-4 | ecosystem: Host-associated > Plants > Roots > Endosphere | place: USA: Tennessee... | reverse complement strand
GCGGGTCGAGCCGTCGATCACCGACACCGCGGCACCGTCTTTGTCGGCGACGTACACGGTGTGGCTGGCCGGGTCCACCGCCACACCGGCCGGATAGGTGCCGGCCCACGCGGTGGCGGTGAGGGTGCGCGCCGCGCCGTCGATCACCGACACCGTGTTGTCGCCGCTGTTGGCGACGTAGACGGTGTGGGTGCCCGGATCTACCCCGACCGCCACCGGATTCTTGCCGACCGGCACGGCGGCGGCGACGGTGCGCGTCGATCCGTCGATCACCGACACGGCGTTGTCGCCGCTGTTCGCGACGTAGACCGTGTGGGTGCCGGGGTCCACGGCGATCGCTTCCGGCTTCTTGCCGACGGGCACGGTGGCGGTGACGGTGCGCGTGGATCCGTCGATCACCGACACGGTGTTGTCGTCGCGGTTGGCGACGTAGACGGTGTGGGTGCCCGGGTCCGGGGCCACCCCCTCGGGCTTCTTGCCGACGGGCACGGTGGCGGTGACGGTCCGCGTCGAGCTGTCGATCACCGACACCGTGTTGTCGCCGCTGTTGGTGACGTAGACCCTGTGAGCTCCCGCGTCCAGCGCCACCCCGAACGGGTTCTTGCCGACGGGCACGGTCACGGAAGCGGTGTCAGTCGCACCGCGACCGGTTAGCAATACAACCAATGCCGCGGCCCCTATGACTGCGAGCGCGCCCGCGATCACGGGTTTGGTCAGGAGCCGCGAGTGCCTTGGGGTTGCGCTCGGCTCGGCCTCCTTCTCCGCCACACGAGCCCTGCCGCCGTCCATACCGGGGTGGGCGCCCACATGCTTGAAGACCATTTCCAGCGCATCACGGCCACCCCACTCCCGGCGTCCGGCGGCTCTCAGCACCGGCTGCCGTGGGGCGAGGACCTGGCGCTGCATACCGCCACCTCCGCGAATGATTGGAGAAGCTGATGGGGCAATTCCCCGAGTTGCTCGTATCGAAACGTGCCGCCGAGAGGCAGTGCGCCGAGCGCTAGTCGGGCATCGCGGCGATGAGCTGCTCGGCGGTCAGCGGCAGCGAGCGCACCCGCACTCCGAGCGCATCGCAGACGGCATTGCCGATCGCGGCGGCCGTCGGGCCCTGGGCGCATTCGCCGATTCCCAGCGGTGGATTGCCTTGCCCGGCAACGAGTTCCACATCGATCACGGGCACCTCCGAAAACCGCAGGATCGGGTAGGTCTCCCAGGTATCGCTGGTGACGTTCAACCGGTCGAAGCGCACCCGCTCCTTGAGCGTCCAGCTGGCGGCCTGGATCGCGCCGCCCTCGATCTGATTGACCGCGCCGTCGGGGTTGATGATCAGCCCCGCATCCACGGCGATGGTCAGCCGGCGCACCCGGACCTCGTCGATCGCCTCGACCTCGGCAACGACGGCACAGTAGGCCGCTGCGTTCTTGTACTGCGCATACCCGATGCCGTGCCCCGCGGCCTCCCGTGCTGTCCGGTCCGCCCAGCCGGCCCGTGCCGCCGCCGCCTCCAGCACCGCGCGGCCGCGGGGATCCGCCAGGTGCGCCAACCGGAATTCGACGGGATCCCGCCCGGCGGCCGCGGCCAGTTCATCCATGAACGACTCCAGCGCGAAGACGTTGACGAAGGCGCCCAGCGAACGCAGCGCCGAGGTGCGCAACGGCATGTCGGTGAGCAGGTGGTTGATCACCCGGTAGGCCGGAAAGTCGTAGCCCGGAACGGAATTGCGCCCGGTGCCACCTCCCGATCCGACGGGCGGCTCGCCGCCGGCCCGGATCGGTTCGCCGCCCGCGCGGTGGCTGGCCGCCAGCAACGCGTTGGTTGGCGTCGTCCCGGGCCGGCCCATGTAGCTGCCGCTCCAGATTTCGTGGCGCCAGCCCAGCACGCGGCCGTCGTCGCCGCAGTCGGCGGCGATCTCGATGACCGCGGCCGGACCCAAAGGCGCCCAGGCCAATTCGTCGGGCCGTGACCAAACCACGTGTACCGGCCGACCGGGCACCGCACGCGAGAGCAGCGCGGCGTCCATCGCGGCGTCGTCGGCGCCGTTGTGTCCGTAGCATCCCGCCCCGTCGACATGGCGCACCAACACCAGGTCGGGCGAAAGGCCAAGCGCCGCCGCCAATTCCCGTCGCAGCACGTGCACGCCCTGGCTGTGGGACCAGACTTCGAGGCGGCCGTCCGGGTGCGTGATCGCCGCGGCCGCCGACGGGCCGATCGAGGCGTGCGCCAGATAGGGCCGGTGGTACCGGGCCGAGTGCGACCGCGCGGACGGGATGCGCGTCGCGGCCTCCTTGACGGCGAGCACCGAGGTTTCGGCGTTGGCCGACAACAGGTATCCGGCGAGGTCGTTCTCGTCGGGCAGCGTGGGCCGCTGGTCCCACTGCGCGTCGCGGCGCAGCCGCTCGGCGGCGCGCACCGCGACCTCTTCGCGTTCGGCCACCACCGCGAGGAAGTCACCGTCACGCACGACGGTGATCACGCCCGGCAGCGCAAGAACCGGGCCGTCGTCGACGTCGCGCAGTTTCGCACCGCGCGAGGGCGGCCGAACCACCCTGCCGTACACCTGACCGTCGAGCGTCAGGTCGTGCAGGTAGCGTGGCCGGCCGGTCAGCTTGTCGGGCAGATCCAGCCGCGCCGCGTCGGTGCCGACGACGGCGTAGTCCGACTCCGGCTTGGGGGTCGCCTCTCCGGTGGCCGCCCGGTCCAGCAGCGAGTCGTCGGACAGTTCCCAGTAGCTGGTCGTCGCGCGGTCCGGGCCGTTGATCTGGCCGTCGCACACCTCCAACTCGTCGGGCGTTACGGCGAGTTTGCCCGCCGCGACATCGAGGTAGATCGCCCGTACCTCCGCGCACGCCTGGCGCAGCGCCGCCCCCGACTGCTGAATCGACCGGCTGCCGGCGGTGAAGCCCTCGTCGGGACTCAAATCCGTTGCCGCGGCGATCATTTGCACCTGCGTGAGATCCACGTCGAGCTCCTCGGCCGCGATCTGCGCCAGCGCCGTCAACACCCCCTGGCCCAGCTCGACCTTGCCGGAGCGCACCTCGACGACTCCGTCTGGCGTGATCCGAACCCAGTTGCCCAGAATCGGATTGGCCGCCAGCGATTCCGGCAACTCAGGCATCGCTTGATCTCCGCATCTCCGCAGCCGCGCTCAACACCGCCGCAACCACCCGGTTGTGCGAACCGCACCGACATAGGTTGGGGTCGAGGGCGGCGCGGACCTCGGCGTCCGTCGGGTCGGGGTTGGCCGCCAACAGCGCCGCGGCCGCCACCACGATGCCCGACATGCAATACCCGCATTGCGCCGCCTGCCCGGCCACCAGGGCCCGTGCCACCGGGTGCGGCTCCCCGTCGGCGCCCAGGCCCTCGACGGTGCGGATCGACTTGTCCGCCACCGACCACAACGGGGTGTCGCAGGAGTAGATGGGACGACCGTCGGCGAGCACGAAACACGCGCCGCACAAACCGACCCCACAGCCGAACCGCGTCCCCTTCAATCCCAGGTGGTTGCGCAACACGTACAGCAGCGGCGTGTCGTCCTCGGCCCGCACGTGATAGTGCTGCCCGTTAACGGTCAGGTCTCCCATGTCCTCCAGCATCCCAGCGCGCTTGAGGCAGGATTTAGCTCATGGATCAGGCATGGGTGAACCGGGCGGCCACCGCCGAAACCGCCGTCACGCAACGACACCTGAAACGGCTGTGGGCGCTGCCGGGGACGCAGCTGGGTGTGGTGGCCTGGCCCTCGACCCGCAGGGACCGGATGTTCGGCACCTGGCACTACTGGTGGCAGGCGCACCTGCTGGATTGCCTGGTCGACGCGCAGCTGCGCGACCCCCAGCCGGAAAGGCGAGTCAAAATCAGCAGGCAGGCTCGGTCGCACCGGCTGCGCAACAACCTCTCCTGGGTCAACAGCTATTACGACGACATGGCCTGGCTGGCGCTGGCGTTGGAGCGTGCCGCGCGGATCGCCGGGGTCGAACGCAGGCGGGCGCTGCCCAAGCTCGCCGACCAGTTCGTCAACGCATGGGTGCCGGAAGACGGCGGCGGCATCCCGTGGCGCAAGCAGGACCAGTTCTTCAACGCGCCGGCCAACGGCCCGGCGGGCATCTTCCTGGCCCGCTACGGCGACCGGATGCGGCGCGCCCAGCAGATGGCCGACTGGATCGACGAAACCCTGATCGACCCCGAGACGCACCTGGTGTTCGACGGCATCAAGGCCGGCTCGCTGGTCCGCGCGCAGTACACCTACTGCCAGGGTGTGGTGCTCGGGCTGGAAACCGAACTCGCCACCCGCACCCATGACGACCGCCACGGGCCACGGGTGCACCGCCTGGTGGCGGCGGTCGCCGAGCACATGGCGCCGGGGGGCGTGCTGAGGGGCTCCGGCGGCGGGGACGGTGGGCTGTTCGCCGGCATCACCGCGCGCTACCTCGCGCTGGCCGCCACCACGCTGCCGGGCGACTCCGGCGCGGACGTCGCGGCCCGCGACACCGCCCGCAAGGTCGTGTTGGCCAGCGCGAAATCGGCCTGGGACCACCGGCAAACCGTCGACGGGCTGCCGGTGTTCGGCGCGTTCTGGGACCGCGACGCGGAGCTACCCACCGCGGGCGGCGAAGGGGCGCAGTTCATCGAGGGTGCGGTGTCCGGATCCGAGATCGCCGAGCGCGACCTGTCGGTGCAGCTGTCCGGGTGGATGCTGATGGAGGCCGCCTACAGCGTCACCGAGTCGGCCGGGTCACTCGGGTAGCGCGGGCTCACTCTTGGCCGCTCGGCGCCGCGACCGGTAGCCCCGCCAGGCCGCGATCAGCGCCGGCAGCAGCGACACGAACAGGATGCCCAGGATGATCTTTTCCAGGTTCTGGTGGACGAACGGGATGTTGCCCAGGAAGTAGCCGGCGACCGTGACGCCGCCACCCCACAGCACGCCGCCGACGATGTCGAACCCCAGATACACCGGATAACGCATGTACGACACCCCGGCGACCACCGGCGTGAACGTGCGCACGAACGGCATGAACCGGGCCAGGATGATCGCCCACGGCCCGTACTTCTCGAAGAAGGCGTGCGACTCGGTTACGTAGTGCTGCTTGAAGAAGCGCGAGTCTTCCTTCTTGAACAGCGCGGGCCCGATGCGGCGGCCGATGAAATACCCGGTCTGATCGCCCAGCACCGCCACCAGCGCGACGGCCGGGGCCAGCACCCAGATATCGAGGGTCCCCTTCGCGGCCAGCAAGCCACCGGTGAACAGCAGTGATTCCCCGGGCAGCAGCGGGAACAGCAGGCCCGTCTCGACGAAGACGATGACCAGGATGGTGGGCAGCACCGCGGACGCGAACAGGCCCTGGGGACCGATCCAGAACATCGGGTCGGTGATGTGCGGCAGGGCCACGACGGCGGTGCTCATGACGTCACAACATACCGGGACTCGTTAACCGGCTCCTAAAAAGCGCCGCCGCCGCAGTGTTGCGATACTGAACAGACCCAGCCTTCAGGAGGAAGTTTCATGCCCATCGCAACGCCCGAGGTCTACGCCGAAATGTTGGGCCGCGCCAAGGAGAATTCGTACGCATTCCCGGCCATCAACTGCACCTCCTCGGAGACCGTCAACGCCGCGATAAAAGGCTTCGCCGACGCCGGCAGCGACGGCATCATCCAGTTCTCCACCGGCGGCGCGGAGTTCGCGTCCGGGCTGGGGGTCAAGGACATGGTCGCGGGCGCGGTAGCCCTGGCCAAGTTCACCCGGTCAATCGCCGCCCATTACCCGATCAACGTCGCGCTGCACACCGACCACTGCCCGAAGGACAAGCTGGACACCTACGTGCGCCCGCTGTTGGCGATCTCGGCCCAACGTGTTGCGGCCGGCAAGCCTCCGCTCTTCCAGTCGCACATGTGGGACGGCTCTGCGGTGCCTATGGACGAGAACCTGAAGATCGCGCAGGAGCTGCTCAAGGAGGCCGCGGCCGCCAAGATCATCCTCGAGGTCGAGATCGGCGTCGTGGGCGGCGAGGAGGACGGCGTCGTCGGCGCGATCGACGAGAAGCTGTACACCACCCCGGATGACTTCGAGAAGACGGTTGATGCGCTGGGCCACGGCGAACACGGCCATTACCTGCTGGCCGCCACCTTCGGCAACGTGCACGGCGTCTACAAGCCCGGCAACGTCAAACTGCGCCCCGACATCCTCGACCAGGGGCAAAAGGTGGCGTCGGCCAAACTGGGCCTGCCCGACGGATCCAAGCCGTTCGATTTCGTCTTCCATGGCGGCTCGGGGTCGCTGAAGTCGGAGATCGAGGAGGCGCTGCGCTACGGCGTGGTGAAGATGAACGTCGACACCGACACCCAGTACGCGTTCACCCGCCCGCTGGCGGCCCACATGTTCACCAACTACGACGGCGTACTCAAGGTCGACGGCGAGGTGGGCAACAAGAAGGTCTACGACCCGCGCAGCTACCTCAAGAAGGCCGAGGCTTCGATGACCGAGCGCGTGATCGAGGCCTGCAACGACCTGCACTGCGCCGGAAAGTCGCTGTCCGGCTAAGGGTTCGGCCGGTTAGGTGCTGGGGGACTGGCAGATCTTCCACTGGTCGTCGCGGAACTGTAGGTCCAGGCTGCGGGTGGAGCGGACCTGCGGGTCGTAGGCCATGAAGGTGGTGATGTTGGCTTCGGCGTGCTGCCCGTTGACGATGACCTGGTCGATGCTGGCGATCACCGGATATTGCTTGGCCACCGAGACGCGGTGGTAGGTCTCCTCCCACGAGTGCTCGTCGTACTCCACGTAGCCGTCGCGGGTGGTGCCGCAGGTGATCGTGCGCAGCGTGGTGAGGTCGCCGGTCTGGACGGCGACGTCGAAGGTTTGGATGGTGTGCCGCACCTGGTCTTCCTGCGAGACATGCGCATGTCTGCTGCGCATGATCAGCACGGTGCCCAGGATGGCGATCGCCGCCAACGCCAGGACGATCAGCACGATCGCGAGCACCCAGCCCCAGGTGCGTTGCCTCGAGTTCGCCGGTTTGCCCCCCGTCCTAGGCGGGATCGATTGCGGCACAGCGGTTTTGGGAGGCATCGCGACCTGTGGCGGCGGGACAGCGGTCCCCCCCGGCGGGGATTGGAAAGACTCGGTGGGCTGCTCCGGGGCGGTGTGGATGACCTGGGTCTCCTTGGCGTCGAAGCCCGGTGCCGTGAAGCGACGTTCGCGCTGCTGCCCCGGTTGCCCGCCCTCGGGATCGTCAGCAGGATCGGACTTGTTGATCACCACGGTCTCGGTTTCGCTGTCGCCGGGAATCAGGGGGTAGTCCTCGGGGGTTTCTGCGCCGGGGCCCGCGGTCCGGTCGCCGGCCGGTGCGTCCCCGAAGTCGGGGCGGTCGCGGTCGGGCTCGGGTGGGTTGGCCATGAAAAGATCGTAGCGACCCGGCAACCCGGCGGCGGACCGGCACAATAGGACACATGACGCCGATGGGTGATCTCCTGGGACCCGATCCGATCCTGCTACCCGGTGACAGCGACGCCGAGGCGGAGCTGCTCGCCAACGAAAACCCGAGCATCGTCGCCGCCGCGCATCCGTCGGCGTCGGTGGCCTGGGCGACGCTGGCCGAGGAGGCGCTGTCCGAGGACAGGGCCGTCGCGGCCTACGCGTACGCGCGCACCGGCTACCACCGCGGCCTGGACCAGCTGCGCCGCAACGGCTGGAAGGGCTTCGGCCCGGTGCCCTATGCGCACGAACCCAACCGGGGCTTTCTGCGGTGCGTGGCGGCGCTGGCCCGGGCGGCCGATGCCATCGGCGAGACCGAGGAGTACCTGCGCTGCGTGGACCTGCTCGACGATTGCGACCCCGCCGCGCGTCCGGCCCTCGGACTTTAGAAGGTATCCGAGCAGTCCTCGTCGCAGTCCGGGCACTCAATCTGCACCGTGGCATGTTCCAGCCCACGGTCGTGCAGCACGGCCTGCGCGTCGTGTAGCACCCGGGCGGAGTCGCCGGTGCTCTTCAGGTGTGCGGTGGCCATGTCCTTGCCCGGCGACAGCGTCCACACGTGCAGGTCATGCACTTCGGTCACGCCGTCGACGGCGCCCAGCGCCGAGCGCAGCTCGTCCACGTCGATATGGGCCGGCGACGATTCGGACAGGATCCGCAGCGCCGCGCGGGCCAGCGAGATCGCCCGCGGCAGCACCCACATCGCCACCAGCACGGCGACCACGACGTCGGCGTAGGGCCAGTGCGTCGTGATGGTGACGATGCCGGCGATCAGCACGCCGATGCTTCCGACGGTGTCGGCGACGACCTCCATGTAGGCGCCCTTGACCGCCAGGCTGTCCTCGGACGACGAACGCAACAGCATCGCCACCGCGAGATTGGCTGTCACCCCGGCCAGCGCCACCACGACCAGCGGGACGCCGGGAACCGACGTGGGCTCCTTCAGCCGTTGGATCGCCTCGTAGAGGATGAACAGCGCGACCCCGATCAGCAGCACCGCGTTGGCCACCGCCGTGAACACCTCGGCGCGATGCCAGCCGTAGGTGCGATCGGGTGACGAGCTGCCGCGCTTGGCCAGCACCACGGCGGCCAGCCCCATGAACACGGCCACCACATCGGTGAGCATGTGCCCGGCGTCGGCCAGCAGCGCGATCGAGTTGATCAGCAGCGAGGTGGTCAGTTCCACCACGAAGAACGTCGCGAGGATGCCCGCGGCGATGATCATCCGCGGGATCATCCGCGACGCGTCTGCCTCGGCGGGGGTGTGGCTGTGTCCGGCGCCCATAGCCCAGCAATATATGCGTGTTGACGCATATATGGCAAGGGCTCAGAACCACTGGCTCCAGAAGCGGGTCAGCGCGTTACCGGCGCCCGCCAGCATGTGCGGCACACCGGAGAAGTCGAACAGCCAAGCCACGATCGCGAAGAGCCACTGGTTGACACCCGGCGCCAAGAACAGGAACAGCAGGAAGAGCACGGCGTACTGCTTGGCCGGGGCCAGCGCGCGCTGCGTCTCGGGACTCAAATGCGGCTCGAGCGCGTCGTAGCCGTCCAGGCCCGGGATCGGCAGCAGGTTCAGCACCACCGCCATGATCTGCAGGAATCCCAGGAACGCCACCCCGGCCCACAACACCGCGTGCGCAGGGTCATAGAACAATCGCGTTGTCACAAGCAGCAGCACGGCCAGCAACGCATTGGCCCCGGGCCCCGCCAGGCTGACCAGGGTGCGGCGGGTCGGCGTCATGGACCAGGTCCGCAGGTACACCGCGGCACCCGGCAGGCCAATCCCGCCCAGCAGGATGAACACCATCGGCAGCAGCAGTGACAGCGCGGGATTGCTGTAGCGGCGCGGGTCCAGCGTCAGGTAGCCGCGCACCGCGACGTCGCGGTCACCGAATCGCCAGGCGGTGAATGCGTGTCCGAACTCGTGCAGGCACAGCGACACCAACCAGCCCGCGATCACGAAAATGAACACCCCGGCGTAGGCCAGCGGCTGCACCTTCGCGCCGGCGGCCCAGGCCAGCGCGCCGCCGACGGCGGTCAGCCCGACCAGGGCCAGAAAGATCGGGCTTGGTCGCACCGTCTCGTGCACGGCTTTTCCTGTTCCGGAGTCCCTCACCGGTCGAAAACTACCGGACCAACAGCCAGCCCTCGACATGGCGGTAGAAGCTGGATCGGCGCACCGGGCGCGGCGCGCGCACCCCGTCGCGGACCACGATGGCACCCGTGGTGCCCAGCTGCGCCGCGCGGCCGGCGATCCACCGGCGCCACGGCCCGGCGCCGGGCAGCGCGGCCCGCAGCCCCGGCAACGCCAGCGTGGGTTCGATGGCGATCCCGGCGGCGTCACCGTCGAACAGCACGGTGTCGTCGACGACGGCCTCGCCGCGGATCGGCTGCCCTTCCTCGGTTGGCCGCCAGTCCGCGCGGCCCACGATCACTGAACCCGTCTCGTCGCGGATCATCGGCACCCGCCGGGCCGTGCCGCCCAGCGCGCGCCGCGCGGCCCGGCGCCCGGAAGGTAGCCGGTAGGCCCGCGTCGCCGGGGTCCGCCGGGGCGGCGCATAACCCACCTCGATGTCGAGCCGCTCGGCGCGCAACAGCCGGGTCAGCACTGCGGCCAGGTCGGCGTCGGCGCCGATGACGATGAGCCGCCGGTATGGCCCGGGAACGGTGCTCAGGTCGGTTCCGAGGATGGGCAAACCGGTCAACGGGCGTGGCAGGACGGCGTCACCGAACCGCAAGACCGCCACGCCGGGCGGGTTGTCGGCCCCGTCAAAGGGCGATTTCATGCCACTCCTCACCAACCGCTGAGTAGGGTAGGTCACCGGCTGGACCACAATAAGCGGGCGTAATCCGCGGAAGCAGGTGGGAGCGACTCATGCCGGCAGTCGTCGTCATCGGCGCCCAGTGGGGCGACGAGGGCAAAGGTAAGGCCACCGACCTGCTCGGTGGTCGGGCGCAGTGGGTGGTGCGCTATCAGGGCGGCAACAACGCCGGGCACACCGTCGTGTTGCCCAGCGGGGAGAACTTCGCGTTGCATCTCATCCCGTCGGGGGTGCTGACGCCGGGCGTCACCAACGTCATCGGCAACGGCGTGGTGGTGGATCCCGGCGTGCTGCTCGGCGAATTGAAGGGCCTCGAGGACCGCGGCGTCGACACCTCCAAGCTGCTGATCTCGGCCGACGCGCACCTGTTGATGCCCTATCACGTCGCCATCGACAAGGTCACCGAGCGGTACATGGGCAGCAAGAAGATCGGCACCACCGGCCGCGGCATCGGGCCGTGCTACCAGGACAAGATCGCCCGCATGGGGATCCGGGTCGCCGACGTGCTGGATGCGGAGCAACTCGCCTACAAGGTCGAGGCCGCGCTCGAGTTCAAGAACCAGGTGCTGGTCAAGATCTACAACCGCAAGGCGCTGGAGCCCGCGCAGGTGGTCGAAGCGCTGCTGGCGCAGGCCGAGGGCTTCCGGCATCGCATCGCCGACACCCGGCTGCTGCTCAACAACGCGCTGGATGCCGGCGAGACGGTGTTGCTGGAAGGCTCCCAGGGCACCCTGCTCGACGTCGACCACGGCACCTACCCCTACGTGACGTCGTCGAACCCGACGGCGGGCGGGGCCGCCGTCGGCTCCGGCATCGGCCCCACCCGGATCACGACCGTGCTGGGGATCCTGAAGGCCTACACCACCCGGGTGGGCTCGGGCCCGTTCCCCACCGAGCTGTTCGACGAGAACGGCGAATACCTGTCCAAGACCGGCGGCGAGTTCGGCGTGACTACCGGCCGGCGCCGGCGGTGCGGCTGGTTCGACGCCGTCATCGCGCGCTACGCCACCCGGGTCAACGGCATCACCGACTACTTCCTGACCAAGCTCGACGTGCTGTCCAGCCTGGAAACGGTGCCGGTGTGCGTCGGCTACCGGATCGACGGCACGCGTTTTCCCGAAATGCCAATGACGCAAAGCGATCTCTGCCGCGCCGAACCGATCTATGAGGAACTGCCCGGCTGGTGGGAAGACATCTCCGATGCTCGCGAATTCGACGACCTGCCCGCCAAGGCCCGCGACTACGTGCTGCGGCTGGAAGAGCTTGCCGGAGCGCATGTTTCGTGCATCGGCGTGGGTCCCGGGCGCGACCAGACGATCGTGCGCCGCGACATCCTGCTGGCCCGCCCGTGACCGACTATTCCTTCGCGCGCCCCGAAGATATCGATCCCGAATACGAACACCACGGCGGTTTTCCGGAATACGGCCCGGCCAGCCCCGGAGCGGGTTTCCGCAAATTCGTGACGACGATGCGCCGGTTGCAGGACCTGGCCGTGTCCGCCAACCCCGGTGACGACGTGTGGGACGAGGCCGCCGACCACGCCGCAGCGATGGTCGAGCTGCTGGACCCGTTCCAGGCCGAGGAAGGCCAGGCGCCGGCCGGGCGCACCCCGGACCTGCCCGGCATGGGCAGCCTGCTGCTGCCGCCCTGGACGTTAACGCGGTACGGCCCCGACGGTGTCGAAATGGCGGGGCATTTCACCCGGTTTCACGTCGGGGGCAACCACGCGGTGCACGGCGGCGTGCTGCCCCTGCTGTTTGATCACATGTTCGGCATGATCTCGCACGCGGCGGGACGGCCGATCAGCCGGACGGCCTTCCTGCACGTCGATTACCGCAAGATCACCCCGATCGACGAGCCGCTGGTGATACGCGGACGCGTCGCCAGCACGGAGGGCCGCAAGGCGTTCGTGTCCGCGGAATTGGTCGACAGCGACGAAGCGCTGCTGGCCGAGGGCAACGGCCTGATGGTTCGCCTCCTGCCCGGCCAGCCGTAGGTTGCCCGCGGCGCACCTATCCTTGACGGCGTGACCGAAGGAGAGCACGAGCCCGACGAGCCGGCCACCACGACACTTGCGGTGCCGCCCGTCGAGCCGGCGCAGCCGCAGGACGTCCGGCCGCGGGTGGTGCTGCTGGGTGCCGGTGAGCGCAGCAGCGAGCTGGCGATCGCCCTGCGCCACCTCGGCGCCGAGGTGATCGCGGTCGACGTGCACCCCGACGCGCCCGCTTATGAGGTGGCCGACCAGTCGCTGGAGCTCGCCATGACCGACG
>Ga0075364_10001547_pt1 | contig 12560 bp, 12 predicted proteins | sample EndMetdeltDD1764_FD_71517 | JGI IMG/M metagenome (GOLD analysis project Ga0075364, IMG submission 71517) | Populus endosphere microbial communities from Tennessee, USA - Endosphere MetaG P. deltoides DD176-4 | ecosystem: Host-associated > Plants > Roots > Endosphere | place: USA: Tennessee... | reverse complement strand
TGTGCCTTGACCTTGGCCTTGACGGCGTCGATGGCGGCGTAACGATCAGCCTTCTGGGTGATCTTGTAGCCTTCGCGAAGCTCGGCTTCGAAATGCTTCAGCATGTCGGCTTCGAGTTCGGAATGGTCTTCCGGCTGGAAATCACGCGGCTCCTTGGCGGCGACTTCGGCGAGCTTGATGATCGCGTCGATGACCGGCTGGAAACCCTTGTGGCCGAACATGACGGCGCCAAGCATGATTTCTTCGTTGAGTTCCTTGGCTTCCGATTCAACCATCAGGACGGCGTCCTGGGTGCCGGCGACAACGAGGTCGAGAACCGATTCGTCCATCTCGTCGAGATGCGGGTTCAGAACGTATTCGCCGTTGATGTAACCAACGCGGGCGCCACCAATCGGGCCCATGAAAGGAACGCCGGACAGGGTGAGAGCTGCCGAGGTGGCAACCATGGACAGGATGTCCGGGTTGTTTTCGAGGTCATGCTGGACGACGGTAACGACGACCTGGGTGTCGTTCTTGTAGCCTTCCGGGAAGAGCGGGCGGATCGGACGGTCGATCAGACGCGAAACCAGAGTTTCGTTTTCCGACGGACGACCTTCGCGCTTGAAATAGCCACCTGGGATCTTGCCGGCGGCGTAGGTCTTTTCCTGGTAGTTGACGGTCAGCGGGAAGAAGTCCTGGCCCGGCTTCGGCGCCTTGGCCGAAACAACGGTGGCGAGAACGACGGTTTCACCGTAGGTCGCGAGGACGGCGCCGTCTGCCTGGCGGGCGATCTTGCCCGTTTCCAGCTTCAGCGGGCGGCCAGCCCATTCGATTTCGACAGAGTGGGTATTGAACATGTGTTGTCCTTCAATGCGGGAATGACGTGGCACCCTTTGTGGGGCGCCGGCACAATCGACCGCAGATGTGACACATCACGGGCAAGACAACGAGAAGCTCCGATCCCATTTCAAGGGAAACATTGGCCAAGATTTTTTGAAAAACCTCGGCCAACAAAGCATCCGGCAATCCTGCCCCATGACAGGTCTGGGTTAATCTGGCGAACCGGCCCATCCGGTTTCACCGACAGTTTTCGCACACATCATGCGCGCGACATGCATTGGGCGTGAAGCCCGGAAAAAGGTCCGGCGGGCGCTCTCATCGAACGCCCGCCGGGAAGATATTAGCGGCGGATACCCAGGCTGGTGATCAGCTTGGTGTAACGGGCTTCGTCCTTCTTCTTGACGTAATCAAGAAGCGAACGGCGCGTGGAAACCATGGTCAGAAGGCCACGACGGGAGTGGTTGTCCTTCTTGTGGCCCTTGAAATGTTCGGTCAGGTTGGTGATGCGCTCGGTGAGGATAGCAACCTGAACTTCCGGCGAACCGGTGTCGCCTTCGACGGTTGCGTATTCCTTGATGAGTTCGGCCTTGCGCTCTGCAGTGATCGACATCGTGTGATCCTTTATGTGAAGAAGAATGGGGTCGCCAAAGGCCGAGATGTCGTCCAGCCTTGGCCGTGAATGCCGGTAACATGCCTATAGGCAGCCCCTAGCTGGCGCTGCCTATAGACTATTCGGCATAGAATGGGAAGAGCCCTGCATTTTGAGGAGGTCGGCTGCTTATCAGCCGAACACCCGTTTCGGACGGAACTCGCCATGGGCGATCTCACCGATGGCAACCAGACGTCCCTTTGCCGTGGCATAGACTTCCGGTGCTTCGAGCGGAGCATCACGGCCGCGCACAATGACGGGATTGCCCATGCGGATGCGATAGGCCTGATCTTCGCTGAGCGGCAGATGCGGCAGATCGGACAGCGCCTCGACCGTATCGACCATCAGCGCATCCAGCGCGGCAAGTCGTTCGTCGCGCTCCTCGATGGCTTCCAGTGCCACCAGTTCGGCCAGCGGCACCATCTTTTCTTCCGCGAAGGGGGCAACGAAGGTGCGGCGCAGGTTGGAGATATGGCCAAAGCAGCCAAGATCCCGACCAAAGTCTCGTGCCAGCGCCCGGACATAGGTACCCTTGCCGCATTCGACTTCAAAATGCGCGCAATTCTCTTCAGTACCCAAAAGCGTCAGGCGGAAGATTTCGACTTCGCGCGACGGGATTTCGACGACTTCACCTTCTCGAGCCAAATCATAGGCGCGCTCGCCGGCGATCTTGATCGCCGAAAACTGCGGCGGGACCTGGCTGATGACACCGGTATAGTTCGGCAGGATATCGCGGATGTCCTGTTCAGCCGGGCGCAGTTCAGAGCTTTCGATCACTTCGCCTTCGAGATCGTCCGTCGAGCGCTGTTCGCCCCAAGTGACCGTGAATTCGTAGATCTTGCGGCCATCCATGACGTAAGGCACCGTCTTGGTGGCATCGCCCAGCGCGATCGGCAGCATGCCCGAGGCAAGCGGATCGAGCGTGCCGGCATGACCGGCCTTCTGGGCGTTGAACAGCCACTTGATCTTGGAAACGGCTTCGGTCGAGCCGAAATCGACGGGCTTGTCGAGGATCAGCCAGCCGGAAACCGGCCGGCCCTTGGGTTTACGCGGTTTGGACATTCTTCTCTATTCTTGTTCGTCGTCCGAAGCCTGGGCCCCGAGGTCGCGCTGCACTTCAGGCGATTTCAGGAGCTCATCGATCTTCTTGTAATTGTCGAAGCTGGTATCGTCGCGGAAACGCACTTCGGGCATGTATTTCATCTGCCGCAACTGGCCGCCGAGGCGACCGCGAATGTATTTGGCATTGCGGTTGAGCGCCTCGATGACCGCCTGATGATCCGGCAGGCCGAGCGGCGTTACATAGGCGGTAGCGATTTTGAGATCCGGCGACATGCGGACTTCCGAGACGGAAATCACGGTCTTTTCGATCAGATCGTCGCGTACTTCGCCACGCTGGAGAACCTGCGTAATGGCGGCGCGTACCTGTTCACCGACGCGCAGCATCCGCTGCGAAGGCGCGGAAGACGTTGCTTTGCTCATGTCTTGTTTTTCTTTCTTTCCATGTCCGCTTCGATGCTGATCCTATCAGAAAGATCGTCGTTTGGCGCGGGCAGGCGTGCTCCATGCCTTTTTGGCGGACAAAGGTCAAGCTTGGCAGGCCGATGGCACATGTTGATGCTTTACGGATTGGCCGATCATTAAACATTAGGGATCACGACTGCCACCCTCTTGACGTAAATCCGAAAACAGCCAATTTTTATGGTGTCTTCGCGCGCGTTACCGAGCCCGCGAAAGAAACCTGGTGCCGGGCCCCTCTGGCGAGAGTTTTTACGGCGCTCTCGCGATGTCGGTACCGCCTGCAAAACAGCCGGCGGATTAACAACGTCATGACACAATCCCATCTTCCTGGGATGGATGCCGCGTGCGGCATCTCCATCTCGACCACGCGTATTCTCTCCACCAGGGGGATAAGCGCATGAACCAGTCCACCACCACCACAACGCTCGGCTATTTCCGCTGGGCTTTCATTGTCACAGCACTTGGTCTCATCCTCGGCGGCGTGCTCGGTTGGCAATCAACCGGGACGATCAGCGGTACGGCAACGATCTTCTTTATCTGCGTCGTGCTGGCCATCCTCGAAATCTCGCTGTCTTTCGACAACGCGATCGTTAATGCCAACAAGCTGAAAGACATGACGCCCGAATGGCAGCATCGCTTCCTGACCTGGGGCATTCTGATTGCCGTCTTCGGCATGCGTATCGTCTTCCCGCTGCTGATCGTCGTCATCGCTGCCCAGATCGGGCCGATCGAAGCTATCGTTGTGGCCGCCAGCCAGCCGGAAGAATATTCGCGCATCATGCACGACGCGCACCTGCCGATCGCAGCCTTTGGCGGCACGTTCCTGATGATGGTGGGCCTGTCCTACTTCTTCAATCAGGAAAAGGACGTTCACTGGATCCCGTTCCTTGAAACCCCGATGGCACGTTTTGCCGGCATCAAGGGCATCGAGATTGCGGTTGTCCTGCTACTGATCCTTCTCTTCTCACGGCTTTTGAGCGGCGAGGATGCCGTCACCTTTGTCTATTCGGCCATCTACGGTCTTGTGACCTTCCTGATCGTCGAAGTCATCGGCGGCTTGCTCGATGCTCAGCAGAAGACCATGTCGGAAGCTGCAAAGGGCGGTCTCGGTGCCTTCATCTATCTGGAAGTGCTGGATGCCAGCTTCTCGTTCGACGGCGTCATCGGCGCGTTTGCCCTGACGCACAATCTGTTCATCATCGCAATCGGCCTTGGCATCGGCGCCATGTATGTCCGCTCGATGACGATCATGCTGGTCGAAAAGGGCACGCTCACACATTACCGCTATCTCGAGCATGGCGCATTCTATGCCATCCTCATCCTGTCGGTGATCATGTACGTACAGACGATGTTCCACATTCCGGAGGTCATTACCGGTCTTGGTGGCGCAACGCTGATCGGCATCTCTCTGTGGTCTTCGATCCGCTACAACCGTCGTCATGTCGAACAGGACAAGCGCGAAGGCACGCTGGATCGTCCGGTGGAAGCAAAACCAAGCGAAGCCTGATCAAGCAATATCGGTACTGAGAAATGAAGCCGCCGGACCTTTTATTCTCCGGCGGCTTTTTCATGATCAGGCAGTACGCTCCAGACCGGAACGGCGAGCAGCCAAACGTTCAGCAAACATCAAGGCATCGTAGATCAGCACTGCAAGAACCGCGACAACCACGCCACCCTGCAGGATAAACGCGAGATTGTTGGATTGCAGACCGGCGATGATGACTTCGCCGAGTGTGCGTGCCGCCACCGTCGAGCCGATCGTCGCCGTTGCCAGACTGATGACGATCGACAGGCGAATGCCACCAAGAATGAGCGGCAAGGCCAGCGGCAACTCCACCCGCGTCAAACGCTGCCAGCCCGTCATGCCGGTACCGCGCGCGGCTTCCATGACAGCGGCCGGAAGTGTGGTCAGCCCGGTTAGGGTGTTTTCGAAAATCGGCAGAAGCCCATAAAGAAACAGGGCTATCAGTGTTGGCCATGTTCCAAAGCCCAGTATCGGCACCGCCAAGGCCAATACCGCCACCGGCGGAAAGGTTTGGCCGATATTCACCAGACTGCGCGACAAGGCCAAAAATTCGCTACCGGATTCACGTGTGACGAGGATGGCGAGCCCAACGGCGATTACAGTGGCCGCGCTCGTTGCGACAAAAACCATCGTCAGATGAGAGATGGTCAGCGACAACAGGCTGGCCTGAACATATACCGGCGGCGCACCGTTTTCCGTCAACGGTTCCAATATCGGCGAGAACCACTCCGGCTGCATGAGGAATGTTGCCAGAACAACAAAGACGACAAGTCGGACCAACAACGGCAGGCTGAGCCTCATGCCGGCCTCGCGTGTTTCAACAGGCCATCGACGGTAACACGGCCGATCACGGAACCGTCTCCTCCCATGACGGGCAAAGATGGGCGACCAGACCATAGCAGCTCAGCCAAGGCCTCACGCTGACTGATGCTGCCGGAGATCGGCGATCCTTCTGCCGCTCCGGTTTCGACGGCGGTTTCAACCCTGTTCAACGACAACAGACGGAACGGTCGTTCTGCGGTTCCGATCAGCGACGCCACGAAATCCGTAGCCGGATTCGCCAACATGTCTTCCGGTCTTGCATATTGCAGCAGACGCCCGCCATCCATGACGGCGATCTTGTCGCCGAGCCCAAAAGCCTCTTCCATATCGTGGGTGACGAGAATGATGGTGGTGCCGAAATGCTTCTGGATAGCGAGAAGATCGGTCTGCGCCTTGGCACGAATAATCGGATCGAGCGCACCGAATGGCTCGTCCATCAAAAGCAGGTTCGGTTCGGCCGCAAGCGCGCGCGCAACACCGACCCGCTGGCTTTGGCCTCCGGACAGTTCATGCGGAAAGCGCGGGCCGAATTCAGCCGGATCCAGCTGAAAAAGCGCGAGAAGTTCCTCGACACGCGTCTTGATGCGATCCTGCGGCCAACCGAGCAGCTTTGGCACGGTGGCGATGTTTTCCGCGACGGTTCGATGCGGAAACAGGCCATGCCCCTGAATAACGTAACCGATACGGCGGCGAAGTTCATGCGGTGGAATGGCCGCTGTGTCTTCACCATCAATACGAATGTTTCCCTGGCTCGGCTCGACAAGTCGATTGATCATTCTCAGCAGGGTCGTTTTGCCCGAACCTGAGGTGCCGACGATGGTGGCGATCGAGCCAGTTTCAATCGTCATCGAAACATTGTCGACCACCGTAACCTGACCGTAAACCTTGCTGATGCCATCGATCTCGATCATGCGGTCACTTCCCTGTTGTTGGCGTTATCAGCGACATTCGCGGGAGCCGCCAGTTCAACCAACGCATCCAGAAGGACGGCGGCGGCAACGGCCATGGCAACGGTTGGAACGGCACCGAGGAGCACGAGATCCATGGCCGTCTGGCCAAGCCCCTGAAACACGAAAACACCAAATCCGCCGCCACCGATCAGGGCTGCGATGGTGGCAAGTCCGATATTCTGCACCAGCACGATACGAACGCCGGTGAGGATGACTGGAAAAGCCAGCGGCAACTCCACCTGGACCAGTCTCTGACGATCCGTCATGCCGACACCACGCGCAGCATCGTTGGCATCGCCCGGTACGCCTGCGAGGCCGCCGACAGTGTTCGCCACCATCGGCAGAAGCGAATACAGAAACAACGCCACGAAGGCAGGGGCCATACCTATGCCGCGTATGCCGAGATCGGCCGCACCCGGCACATTGACCGCCACCCAGGATAACGGGCCAATAAGGATGCCGAACAGGGAAATGGACGGGATGGTCTGGACGATATTGAGCAGATTGAGGATGACTGAGCGAACCCGTTCAATGCGATGGCCGATGATGCCGAGCGGAATGCCGACCAATGCGGCGACAGCAAGTGACCCCAGCGCAAGGGTGAGGTGCCGTCCCGCCTCGGTCCAGAAAGTGTCGGCACGCGACGAATATTCCTTCATGATCGACAGGCCACCCCATAGACCCGAAAACAGAACGGACGCGATGGCTAAGGCAACCGCTGCCAGGATGGCTATGCGCAGCAAGGGTGAAGGTTTCAGGCGCGCCAGTCCGTCTGTTGCCAGCAGGGCAAATGCCGCACCAAGCAGCCAGAAACCCGAGCCGGGGGACACGCGAGCATAAGTATTGCCCTCGGGCATGAGAAAGCTGGAGGCACTCCCGATTGCGACCGCCAGTACGACAAGCATCGCAAGGCTTGTGAAAAATTTCAAAATCAACGGCAAACGCAGCAAGGCGACCACAACCGCGACAACGGAGATCGCAAGAACGATTGTGCCAAGCGAGGAAGGCAAGGCAGACAGAAGCGCCCTTCCCTCCCCCGGCACGATGCGATTGGCGCGAAACAAAGCAAAGGGCGCGGTAAGGCCATAGGCGGCAATCAAGGCCACCACCAGTCCAACCCGGTCTATGCGGTTCAGGCCAAGCCTCATCCGTTCGCTTACCGCCACCCCGTTCAAAGCATCTTCTTTACTTCAGAAAGCCATTCTTCTTGAGGAAGTCGTCCGCGACAGCCTTTGCCGGTTCACCACCAAGCTGCACGCGGCCATTGAGCTCCTGCAGCGTCACGAGGTCGAGCTTTTCAAACACCGGCTTCAGCAGAGCTTCGATCTGCGGGTTTTCCTTCAAGGCGGCCTCGCGAATGATCGGCGCCGGCTGGTAGACGGGCTGCACGCCCTTGTCATCCTCAAGCACCACAAGACCGGACGGCGCGATACCGCCATCCGTGCCATAGACCATGGCCGCATTGGCACTGCTGGTCTGGTTTGCGGCAGCGGCAATCGTAGCCGCTGTATCGCCGCCAGAGAGCGTGATGAGTTGATCAGGCTTGAGGCTGAATTCATAAGCTTTCTGGAAGGCTGGCAAGGCTGCAGCCGAATTGACGAATTCCGAGGAGGCCGCAAGCTTTACCGTACCGCCACCGGCAACGTATTTGCCGAAATCACTCAAGGTGACGAGTTTGTTTGTATCCGTCACATCCTTGCGTAGCGCGATTGCCCATGTGTTGTTGGCAGGCGATGGCGTCAGCCAGACGATCTTGTTGGCATCGTAATCCAACTTTTTCGCCTGCTCGTAAGCTTTGGCAGCATCGTTCCAGTTGGCGTCACCGCTCTTTTCGAAAAAGAAAGCCGCGTTGCCGGTATATTCCGGATAGATATCGATCTCGCCCGCGGTAATTGCCTTGCGAACAACCGGCGTCGCGCCGAGCTGGATACGATCCGTTGTCTTGATGCCATTGGCATTCAGAACCGACAGGATGATATTGCCCAGAACCCCGCCTTCCGTATCGATTTTCGACGAGACGACGACCTGAGCCTGTGCCTGCCCGAAGCTCAGGGAAGCCACCAGAACTGCGCCGGCGAGTTTGGTAATCATGCGCATAAGGATTTTCCCTTCCGTCTAAGGCACGCTCAGCGCCCGATTGCTGCTCATCGCCACTCAACGGCGCAAACCGTCTTTGGTTTCGGCATGGCTTTGCAATTAGGTCGCAGCCACGGAAAAAACAGGTTTCACGACCGTACCGAGCCGAAAAAGCACCGCACGAAAACTTGACTTTTATCGTAATGATTATGGATCTACCGAAACATAGGCACCGATTGACGATGACTGCGACAGCTCGGTTCGCTCCGGCAATCGCATCTGCCAGCCGAAAAGGAGACTGTCATGGATCAACAATCACCCGCCATTTCTACCGCTCCGCAGGAGGCTCCCCGCAGGCGGCCGGAGCTTCCTGCATGGACGTTCCGTGTCGTCGATACGCATGACGTCGGACCGAAACTACGCCGGGTGCGCTTCACCACGGACGGCATCGAAAAATTCGACTACAAGCCCGGGCAGGATGTCGTTCTGTTTCTGCCGCTTGAAGGCGGCGAACTGGGGCGCCGGCATTATACGATCCGCTCGATCGACCGCGACAATGGCCTGATCGCTGTCGATTTCGTCATGCATGGCAACACACCGGGGCCGAATTTTGCGCGCAACTGCAAGCCGGGCGATACGGTTGCGGTGAAGGGGCCTCGTGGTCGTGTTGTGTTCAACCCGGATGCCGACTGGCATCTGTTTACCGGCGACGAAACCTGTATTCCAGCCATCGCGCACATTCTGGAAACGGTGGCAGAGGGCACGCGCGCATACGTCTTCCTTGAAGTGCAAGGCAGTGAAGACGAGGAAAAAATCAATACTCTGGCAAATGCAGAAATAGAATGGTTGCACCGTGGCCAAGCGCATCCTGGTCCAAGCAGCATTGTTCTGGACAGGCTGTCGAATTTCGAGCTGCCGGAGCGTCGCGGGCAAGCCTATATTATCGGCGAAACCAGCAATGTGCGCGCACAACGCCATCACCTGATTGCACGCGGCATGGGCCGAGACCAGATCGCCTCCGAAGGATACTGGCGGCCCGGCCGCACCGGTGGCCATGATCACGTGGACGACTGATCCCTCATAAAATCGAAGCGCCGCAAATGCTGCGGCGCTTGTCTGACGGGGTCAATGACCTTTCGGCTCATCCGGTTTTTCATCGGAAAGAATGCGCCATGCGGCACCATCCAGGTCATCATATTGTCCCGAGCGCAAAGACCAGAGAAAAGCACCCAGCCCCAACGCACCGAGAAACAAGGCCACCGGAATAAGGTAGATCAGCATGTTCATGCGGTTCGAGCCTCCGGCGAAAACTCCCGTTCGGCATTTTCTGCATCGGCCGTATCGGCCTTGCCCGCACGCATATGGTTGAGGCGCAATGCATTCGCCACCACGATCAGCGACGAAGTGGACATGGCAACGGCCGCGATCAACGGCGTCGCATAACCGGCAAGCGCAATCGGAACGGCGATAATGTTATAACCGATGGCAAGTCCGAAATTCTGGCGGATCAGACTGCCGGCACGGCACGACATTTCGTGGGCGAAGGGTACGGCGGACAGGCTTTCGCGCATGAATACGAAATCCGCAGCCTGACGGCCGATATCAGCAGCGGTCGCCGGCGCCATGGAGACATGAGCGGCGCGTAACGCGGGTGCGTCATTTATACCGTCGCCGACCATCATCACCTTGCGTCCTTGTTCGGCAAAGGCTGTCACGGCGTCGGTCTTGCCGCGGGGAGAAAGATCAGCCTGCCATGTCTCCAGTGACAACCGCTTTGCCAATCGTTCGACCACAGTTGCGCGGTCGCCGGACAGGATGGTGGTCGCAAGTTTTTTTGAATGCAGATCGCGTACGGCTGTTTCGGCACCGGTGCGCAGCCTGTCCTCGAAACGGAATGTCGTCAGCTCGACACCATCGACAGACAGCACGACTTCGGAAGACGCAGCCCCACCGGCGGTATCCTCTCCGCAGGCAAAACGCCGGCTACCGAGTCGATAACAATGGTCGCCGACAAAACCTTGCAAACCCTCGCCGGGCCGCTCTTCCACGCTTTCGAACTGCGGCACCGGGCCGGTGTGGCGTGTATAGAGCGTTTGCGACAAGGGATGACGCGAGTGCGCGGCAAGGCCTGCGCCCAATGTCAGATATTGGGCATCGATCTCGCCGGCATTCAGCAGGCGTGGACGCCCGATCGTCAGAGTGCCGGTCTTGTCGAAAACAACCATGTCGACATTGGCGAGACGTTCCATCGCGGAACCGTCTTTCACCATGATGCCATTCTTGAACAGACGCCCGGCGGCAACGACCTGCACGACCGGGACCGCCAGTCCAAGAGCGCAGGGGCAGGTGATGATCAGCACGGCGATAGCGATCAGCATCGCATGTTTCCAGTCACCGCCGAAAATGCCCCATGACAGGAAGGCGGTGATGGCCAGAAGATGAACGACCGGCGAATAGAACTGGGCAACGCGGTCGGCAAGACGCCGGTAACCGGCGCGGCTACCTTCTGCGGCTTCCATCAGCATCATGATTTCCGACAGGAAGGAATCCTTGGCTGCGGCCGTTGCCTTCAACACCAGCGAACCCGTAAGACTGAGCATGCCGGCCTGAACAGCGGCACCGGCAGACACCGGATGGGGCGCGCTCTCGCCATTGACGATCGAAACATCCAGATCGCTTGCGCCGCTTTCAATTATGCCATCGACAGGAATACGGTCACCGGCGGCAATGGCGATACGGTCGCCGGGGCGGATATCCGAAACCGGTCGATATTCCCGAGTGTCGTTTTCGCCAAGCACCATTGCGCCGCGCGGCGACAGGCGTGCCAGACCGCTGATCGAGGCGCGAGCACGTTCGCGCATGATGTGATCGAGTGTACGGCCGATCAGAAGGAAAAACAGCAGGGATACGGTTGCATCGAACCAGGCGTGCTGGCCGTGATTCATGGTTTCCCAGAGCGACACGATATAGGAGAGCGTGATGGCAAGCGCGATCGGCACATCCATGTTGGTGCGGCCGCGGCGCACCGCATTCCAGGCCGATTGGTAATAGAAACGTCCGCCATAGATCAGCGCCGGCGCGGCGATCATCGCCGAAATCCAGTGGAACATGTCACGCGTGGAGGCATCGGCACCGGACCACACGGAGACGGACAGAAGCATGATATTGGCAGAAGCAAAACCGCAGACGGCAACACCGCGCAGCAGCTTGGCTTTCATGACGTCGGAAGCCTCCTCCGCATCATTGAACAGGTGCGCCGAATATCCCGACGCGTTGACGATGGTGCGGACGATATCAACGGGATCCGTTGCCTCACCATTCACCGTCTCGCGCCAGACGATCGCCACCCGTTTGGTCGACAGATTGACACGCGCACGCTCGACCGACGGCATTGCATGCAGGGCATTTTCGATCGTTGCAATGCAGGCGCCGCAATAGACTTCCGGCACGCCAAGATCCGTCTGTTTCAACCCTTCACCGAGATCACGGGCGGAGAGTATCAATTCCTCGGCAGAAGGCAGCGCACCAAGAAGTTCGAGCGCACCTTCGGTTCCCGGCGCGCAGCAACTCATGACTGATCTCCATGCACGGAGATACGGCGTGTCTGGTGCAGAACAGGTTTACCGTTCTGCGTTGCAATCGCCTCCACGATCCATTGGCCATGGCCAATCTCATGCTGCGTTGAGAAGATACCGCGTTCCTGCGGTGCCAGTGTCAGAGAGAAATCCTGCTGATCGCCAACCGGTCGACGGAACGCCAAAACCAGTTCATCCGCACCCACGGCACCATCGGGACCGGTAATCTCGTAACGAACGGCCGCGCCTTCGATCGTCATGTTTCCCGTGACGCCGGTCGCGGCCAGAGCCCTTTCGGCTGCAACCTTGGAATTGAACTGCTGGCTGGCGACATAGGTGTTTTTTACCACCAGACCGCTCCAGCTTCTGACGGCCTGATAGGCCATGAACGAGTTGACCAGAATGATCACGCCGAAAAACGACAGAATGATCGCCAGCATGTGCCAACCCGTGAAGGTAAAAGGCTTTTTCTCGGCGCGTATCATTTCTTTCCTCCTGGCAAATTGAATATGGCTTTGTAGCTATCGCTTTCGTGACTTGATCGATCTTCGGCCACGAAACGGAACTCGGGCGTTTGCGGTAGTTTCGCATCATGCGAAGGCGGCAGCGTCACGAAGACCCGC
>Ga0075364_10001546_pt1 | contig 12566 bp, 11 predicted proteins | sample EndMetdeltDD1764_FD_71517 | JGI IMG/M metagenome (GOLD analysis project Ga0075364, IMG submission 71517) | Populus endosphere microbial communities from Tennessee, USA - Endosphere MetaG P. deltoides DD176-4 | ecosystem: Host-associated > Plants > Roots > Endosphere | place: USA: Tennessee... | reverse complement strand
GGTCTGGCGGCTATGGGTAAGATACCGTTTGTGAGCAGCTACGCAGCGTTTAGCCCCGGTCGTAACTGGGAGCAGATTCGAACAACTATCTGTCTTAACGACCGACCCGTTAAAATTATTGGCTCGCACGCCGGAGTTAGTGTAGGGCCTGATGGTGCAACGCATCAGATGCTGGAAGACTTGGCGTTGATGCGTGCGCTGCCAAACATGGTAGTTATTGCTCCCTGTGATAGCGTAGAGGCCCAAAAGGCGACTTTGGCCATGGCAGACGACTCTCGGCCCAACTATATGCGCCTAGCCCGTGAGAAGACGCCTATTGTGACTACAGAAGACACGCCGTTTGAGATTGGCAAGGCCTATGTTTTTCATGAAGGCACCGATCTGACTATCATTGCCACTGGAACCATGACCTATCAGGCAATGGTGGCTGCTGACATGCTTAAAAAAGATGGTATTTCGGCCGAGGTGGTACACGTACCGACCATTAAGCCGCTCGATACTAAGACTATTCTGGCAAGCGTAGAAAAAACCGGTGCTGTTATTACAGCCGAAGAAGCGCAGGTTAACGGAGGTCTAGGCGGTGCAATTGCTGAGCTCTTAAGCGAAGAACTGCCTACGCAGATGATTCGTATTGGCATGCGGGACCGCTTTGGCGAGTCTGGCGAGCCACAAGAGCTTTTGGAGCACTTTGGATTAACGGCTACCCATATCGCTCTGGCTGCTCATCAGCTCAAAGAAACGACGCTCGTTGCCTAAAGATAGCTTGCTCTGGTAAGCATAAGCTTTTACAATACATAACCAAAGAGTAAACAAGGAAGAAACATGGATTTGCAGGCGCTGGAGCATATCGCAAAAAAATTGGTTGCCCCGGGTAAGGGGCTTTTAGCAGCTGACGAGAGCGCCAATACGTGCGCGAAGCGTTTTGAGGCGGTAGGAGCAGAATGTACAGCTGAGACACGCCGTATTTATCGACAGCTCTTATTGACTACGCCTGCTGCGGAGCATTGTCTCAGTGGTGTTATCCTGTACGACGAAACATTTTGGCAAAACAATGACGCAGGTATTCCTCTCCGTAATTACTTAGCCGAGCACGACATCGTACCTGGTATTAAGGTAGATCTGGGCTTGGTTGATCTGCCAGGCTTCCCTGGAGAAAAAGTTACTCGTGGCTTAGATGACTTGCCAGAACGTATGGCAAAATATGCCGCAGCCGGCGCCAAATTTGCTAAATGGCGCGCGGTTATAACTATTGGTGATGGCATTCCAACCGATGAATGCATTGGCGCTAACACCTATACCTTGGCACGTTACGCCCGTATTTGTCAGGACGTTGGTATCGTACCTATTGTGGAGCCCGAGGTTCTCTTTGATGGCGATCACACCAGCGAGCAGTGTGAGCAGGTCATGGCACATACCTTTGATATCCTGTTTGCTACTATGCGACAGTTCCGAGTGCACTTGCCAGGCGCTATCCTCAAAACTAGTATGGTATTGCCGGGCAAAGATAGCGGCACAGCAATTGACCACACAGATGTGGCCGATCGAACTTGCCGTGTACTCCATCACCATGTACCACATGAATTAGGCGGTGTTGTTTTCTTGAGTGGTGGCCAGACTTCTACAGACGCTTTTATAAACCTCAATCAGATTGCACAGCGGGGCCCACACCCTTGGGGCGTAACATTCTCGTATTCACGTGCTCTGCAAGACCCTGTGCTGCGGGCCTGGGCTAAGCACCCTCAAGCAACTGCTGACGTCCAGGATATCTTTCATCAGCAAATGGTCCTGGCGACTGCCGCAAGTAAGGGCGAGCTCAATGAGAGCGCTGTTGAACACGATAGCTTTGTAAGTCATAGCCAAGATCTGTAAAGTTAACGTATAAGCCGTCTCCGTAACTCGTAGGCGGCTTTTGGATTTTTATATGCGGCAATTACTTGCACCCTCCGAATATACCATTGATGCTGATTATATGAATGGCCAGAGCAACTTGGTTGAGGTTGCGCCAAACATCGCCAAATCAATAGCGCATACTTGCCAGGAATATGGTTTTGCCATTGTGCGTAATACTTTTGGCGCTGAAGAGTTCGACCGTTTACAACAGGATTGTGCTGAAACATTTCAAGAGGAAGTTATCCAGCGTCGCACTAAGCAATGCAGCTCGTCAGAAGCCAGTGGCGTCGTTAAAACGCGAGAACACAAAACACAGCTTACACAGCCGATGGCAGGGCTTGTAGGCAATTTTGTGTTACGCCTACAAACGGCTGCACAGGGCTACCCGCGAATGGAAACCAAAGAGAGTACTGTAGACGCCTTATTTTTAGCTCAGTTTGGCCCCAAAGGCCGTGTATATCGGCATACCGACTCGGTAAGCGGCGTAATGTGCGAAACGTCTATCGATGGACGAGCTTTGATGGGTTTTTGGCGCGGTTGGCGAAAGGTTGCTGATGTTGTACTCAATCCTAACGATACTGTGGTGTTGCCGGCTCGTACGCCGGGTAGTCAGCCGAGAGACTTGATCAAGCACGATGTCGTTAACGTTACTCGTCAAAAAGATAGCTCAGCACAGTCCCTCACGAGGCTCTCACTTATCTATAACTACGGACGTACCAGGCCGGCAAATGTTGCAAAGGCTAAGCAGACTGTGGCACAATAAAAGAAAGTAAAGCATAAGCAGAAAGCAAAGAAGTACGATGCAGCAATTTGATGTCTTGAGTGTGGGCGATATCGTTACTGACGCCTTCATTAAACTCTTCGAAGACCAGGCACAGGTCTATAAAAATGAACACGGTACATGGCTGGCCATGGAATTTGGTACTAAGCTACCGTACGATCATGTTGATGAAATTAAAGCTGTTGGCAATGCTTCTAATGCTGCTGTATCTTTTGCACGGCTTGGTCTACGAAGCGGCTTTGCAACTAATGTGGGCGGCGACCAGCAGGGTCGCGATATGATCGAAGCGTTGCACAAAGAAAAAGTCGACACTCGTTTGGTGCGCGTCAACCCAAGCAAAAAGAGCAACTATCATTACGTACTTTCATACAAAGAAGAACGTACAATCCTTATTAAGCACGAAGAATACGATTACCACTGGCCGCACTTAAGACCAAACGAAGTACCTCGTTGGGTATATTTTAGCTCCATTAGTGAGCACGCACTTGAATATCACGACCAAGTAGCTGAATGGTTGCACACGCAGCCTAACGTAAAATTGGCTTTTCAGCCTGGAACTTTCCAGATGAAAGCTGGCACCGAACGATTGCAGGCTATATATCAGCGTACCGAAGTGTTGGTGCTAAATCGTGAAGAAGCAGTGCTTGTAAGCGGCGGTAATCACGATGATGTCCATGACCTCTTTAACAGATTGCATGCTCTTGGGCCACGCACCGTAGTAATTACTGATGGTCCAAATGGCGCCTATGCCAGTGATGGCCAGAACCGCTTTAAAATGCCATTGTATCCTGATCCGCAGCCTCCAGTGGAGCGCACTGGAGCTGGTGACGCCTTCGCTTCAACATTTGTGGCAGCTTTGGCAAAAGGCAAGAGCCTAGAAGAGGCTTTGCGCTGGGCACCAATTAACTCAATGTGTGTTGTCCAGAAAGTTGGCGCACAAGCTGGTTTAGTTACCGAAAAGCAGATGGAAGAGCTACTTGCTCAAGCGCCAGATTGGTATCACCCAGAGCGATTCTAAGCTAGGCTAGCGAATTTTCGATTTCGGGAGGCACGCCCATGGGTCGTGCCTCTTCTTGTAACTGCTGGGCGACTGCAATGCCTTCGTGCAGGCTGTTGGCTAACGAAACGCCACTTGTAACAGATAGGCCAGTACCTATGGCAATCCCGCTAAGTCCAGCCATTTCGCCAATTTGATTATTGGCAAGTGGGCTCGTAAGTACGGTAAGAGAGGCAAGCAGCTCAGCCGCTTTTACTTTGCCGGCCCATTGTGCTCGTGTTGACACATTGTAGTGGGCGGCTTCTTTCCTAATATTCGTTACTACGATGTCACGGGTGGCCTGCACAGCCTCGTTGGCGATTAAGAAGGCAGCTTGGCCGGGTTTCCGCTCATATATAGCGCGAACAGCTAGCCCACCCATAAGCGCATGCGTCAGTGCCTTGTCGGCCATTTGATCAGCCCAGGCGCCATGCTCACTGACAATCGAGGGGTCGGTCCTAACCGCTTTACGCGCCAGTTTCCCGTCGACATAGTCGCTTACGGCAAGAAGGCCGACAATTGCTGCAGTTTTCCAGCTACGATGCTCACCGCGCGCAATTCGCGCAAATAATAATGGTGCGGCCGCCATACGAGCGTAGCTTAAGCCATTAGCGGCGCATTGCAGCCATAAGGCCCTGGCGCGGTTGTTCTTATTTTGAGCATTTTCTTCCATAGGCGTATTATCTCTAAAGATGGGTGGCTTGCAAAATTTCGCTAAAGCTTTGCGCTCCACAAGTGGCTTATGCTAATCTGAATACAAGATGACACGATACCTATCGTTAGCGCTGGGGGCGCAGGAGCCATTATTCTCGCACAGTATTAGGCAGCTGGAGCAAGCGAGCGGTGCTCCTAGTGCCGACATTCGCTTAACGACTGATATCCAAATCAAGACTAGACAGAAAATTGCCGAACTTGGCTTAGACCCAAACGATACTACTGGGCCTGAACTCTATAGCGCGTTGCACGAGCGCATGCGCATCGACGATGAGCACGTGCGTGCTGTACTTTCTTTAGCCGATTCCGCAAATTCTCTCGATGTTCTCACGCGTGTCGAAGAAGTTATTGCTGCGGCCGAGATGCCTAAGCAGTGTTTTGCGCTTAAGGCCAGCGTCGCCAAGCGGCTATTTAAAAAGAAGGCGCCTAAAAATGTCATGAAACGTTTAGGCTACCGTTCGCTAGATTCAATGCTCAAGCACGAACCAGTTGCAGCGATCTATGCGGCTGCAGTAATTGCTGAGTCCGATACCTGGCGCCGTCATTTTTATGAGCAATATGATAACTTGCGCCCAAGCGATTTCGAAATGCGCCCTATGCATAGCATCATGCCGCGTACTAAAAAATGGGATGAGCTGGCAGCTTCGTATGTAACTGATCAAAAACACAATCTACTGACCTTTAAGGAGCTTGGTATCACTGTTATGCTGCCAATGGTAGCGCAAGTTGATGGCCTAGCAATTACATCATTGCTTTTGTCATTAAACGCCATGAACGATATCCGTTCGTACAGCTCGTTTATCAAGCTGCAGCAAGTTAAGCCGGACTTTGGAGCTATTGTTCGCCAGGCAGCAGTTAGCGAGCCGCAGGTTAGTGCTGAACTGGCAGGCCAGCCTGTCACTTGGCGCACCATCCACCGTTACTTTGCAAAATACCAGGAGATGTCACATCCCGAGGTTTTTGAACCGCATGTTCAGCCAGAAGACCTTACGTGGGCTCAAGCCGAAGACGTTCTGGTGCAGCTAGCCCCCACGCTCAAGTTCTGGCAAGACACGCAGTCTATTGCCTTATTACATGATGGCCAGCCCGTATCGTGCAATATGCTCGATGTGGCCCTGAGTTATTACAATCAGTTGCCATTTGCCGACCGTATCGTGCACTTCTTTAGAGACAACGTCTGGCACGAGCTCATGACTAAATACCTTAACCAGCGTAATCTGGAGGCGGCAGTGGGCCAGCAACTTTCATACGAACTTGTAGACGATTTATCATTAGCGGAATAAAGAAAATTTAGGTACACTAAAAACAATGACAAACGATCTCAAAGACCTCAAATATTTACGTTATTCAATTTGTGTCTCTGGCGCCGCTGCCGGCCAGACCGTAAAAGACTCACGCGGCTTAGCTGAACGTGTTGGTGCGGCGATTGCCAAAGAAAATCATATTTTAACGACTGGTGCTACTGTTGGTCTCCCGTATTACGCTGCGTACGGTGCTAAAAAGGCTGGTGGCACGAGCATTGGCTTTTCGCCAGCCAGCTCGCTTCGTGAACACTTGCGCAAGTATCGTCTGCCGCACGATGTGTTCGACTTCATCAACTTTACCGGTCTTAACTATGTTGGCCGTGACCTTTACTTGGTGCAATCGAGCGACGCTGTTATTACAGTTGGCGGCCGATTTGGTAGTTTGCACGAGTTTACTTCTGCACTAGAAGCACGTAAGCCGTGCGGCGTTCTCCTTGGTAGCGGCGGTACCGCTGACCTTATCCCCGACCTTATGGAGAAGCTTGAACCACCTGATGGTGATCTTGTAATCTATGATGATGATCCAGAACGGCTCGTAAAGCGTATCGTGGAACTGCTAGACAAGAAGTATAAGGATATTCATAAGCAGCTTGAATCACATGATGAGCACTGGTATCTGCACCGGGAATCGGAGCAGAATCCACCACCACGCGCAGGTTAGGTAGCATGAACAAGAGGATGGGCATAACGAGGCTTGGTCAACAGGGAATTACGATATTCGAAGTAAGTATTATTACACTTGTTGTCATTCTTATTGCAGTGAGTACCTGGATAATCGTATCCAAAGTTAACCATAAAAGCCAAGCCGACTATGATAAGTACAATGATGTAAAGCTAATGAATCCGTCTGGAAATTGATATGAAAAAGATACGCGAAGCTGGTTTTGGTCTTTTGACACTTGCAATTGTAGTAGCGGCAATCGGGGCTGTGGGGATCATATCGGTTATAGCGATCATCCAGATACAAGGTTCTCATAAAACTGCCAAAAAGCCGGCCAGTACTTCTACCAATAAAAAGACTGATGAGGCTAAAAACGAAGACTCTGACTTGGTCAAAACGTACCACTCCACCACAGGTAAATTCTCGTTTTCGTATCCCGAGAGCTGGAAGGTTACCGCTTATAAGGCTGGGCAGGTTGTGGCGAACCCAGACGGGACGGAAGATAAAATTCGACTGCAGGTTGCTCCAGATACCGCCAAAATTAACAATTATGGTGGTGAGTTTGTAGTCGCCGATATCGCGCCAGGGGATACCCCGTGGCCAACCTATCCAAATGGCACAATTTTGCAAAAACTACCTAATGGGGTGCAAGTGTGGCGAGACAACCAATCGCAGACGCTCCAAAAGGGTATTAAGGAAAATACCTGTCCGTCTTTGCGCATTGCCGCTAATAATGCCTTTGGCTACCAACTTAAAAGCGGTAAGTTTGTTAGTTTTACCGGTTCATTCTGCTGGACAGCTGGTATGACCACTTCGTATACGTATGGCCAGCAAATTATTAGTGATGAGTTTAATCAGACCATTACGATGTTCCGTTCTATCAAACAAGACTAACGCAGGGTTAACCAGGATGTGTCATAGAAATCAGTGGCAGCTTTTTGCTAGGTGTAATTTGCGGACAACTTGATAGAGGCGCTGGGCCATCTATCGAAAAGCCATGCTTGGTGTAAAATGCCACCGAAGGGGTCTGATCAGATGTCCATAAGCTCATAGGGCTTCCTTCTGCACTACGCAGACAGTTCTGCAAGAGCAGCGTGCCTATGCCAAGGCCTTGAAATTTCGGCGCAATATACAAACTGCCGAGCCAATGGGTCCTGCTGTTATACAAACTAAATCCAACAATAAGACTGCCAAGTTTTACGGTTTGGACTATCTCGTGAGGGTTGTGCAGAATTGATTGTTCGTATAAGCGCGTAAAGCGAATATCAGAGTTATTGTTGTTATGGAACGTCTTAACTTCTGAAGCTGTTGGGAGCTCGCTTTGGCTACCAACCTTATTGGGGAAGCGATGTATCTCGGCATCAAGATGAACTGCTACGAGCTGCGGCACATCAGCTATTGCGGCTGCTTCGATTGCTAGATCGGTTTGTAACTGTTCTGACATACGTGAAAAATATAGTACTGTATAATAATAGAGATGAGCAAGTTTGTACTTAAGAGTGACTATCAGCCGACAGGTGACCAGCCAAAGGCTATCGCACAGCTAACGGAGGGTCTTAACAAGGGCCTCAAGCACCAGACACTTCTGGGTGTGACAGGCTCTGGTAAGACTTTTAGCATGGCTAATATTATCCAAAATGTACAGCGACCAACACTGGTATTGAGCCATAACAAGACGCTTGCTGCCCAGTTATATGAGGAATTTAAGCGTTTCTTTCCGGATAATGCCGTTCACTACTTTGTAAGTTACTTTGATTACTATCAGCCAGAGGCGTATATCCCGCGCTCCGACACGTATATCGAAAAAGATAGCCAGATTAACGAAGAAATTGATCGTTTACGTCACGCCGCTACTGACGCCTTGCTCTCGCGTAAAGACGTGATTATTGTGGCTAGTGTGAGCTGTATTTATGGTATTGGCTCGGTAGAAGACTACGACGGGCTGAGTATCCGCCTTAAAGTAGGCGAGCGCCGCGTGCGTGACAAACTTTTACGTCAACTTACTGACATTCAATACACGCGTAACGACATGGATTTTCACCGAAGTACGTTCCGTGTTCGTGGTGATGTGGTAGACGTTTTCCCGGCTGGTGAAGAAGTAGCCTACCGTTTGGAATTCTTTGGTGACGAAATCGACCGGATTATCAAAATTGATCCGCTGACCGGCGAGATCTTGGGCAAACCCGAAACACTGACCATTTTCCCGGGTAGTCACTATGTAACACCTTACGACAAACTAAAAGTTGCCTTGGGCAACATCGAAAATGAGCTAGACCAGCGCCTTAAGATGTTCCGCAGCGAAGGCAAATTGTTAGAGGCCCAGCGCCTAGAGCAGCGTACGCGTTTTGACCTCGAAATGCTGGAAGAAACTGGTTTTGTAAAAGGCATTGAGAACTACAGCCGCTATCTTACGAATCGTGAACCAGGTGAACAGCCAGCTACGCTCCTTGATTACTTCTCGGACGACTACTTACTAATGGTTGACGAGTCGCACATTAGTGTGTCGCAGGTTAGGGCCATGTATAACGGCGACCGCGCCCGTAAGGAGTCGTTGGTGGAATACGGCTTCCGCCTGCCAAGCGCTCTCGATAACCGTCCGCTCACCTTTGTGGAATTCGAAAAACACGTCAATCAGGCAATTTATGTGAGCGCCACTCCTGCGCAGTATGAGCTGAGTCGTAGTCCAGAGCCAGCGCAGCAAGTTATCCGCCCGACTGGCTTGCTTGATCCACCGATAGAAGTTCGCCCTATTGATGGTCAAATTGATGATCTTATTGAAGAGATTCGCAAAACAATTAGTAAACACCAGCGCGTATTAGTGACGACGCTTACCAAGCGAATGGCCGAGGATCTTACCGAATACCTCAAAGAGCTGGGTATAAAAGTCGCCTATTTGCATAGCGATGTCGACACTCTGGACCGTACCGATATTCTGCGCGATCTTCGCCTAGGCGTGTACGACGTCTTAATTGGTATTAACTTGCTACGCGAAGGATTGGATCTGCCGGAAGTCTCCTTGGTGGCTATTTTAGACGCAGATAAAGAAGGCTTTTTGCGCAGTGAATCTTCACTTATTCAGACCGTGGGTCGTGCTGCTCGCCACGTAGAAGGCCATGTTGTCATGTACGCCGATCGTATCACGGATAGCATGAAGACCACTATCGACGAAACCACTCGCCGCCGTAAAATCCAGGAAACATACAACAAAGAACACGGCATTACACCAGCTGGTATCAACAAGGCAATCGAGAAGGGCATGAGACCTGATCTTCCGGAAGAAGCCAAGCGAGCTAGGCTGGATCTCAAGAAAATCCCCAAGGATGAATACAAGTCGCTACTGCGCGACCTTACAAGCCAGATGGACTTGGCCGCAGCTAACTTAGAATTTGAAAAAGCTGCTGAGCTGCGCGATATCATTAATGATATAAAAGCTAAAATGTAGCACTCAGTTCTGGCGAGCGAACGCAGCGGAATGATATACTAAGCACAAGAATTATGCATGTTATAAATCATCGATTACACCGCCCGTCAAAACATGGGCGCAATAAGACGCGTTTGATTATTATCGGCATTGCCACCGTGTTCGGGCTTTTTGTGGCCGCCAACCTTTTTATGCTGGCGCTCTACCACAATAAAGCCTTGCCCAAATACCAAGTAGGTTCTATGGATATTGGTGGTAAAAGCTTTGCTCAGATAGATAAGATGTTACAAACCCAAACATTGCCTGAGGCTATTACTATTACCAAGGGGTTGCAGAGCCAATCTGTGAAGCTGTCAGCCTTAGGTATTTTGGTTGATAAGCCAAAGACCACCGAAGCTGTAAAAGACCGACCATTAGTGCCATTACTTTCACTGGTCATGCATCACACGGTACCGCTTGTATTGCAGTCCGATACACCCAAGGCTGCACAAGCACTCACAACATATGATACCGAGTTCTCTAGAGCTCCTACGGATAAGCATATAGTGTTTAAGGGCGGCGCCTTCACCACAGAAGATGCCGCCGATGGTTATGGGTTTGACGAAGAAGCGACCGCAAAACAAGCTTTCAAGGCTGTGGCTGACGGTAAAACTACCGTACATGCGATTACTAAGACGTTGCCTAGGGGTAGTAATACGGCTGATCTTACGAGCCAGGTAAATACTCTCCAAAAACAACTCCAAACTAAGGTTACATTTACTATTGGCTCACAAAAAGTACAGCCCTCCAGCAACGATGTAGGCTCCTGGTACGCTCCAGATGGCAACACGATGGTTATTTCGGATGATCTCACCGGTGCCTATCTTGATAAGCTTGGCAGTAAATATGGTGTGGGGGTGGCCAATCGTAGCGACCTCATAACTGCCATCAAGTATGTACTGGGTAAAAATTTAGCCACTAACTTCCGTGTTTCGACCACAGCAGCAAGCAGCATGCGTACATACTGTACAGCTGTTAATGGCGTCCCTGAGAGTGAGTTAAACGACCTCATCGGCAAATTAGCGGCAACATATTCTGATGTTCGCGGCTGGAACAATGGCGGCAAAATTGCTTTTAAGCATGTAAGCTCAGGCTGTGATTATAAGGTGGTTATTGCAGCACCAAGCCTCATGACTAGCTATGGTTCCATTTGTGACGATTACTATAACTGCCAGGTGGGGAATAACGTTATCGTCAATAACGATCGTTGGACGACTGCCACTGACCCCTGGAACAAAACCGGTCAAAACCTGGAGACATACCGATTATTGATAATCAACCACGAAACCGGCCATCGCTTGGGCTTTAGGGATTACAATGTTTGCTCTGGTGCAGGCCAGCCAGCTCCTGTTATGATGCAGCAGTCAATTGACCTCATGGGATGCACCTTTAACGTATGGCCACTACAGTCTGAACTCGACAAACTGTAAACTGTGGTATAATTTTTGACAATTAAGGAGAAAGGCAACGCTAGAAAGCATACAGCGTTGCTGCTATACTAATATCAATGACTACATTAACTCGCGAAGATGTCTTAAAATTGGCTCGGCTTTCGCGACTTTCCCTCACAGATCAGGAAGTTGACGAATACCTCAAAGAACTGACCCAAGTGCTGCAATACGTTGAACAGCTTGGTGACGTAGACGTCGAAGGTCTTGAGCCAACTACTCAAGTTACTGGATTAAAAAATGTAATGCGCGAAGACAGCGTTATGGATTACGGCATTAGTCGTGATGACTTGCTGCGTTTAGCGCCAAACACCCAAGACGATTTAATTAAAGTTAAGAGGATGATTGGATGAGCCAGTGGCTTCCTATAGCTGAGCTCGCCGCCAAAGTTAAGGCTGGGGAACTAACGGCAACCGAGCTTGTTGAGCGATCGCTCAAAACCATTGAAGAAAAAGAATCATATAAGGCCATCATCGCTACTACAGCTGACCGAGCTCGTGAGCGTGCGGCTAGTATCGACGTTATGGTCAAAGAAGGCAAAGAGCTTGGCCGCTTGGCTGGCGTACCTTTTATTGCTAAAGATAATTTCTTGGTATTTGGCGCCCAAACAACTGCCGCCAGTAACATCCTAAAGGGTTTTAATGCACCTTATCAGTCCACGGCAATCGAGAAGTTAGAAGCAGAAGGCGCCATTTGCGTAGCTAAGGCTAACCTTGACGCTTTTGCCCACGGTGGCTCCACAGAAAACAGTGACTTCTTTACTACTAAAAACCCACACGACGAAACACGCGTGCCCGGCGGTTCATCTGGTGGCTCCGCGGCAGCCGTAGCCCTAGATATGGCGCCATTTGCACTTGGCACCGATACCGGCGGTTCTATCCGCCAGCCCGCCAGTTTTACTGGTGTAGTAGGCTATAAGCCAACATATGGCTTGGTATCTCGCAGTGGTGTCGTCGCAATGGCTAGTAGCACTGATACTATCGGCTCTCTAACGCGTTCCGTCGAGGATACTGCGCTCGTAATGGACGTTATGGCCGGCAAAGACACTTTAGACAGCACGACAATCGAACGTGACAGCGTAGCCTACACCGATCTCCAGACTGATCTTACTGGCAAGAAAATCGGTGTCATCAAAGAGTACATGGGCGAGGGTGTCGACCCATCAGTAAAAACGCAGGTCGAGCAGGCAATCGAAAAACTTAAAGCAGCTGGGGCTGAGATTGTTGAAGTTAGTTTGCCAAGCTCACCATTAGCTTTGGCAGTGTATTACAT
>Ga0075364_10001545_pt1 | contig 12568 bp, 11 predicted proteins | sample EndMetdeltDD1764_FD_71517 | JGI IMG/M metagenome (GOLD analysis project Ga0075364, IMG submission 71517) | Populus endosphere microbial communities from Tennessee, USA - Endosphere MetaG P. deltoides DD176-4 | ecosystem: Host-associated > Plants > Roots > Endosphere | place: USA: Tennessee... | reverse complement strand
TGCGTAGCCGTACTTGTGCGTGTCGGCCGAGATCGACGTCACGCCGGGAACGCGGAAATCGAACGGCGGCACGGTGTACCCGAGGCTCTCACCCCAGGCGAGGATGAAGCCGCCGAGGCAGCCGTCGACGTGCAGACCGAGGTTGTGCTCCAGCGCCAGCGCGCCGAGCGCCGGGATCGGGTCGACGATGCCGTGCGGGTACGTGCCGGCCGAACCGACCAGCGCGACCGTGTTCGGGCCGATGTGGTCGCGGACGAAATCGAGGTCGACGACGTACTCGTCGGTGACCGGTGCCTTGATCGGCTCGATGCCGAAGTAGTGCATCGCCTTGTCGTGCGCGGGATGGGCCGTGACCGGCAGGATGATCTCCGGATGGTCGATGCCCTTCACCGCCCGCCCCCATTCGCGGTACGTGAGCATCGCCGTCACGAGGCTCTCGGTACCGCCGGAGGTGACGAGCCCATTGGTGTCGCCCTCGCTGAGCGCGTCGCCGTTGAGCATGTCGGCGGTCATCGCGATGATCTCCGCTTCCAGCTTGGTCGCGCTCGGGTACATGTCGCGTTGCAACACGTTCGAGTGCGCGTAGAACTCGTAGGCCTCGGTGAGGAATGCGTAGTGCTCGTGGTCGCCGGAGTAGATCGATCCGCTCACCCGGCCGGAATCGCCCTTGGCGTCTTCTTCTGACGACATCTGGCGCAGCTCGTCGAGGATCTGCTCGCGAGGCACACCGGTCTCGGGCATCGTGTCGTGCACCTCGAACCGTCCCGCGTAGGGATGCATCGGGGATGTGGGGCGCTTGTGTTGTGTGTCTGTCATGGTCTTCTCTTCTCTGGTGCGTTGAGCGCGTCGTAGAACGGTGCGACGCGGTCGTGGAAATCGATGAACGACTCGAGCGTTCGCTGATACGTCGAGGTGTTGGCCGCATCGGGTTCGTGCAGCTGTTCGGTGGTGAGCATCGCGGGCACGTCGTCGAGCGCGACGATGCCGTGCTCGACGAGCGCGAGCAGCGCTGCGCCGTGGGCATTGGTGGTGCGTGAGTTGGCGAGGCGGCGTACGGGCACGCCGAAGCAGTCCGCGAAGATCTGCCCCCACAGAGGCGAGGCCGCGCCACCACCGCCGAGGCGCACCTCGCTGTAGGTCTCCTCGGCGAGCGCGGAGAAGTGCGGCAGCAGCCACGCCGCGTTCATCGCGACGCCTTCGAGCACGGCGCGAGCCATGTCGACGCGCGACGTGTCGAGGGTGAGGTTGACGAAGCCACCGCGCATCCGCCGCTGGAACCCGGGCGCCATCGAGCCGACGAGCCACGGCAGGAACATCACGCCCCGCGCGCCTGCTGGTGCACCGCCCGCCGCAGCGAGGACGCGTTGATACGCATCGGGTGGTGCGCTCGCGCCGAGTCCGTCGTCGGGGTACACGACGTTGTTGACGAAGACGTCGAGGGCCTTGCCGCCGATGCCGTTCTCGGCGACGAGGAAGTAGCGATCCGGGAGCGGGCTCGGCGCCGAGGTGAGCCCGTGGGCCATGTCGTGCCGCTTCGAGTCGAGGTGGGTCACCATCACCGATGTCGTGCCGACGATCAATCCGCAGCTGTTCGAACTGACGGCTCCGGTTCCCATCGCCGAAGTGACGCTGTCGATCGTGGCCCCGGTGACCGTCGCGCGGAGCGACACCCCGAGGTGCACCGCGGCGGCGGCGGTGATCTGCCCGCGCGGCGAGCCGAGCGGCACGAGACGAGGCAGCTTGGCCGGGTCGAGACCCGACATCGCGAGCAGCTCCTCGCTGTACTCGGTCAGTCCCCATGTGCGGTTGTCGACCGAGAGCATCGGGAACATCGTGTTCTGCGTCGCCGTCACCGTGCCGGTGAGGCGGGCCGCGAGGTAGTCCATCGGCTCGACGAACGCGGCAGCGGCCTCGTACACGTCGGGCATCTCGGCGCGGAAGACGGCGACGTGGCCGATGTCGTCGTTGCCGGACGGGGCCATGCCGTGCACGTCGATCCACCGCGCTGCCTGCTCCGCCGTCGGGATCGCCGGGTTGTGACGCCGCCCGCGCTGGTCCATCCACATGATCGTGTTGGCCAGCGGCATGCCGTCGGCGGCGACGGCTACCGTCGACGTGTACTGCGCGGTGACGGCCACGAGACCGATGTCGGCCGCGCTGAACGGCGACGTCTCGATCGCGCTGCGCGCGCACCGGCCGAGAGCCTCCCACCAACCGTTCGGGTCCTGCTCGACACCGCCGCCGGCAACGCCGATCATCGGCAGCACCTCGCCGGCCGAGCTCAGCACCCGCCCCGCGTCGTCGATGACCGCGACCTTGATCCCCGTGGTGCCGAGGTCGATCGCGAGCACGCCCCTCATGACTCGACCCTCATGACTCGACCTGCACACCATGCTCGGCGTCGACGAGCACGGCCCGGTCGTCGTCGCCGGGGAAGTGGCACGCGATCGCGTGTGACGGTGACGAGCCGTTGCGCGGGATCAGCGCCGGCTCCTCGGTCGCGCAACGCGCCTCCGCCCGCCAGCAGCGGGTGCGGAAACGACAACCGCTCGGCGGGTCGATCGGGCTGGGCAGCTCGCCACCGAGGACGATGCGTTTGCGTTGCCGCTCCACCGTCGGGTCTGGGATCGGCACCGCAGACAGCAGGGCCCGGGTGTACGGATGCTGCGGAGCGCGATAGATCTCGTCCGCCTTGCCCGTCTCGACGATCTTGCCGAGGTACATCACCGATACCCGGTCGGCGAGCTGGCGCACGACCGCGAGGTCGTGGGCGATGAACACATACGACAGGCCGAGCCGCTCGCGCAGGTCGATCAAGAGGCGCATGATCTCCGCCTGGATGCTGACGTCGAGCGCTGACACCGGCTCGTCGAGCACGAGCAACGCCGGGTTGATCGCGAGGGCCCGGGCGATGCCGACGCGCTGGCGCTGGCCACCGGAGAACTCGTGCGGGTAGCGGTCGAGGTGCTCGGCCCGCAGCTGCACGAGGCCGAGGAGCTCGTCCACCCGGGTGCGCACGACGCCGGGTGGCTCGCCGTGCACCTCCAACGGCTCGGACAGCAGCTGACGGATGGTGAGGCGAGGATGCAACGACGCCTGCGGGTCTTGGAAGACGATCTGCATGTGCCGTCTCGCCTTGCGCAGGTCGCGTGCGCCGAGCGACAGCAGATCGACCCCACGGAACTCGACCTCGCCGCTGGTCGGCTCGATCAGACGCAGGATGCAGCGCCCCGTCGTCGACTTGCCGCATCCCGACTCGCCGACGAGGGCCATCGTCTCGCCCGGTTGCACGTCGAGGCTGACGCCGCTCACGGCGTGGACGACGGCCACTCGCCCGAGCTCGCGCACACGGAACTCCTTGACGAGGTTGCGCACGCGCAGGATCGGCTCGACCACCGTGTCTGCCGCAGCGTTGTCCGCAGCGTTGTCCGCTGCTTCGTCGCTGGCCTCGTCCGAGGCCGTCGAGTCGACCTCGCTCACGAGGGCACCCGCGTCATCACCGAGCACGCGGCCATCGTTGCACCGTGTGGCGCGAGCACCGGCTCGACCTCGAGGCACGCCGGCTCGACGTGCTTGCATCGCGGTGCGAACGGGCATCCCGGCGGCAGCGATTGGGGAGTCGCCGGGATACCGGGGATCGACGCCTGCACCTCGTGGCGCACGTCGAGACGGGGCAGGCACTCCAGCAGGCCGCGGGTGTACGGATGCCCGGGATCCTCGAACAGCGGGTCGACCGCGCCGGTTTCGACGACCTTGCCCGCGTACATCACCGCGACCCGATCGGTCGCGCCGGCGACGACACCGAGATCGTGCGTGATGAGGATCAGAGCGAGGTTGCGCTGGACGCGCAGATCGCTGAGCAACTCCATGATCTGGGCCTGGACGGTGACGTCCAGCGCCGTCGTCGGCTCGTCGGCGATGAGCACCTCGGGATAGTTGGAGATCGCCATCGCAATCATCACCCGTTGCCGCATCCCGCCGGACAACTCGTGCGGGTACGAATCGCAGCGCCGGGCTGGCTGGGAGATGGCCACCTGTTCGAGCAGCTCGATCGCACGGAGCCGGGCAGCCGATTTCGACAGGTCGGGCTGGTGGCTGCGCATCACCATCGACAGTTGCTTGCCGATCGTCAGCACCGGGTTCAGCGACGTCATCGGGTCCTGGAAGATCATCGACACCTTGGCGCCACGGATCGTGCGTAGCGTCGCCGGATCGAGGCCGATCAGGTTCGTGCCGCGGTAGCGAGCGGACCCTGTGACGGTGGCGTTGCGCAACAGCCCGAGCAACGCGAGCATCGTCACGCTCTTGCCCGAGCCCGATTCGCCGACGACCGCAACGGCTTCTCCGGGGTACACGTCGAGGCTGACGCCGCGTACCGCCGGCACCGGTCCGCTCGAGGACGGGAACGTGACGCGCAGGTCCTCGATCTCGAGGATCGGGGTGCGATGATCGCCTGCTGCGTCACTCAGCGACCCGGTCAGCGGCTCGTTCACCGAGCCGTTCACCGAACGGTCTCCTTGATGTCGAAGCTGTCGCGCAGCGCGTCGCCGACGAAGTTGAAGGCGAGCACGACCGTCACGATCGCGATGCCCGGCGAGGCGGCGGTCCACCAGTCGTAGAGGTTGAGCGAGCCCTCCGTGATCATCGATCCCCATTCCGGTGAGGGTGGTCGTGCGCCCAGACCGATGAAGCTCAGCGATGCCGTCAGCAACACGACCTGCCCGAAGTCCATCGTCGCGTTGACGAGAATCGGCGTGTACGACATCGGGAGGATGTACCGGCGCAGGATCAGCCAGCGCGACGCGCCGATCGCCCATGCCGACTCGATGAAGTCGCGTTGGCGCACGGCGATCACCTGGGCGCGGAGCAACCGCGCGTAGATCGGCCACCACACGAGCACCATCGCGATCAGGGCGTTGCCGATGCCCGGGCCGAGCGAGGCGGTGATCGCCATCGCCAGCAGGATCGGCGGAAACGCCATCGTGATGTCGACCAAGCGCATGAGCACCGCGTCCAGCCAGCCGCCGAAGAAGCCCGCCAGCGCGCCGATGATCGTCCCGACGAGCACGGCCGAAGCGATCACGATCGCGGCGATCGGCAGCGAGGTGCGGGCACCCCAGAGCGTGCGGGTGAACACGTCGCGGCCGAGCGCATCGGTGCCCATCCAGTGGCTGGCACTCGGTTCGAGCCGTCGCGCGGCGACGGCATCGAGCGGGTCGTGCGGCGTCCACAGCGGCAAGGTCAGGGCGACGATCACCCACAGCGCGATCACGATCAACCCGATCAGCGCCGGCCCGCGGAGCCACTGTGGCCGCCGGCGGGCGCGCCGCCGCACCTGCGGGTCGGGAGCCGCGTCGCCGATCGCGTGAGTGGCGTCGATCGCGGTCACGACAACCTGATCCGGGGATCGGCGAAGGCGTACAGGACGTCGGTGACGAGATTGGTGAGGAGGAACGCGATGCCCCCGAGGATGGTGACCCCGATGATCGCCGGGAAGTCGAGACGTCGCGAGGCCTCGACGGCGTAGTTGCCGATGCCGGGCCAGGAGAAGATCTTCTCCGTCAACACCGCGCCGGTGATCAAGAACGCGAAGGCGAAGCCGACGATCGTGATCGTGGGCAGCAGCGCGTTGCGCAGGGCGTGGGTGTTGACGACCGTGCGCTCGCGCAGGCCCATCGCGCGGGCGACTTTGATGTACTCCATCGAGAACTCATCGAGCAGGCTGGCCCGCACGAGGCGGGTGACGATCCCGACGACGCCCCACCCGAGCACGGTCGCGGGAAGCACCAGATAGCGGAGCGAGTTCTTGAAGCTGGTGAAGTCGCCGTGCAGCAGAGAGTCGACCGTGAAGAACCCGGTGATCCGCTCGGGCGGGTCGCCGCGTGGGTTGAACCGGCCGGGCCCCGGAAGGACACCCAGTTTGGCGTAGAAGATGTACAACAACACCAACCCAGCCCAGAACGCCGGCAGCGACGACCCGAGCACGGCGACGAAACGGGCGACGTGATCGAAGATCGTGTTGCGCTTCCGGGCCGCGAGCACGCCGAGGGAGACACCGACGACCACGCCGATGGTGAGCGCGGCGAACGTGAGCTCGAGTGTCGCCGGCAGGCGGTCCCACAGGTCGCTGACAACCGATCGGCGGGTGGTGAACGACGTCCCCATGTCGCCGCGCAGCAGGTTCTTCATGTAGTTGAAGTACTGCACCGGCAGGCTCGAATCGAGGCCCCAGCGCTTGTTCGCCGCGGCGACGACCACCTTGTTGTTCAGTTGGCGCTCGCCGATGATCTGCACGAGCGGCGAGGCGGGCGTGAGCCGCGACACGATGAACACGATCGTGGCGATGCCGAACAACAGCAGTGGCATCACCGCGATGCGGCGGAGCAGATACCGTTTCACCGGAGGAGGCTTGCCGCCTCTCCCGTCACGACTTGCCCAACTTTGCCAGGTTGAGGTTGCAGCAGGCGCTGTAGTGCATGCCAGTGATGTTCGCGCGGCTGGCGAGGAACAGCTCGGGGTTGACGACCGGGATGATGATCTGGTCGTTGATCATCGCCGTGCCGAGCTGGTTGTAGATCGCGGCGCGTTCGTCCGGGTCCTGCGTTGCGAGGGCCTTGGCGAGCAGCGTCTCTTCTTCCGGATTGATCTCCGCGCCCGAGCGGGCGAGCCACGCCGAGTCGGTGATCAACCCGAAGTACTGCACGTACTGACTGGAGTCGGTGTGGTCGGGGGCGAAGTAGAGCATCGTGACGGGGATGCCGTCGGCGTTGATCTTGTCGGCCCACACCGAGATCTCGACCGGGTTCAGTTCGAGCTCGATGCCGATCTCCTGGAGATCGGTCTGCACCTTCTGCATCGCCGTGCTGAAATCGACGCCGTAGACGTTGAGCTGTGGGTAGGTGGCATCGAGCGTGAGGCTGGAAACGCCTGCGCTCGCCATCAGTTCCTTGGCCTTGTCGAGGTCCTGCGTCGGTGTCGGCAGCCCGTCGGTGCCGGCAAAGCCGTTCGGGATCGGCGACGCCTGCGGGAGCCCGGCGCCTCCGACGGTGACGTCGATCAGGCCCGTGTAGTCGAGGGCGAGACGGATCGCTTCACGCACTTCCGGCGTGAGCTGCTCGGCACCCTTGGCTCCCGGGCTCAGCGCGAGGTACACGTAGTTGAAGCTGGGCACCTTCTCGACGGTGACGTCTGGGTTGCTCAACCCGTCGGCGACATCGGCCGACAGCTGCATCGCGATGTCGACTGCGCCTTCTTCGAGCTGCTGGCGCTGGGTGACGGCCTGCGGTGTCTCCTTGATGACGACCTGCGGGAAGTTGGCCGGCGTGCCCCAGTACGAGTCGTTGCGGTTGAGCACGAGCGAATCGCCGAGCGCGTAGGAGTCGAGAGAGAACGGGCCGCTGCCGGCCGAGTTCGACAGGAACCACTCCTCGGCCTTGTCGGTGTTCGGATCGAGGGTGGCGCCGTTGGCCTCGGCGACCGACTTCTCCATGATCCCCAAATACGGCGCGTTGACCTGGGCCAGGAACGCCGAGTTCGAGGCCTTCAACGTGACCTTGACGACTCCGGGATCGCTGTCGTCGATCGATTTGATGCCGCTCGCCAGATACGAGGCTCCGCCCTGCAGCCCGGCCAGGCGCTCCCACGAGAACTTGACGTCCGAGCTCGTGACCGCGTTGCCGTCGGCGAACTTGGCGTTCGGGTCGAGGGTGAAGCTGAACTCGGTCTGATCGTCGTTGCCTTCCCAGTCCGTTGCGAGGCGTGGCACCTGGGTCTTGTTGTCGTCGTCGAGGCCGATCAGGGTCTCGTACACGGCGGTGAGGAAGATCTGGCATGTGTCGCAGTAGGCGAGCGAGGGGTCGAGCGAGTTGACGTCCATGCCGCGGGCGATGATCAGCGCGTCGTCCGAGCTGCCGCCACCGGTGGTCTCGGGCGTCGGGGCATCGGTCGTTGCGCCGCCGGCGACGGTGGTTTCGCTCGCGCCGGCCGTCGTCGCGGTGCCCGCAGCTGTGGTTGCGGTTGCGGCGGCCGTCGTGGACGTGGCCTTGTCGTCGTCGCTGCCGCACGCCGCCGCGACGAGCGAGAGTGCGACGAGTGCCGCCATCCCCTTGGTGATCGACCGCCGACGAGAACCTGCGCCTTGCTGCATGACCTGCTCCCCAATCCGATCGACAGCTCGGCCTGCCGATGCACTGGCTGCAGTTAAACCGCGGATCCTCGGCGCGTCAAGACTCTGCGTGTGAAATAGTTTGCGCTGCATCGAGGCGTCGTGCACGCGCGTTTCGGTGAGTGTTCCGCGCATGTTTCGAGGAGGTCAGAAGACGATGAATCAACGTGAACTGCAACGCCTCGAAACACGTCGCGCCCTCGCCGAGCACGCGCTGCGGCTGTTCCGCGACCAAGGCTTCGACGAGACGACCGTGGAGGAGATCGCTGCCGCGGCCGGCGTGAGCCCGCGCACCTTCTTCCTTCATTTCGCGACGAAATCGGCGGCCGCGTTCCATGATCACGACGAGCGCGTCGTCGGCTTTCGGGAACGCCTGGGACCAGGATCAGGGCATGCAAATCCCATGTTCCATCTGTGCCAGACGATGTCGTCGAAGCTCGACACGAGCTCACCGATGCGACGCACTCGCTACCAGCTCCTCGCCACGGTGGCGGCGCTGCGCGACGAGGACGCGCGCACCGATCGCGACTACGAAGATGTCATCGCCCACTTCCTGATCGATGCGTGGGGAGAAGGGGTTGAGGTGCGTCTGCGCGCGCACGCTGTCGCCAATGCCGTGCTCGGTGTCGTCCGCGCCGCGCTGATCGGCTGGAGCGAAGAGGGCGTTGATCCCAACAGGGTCACAGCTGAGCTGCTGCAGCGGATGTTCGGATCGCCGTTCGACGTTCCGCTGCAGTCAATGCAGCCAACGTCGCCCGCCGCGTCGAGCCGGGACTGAGGTCCGCCGCGGACAACGGCACACGAAGCACCCGGAATCTTTGCTGATCGTCATCGTGCCGTCGGCGGTCGCGAACGCAGCCACGAGCGCGGCCTCGATCTGCGCGAGCTGCTCGACGGTGGCGTCCTCGGCCGGCGGTGTCGAGCAGACGTACGCCATCACGTCGGCGAGGGCCTCCGGTCCGTGGCAGCGCAGCTCGTCGTTGAACTGGAGCCACTGAACGTCGTCGAAGTGGTCGCGCATGACGGCGAAGCCGCTGTCGGCGCCGAACACGTCGATGGTCTGATCGATGGCGACGAGGTCGAAGACGTTGCCGCGGATCTCCCACAGCTCGCGCATGTGCCGCCGACCGTTCGTTGCCGCGATGACGATGCCGTCGTCGCGGACGACTCGAGCCAACTCGGCCACGCCGCGACCGGGATCGGGAAGGTGATACAGCATGTGGTTGGCGACCACACGATCGAACGACGCGTCGGCGAACGGCAGGTCCTGTGCATCGGCCTGAAGTCCGTCGACCGAGGCCAAACGGCCGCTCGACGTCACGCGCTGGAGCGCCTCCGCGACCATGCCGTCGGAGTAGTCGATCAGGGCGAGGTGCACGCCATCCGGAATCGATGCGGCTGTTTGCTCCCACAGCCAGCCGGGGCCGCAGCCGACTTCGAGCACGTTCGCCCCAGCGAACAGTTCGAACGTCGCGACGACCCACTCGAACCAGCGAACGGGGGCGACCGAGTACTTCGCGTGCAGGTTGCCGCGACGCGCGAAGCGCTCGGAGTCGCGGTACTGCTCGTTGCGGAGGTAGGCCTGATCGCCGCCCGCGAACTTCGACCTCGTCGATGTCACCGGCTCACGGTAGTGCGGCGTCGATCACGATCTCGGCCGCGGCACGCGCCACTGCCGGCACACCCGGGTCGCGGTCCATCCGCGACCCGGTGGTCGCGCCGTCGTACAACACCACCAGCTGCGCGGCGAGCGCACTCGGGTCCGGTGCGCCGGCGTCGCGGGCGAGATCGACGAACAGCCCCCGCGTCCACGCCCGGGTCGAGTCCGAGACCTCCTCTGCCGGGCTCCCTGAAGCGGACTCGGCGCTCGCGTTGTGGAACGCGCAGCCCCGAAAGCCGGTTTCGGCGGCGAGCTCGGACAACACGTCGAACACGCCGAGCAGACGTGACCGGGGGTCGTCGTAGCGCTCGAGGCCGCGGGTGATCCGTTCCTGGCGGCGCTCGTGGCGGCGCTGGAGGTAGGCGCGGATCAACTCGTCCTTGCTCCCGAACGCGCTGTACAGCGTGGCCTTGGCAACACCGGCGCGCTCGATGACGCGGTCGATGCCGACGATGTGCACGCCCTCCTCGTAGAACAACTCGTCCGCTGCCGCGAGCAGGCGCTCGCGGGCGGAGAGCCTGTCCGACTGCCGCTCGATTTGTGCGGGCGCCGTGTCACCCGGCGCCACGGTTTTGGTAGCCATGGGTTGACTATAACAGACAGGTCTGTCTAGAGTTGCACCATGGACAGACAGACCTGTCTGTTTGACCGCTTCGACAGGAGACACCATGAGCGTCATCGACGACACCACCCGCGGGCTGTTCAGCGAGGGCGACACCGACGTCATGGCGGTCGTGGACACCGCGCCTGTCGCGCGGCGCACATGGTCGCTGCGCACCAGCTTCTGGCTGGTGGTCGGCGCGCAGACGTTGCTGCTCGCGGCGAGCAACTTCCCGACGCCGCTGTTCCCGCTCTACGAGCGCCAGTACGGGTTCTCGTCCGGCATGGTGACGGTGCTGTTCGCCGTCTACGTCGTCGCGCTGATCCCGTCGATGTTGACCATCGGCCGCCTCGCCGACCGGATCGGCCGGCGACCGTTGCTGGTCGGCGGCATCGGGCTCACGGTCGTCAGCTCGATCGCGTTCGCCTCGGCGCGCAGCGTGCCCTGGCTGTTCGCCGGTGAGATCATCTACGGCATCGCCGGTGGGATGGTGATGTCGTGTGCGTCCGTCGCCATCCGCGAGCTGCACCCGAAGCAGAGCGTCGCCGGTGGCGCGCTCGCGGCAACGCTTGCGGCAGCGACGGGGCTCACGGTGGGTCCGTTGCTGAGCGGCTTCCTCGCCTCGGCGACGCCCTGGCCGACGGTGTCGCCGTACGTGTTCGACATCGTCGTCGCCGGTCTGCTCGCCTTCGCCCTGATCCGAATCCCCGAGACCAGGCCCGTCCGCGATCCGGGTGCACCGGCCGCGCCGCGGCCACCGGTGCTGCACGTGCCCGAGCACATCCGCGGACACTTCGTCGCCACCACGCTGGCCGGTGCGACGAGCTGGATGCTCGTCGGCTGGGTTTTCGGCCTGTCGCCGTCGTTCCTGCACGAGGAGCTGAGCGTGCACATCACCCAGCCCGTCGTGTCGGGTCTGTTCGCGGCCCTCGTCGTGGTGTCGAACGGAGTTGCCCAGCTCACGTTCCGCAGGCACAACACGCGGCTTTCGTTGACGACCGCGATGATCTCGATGGTGTCGGGGCTGGCGGTCATCGCCGCATCGACCGGGCCGAACTCGCTCGCGCTCGCGCTCGTCGGCGCGGTGATCGCCGGGCTCGGCGCGGGCGTCGTGCAGATGAACACGATGGGCACGATCCTGCAGATGGCCCCGGCCCACGCCAGGGCCGGTGTGACGTCGGCGTTCCTCACCGCGTGCTACGTCGCGCTCAGCCTGCCCGTCGTGATCGCCGGGCTCAGCGCGGAGGGCCTCGGGCTCGGCGTGGTGACCGGTTGGTACCTCGCCGCACTGGGCGCGTTGGTCGGCGCGGCGCTGATCATGACCCACGTCCACACCCGCGCGGTGGTCGGGACGCGCTCGTGACGGAGTTGGGGTAATTTCGGCGAAACGTTGTCGATTCGGTCCGGCGTCGTTCGTCGTCTGGCAGAACCGCTCGTCGTGAGCGGTCGCCCCAACTGAAACGAGAACACCAATGAAGTACATGCTCCTCATCGCCGTCGACCCGACCGACATGCCGGTCGCCAACGACGACGGCGGCTACGACATGGGTGCCGAGTACTACGCCTTCACCCAGAGCATCATCGCCTCGGGCGAGCTGGTTGCCGGCGACCCGTTGCACGACGCGTCGACCGCGACCACCGTCCGTGTCCGCAACGGCTCGACGACGCTGACCGACGGCCCGTTCGCGGAGACCAAGGAGCAGCTCGGCGGCTACTACATCGTCGACGTCGCCGGCCTCGACCGGGCGATCGAGCTCGCCGCGCAGATCCCCGGCGCCAAGGGCGGCAGCATCGAGGTCCGCCCGATCATGGAGATGTCGACCGGCGCGTGAACGCCGCGTCACCAGCGAACACCAGCGCCGAGTACCTCTTCCGCCGTCACGCCGGAGAGGTGCTCGGCACGCTGATGCGCCGGTTCGGTGATCTCGATGTCGCCGAGGAGGCCCTGCAGGAGGCGCTCGTCGAGGCCTTGATCCGCTGGCCGCGCGAAGGCGAGCCCACCAACCACGCGGCCTGGCTGACGAGTGTGGCGAGATCGAAGGCGGTTGATCGCCTGCGCCGCCGCCAGCGGCGCCCCGACAAGGAATCGGCGGCGATGCGCCGCGAGGCGGGCCCCGCCGACGAGATCGAGGAGCTGGCCGAA